>Ga0209455_1000688_pt1 | contig 19945 bp, 21 predicted proteins | sample AraplaCol_mCL_r2_FD_184275 | JGI IMG/M metagenome (GOLD analysis project Ga0209455, IMG submission 184275) | Arabidopsis root microbial communities from North Carolina, USA - plate scrape CL_Col_mCL_r2 (SPAdes) (version 2) | ecosystem: Host-associated > Plants > Roots > Endosphere | place: USA... | reverse complement strand
CGCCGAAGGCCAGCAGGCCGGGCGGGTCGTCTAGCGCCTCGTCCACGGGTGGAAAAGGCGTGTCGAGGTTGAGCCAGGGCAGTTTCAAGTGGGGTCAGCTCCGCCGGGCTGGTTCCAGGGCGCCGCTGCTTGCTTCAAGGGATGGCGCACGCGGCGCGCGTGGCGGCATTCGCTTCAGAGCGGCGTTTTCAGCGCGTATTGGCGCACCGGGAACACGCCGCGCTTGCTGTCTTCGATGTAGTGGCGCAGGGTGGACGACACCGAGTGAAAGGACAGTTCGTCCCAGGGGATCTCGGCCGGGTCGAAATAGCGCGCATCCAGGCTCTCCGGGCCGGGGTCCAGCTCGGGGCCGCGCGCGTCGGCCAGGTAAAACATGTGCACCTGGCCGATGTGCGGCAGGTCCACCATGGTGTAGAGCGGGCCGATCTCTACCTGCGCGCCGGATTCTTCCTGCGTTTCGCGCTCGGCGCCCTGCACGGTGCTTTCGTTCAGCTCCATGAAGCCCGCGGGCAGGGTCCAGGTGTCGTAGCGCGGCTCGATGGCGCGCCGGCACAGCAGGATCTTGCCCTGCCAGCGCGGCAGGGTGCCCACCACGATGCGCGGGTTCTGGTAGTGGATGGCGCCGCAGTGATCGCAGATGTCGCGTTCGCGATTGTCGTCGTCGGGTACGCCGCGCCGTATGGGCGAGCCGCATTGCGAGCAGAACCGGGAGGCGCGGGGTGCCGGGAAATAGCGGGTGGGCGCGGAGGCAGTCATGCAGACGATTCTAACCGCCTGCTCGAGGGCCGTGAGGGGCCGGATCGGCCTGCGGATTGGCCTCGAAGCCCAGGCGGGCAGGGGCCTCGGCCCGAGTCAGGCGCGCGAGCGGCGAGAGCGGGCCATCGTCCAGCGCGATGTCGGGCAATGGGAGCCGAGCATCGCCCAGGCATCGCTCCAGCGCCTGCAGGGCCGGCTCTCCCTTTGCCGTGCGCAGGCGCTCCAGCACGTGGGGCAGCTCGCGGTCTTCCACCATGCCGGGCCCGCGGTCCGTCGCGGCATACAGCCGGCCTTCCTCGTCCAGCCACCAGTGTTTCACCTGGCCGACGGCCAGGCCCGTGTGGGTCTGCAAACCAGGGCCGGCATCGGCCCGGCGCAGCAGATAGGGGGCCGCGTCCAGGCGCACGTAGGCACGCTGCGGGCCGTTCTGCACAAACCAGTCCCGGCCTTCGCAGGTGTAGTTGCGGTTCATGAAAGCCAGCACGCCGGGGTGGTCGATGGCCTCTCCCGGGCCGCCCGCCGCCGCGTCGCCCGCGGGGTGCAACCGCCAGCGGCCGCGCGCGTCCAGCGACAGCCAGCCGCAAACGGCCGGCACGTTGGGCCAACGCGCCATGGCCTTGATGACGTCTTCGTCCATGAGCCGATTATCGGACGGTTTTGCCCCGGGGCGGCTTGGCCGAAAAAATATCGGCCAGTTCCACCGGCTGCTCCTCGGCGGCACCGGCGATGACGCGCTGTTCCAGGTGGTCCAGATGCGTCAGGGATTTGTCGAGCGCCCGGCGCAGGGTGCCGCCGGCGAGCGCGTCGATGATCTGCTCGTGTTCCGTGGGGGCGCAGATGGCCGCGTCGACGCTGTCGAACAGCGCTTTGTACAGCTCGGTGTTGGCCACGAGCTGGCTGGTATAGCCCAGCAGTTCCTCGCTGCCCGCCATGCGCACCAGCAGCAGGTGGAATTCGCCGGCCAGCCGTATTGCGTCCTCGCGCCGGCCTTCCTTGAAGGCCTTGTGCTCGGCCTGCACGTGGCGGCGCAGCGCGGCCTCCTGTTCGGCCGTGATCTTGCCGAACAGCGTGGCGACGAGCCCGGCTTCGATGATGCGCCGGGCGCGATAGACGTCGCGCATGTCCTGGGCGGTGGGGCTGGGGACGAAGGCACCGCGGTTGTGCTCCAGCACCAGCCGCTTTTCGGCTCCCAGGCGCGCGAGCACCTTGCGCAGGGCGCCGCGCGTGCAGTCCAGCGCCTCGGCCAGCGCGCGCTCGCGCAGCGGCGTGCCAGGGCGCAGCCGCCCGCTCAGCAATGCGTTGGAGATGGCGGCGTAGACGCGCTCTTCCACCGCGCTGTTCGAGGACGTGTCCTGGGACGCGGCGGGGCGGGAGGCTGTACGGCGGGAAGCGGATGCCGGCATGAAAAGGTGATCGGTTCGGAGACCGCCGATGTTACTGCGGGTACCTGACAAGGAACCGCAAGGGCGGGCATTTCCTGGATTTATACGGGTTTACACGGACAGTATTGAGCACAATGTCTATCTAAAATGGTTAACCAAATTAATATATTTGGTCAACAAATTTTTGCGTCGAGGAACAGCGTATGAAACCCATCTACTGGCTGGTCGCGCTGCCGATCATTGCTTTTTTCAGCGGTGGCTGGCTCACGGGCATGGCGCCGGTCTTCGTGTTCGGCATCCCTTTCCTGCTGTTCTGGAACGTGGTCTGGATGGTCCTGACCGGACTGATCCTGATGCTCATCGACCGCATGCACCCGCTCTCGTCGGGTAATGCGCAAGGAGGCGAACAATGAACGCCGCGCTGTTGGTCATTACTTCGTTCCTCGTCCTCGCGGTGGTTCTCGCGATCCTGGCGCGGCGCGGCCGCAAGATGAGCCTGGAGCAGTGGGCGCTGGGCGGCCGCGGCCTGGGCACGATCATGGTGTTCCTGCTGATGGCCGGCGAGGCTTTCTCCACGTTCACCTTCCTGGGCGCGAGCGGCTGGGCCTACAGCAAGGGCGCTCCGACCTTTTACATCCTGGCCTACGGCCCCGTGGGTTTCGTCCTGGCGTTCTGGATGCTGCCGGCCGTGTGGCGCTATGCAACGGCGCACAAGCTGGTGTCGTTCTCCGACTTCTTCGCCCACAAATACCAGAGCCGGGCGCTGAGCGTGGTGGTGTCCGTGGTGGCGCTCGCGGGCATGGTGGCGCTGCTCACCATCCAGCTGCGCGGGCTGGGCATCATCGTCGCCCAGGCGTCCTACGGCAGCATCGCGCCCAGCGTCTCCATCTGGATCGGCGTGGTGGTGATGGTGGGCTATCTGCTGTTCTCCGGCATCCACGGCTCGGCCAGCATCGCCGTGGTCAAGGACCTCCTGGTCCTCGGGCTGGCCCTATTCCTGGGCATCTACCTACCCTGGCACTACTACGGCGGCATCACGCCCATGTTCCAGGCCATCCATGCCGAGAACCCGGACTACTTCAGCTTTCCCAAAGAAGGCCTGAACCTCACCTGGTACAACAGCACGGTGCTGTTGACGGCGCTGGGCTACTACCTCTACCCGTTCAACCTGACCTCGGTCTTCACGGCCAAGAGCGCGCAGGCCGTGCGGCGCAACACCATCCTGATGCCGCTCTACACCATCGTCATCGCCCTGCTGTTCATGGTGGGTTTCGCGGCCATGCTCAAGGTGCCCGGCCTGAAGGGCGCCGACGTCGACCTGGCCCTCTTCGGCCTGGCCAAGTTCACCTTCGACCCCTGGTTCGTCGGCGTCATCGGCGGCGCGGGCGTGCTCACGGCGCTGGTGCCGGGATCGATGATCCTGCTCACCGCCTCCACGATCATCGGCAAGAACGTCTACAAGGAAGGCTTCGCGCCGCAAGCCACCGACCGCCAGGTCGCGCGCGCCGCGCGCATCGCGCTGCCCTTGTTCGCGCTGGTCGGCGTCTACTTCGTCCTGCGCGGCGGCAGCACGATCGTGTCGGTCGCCATCTTCGCTTCAAGCCTGCTGACGCAGCTGCTGCCTTCGCTGCTGTTCAGCCTGCTGCCGCGCCCCTTCGGCAGCAAGCAGGCCGCGATCGCAGGCATCTTGACGGGCGGCTTCGTGGTCGGCCTCGGCACTCTGGGCGGCGTCAGCCTGGCGCAACTGTTCCCGCATGCGTCGACGATGGTCAAATCGATCAATATCGGCCTGATCGCCCTGGCTGCCAACGCGATCGTCTTCACCGTAGTGGCGCTGGCCGGGCCGCGGGCCTGGCGGCGCGCCGAGCTGGTTTCCGCGGCGGCCTGATCACGCAAGGTCTGGAGCTTCATCATGGTTCATGCATCGTCCGATCTGTTGATCCGCAATGTCCGCCCGCTGGGGGCGGACAGCGTGGACGTCCTGGTGCACGCCGGCCGCATCGCGGCCGTGGGCGCCAATCTCGACGCGCCGGCCCAGGCGCAGGTCGAGGAGGGCGGCGGCGCGCTGCTGCTGCCGGGCCTGGTCGAAGGCCACACGCACCTGGACAAGACAATGTGGGGCCTGGACTGGTACCGCAACGAAGTCGGCCCGCGCTTGATCGACAAGATCGACAACGAGCGGGAGTTCCGCCACGCCAGCGGGCATGACGCCGGCGCGCAGTCGCTGGCGCTGGCCCGCGCTTTCCTGGCCAACGGCACCACGCGGCTGCGCACCCACGTGGACGTCGATACCCGGGCCGGCCTGCGGCATCTCGAAGGCGTGCTGCACACGCGATCCCTCTTGCAGGAAGTGCAGCAGATCCAGATCGTGGCGTTTCCGCAGTCGGGCTTGCTGGGGCGCCCCGGCACGGCGCAGTTGCTGGACCAGTCCATGGCGGCGGGCGCCGACGTGCTCGGCGGCCTGGACCCCTGCGCGATCGACGGCGATCCGGTGCGCTCGCTCGACGTGCTGTTCGAAATCGCCGAGCGCCACGCGGCGCCGATCGATATACACCTGCACGAACCCGGCGCCATGGGCGCTTTCTCCCTGAGCCTGATTCTCGACCGCGCGCAGGCGCACGGCCTGCGCGACCGCGTCGCGATCAGCCATGGCTTCTGCCTGGGCGACGTGGCGCCGTTTGAGCGCGATGCGCTCCTGGCCCGCATGGCCAAGCTCGGCGTGGCGCTCATCACCAGCGCGCCGGGCTCGCGCGCGGTGCCGCCGCTCATGACCTGCCGTGCCGCGGGCGTCGCCATGCTGGGCGGCAACGACGGCATACGCGACACCTGGAACCCCTACGGCATGCCCGACATGCTGGAGCGGGCCATGCTCATCGGCCTGCGCTACAACCTGCGCCGCGACGACGAAATCGCCGTCGCGCTCGATTGCGTCACCGGGTCGGGCGCGCGCGGCTGCCATTTCGCCGACTACGGCCTGCAGCCCGGCCATCGTGCAGATCTGGTGCTGGTCGATGCGCGCAACACGGCAGAGGCGGTCGTGGCGCGTCCGATGCGGCGCCTGGTCGTCGCGGGCGGGCATGTCGTGGCGCGCAATGGCCGGCTCGAGGCCGGAGTGCCTGGCGCGTAGTCGTCGCTGCCGGGGCGTAAATTAAAAAAAACGAACCGCCCGGTTCGTTTTTTTATTCCGAGACTATCATCCCAAGAGCAGCGAGGAGTCTTGAAGATGACGAGACCATTCAATATCGGCGATCACGTGACGTGGAATTCCGAGGCCGGCCGGGTATCGGGCACCATCATTGCCATCCACATGAGCGATTTCGACTACAAGGGCTACACGCACCGCGCTACGCCGGACGACCCTCAGTACGAGATCAAGAGCGACAAGACCGACCATGTCGCCGCGCACAAGGGCGGCGCCCTGCGCCTTGCGTGACGAAGGCGACGCGTGACGCTGCCTTTTTTCACCATCGGCCACTCGAACCACGGCATCGAGGTCTTTACCGATCTGCTGCGCCATGCGCAGGTCGAGCTTCTGGTCGACATCCGAAAAATCCCGATGTCGCGCGCCAATCCGCAATTCAACGCGGGCGCGCTGCCCGGCGAACTGGCGCCCTCGCGGATTTCATACGAGCACATCGCCGCGCTCGGCGGCCTGCGCGGCAAGGCCCGCGCGCTGCCTGCCGACATCAACGCCTTCTGGACCAACGAGAGCTTTCACAACTATGCGGACTACGCGCTGTCCGAGCCGTTCCACGCAGGGCTGGAACAGTTGCTCGACGAAGGGCGCGAGCGGCGCTGCGCCATCATGTGCTCGGAGGCGGTCTGGTGGCGCTGCCACCGCCGCATCGTGACCGATTACCTCATCGCCAACGGCCAGGCCGTCTTTCACATCATGGGCCCGAACCGCATCGAGCCTGCCCACCTGACGGCCGGGGCTGTCGTCCAACCCGACAAGACCATCGTCTATCCGGCTTTGCCCGGCCAAGGCGAGGCCCAGCAAAGCCTGGATCTTTGATGTGTGGGCTTCGCTTCAAATGCAAAAGGCCGAAAGACGGTGATGTCTTTCGGCCTTTTTAATTTGGAGCGGGAAACGAGTCTCGAACTCGCGACCTCAACCTTGGCAAGGTTGCGCTCTACCAACTGAGCTATTCCCGCGCTGACCTGTTTGCGCATTAGCGAAACAAGCAGAGCACATAACTATACATGACCTGGGAAAATCATGCAAACGGCGGCCGAGGGTCGCCGTGAATCGGTAACGTGTGCACGATAATGGCGGCCATGACGACTTCCGCTGCCGCCGGCGCTTCGACCGCGTCTCTCCCCACCATCGACGCGCATTCGCGCCGCGCAGCCGCTGTCATGGCGTTGTCCTTGCCCTGCGACGTGGTGCTGTACCTGCTCCTGCCGATGTTCACCGCGGATTTCGGCGTGTCGCTAGCCGAAGCCGGCGTGTTGCTGGCGGCCAATCGGTTGGTGCGCATCGCCGGCTACGGCTGGGTGATGCGCTTCTACGCGCGGCGCGGCGACCGGCTCACCAGCACTCTGGCCGCGGCGGCGGCCACGGTCTGCGCGCTGGGCTATGCGACCTTGTCGGGCTTCTGGCTGCTGGTGCCGCTGCGCTTGCTGTGGGGGCTGGCGTTCGCGGGCCTGAACCTGTCGACCCAGGCCATGGCGACCGCCGATCCGCGCGGCGTCGCGCGGCGCAACGGCCGTTCGCGTTCGGTCATCGCCATCGGGCCGGTGCTGGCGCTGCCCCTGGGCGCCCTGATGGCCGAACAATGGGGGCCGCGCGCCATCTTCTTCGTGCTGGCCCTGGCTGCCCTGGCCAGCACCGTCGCGGCGCGCGGCCTGCCCGACCAGCCTCATCCCATGCCGGCCACGCCGCGCCGCCTGCGCCGGCCCGACAGCCTGGACACCTGGTCCTTCCTGGAAGGCTTCACGCTGGACGGCCTGTTCATCATCGGCCTGTCCTACCTGGGCAAGGACATGATGCCGAGCGGTTCGGTTGTCATTGCCGGCATTGTGCTGGCGGCGCGCTACATGGGCGAGATCGTGCTCAGCCCCATCGGCGGCCGCATGGCCGAACGCTTCGGCCCCGTGCGGCTCCTGGTCTGGCTGTCGATGTCGACGGCGGTCGCGCTGGTGGGTTTCGGCGCGGGCTGGCTATGGGCCTGCGCCGTCTTGCTCGTGATCCTGCGGGCTTTGCAGCTGCCGCTGCTGCCGCCCATCGTCGCCCTGCGCACGCCCGGGCCGGGGCGCGTCCAGGCCTTGGCGGCGCAGTCGGTGTGGCGCGATATCGGCGCCGGCACCGGGCCGCTGCTGGCGGGCTTGATATTGCCGCTGGCTCCGCCCATCTGGATCTACAGCGTGCCGGCGATCCTGCTCGCGTCGGCGGCGCTGGCGTGCATGCGGCCTGGCCGCTGATCGAGCAAGCGCCTGCCGACACGGTGACGGATTAGCCGTGCGATGATGATGTAAACGTTCCATTCGAAGAGGTTCACGATGAAAGTCGCGCTAGGTCAATTCGCCGTCGGCAAGGTGTGGGAAGACAATGCCCGGACCATCATCGACCTGATGTCGCGCGCCGCGGCGGCCGGCGCCGATCTGCTGGTGATGCCGGAAGCCGTCCTGGCCTGCGACATGGCCGATCCGGACCTGGTGCGCCGCGCGGCGCAACCGCTGGACGGCCCGTTCGTCACGCAATTGCTGGACGCGAGCCGCGGCTCGCGCATGACGTCCGTGCTGACGATGCACACGCCGACCGAAGACGGGCGCGCCTGGAACACCCTGATCGCGATCCGCGACGGCGAAATCGTCGCGCGCTACCGCAAGCTGCATCTGTACGACGCCTTCTCGATGAAGGAATCGAACCGGGTCGAGCCGGGCGCCGAGGTGCCGCCGCTGGTCGAGGTGGCGGGGCTGCGCGTGGGCCTCATGACCTGCTACGACGTGCGCTTTCCCGAGCTGGCGCGGCGCCTGGCGCTCGACGGCGCCGACCTCCTGGTGCTGCCTTCGGCGTGGGTCAAGGGGCCGCACAAAGAGATGCACTGGGAAGTGATGGTCACCGCGCGCGCCCTGGACAACACGGTCTATGTGGCGGCGTGCGGCGAGTGCGGGCCGCGCAATATCGGCAACAGCATGGTGGTCGATCCGCTGGGCGTGGCGATCGCGCGGGCGGCAGAAACCCCCGCGCTCATATTCGCCGACATCGATCCCGCGCGTCTCGAACATGCCCGGGCCGCGCTGCCCGTGCTGAAGAACCGCCGCTTCGCCGCGCCCCAATTGCAATAGGCGGCCGGGCGCGCCAGGCCGCCGGCGCTATTTGAACGAACTGCGCAGGCGCTCGTACTCGGCCTGGTTCAGGCGCTTCGCCTCCTGCTCGGCGTAGTCGCGTTCGCCCGGGTCGTAGTGCCCGTTGTACATGCAGGAACTGCCGCGGCGGCAGCCCGGGTCCGTAGCGAAAGGCGCGCCGGACGAGGACGAAGAAGGATGCCGCGTGCTCGAGCACCCAGCCAGTGCGGCCGCCAGGGCTATGAGTATCGTGGCCAGGGCAAATCGCTGGGTAATCATGAAAACGCCTCGTCGGTGGAGCTGGAACAAGGCGGTTTTATCACCTCCCGCCCGGCGCGGTGGCGTCTTCTTGAGAGCAATTGCTTCAAAAAGCATTGCGGCTATTACATGTGGCCGCGGGCCGGCTAGCGGCTCGCGAGCTTGAGCGCGTCGGCGACCATGCTGGCGGCCAGGCCGCCCAGAACCAGACCCATGACCCAGCGCTGCGCCAGCATCAATAGCGGGCGGCGGCGCAGAACGGCCGCGATGCTGCTGGAGCAGATCGCGACCAGCCCGTTCGCGGATGCGAAGGCCGTGATGAGTATCGATCCCAGCAAGAGCGATTGGCCCAGCACGTGGCCTTTTTGATAGTCGATGAACTGCGGCAGCAGCGATATGAAAAGCATCGCGAGCTTCGGGTTCAGGACGCTGGTCGTGGCGCCCATCGCCAGCAGGCGCAGGGGCGGCTCTCCCGGCAATTCGCGGATCTCGAAGGGCGAGCGGCCGCCAGGCTTGACGGCCTGCCAGGCCAGGTAGAGCAGATAGGCCGCGCCGATGGCGGCCAGGACACTGGCCGCGTAGGGCACCTTGAGGAACAGGGCGGTAATGCCGAACGCCGCGCCGAACATGTAGAAGAAGTACCCGACCATGACGCCGGCCAGCGAAACGAGCCCCGCCGCGCGGCCCTGGGCGATCGAGCGCGACATCACATAGACCATGTTGGGGCCGGGCGTCACCGCGAGCATCCCGCCGACGATCAGGAATTCGTAGAGCGATCCGGAGCCGTGCATTTTTCCGCCTTCCATGGCGTTGATTTCCCGATCATTATGGAATGGTGGAACTCAACAGAAAAGCGGATTAAATTGAACTCATTAATCAGTTTTTATGATCAAAATGAAAAAACTCGGCCTGGATGTACTCGAGATGGTCGTCGCCGTCGACGAAGCGGGGTCGTTCGTCAGGGGCGCGCAAACCGTGCACCGCTCGCCGTCGGCGGTCAGCATGCAGATCAAGTCGCTCGAAGAGTCCCTGGGCAAGCCGCTGTTCAGCCGCGACACCCGCAACGTGACGACGACCGCGGAAGGCAGGATGCTGGCCGACTACGGACGGCGCATGCTGGCCATGCGCGAAGAGGCCTGGGCCTCGGTGGTCAGGCCGAAGATCGCAGGCCGCGTGACGATCGGCGTTCCCGACGACTACATCTCGTCGCTGCTGCCGCAGGTGCTGGGCAAGTTCGCCGCCGCGCATCCGCGGGTCGAAGTCCGCGTGATCGGCCAGCCCAGCAGCGCGCTGGTTTCCATGATCAAGGACAACTCCATCGACCTGGCATGCCTGACCAAAGTCAGGGGCGTCGCCGGCGAGCGCATCCGCTTCGAGCCCATCATCTGGGCCGGCTCGGCGACGCGCAGAATCTGGGAAGAGCGTCCGCTCCCGCTCGCCGTCTTCGCCCACGGCAGCACGGCGCGCGACCATGCGGTCCGGGCCCTACAGCGCGAGAACATCAAATTTCGCATGTCGTACGAAAGCCCGAGCTTTCTCGGCCTGCTCAGCATGGTGGACGCGGGCCTGGCCATCGCGCCCCTGGCTCGATGCAGTATTCCGCGGCGTCTGGTCCAATTGTCCCAGGCCGACGGGCTGCCGCAGCTGGACGATGTCGAAGTCGTGCTGGCCCGCAGCGCGCGATCCGGGCGGCCGCCTTGCGACTATCTGGCCGAACAGATTCTTGCCGAGTGGAAGGATTGAAGACCCGATGGCGCCGACGCGGCGCAAATCCTGCTGCTCAGGATTTTCGGCGGGGAGTGCGGTGCGCCGCCGGTTCTTCGGGCGATTCGCTGAAGCTGTCCACCGAGGCTTCCTTCAGACAATCGTAGAACAGTGAGGTGGCCGGCGCGGTCGAGTCGATGCGCCGATACGCGACGACTTCGCCCATCGCTTCCAGCGGCGGCAGCGGCAGGACGCGCATGGTTCCGCGCAGCATATGGCCGCGCGCTACCGACAGCGGCAGGATCGCGAGGAAATCCCCGCTTTCGATCAGCGTGATGTTCAGCGCCAGCGAACTGGATTCGACATCGCTGCCGGAAAACACGATGTCGTGCGCGCCCAAGGTATCGGCGAGCGTCATATAGGCGGGCGAGCCGCGCAGCGGCACGATCCACCGGTACGGCCGCAGATCTTCCCAGTGCACCGCGTGCTCGGGGTTGCCCAGCGGATGGCCGACGCCGGACACGAAGACGAAGGGTTCGCGGTACAGGCGTTCCTGCCGCAGCCGCATTTCGACGCCGGCGAGGTGGTTGCGGCCCAGGGCGATGTCGAGCCCGCCGTCGTCGAGCAGCTTGATCAGGCGGTCGAGCGTCGCCTCGACGAACGAAAACGACGCCGCGGGAGCGCGGCGCATGAACAGGCCCACCGCGCTGGCGATGATCGGCTCGGGTATGGTCACGACCGCGCCCACGCGCACGTGCCCGCCGGTGCCGGCCGCGAGCGCGCTGACGTCGCGCTGGGCAAGTTCGATATGCCGCAGGATCGCGCGGCCGTGCTCGACCAGGGCTCTGCCGATGCCGGTCAGTTCGACCGCGTTACCCAGCCGCTGGACGATCGATACGCCGAGCGCGTCTTCGATTTCCGCGATCTGCTTGGAAATGGCGGGCTGCGTCACGTGAAAGGCGGCCGCCACGCGCGTCACCTGGCCCAGTTCGGCCAGGCTCACGAGGATGCGCAGATGGGACAGCTTCAGGCCGCTGCGAAAGAACTGCTCGATCGGATCGCTGCTGCGGCTTGCCATCGTGCTTTCGATTGGAATAACCATGCGGTTATGACTTGCGCCCAAAAAGTGATTTGCCGTGCAGCACGGATACTACCTATTCTGTGGCAATAGCAGTCCGTCGCGAGCCTAGGGTATTACCTAATCAGTATGACTAGGCGTAGCGCGCATAAGAATTCCAGGAGACAGGCATGAGCGACAGCCATGCGCAGGCAATGACCAAGGCGCCCGGGCAACCGGTCTGCATGATCACGGGGGCGGCCACGGGTATCGGCGCGGCCTGCGCGCAGCGCTTCGCGCGCGAAGGCTGGGCGGTCGCCATCGGCAATTTCGACGACGGCACGCGCCCGGCGGCGCTCGCCACGCAGGCTGCATGCCGAGGCGAGGGCGCGCCCACGTTCGTGTTCGACGCCGACGTCGGCGTCGACGCGGATTGCCGCCGCGCCGTCGACGAGGTCGCGGCGCACTGGGGGCGCATCGACGTCCTGATCAATTGCGCGGGCACCACCCGCTTCGTGCCGCACGCGGATCTCGCGGGTATCGACGACGCGGAGTTCGAGCGCGTCTATCGCGTCAATCTCATCGGCATGTTCCAGATGACGCGCGCGGCCACGTCCTGGCTGCGCGAAGCGGCGACGGCGCAGCGCAGCGCCGGCGTGATCAATATTTCGTCGCTCGCGGGGCTCAACGGCACGGGCTCGTCGATCGCCTATGCCGCGTCCAAGGGCGCGGTCAATACCTTGACGCTGTCGCTGGCGCGCAGCCTGGCGCCGCATGTCCGCGTGAACGCGATCGCGCCGGGCATGGTCGACGAAGGCTTGCTGCAGCGCGTGCTCGATGCGGACGACTACGAGGGCGTCATCGCGCGAATGACCGAAGCTTCTCCGCTCAAGCGCGTGTCGCAGCCGGCCGAGGTGGCGGAGCTGGCATGGTTCATCGCCGCGCACGCGCCCGCGCTGACCGGACAGGTGATCGCAATGGAAAACGGCTTGCTGCTCAACGGCGGCTAGAGCCTGGTTCAAGACAGAGGGAGGACCATCACAGATGGGCAAGAATCTACACAAACACCGTTCGCGCACCATCGTCGAAGGCCTGACGCGCGCGCCGCACCGGGCGTTCCTGCGCTCCACCGGCATGGACGAAGCGGCGATGCACAAGCCGTTCGTGGCGATCGTCGACACCTATGGCGAGAATTCCCCTTGCTCGATGTCGCTGAACCAGGTCTCGGACAATGTGCGGCTGGGCGTCGCGGCCGGCGGCGGCGTGCCGATTCGCGGCTCGGCGATATCGGTGACCGACGGCACGTCGATGAATCACTCCGGCATGCGCATGAGCCTGGTGTCGCGCGAGATCGTGGCCGACAGCGTCGAAGTGTTCGTGCGGGCCCACGGCTACGACGCGCTGGTGGGCGTGGCCGGTTGCGACAAGTCGCTGCCGGGCATGCTGATGGGGCTGGCGCGCGTCAACGTGCCGGGCGTGTTCCTGTTCGGCGGCGCCATGCTGCCGGGCGTCGCGCCGGGACAGATTCCCGGCGTCGCGGGAAACAATCGGCAGGCGACGGTGCTCACGACGATCGAGGCGGTGGGCGCGGCACAACGCGGCGACATCACGCGCGAGATGCTCGAATCGATCGAGAAGCAATGCACGCCGGGCGCGGGTTCGTGCCCGGGCCAGTTCACCGCGAACACCATGGCGATGGTGGCCGAGGCGCTCGGTCTCGCGCCGCTGGGCTCGGCCATGGTGCCCTCGGTGTACAGCGAGCGCATCGCGATCGCGCGGCGCGCGGGCGAAACGGTCATGCGCATCCTGAAGGACGGCGGACCGCTGCCGCGCGACCTGATCACGCGCAAGAGCCTGGAGAACGCCTGCGTGGCGGTCGCGGCCACCGGCGGCTCGACCAACGCCGCGCTGCATATTCCCGCGATCGCCAACGAGGCGGGGCTGCGCTTCACGCTGGACGACGTGCAGCGCATCTTCGAGAAAGTGCCGCTGATCGGCGACCTGCAGCCGGGCGGGCGCTATCTGGCCCAGGACCTGCACCATGCCGGCGGCGTGCCCGCGGTGCTCAACGCCTTGCTGGCGGGAGGCTATCTGCACGGCGACGTGCCGACACTCGAAGGCATTCCGCTCGAAGAAGCCTTGCGTGCGTTCCCCGGTCCGGACGGTACGGTGGTGCGCCCCTGCAGCGAGCCGCTGAGCGAGAACGGCGGCCTGGTCATCCTGCGCGGCAACCTGGCTCCCGACGGCGCCTGCCTGAAGATCGCGGGGCTCAAATCCCTGGCTTTCACCGGCACGGCGCGCATCTTCGAATGCGAGGAGGACTGCATGGCCGTCGTCGCGCAGCACGCCTACGCGCCCGGCGACGTGCTGGTGATCCGCAACGAAGGGCCCAAGGGCGGCCCGGGCATGCGCGAGATGCTGAGCGTGACGGCCGCGATCTACGGGCAAGGCATGGGCGAAAAAGTCGCGCTGCTGACCGACGGGCGTTTTTCCGGCGCGACGCGCGGCCTGTGCATCGGCTACGTCGGGCCGGAAGCGGCGATGGGCGGCCCGATCGGGCTGCTGCGCGACGGCGACCGCATCCACATCGACGCGCAGGCGGGCATCCTGAACGTCGAACTGTCCGACGAAGAGCTGGCCCGGCGGCGCGCGCAGGCGATGCCGTTCTCGCGCGGGCACATGGGCGGGGTGCTGGAGAAGTACGAAGCCCTCGTGCGGCCCGCCAACGTCGGCGCGATCACGCATTCGGGCGCGGTCGACTGGCCGTACGAAGCGCCGACGCCCGGGGATACGATATGAGTCCGGCGCGAGTGGGTTTCTGCGGACTGGGCAAGATGGGTGCGCCGATGGCGCGCCGCCTGGTCGATGCGGGCCATGCGGTGCACGTGTGGAACCGCTCGCCCGCCAGCGCGCAGGCGCTCGCGGCGCAAGCCGGAGATCGCTGCCCGGTCTGCGCCACGCCCGCCGACGTCGCGCGCGGCGCAGATCTCGTCATGCTGTGCCTGACCGACGGCGCCGCCGTCGAAGCCGTGGTTTTCGGCCCGCAGGGGCTCGCGAGCGCCGCGTCCACCGCGACGACTCTCGTCGATCATTCGAGTATCCCGCCGTCGCTGACCCAGGCCCTGGCGGCGCGCTGGCATGAGGCGACCGGCGGCGCATGGATCGATGCTCCCGTATCGGGCGGCACCGCGGGCGCGCAGGCAGGAACGCTGGCGATCATGGCGGGCGGCGATGCCGCCGCCATCGACGCGGTCGCCCCGGTGCTCGCCGGCTATGCCGCGCGCGTCACCCGCATGGGCGACGTCGGCGCCGGCCAGGCGACCAAGCTCGCCAACCAGACCATCGTCGCCTCCACGATCGCCGCGATCGCCGAAGCGGTCATGCTCGCGCGGCGCGCGGGCATCGACGCGGCGCGGATGCCGGACGCCCTGCGCGGCGGCTGGGCCGACTCGGTGCTGCTGCAGACGCTGCTGCCCCGCATGCTCGCGCCGCCCGTTCAGGCGTCGGGCACAATCCGCGTCATGCTCAAGGATCTCGACACGATCCAGGCGATGGCGCGCGAACGCGGCGTGGCCCTGGCGGTTTCCGGAACGGTTCGGCGCTGGCTGGCTCGCGCCGTCGACGCCGGGTACGGCGACGCCGATATTTCGCAGATCGTGCAGGTGTCGCCGAACGACTGATTTCCCAGACTGATTTCCCATTAACCGGCTGCAATCGAATCGCATGGCGAGGCAAGCCGGATATTAAAAAAAGACCATGCCCAGGAGACAAGATGACTACAGCAGAATCGGCCGTTCTGAACAGCAACGGCACACAGGAACAAAAGCGCGTACTCGCCGCGACCTTGGTCGGAACGACGATCGAGTGGTATGACTTCTTCGTCTACGCGCAAGCCACGGGCCTGGTGTTCGGGCCGGCTTTCTTCGCGCCGATCGAGAAGCAGAATCCCGGCCTGGCGCAAGTCCTGTCGTTCGCCACGATCGGCATTTCGTTTCTCTTCCGTCCGCTCGGAGCGGCCGTCAGCGGGCATATGGGCGACCGGTTCGGCCGGCGCGGCGTGCTGATCTTCACGCTGATCCTCATGGGCCTGGCGACGGCTCTCATCGGCCTGCTGCCGACCTATGCGCAGATCGGCGCATGGGCGCCGCTGCTGTTGATCACGCTGCGCGTGCTGCAAGGCATTTCCGCCGGCGGCGAATGGGGCGGCGCCGCGTTGATGTCGGTGGAGAGCGCGCCCAGCAACAAACGCAGCCTGTTCGGCTGCGCGCCGCAGATCGGCACGCCGCTGGGGCTGATCATCTCGACCGGCGTGCTGTGGATCCTGACCGAGACGCTGGGCAGGCAGGCCATGGCCGAATGGGGCTGGCGGCTGCCGTTCCTGTTCTCCATCGTCCTCATCGTCATCGGCATGATCATCCGCCGCACGCTCGAAGAATCGCCGGTCTTCGAGGCGCTGCGGGCGCGGCGGGAGCGCTCGTCCGCGCCGCTGGCCGAGGTGCTGGGCCATCACGCCGGCAAGGTCCTGAGCGCGGCGCTGATCTTCATGGCCAACAATGCCGTCGGCTACATCCTGATCGCGTTCTTCATCAGCTACGGCCAGAAGACGCTGCACATGCCGCCTTCGCAGATGCTGCTGATCGGCACCTTGTCGGCGGTGGGCTGGTTCTTTTTCACGCTGCTGGGCGGCTGGCTCGGCGACCGGCTGGGCCGGGTGCGGACGTTCCAGATCGGCTACGGGCTCATGACGCTGTGGACCATTCCGATGTGGTTCCTCATCGATACGGGCAACCCGGCGCTGTTCCTGTTCGCGGCGCTGGTGCTGACCGCGGCGCTCGGCCTCTCGTACGGACCGCAGGCGGCGCTGTATGCGGAAATGTTCCCCGCCAAGGTCCGGTATTCGGGCGTGTCGGTGGGATATGCCCTGGGCGCGATTCTCGGCGGCGCGTTCGCGCCGGCCATCGCGCAATGGCTGATCACCAGTTCCGGCAAGTCCTGGATGATCGGCGTCTATCTGGCCGCGCTGTCGCTGGTTTCCCTGATCACGGTGTCGCTGGTCAAGGAAGCGAAGAGGGTGGATTTCGAAGTGTCGTAAAGAAACGCCCGCGTTTCAACGGCCGGCGATTGCCGCGAGCAGCCGGGAGGCCGTCTCCCGGCTGCCGATGATGCTGACGCCGATGCCGATCATCACGCAGCCGAGCACGCCTTCCTGGACTTTGGCGAACCAGGCGTTTCTTTCGAACCAGAGGCGAATCCGCGAAGCCCCGTAGCAAATGAAGCTACCCGTGACCAATCCGGCAGACTTCGAATAGACCGCCAGGAACAGCAGTTGCAACGTCACCGAGCCTCTGCCGGGATCGGCGAACTGGGGCAGGAAGGCGATCATGAACAAGAGGACTTTAGGATTGAGCAGGTTCGTCCAGAAGCCCTGCCAGAACACGTCTCGAGGGCGGATGGCCTGCGTGGATGGGGTCCGCAGGCCACTTGCGTGACGAGAACGCCGCAGCGCGCGCACGCCCAGGTAGATCAGATAAACCGCGCCCAGCACCTTGACGCCCGCGAACAGCAAAGGAGATTTTTTCAGGACGGCGGCCAGGCCCAACACGACGATCGGGATCTGGATCAAGCCCGCCGAGCAGTTGCCCAGTACGCTCAGCCAGGCGGTCTTGAACCCTTGCGTCATGCCTCGGGTGATGGTCAGCGTCATGTCCGGGCCGGGTGTCATCTTGAGCGCCAGATCGGCTAGCGCGAAGACAAGGAAAGTTTGAAGAGTGGGCATAGGGGCGGATCTTTTCTAGGTGCTCTGGCGATCGACGATGGTAAAGCCGGTGTCGATCTTTAGCTTGGTTCGCGCTTTATCCGGTTTCGCGTCGGCGGCCAGGCGAGCGAGCAATGCCTCGGCCGTCTTCGCGCCGATGGTCGCGCCGTCGACGCGCACGGTGGACAAGGCAGGGTAGACATGCGCCGCCGTGCTCATATCCCCGAACCCCATGACGGCGACGTCGCGCGGCACTTTCCAGCCGCGGCTCGCCGCCTCCGCCAGCACGCCCTGGGCGAGCGTGTCGGAGCTGCATACGACGATTTCGGGCGACGATGACGCCAGCATCCGGCTGAAGCCTTCGCGGCCGGCCTGCAATGTCGCCGGCGCCGGGAGCACTTCGAATGCAGGCGCGTCCATGCCGAGCTTTGCCAACTCGCTCTTGAGGCTTGCGCAACGGCGCAAGCCTCGCGGATCGTTGACGGAGACGATGCCGAACTTGCGATAGCCTTTGTCCACCAGGTGCCGCGCGACCGCCTGGCCGACCCGCTCATGCGAGAAGCCGATCACCATGTCGATCGGCTTGTCGGTCAGGTCCCAGATCTCGACGACGGGAATGCCGGACTTCGACAGTCGTTCGATTGTCGCGGGCGTATGGTTCGTGCCCGCGAGCACGAGGCCGTCGGGCTTGCGGCCGAGGATGGCTTCCACCAGCGCATCTTCGCGCGCCGTGGAATAGGCGGTCAGGCCGAGCAAGGTCTGATAGCCGCAAGAGGTGAGGCCGTCGACAAGGGCCTGTACGGCATCGGCGAATATGGAATTGGCGATCGTCGGCAGGAGGATCGCGACGAGCCGGGTCTTGTTGCTTGCCAGACCTCCAGCCAGCATGTTGGGCACGTATCCCGTGGCGCGAACCGCTTCGAACACCTTTTTCTGGGTGTCGCTTTTGACAAGCTCGGGCCGATGCAGCGCGCGCGACACCGTCATCGGCGCGACGCCCGCCACGCGAGCCACGTCGATCAACGTCACGCTCCCGCCCGCGCCCGTTACCGGTACTGCCGGCTTGATCTTGTTTGCCATCTCGATATGCCTTGTCCGCCCTGGTGCACAGGCTCCCGGGTGCGCGTCTGCGGCGCACACGGATTAGACAACGAACGCCATACGGCCAAGCGATGGTGCGGCGGCCAGGCTTTCATTCAAGTGTAAATAATTGTGATTGCGCAATCAAAGCGACTTGAATGATTGCGCAATCATTATATGATGGATGCATCACGAATCGACTTCAGAGAACGCCAGTCATGAACACCGCCGACACCCTTGTCTCCGGCTCCTGCAGCGACCGGATCACGTGGATACGCCTCGCTTCGGTCTTTCTTCCCTTGGCCAATCCGATCAGCGACGCCAAGGTGCTGACGGGCCGGCAGAAGCCGATGACGGAGATCGCCATTCTGTTCGTCGAAGTCGAAACGGCCGATGGCCACCGCGGCCTGGGCTTCAGCTATTCCAAGCGCGCGGGCGGGCCCGGCCAGTTCGCCCATGCGAAGGAGATCGCGCCGGGTTTGCTCGGCGAGGATCCGAGCGACATCGCGCGGCTCTGGGACAAGCTTGCCTGGGCGGGTGCTTCGGTCGGCCGCAGCGGCATGGCGGTGCAGGCGATCGGCGCGTTCGACGTGGCGCTTTGGGATCTCAAGGCGAAGCGGGCGAATCTGTCGCTGGCGAAACTGCTCGGCGCGCAGCGGGATTCCGTGCGTTGCTACAACACGTCCGGCGGGTTCCTGCATACGCCTCTCGAACAGCTGCTGGTCAACACGGATATTTCACGTGAAAAGGGCATCGGCGGCATCAAGCTCAAGGTGGGACAGCCCGACTGCGCCGTCGATATCCAGCGTGTGCAGACGGTGCGCAAGCACCTGGGCGACGCGTTCCCCCTGATGGTGGACGCGAACCAGCAGTGGGACAGGCCCATCGCGCAGCGCATGTGCCGCACCTTCGAGCAGTTCAACCTGATCTGGATCGAGGAGCCGCTCGATTGCTACGACGCCGAAGGCCACGCGGCGCTGGCCGCGCAGTTCGATACGCCGATTGCGACGGGGGAGATGCTCACGAGCGTCTCCGAACACTGGGAGTTCATCCGCCTGCGCGGCGCCGACTATCTCATGCCCGATGCGCCTCGCGTCGGCGGCATCACGCCGTTTTTGAAGGTGGCGGGGCTTGCCGATCATGCCGGCTTGATGCTCGCGCCGCATTTCGCGATGGAGCTGCACGTGCACCTGGCCGCCTGCTATCCGCGCGAGCCGTGGGTCGAGCACTTCGAATGGCTCGAGCCCTTGTTCAACGAAAGGCTCGAAACGCGCGCCGGCCGCATGATGGTGCCTACCCGTCCGGGGCTGGGCCTGACGCTCAGCGAACGTGTTCCCGGCTGGACAGCCCAGGAGACGGAATTCGGCACTCGCGCCTGACGATCCTTGCAGGTGGGTGTGGTTTCCACGGAATTTTTTCCGTGGCTTTTTATTCTATATAAATGATAACGCAATCATTATAAGAGGGAGGCATCGATGAAGAAGCAGCTACTTGCGCTCGTCCTGGGCGTCATGAGTCTTACGGCCCACGCCGCCGGCTGGCCGGATAAATCGGTCGAACTCGTGGTGTCTTTTCCGCCCGGCGGCTCCACCGACCAGGTCGCGCGCGCCCTGGCCACGAGCATGGGCGAAACGTTCAAGCAGTCCTTCATCGTCGACAACC
>Ga0209455_1000687_pt1 | contig 19947 bp, 18 predicted proteins | sample AraplaCol_mCL_r2_FD_184275 | JGI IMG/M metagenome (GOLD analysis project Ga0209455, IMG submission 184275) | Arabidopsis root microbial communities from North Carolina, USA - plate scrape CL_Col_mCL_r2 (SPAdes) (version 2) | ecosystem: Host-associated > Plants > Roots > Endosphere | place: USA... | reverse complement strand
GAGGTTCTTGCAGCGCCGGGCGACGTCGGTGGGCAGATGGGTGTGGTCGACGATGGCGATCTCGGCGTCGCCCAGCGCCGCCGGAATCTGCTCGGGCGTGATGTCCGGCTGGCGGTTGATGGCCAGTTCCGGATCGCCGGGGCGATGCAGGCGCTCGGCCACGGCCGACAAGGTCGGGTTCGCGTCGATGAATACCGCTTTCATGCGGGGTTCCTGTAATGGGGGCGCAGAGCCGCGGACGGACAGCATCGCCGACAAAGTCCAACTGCGCAAGGGTGCGGTACGATGCGCCATGGCCATCCAGAACGACTCGCTTTCCTCGCTGCCCGAACCGACGCGCCTGGTCGCGCCGCAGCCCGTTTCGCCCAACGAGGAATCCATCGAACGGGCCCTGCGCCCGAAGGCGCTGCAGGAATACGTCGGCCAGTCCCGCGCGCGCGAACAGCTGGAAATCTTCATCACCGCGGCCCGCAAGCGCAGCGAGGCGCTCGACCACGTGCTGCTCTTCGGCCCGCCCGGCCTGGGCAAGACCACGCTGGCCCACATCATCGCCCACGAAATGGGCGTGCAGTTGCGCCAGACTTCCGGCCCCGTGCTGGAACGCCCCGGCGACCTGGCCGCGCTCCTGACCAATCTGGAACGCAACGACGTCCTCTTCATCGACGAGATCCACCGGCTCTCGCCGGTCGTCGAAGAAATCCTCTACCCCGCGCTCGAAGACTTCCAGATCGACATCCTCATCGGCGAAGGCCCGGCCGCGCGCAGCGTCAAGCTCGATCTGCAGCCCTTCACGCTGGTGGGCGCCACGACGCGCGCCGGCATGCTTACCAATCCGCTGCGCGACCGCTTCGGCATCGTCTCGCGATTGGAGTTCTACAACACGGAAGAGCTCTCGCGCATCGTCACGCGCAGCGCGGGCCTGCTCAAGGCCTCCATCACGCCCGAGGGCGCGCAGGAAGTGGCGCGCCGTTCGCGCGGCACGCCGCGCATCGCCAACCGCCTGCTGCGCCGGGTGCGCGATTACGCCCAGGTGAAGGCCAGCGGCGTCATCGATGCCGACGTGGCCGGTCGCGCGCTCGCCATGCTCGAGGTCGATCCGCAGGGTCTGGACCTGATGGACCGCAAGCTGCTCGAAGCGGTGGTGCACAAGTTCGACGGCGGCCCGGTGGGCGTGGACAGCCTGGCCGCGGCCATCGGCGAGGAACGCGACACCATCGAAGACGTGATCGAGCCTTATCTGATCCAGCACGGCTATCTGCAGCGCACGCCGCGCGGGCGCATGGCCACGCAAACCACCTGGCGCCACCTGGGGCTTACGCCGCCGGCGGAGCGCAGCGCCGGGGACAGCGGCGATAGCCGCGATCTGTTTTGATTCTCTGAGTCGCGGCTTTGCGGCGGGCCCGGTGCCTGAGTTCTTGAGGCGTCGACAGGGCGGAGGGAGTCCGAAGCGCGGGGCGGCCAACCGCAGCCCACCGGGCGAGCATCGGAACTCCCGCAGTCCTGTCGACGGCGGCTTAAGAACTGAACTGGCAGCTCAAGAACTCAGCCTGTCGACCGCGCTTCAGACCGACGCGGGAATAGGCAACCTGATACGCACCAGCAGGCCACCGCTGTCGGCATCGAGCAACTCCAGCTTGCCGTGATGCGCCAGGGCGATAGCCTCGGCCAAGGCCAGGCCCAGGCCCACATTGCCCGAACGCGTGCGGGCGCCATCCAATCGAGCGAAGGGCCGCAGGGCTTCCTGGCGGCGTTCGGGCTCGATGCCCGGCCCATGGTCGGAGACGTCCAGCACGGCCACGCCGTCTTCCTGGCGCAGCACCACATCGATGGGCGTGGCGCCATGATGCAGGGCATTGCCGACCAGGTTGTCGAGCAGGCGCCCCAAGGCCACGGCGTCGCCGTTGATGACCATGCTGGCCTCTTCGGGCGCGTCCAAGGTGATGTCGGTGCCGGCGTCGCTCCAGGCGTGCACGCGTTCGGCCAGCCATTCGGGCACCGAGAGCGGCGCGTAGTTGTAGCCGGTCGGGTCGGTGCCGCGCACGAAGCCGATGAACTGGTCGACCATGTACTGCATGTCCTGCAGGTCTTTGCGCAACCCCTCTTTCACCGATGAGTCCTCGGCCATTTCGATGCGCAGCCACATGCGCGACAAGGGGCCCTTGAGGTCGTGCGGCAAGCCCGATAGCAAGGTGCGGCGCACGGAATCGGATTCGGCCAGGGCGTCGAGCATGGCGTTGAAGCGTTCGCCCACCACGCGGATCTCGCGCGGGCCGGCCGGTTCGACGCGCTGCGGCTGGCCGGCGGCCAGGCGGTCGGCGGCCTCGGCCAGGCGGGTCATGGGCCGGGTGATGTGCCAGGAGAAACCCACCGACAGGATCAGCACCAGCCCCATGCCGCCGAGCCAGATGGCCAGCAGGGAGGTGGAGAACGCGGGCGTCAGGCGTTCGATGGGGATGACCAGCCACTCGTGCAACTGCGGCATGTCTTCGAAAGTGGGGTCCGGCGCCAGCGAGATGAAGACTTCGGGCCTGGGGCCGCGCGACAAGGCCACGCGCGTGCCGTCGTTGAGCCGCTGGTTGAGCATGAGCAGAGGGCCGCGCATGGCGTCGCGCATGCCGTCGTATTCGGGCGGCAGCGGCGGCGGCTCGTGCTCGTGCCAGCGGCGGTCGGGGCGCCGCTGCAGGCGGGCTTCCGGCGGCAATAGGCGCGACCACAGATGCCATTGGCCCTGCGAGGCCACGCGCACGAAATTGGAGCGGTCTTCGGCGGGAATCTGCGCCAGGGCGGCGCGCAAGGTGCGGATGGTCGTGGCCACGTATTCGATGGCCACTTTGTCCAGGAACTGGTTGCGCAGATAGGTGACGGTGGCCAGCGTGGCCGCCTGGGCCAGCAGCGCCGAGCCCAGGACCAGCAGGATGAGGCGCGCGCGCAGCGACCGCGGCACCAGGAAACGCAAAAAACCCATCAAGGAGAGAACCGGTAGCCGATGCCCCAGACGGTCTGGATCCAGCGCGGTTGCTTGGGATCGTCTTCGATGGCGCGCCGCAGGCGCAGGATGGCGATGTCGATGGCGCGGTCGTTGCGCTCGCCGTCGTCGTCGCGCGCCAGGGACAGCAGGCGCTCGCGCGACAGGGGCTTGCCGGCGTTCTTGACCAGGGCTTCGAGCAGGTTGATTTCGCCCCCGGTCAGCTTGACCAGGGTGTCGTCGCGCGTGAGCTGGCGCGTGGCCGGGTCGAACACGAAGGGACCGAAAGGCACCGGAGCATCTTTGGTGAGCGCAGAAGGGCCGCGCTTGCGGCGCAGGACAGCCTCGATGCGGGCCAACAGTTCGCGCGGGTCGAAGGGCTTGCCCAGGTAGTCGTCGGCGCCGGCTTCCAGGCCGATGATGCGGTCGACGGCCTCGTCGCGCGCGGTCAGCAACACGACGGGGATGTCCTCGCCCTGCTCGCGCAGGCGGCGACAGGCATCGGCGCCGTCGCCCCCGGGCAGCATGCGGTCCAGGACCAGCAGATCGGGCGAATAACGGGCGATGCGGGCCGGCAGATCGCTGGCGTCGGGCGCCAACAAGGTGTCGTAACCGTGCCGATTGAGGTAGTCGGCCAGCAGCTGGCGCAGGGCGGGGTCGTCGTCGACGACAAGCAGTTTGGTGTGAGTCGAATCCATGGACGAAATAGTCGCGCTTGGGCTTGATGGGCGCAAGGGGGCAGGTAATGTATTGAAAATATTACCGTCTTTGGAAACGCGATTGAATTATTAACTTGTCATCGAGTTCTTGGATTTGTCATTTTCGCGCCTCAATTCCTTGGTTCTTAACCCATCCTGGGGCCGGCGGATATGCCCTGTCCGCTTCGAGGCGCCGGGTTTGGCCGCCGCCTCAGGCGGCCAAACCCGGCGCTTAGGCGCTCCCAGGGCATACCCGCTGGCCCCAGGACTACACCGCGACCTAATGACGGTAGAAGCTGTAGCGGCGATGCGGCTCAAGAACCCTACAACTCGATAATGCGTAAAATTTCCCCCATGCACTCCTTCCGTTTTCCCCATGTCTGACGATCCCCGCGCCCTCGACGTTCTGCGGCGCGTCTTCGGTTACGAATCCTTCCGCGGTGAACAGCAGGCCATCGTCGATCATGTGATCGGCGGCGGCGATGCCCTGGTTCTCATGCCTACGGGCGGCGGCAAATCGCTCTGTTATCAGATTCCGTCGCTGGTGCGCGACGGCACCGGCGTGGTGGTGTCGCCGCTCATCGCGCTGATGCAGGACCAGGTCGACGCGCTGACCGAACTGGGCGTGCGGGCGGCTTTTCTCAATTCGACGCAGGACTGGCAGCAGGCCAAGGACGTCGAGCGGGCATTCCTGGCCGGCGAGCTGGACCTGCTCTACGTGGCGCCCGAGCGCTTGATGACCGACCGCTGCCTGCAGTTGCTGGATCGCGGCCGCATCGCGCTCTTTGCCATCGACGAAGCGCATTGCGTCTCGCAATGGGGGCACGACTTCAGGCCCGAATATCTGCAGCTGTCCATGCTGCACGAGCGCTGGCCCGACGTGCCGCGCATCGCGCTCACCGCCACCGCCACGGCCATGACGCGCGCGGAGATCGCGCAGCGGCTGGCGCTGGATGCCGCGCGGCATTTCGTGGCGAGTTTCGATCGGCCCAATATCCGCTATCGCATCGTCGAGAAGAACGAGGTGCGCAAGCAGCTGCTGGAGTTGATCCGCAGCGAGCACCAGGGCGATTCGGGCGTGGTGTATTGCCTGTCGCGCAACCGGGTCGAAGAGACCGCGGATTTCCTCTGCGGGCACGGCATCGACGCCCTGCCCTATCACGCGGGGCTGAGCGCCGCCGTGCGCGCGGCCAACCAATCGCGCTTTCTGCGCGAGGACGGCGTGGTGATGGTGGCCACCATTGCCTTCGGCATGGGCATCGACAAGCCGGACGTGCGCTTCGTCGCGCACATCGACCTGCCCAAATCGGTGGAAGGCTATTACCAGGAAACCGGCCGGGCGGGCCGCGACGGGCAGCCGGCTTCGGCTTGGCTGGCCTATGGCTTGCAGGACGTGGTGCAGCAGCGCCGCATGATCGACGAATCGCCGGGCGACGAGGTGTTCCGCCGCCGCCTGGGGCAGAACCTGGACGCCATGCTGGGGCTGTGCGAGACGGTGGAATGCCGGCGCGTGCGCCTCCTGGCGTATTTCGGCCAGACGATCACGGCATGCGGCAACTGCGACGTGTGCCTGGAACCGCCCCAGGCCTGGGACGGCACCGTGGCGGCGCAGAAGGCCCTGTCGGCGGTGTATCGCCTGCAGCAGCGTGGGCAGCGCTACGGCGCCGGGCACTTGATCGACATCCTGCGCGGCAAGAACACCGACCGCACGCGGCAGCACGACCACGAGTCGCTGAGCGTGTTCGGCGTGGGCCAGGACCTGTCCGAGCAGACCTGGCGCGGCGTGCTGCGGCAGTTGCTGGCGCAGGGCCTCTTGATGGTCGACGGCGAGGGCTACGGCACCTTCGGCCTGACCGAGGCCAGCCGGGCCGTGCTCAAGGGCGAGCGGAAGATCATGCTGCGCCGTGATCTGGAAAGGAAGGAAAAAGCGCCGCGCGGCAGTTCGCGCGCCAAGACGCTCGCGGTGGACCTGCCGCCCGAGGCGCTATCGCTGTTCGAGACTTTGCGCGCCTGGCGCGGCGAAGTGGCCAAGAACCACGGCGTGCCGGCCTATGTGATCTTTCACGACGCTACGCTGCGCGAGATCGCCATGGCGCGGCCGGTTTCGCTGGACGAACTCGGGCACATCAGCGGCGTGGGCGCGCGCAAGCTGGAAGCCTACGGCGCGGACATCCTGAGCCACGTGCGCTGACCGGCGCGCGCTCAGCCGCGCGCCTTGCCGAACACCGTGCGGTAGGCCAGCACGTTGAACACCAGCACCACCGGCACGCCGACGATCACGCCGGCCAGGGTCATGCGCATCGAGGCCACCGACCCGGCGCTGTCCCACAAGGTCATGTCGTCCAGCACCAGATACGGGAAGAAGCTGTAGGCCAGCCCGCAAAGCATCAGCAGGTAGAGCCCCACGCACAGCGCGAAGGGCAGCCAGCTGCGCTGCTGATCGGACTTGGACGCCAGCCGGGCCAGCGCGATTTCCATGCCGACGAAGCACATCAGCATCACGACCCAGATCGTGGCCGAGATGCCCAGGTGCTGCACGTCGCTCCATTTCGCGAACACGCCCGAATTGACCAGGCCCAGCGTCACGGCGATCGCCACCATGCCAACTGCCGTCCAGCGCACAGTGTGGCGCGCCCAGACGATCGCGCGGCGCTGCAGGTCGCCTTCGACCCGCATCACCAGCCAGCAGGCGCCCAGCAGCGCATAGGCCGCCACCGCGCACACGCCCACGAACAGCGAGAAGCCCAGATAGCCCGGGTCCGGCTGGTAGCTGGTGACGATGCGGCCCAAGGCCGCGCCCTGCCCCAGCGCCGCCAGCAGCGACCCGAGCCAGAAGCCCAGCATCCAGCGCGGCTTGTGCCTGGCGCTGGCGCGCAGGCGGAACTCGAAAGCCACGGTGCGCAGCATCATGCCCAGGGTCATGCAGCCCAGCGGCGCGTACAGATTGCCCAGCACCTGCCCCCAGGCAAAGGGAAAGGCCGCGCAGAACAGGCCCACGCCCAAGAGCGGCCAGAATTCGTTGGCGTCGCGCCAGGCGCTGAGCATGGACAGCATCTGCGGCCGCGATTCCGCCGGCGCCAATTGCAGCAGCAGCCCCACGCCGATGTCGAAGCCGTCGAACACGAGGCCCGCCGCGAGCAGCAGCAGCAGAATGACCAGGAAGACCAGGGGCATCCAGAAAGCGGGATCGCCGATCGCGAGCCCCTGCGAAGCGGCCAGTTCGGCGATCATGCCGCGCCTCCCGTCGTCTTGCGCACCGGCACCACGCCGTAGCGCACCGCGTGCAGCAGCATGCCCAGGAAAGCCGCGCTCAGCACCGCGTACAACGCGACATAGCCCGCGATGCTGAGCAGCAAGGTGCCCGAGGCCGTGGGGCTGAACACGTCGCTCAGATTGATGCTGCGGTTGACCACGTAGGGCAGCAGCCCCACCAGCGACACGCACCAGCCCAGGACCACCAGCAGGCCACCCGAAAAGCTCATGCCCACCAGCGTCTTGCGCCAGCGCAGTCCCAGCGCCGCCAGGTCCATGCGCCGCCTCAGGGTGCGCATCAAGGTCAGCACCGAGACGACGCCCATCAGCAGGGCCAGGAGCGCCGAGACGCGCAGCAGCCAGAACGACAGGGCCACCGGCGGACGCGGGCCGGTGAACTTATCCAGCCCCAGATAGCCCTTGTCGTCGCGGCCCAGCCAGCGGCCGCCCGTGCCGTGGATGGCCAGCAGGACCTGGTTGGTCTGCGTGGCGGCGTCGGGCCAGCCCAGCAGGATCAGCTCGGGCTCGTCGCCGCTATGCCAATAGCCGGCCAGCGTGGCGGCCTTGACCGGTTGATAGCGGCTGACGACGTCGCCCATGCCCGAAGCCGCCAGGGCTTGCAGCAAAGAGGCCAGCACCGCCACGATCAACGCCGTCTTGAAGGCGCAGCGCTCGCCGTCGCCGGGCGGGCGGCGCAGCGCCTGCAGCGCCGTGGCGCCCATGATCAGGAAGGAGGTCGCCAGCGACGCGCCCAGCACGGTCAGCAGCAGGCTCCAGCCGAAGGAAGGGTTGAAGATCACCTGGAACCAGTCATACACCTGGTAGCGCCCGTCCACCATGGCCACGCCGTCGGGCGTCTGCATCCAGGAATGCACGACCGCCATCCAGGCCGCGGCCAGGAGCAAGCCCAGGGCCACCATGAAAACGGACAAGGTATGGACGGTGTCGGACACCCGGCGCTGGCCGAACAGCATCACGCCCATGAAGCACGACTTCAGCACGAAGACCGACAGCACGGCGTAGCCCAGGAGCGGCCCGGCCACGTTGCCTATCTTGTCCATCAGCCCGCCCCATAGGCTGCCGAGTTGGATCAGCACCGGCAGGCAGGCGGCCAGGGCAAGGACGAAGCACAGGGCGAAGATGCGCACCCAGAAGCGGTAGGCCGCCGTCCAGCCGGCCTCGCCGGTCAACCGGGCGCGCAGCTTGAAGAACAGCAGCATCCACGACAGGGCCAGGGCCAGGGCCATGAACAGGGCCATAAAACTGAAGCTGGCGAGGAATTGGATCTCGGCCAGCAGGAGCGGGGTCATATCCATGATGGGCGCTAGTGTAGAGCCTGTTATGTCGCGCGAAAGACTCGGGCGCGCGATTCCGGGATCGATCTATAGCAGCCCTCGGCGGCCCTCGGGGCGCGGACGTGGCAAAATTGACCCTTTGTTGCTGTTTTTACTGAAAGCATGACCACTCCCGGCACGTCTCCTGGCAAACCCAGCGAAGCAAACGCGACGCCCGGCGCATCGGCGCCCGGCGCATCGGCGCCCGGCGCATCCGACAATGCATCCTCCCATGCATCGGTCAACCACGCGGCCAGCAATTACCTGCGCCCCATCATCGAGGCCGACCTCGCGGCCGACCGCTATCAGGGCAAGCGCTGGTCGGGCCACCCCGGCCCGGCCGCGGCGCAGAGCCAGGGCCAGTCCGACCCCGCCAAGATCCGCACCCGCTTCCCGCCCGAGCCCAACGGCTATCTGCACCTGGGCCACGCCAAGAGCATCTGCGTGAACTTCGGCCTGGCCGGCGAGTACGGCGGCGTCTGCCACCTGCGCTTCGACGACACCAACCCGGAGAAGGAAGAGCAGGAATACGTCGACGCCATCACCGAGGCCGTGCACTGGCTCGGCTTCGACTGGAAGGCCGACGGCAACGACAACCAGTATTACGCCAGCGATTACTTCGACTGGATGTACGAATTCGCCGAAGCGCTGATCCAGGCCGGCCACGCCTATGTAGACGCGCAGACGCCCGACCAGATCCGCGCCAACCGCGGCACGCTCACCGAACCCGGCGTGAACTCGCCCTGGCGCGATCGCCCCGTCGCCGAGTCGCTGACCCTGCTGCGCGAAATGCGCGAGGGCAAGCATCCCGACGGCAGCCTGGTGCTGCGCGCCAAGGTCGACATGGCCTCGCCCAACATCAATCTGCGCGACCCCGTCATCTACCGCGTGCGCCACGCCCACCATCACCGCACGGGCGATGCGTGGTGCATCTACCCCATGTACACCTACGCGCATCCCATCGAGGACGCGCTCGAAGGCATCACGCACAGCGTCTGCACGCTGGAGTTCGAAGACCAGCGCCCCTTCTACGACTGGCTGCTGGCCCGCCTGGCCGAACTGGGCAAGCTCAACCAGCCCCTGCCGCGCCAGTACGAATTCGCGCGGCTGAACGTGACCTACGTGGTCACCAGCAAGCGCAAGCTGCTGCAGCTGGTCAAGGAAGGCCACGTCGACGGCTGGGACGACCCGCGCATGCCGACCCTCTTCGGCCTGCGCCGGCGCGGCTACACGCCCGCGGCCATTCGCCTGTTCTGCGACCGCACCGCAGTGACCAAGTCCGATTCGCGCATCGACTACAGCCTGCTCGAGCAGGCCGTGCGCGACGATCTCGACCCTATCGCGGCGCGCTCGGTGGCGGTGCTGGACCCGCTCAAGCTGGTCATCACCAACTATCCCGAAGGCCGCTCCGAGATGTGCCATGCGCCGCGCAACCCGCATGCGCCCGAGGCCGGCAACCGCGAATTCCCCTTCGCGCGCGAGCTCTGGATCGAACGCGACGACTTCCGCGAAGAAGCGCCCAAGAAGTACTTCCGCCTCTTCCCCGGCAACATGGTGCGGCTGAAGTACGGCTATGTGGTCAAGTGCACCGGCTACGCCAAGGACGCCGCGGGCAACATCACCGAAGTACAGGCCGAATACCTGCCCGAAACCCGCAGCGGCACGCCCGGCGCCGACAGCGTCAAGGTCAAGGGCAACATCACCTGGGTCAGCGCGGCGCATGCCGTGCCGGCCACCGTGCACCTGTACGACCGCCTCTTCGCCGACCCCATGCCCGACGCCGGCGACAAAGACTTTCTCACCTGCCTGAACCCCAATTCGCGCCAGACCGTGCAGGCCTGGCTCGAACCCGGCACGGTCGCCGCGCCAGGCGCCACCTGGCAGTTCGAGCGCCTGGGCTATTTCACGGCCGACCGCGTCGTCTCCACGCCCGAAGCGCCGGTGCTCAACCGCGTCGTCACGCTGCGCGATTCGTGGGGAAGCTGATGAGTTCGCGAGCGCCGGACCGCCCCAAACGAGCGATCCCCGGGGGAATGGCGCGCAGCGCTAAGAGGGCCCTATGACTGAACTGGCTTTGGACTTCAAAAGCGCGACGCTCTATGCCGTGCGACTGGTGCTGCACAGCGCCGATCCGCAGCGTCTTGAAGAATCGCTGGCGCAGCGCATGAAGGATGCCGGCGGCTTCTTCGAAAACGAGCCCGTCGTCATCGACGCCAGCCGCCTCGAAGAAGAAACGCTGGACTGGCCGCGCCTGCTGGCCGCGTTGCAAAGCTACAACCTGCCGGCCATCGGCGTGGTGGCCGAAGGCGTCAATCTCGAAGCCGCCCGCGCGGCCGGCCTGGTGCCGGTGGACCTGTCCACCACCACGCGCGCGGCGCCTGCGGCCGCGCAGCCGGCCGCCATTGAGCCGCCCGAAGCGCAACCGGCGCCTGTCTCCGCCCAGTCTCCAGCCGCCGTGGAACTCGCCGCCGAGGCCGCCGCGACGCCCGCTCCCGCCGCCCCGGCCATGATCGTCAACCGCCCGCTGCGCTCGGGCCAGCGCATCTATGCGCGCAACACCGATCTGGTGGTGATAGGCATGGTGAGCCAGGGCGCCGAAGTCATCGCCGACGGCAATGTGCACGTATACGGGCCGCTGCGGGGCAAGGCCATGGCCGGCGCGCGCGGCGACACCTCGGCCCGCATCTTCACCACGCAGCTCGATCCCGAGCTGCTGGCGGTGGCCGGCGTCTATCGCGTGGTCGAAGACAAGCTCGATGCCCAGGTGCATGGCAAGCCCGCGCTGGTTTCGCTGCAAGGCGAGACGCTGAAGATCGAAGCGCTGGGCGAATAAGAGCTGGAGATAGACGGGCGCGCCTGCGAACAGAAGGTATGCCCGTCACACATTTGGAAAAAAGCCCGCGGGGCTTTTTGCTTTACGATAACGCGATTTTTCACAATCGAATTTCATAATTAAAGGACCCAACGGTCATGACACGCATTGTGGTGGTGACTTCCGGCAAGGGCGGCGTGGGCAAGACCACGACCAGCGCCAGCTTTTCTTCCGGCCTGGCCATGCGCGGCCACAAGACCGCCGTCATCGACTTCGACGTCGGCTTGCGCAACCTGGATCTCATCATGGGCTGCGAACGCCGCGTGGTGTACGACTTCGTCAACGTCATCCAGGGCGAGGCCACGCTCAAGCAGGCCCTCATCAAGGACAAGCAGCTCGAGAACCTGTTCGTGCTGCCCGCCTCGCAGACCCGCGACAAGGACGCCCTCACGCAAGAAGGCGTGGGCAAGGTCATCGACGACCTCAAGGAAATGGGTTTCGACTACATCGTCTGCGACTCGCCCGCCGGCATCGAGACGGGCGCGCTCATGGCCGCCTACTTCGCCGACGACGCGCTGGTGGTGACCAATCCCGAGGTTTCCTCGGTGCGCGATTCGGACCGCATCCTGGGCATCCTGGCCGCCAAGTCCAAGCGCGCCATCGACGGCCCCGAGCCGGTCAAGGAATACCTGCTGCTCACCCGCTACAACCCCAAGCGCGTCAGCGAAGGCGAAATGCTCTCGCTCACCGACATCGAGGACATCCTGCGCATCAAGCTCATCGGCGTGATCCCCGAGTCCGAGTCGGTGCTGCAGGCGTCCAACCAGGGCCTGCCCGCCATTCATCTGAAGGGCACCGACGTGGCCGAGTCCTACCAGGACGTGGTCGCCCGCTATCTGGGCGAAGAGCGTTCCCTGCGCTTTACCGACTACAACAAGCCGGGACTGCTCAAGCGCCTTTTCGGGGGGAAATGACCCATGGCTTTCCTGTCTCTGTCCAGCCTGTTCGGCCAGAAGAAGAACACCGCGTCGGTCGCCAAGGAGCGCCTGCAGATCATCCTGGCGCACGAGCGTTCAGGCCAGAACGCCTCGCCCGATTACCTGCCGCAGCTGCAACAGGAACTCATCGCGGTGATCTCCAAGTACGTCAAGATCAATCCCGACGACATCAAGGTCAACGTCGAACGGCAAGACAACCTCGAAGTGCTCGAGGTCAAGATCGAGATGCCGCAGGCCTGATCCATCCCGCCACGGCCGTCGCGCACCCTCGCGCGACGGCCGGATAGGCCTCGCCGACCAGATCCGCCAGCCACTGCATGAACACGCGCAGCCGCAGGGGCGCATGGCGCCGATCGGCGTAAAGCAGCGTCACCGGCAGCGGTGCGGCCCGCCAATCGGGCATCACTTCCCGCAGCGCCCCTGAAACCAGGTGATCGCGCACGCCGTAGGCCGGCACCTGGATCATGCCCAGCCCGGCCAGGCAGGCCGCCTGGTAGGCATCCACCCCATTGACCGTCAGCACCCCGCCCATGGGCACGTGCGCATAGCGCTCGCCGTCGAAGTACTGCCAGCCTGGGTCGCGCGCGCCCGGCGCCGCGGCATACATGACCAGCCGATGCGCGCGCAAGTCGTCCAGGGTGCGCGGCTCGCCGAATTTTTCGAGGTAGCTCGCGCTGGCGCAGTTGATCTGCGGCAGCTCGCCCAGAGGCCGGGCGATCAGCGACGAATCGCGCACCGCCCCGACGCGCAGTACGCAGTCGAAGCCCTCGCGCAGCAGGTCCACCGCGCGGTCGGTCGTCGACAGATCCAGCTCCAGGTCGGGATGCTGCTCGAGAAAGTCCGGCAAATTCGGGATGACCACCGCGCAGGCCAGCGCGTGCGGCATGTCCACCCGCAGCTTGCCGCCAACGGTCTTGCCCGTGGAAAACAGCGAGTCCAGCTCGTCCATGTCGGCCAGGATGTCCTTGCAGCGGTCCAGGCACATGCGGCCTTCCTGCGTCAGCGCCACTCGCCGCGTGGTGCGCGTGAACAGGCGCGCCCCCAGCCGGGTCTCCAGCTGCTTGACGGCGTTGGACACCGACGCCTTGGGCACGCCCAGGATGCCGGCGGCCTGCGTGAAGCTGGCCGTTTCCGCAGCCTGGACGAAAAGCCGCATGGCGTCGTAGTGGTTCATGGTCGGAAGGGCCGTGTTGGGATTATTGTTATTTTTTCTTGAACAGAAAAAACATTTTTAGCTTATTTATCGATTTAAATCATCCAATTAAGATGCACTCCATCGCGCTCCATTCTTCGGGCGCACCCCCACCAAGGAGCCATCCATGTCCCGCAAGATCCTGCTCATCACCGGCGCCAGCCGCGGCCTGGGCAAAAGCACCCTGCTCCACGCCGCCCAGCGCGGCATCGACGCCGTCTTCACCTACAACAGCAACAAGGAGCAGGCCGACAAGGTCGTGGCCGAGGCCGCCGCCCTGGGCGCCCGCGCCGTGGCCCTGCAGCTCAATGTGGAAGACACCGCCTCCTTCCCCGCCTTCGCCCGCCAGGTCAAGGAAGCGCTGGCCCGGCACTGGCAGCGCGACAATTTCGACTACCTGGTCAATAACGCCGGCGCCGGCGTCAATGCCAGCGTGGCCGAGACCACCGAGGCGCAGTTCGACGCCATGGTGCGCCAGCACCTCAAAGGACCGTTCTTCCTCGTCCAGGCCCTGCTGCCGCTCATCGCCGACGGCGGCCGCATCGTCAACCTGTCCAGCGGCCTGGCCCGCTTCTCGCTGCCGGGCTATGCCGCCTATGCGTCCATGAAGGGCGGCGTGGAAGTGCTCACGCGCTACCTGGCCCTGGAACTCGGGCCGCGCGGCATCGCCGTCAACACGGTGGCCCCCGGCGCCATCGCGACCGACTTCGGCGGCGGCGTGGTGCGCGACAACGCGCAGATGAACGCCGCCATCGCCGCGCAGACGCCCCTGGGCCGCGTCGGCCTGCCGGAGGACATCGGCGGCGCCATCTCGATGCTGCTGGCCGACGAGAACCGCTGGGTCAACGCGCAGCGGATCGAGGTGTCGGGCGGCATCCGCTATTGATCGGGCGCCCGCGGAAGCAGCAACGCCCGAGGCTCGCGCCTCGGGCGTTGTGGCTTGAATCAGACAGATTTAGTGGGTGAGCAGGTTGCCGACGAGGCCGCCGACCGCGGCGCCCCCCACCGTGGCGACCGCGCCGCCGATGATGACGGCACCGGCAACCGCGCCGATGGCGGCGCCGCCTAGGGTGGCCCGGGTGTTGGGGCTCATGCTGTCCCAGGTGGCGCAGCCCGACATGGACGCCGCCAGCAGGACGATGAGGCTCATCCGGGAAAGAGAACGGATGGTCATATGGGGTGCTCCAGCTTTCAACTTCGATACTTAAAGTATCACATTAAGATCAAGCGAAAGCCATATATGCCATCAGTAATTTGTATCTTTCCCCTATCGCTTTAACAATTACTTCAGGGCTTTGTAACGCAGGCGCTTGGGCTTGGCGCCTTCCTCGCCCAGGCGCTTCTTCTTGTCGGCTTCGTACTCCTGGTAGTTGCCGTCGAAGAACACCACCTGCGACTCCCCCTCGAAGGCCAGGATGTGGGTGGCGATGCGGTCCAGGAACCAGCGGTCGTGGCTGATGACCATGACGCTGCCGGGGAACTCGAGCAGGCCGTCTTCCAGCGCGCGCAGGGTTTCCACGTCCAGGTCGTTGGAGGGTTCGTCCAGCAGCAGCACGTTGCCGCCGGCGATCAGCGTCTTGGCCATGTGCAGGCGGCCGCGCTCGCCGCCGGACAGCTGGCCCACCACCTTGCTCTGGTCGCTGCCCTTGAAGTTGAAGCGGCCCAGGTAGGCGCGCGAAGACATCTCGAACTTGCCCACGGTGAGCAGGTCGGCGCCGTCGGCGATCGCGTTGAACACCGTTTTCTTGTCTTCCAGGTCGTCGCGCGACTGGTCGACGTAGGCCAGCTTGACCGTCTGGCCGATCGTGACTACGCCCGAGTCGGGCTGCTCGCGGCCGGCGATCATGCGAAACAGCGTGGACTTGCCCGCGCCGTTGGGGCCGATGATGCCGACGATGGCGCCGGGCGGCACCTTGAAGCTGAGGTTGTCGATCAGCAGGCGCTCGCCGTAGGCCTTGCTCACGCCGTTGAACTCGATGACCTCGTTGCCCAGGCGCTCACCCACGGGAATGAAGATTTCCTGGGTCTCGTTGCGCTTCTGGTATTCGTAGGACGACAGCTCTTCGAAGCGGGCGATGCGCGCCTTGGCCTTGGCCTGGCGGCCCTTGGGATTCTGGCGCACCCACTCCAGTTCTTTCTTGATGGTCTTCTGGCGGGCCGATTCGGTGGCTTCTTCCTGTTTCAGGCGCTCGTCCTTCTGCTCCAGCCAGGAACTGTAGTTGCCCTTCCAGGGGATGCCGTGGCCGCGGTCCAGTTCCAGGATCCACTCGGCGGCGTTGTCGAGGAAGTAGCGGTCGTGAGTCACGCCCACCACCGTGCCGGGGAATTTGTGCAGGAACTGCTCCAGCCACTCCACGCTTTCCGCGTCCAGGTGGTTGGTGGGCTCGTCCAGCAGCAGCATGTCGGGCTTGGACAGCAGCAGGCGGCACAGCGCCACGCGGCGCTTCTCGCCGCCGGACAGCACGCCGACGTTGGCGTCCCAGGGCGGCAGGCGCAGCGCGTCGGCGGCGATTTCCATCTGGTGCTCGATGTCGTCGGCGCCGCTGGAGGCGGCCGCGGCGATGACGGCTTCCAGCTCGGCCTGCTCGGCGGCCAGCGCGTCGAAGTCGGCATCGGGCTCGGCATAGGCGGCATAGACCTCGTCCAGGCGCTTCTTGGCGGCCATGGCCGCTCCCAGGCCCTCTTCCACCGCCTGGCGCACGGTATGCGTGGGGTCGAGCTGCGGCTCCTGCGGCAGGTAGCCGATGTTCAGGTTCGGCAGGGGAATGGCCTCGCCCTCGATTTCCTTGTCCACGCCGGCCATGATCTTGAGCAGGGTGGACTTGCCCGAGCCGTTCAGGCCCAGCACGCCGATCTTGGCGCCGGGGAAAAAGGACAGGGAAATGTCGCGCAGGATCTGCCGCTTGGGCGGCACGATCTTGCCGACGCGATTCATGGTGTAGACGTATTGGGCCATTGAATTCCGAAGGAAAGGACGGTCAAACCGATATTTTAGGCGGTCCGCCCGGCCCTGCATGATCGGCGTGGATTTCGCGGCCCGAAGGCATGATTCGAGCGTGCCAAGGGAATGATATAATGTTTCAAATATTGGCTTCTCTTCCTCCGACGCCTCCGACACCATGTCCCGCCTGCGCCGCATTGCCCTGTTCGCCGCCTGCCTGTCCCTGCTGCCCGCCTGCGCCTGGGCCGCGCCCGTCGCCATCGTCGCCGCCGAGAACTTCTACGGCGACGTGGCCCGGCAGATCGGCGGCGGCGACGTGACTGTCTCCAGCATCCTGCAGTCGCCCGACCAGGATCCGCACCTGTTCGAGGCCGCGCCCTCGACGGCGCGCGACATCGCCGCCGCGCGCATCCTCGTGCAAAGCGGCATCGGCTACGACGACTGGATGGCCAAGCTGGCGCAGGCCTCCAACGGCGGCGCGGCCAAGCTGCTCGTGGTCGCGCCCCTGGCCGCGCGCCGCAACGGCGACAACCCGCACATCTGGTACGACCCGCAAACCATGCTGGCCTACGCGGCCGTGCTGAGCGAAAGACTGGCCGCCGCCGACCCCGCGCATGCAGCCGATTTCCGCAGGCGTCTGGCCGATTTCCAAGCCTCCATGCATCCCGTGCTGGCAAAGATCGCCGCCTTGCGCGCCCAGCATTCCGGCACGCCCGTCACGGCCACCGAACCCGTGTTCGGCTATTTGATGGACGCCGTGGGCCTGCGCAACCGCAATGCCGCGTTCCAGGTCGCGGTAATGAACGACACCGAGCCCAGCGCCTCGGATCTGGCCGCCTTCGAGCAGAGCCTGAAGACGCGCGCCGTTAAACTGCTGGTCTACAACAGCCAGGCCACGGACCCGTTGGCCGATCGCATGAAGACTCTTGCCCGGCAGTCGGGCGTGCCCGTGCTGCCCGTCACCGAGACCGAGCCCCCCGGCACGACCTACCAGGCCTGGATGCTGGACGCGCTGAACAAGCTGCAGCAAGCCCTGGCGCCATAAATGTCGACCCCCGCCATCGAGCTGGAGCACCTGCGCCTGGTCCTGGGGGGCCGCGCCGTGCTCGACGACGTGAGCCTGGCGATCGGCGCGCGCGAATTCGTCGGCGTGCTGGGCGCCAACGGCGCCGGCAAGACCACCTTGATGCGCGCGCTGCTGGGCCTGATCCCGCCGGCGGGCGGCAGCGTCCGCGTGCTGGGCGGCCCGGCGCAGCGCGGCAATCCGGCCATCGGCTACCTGCCGCAGACGCGCAGCGCCCTGCCCGGCGTGCGCCTGAGCGGCTGGCACATGGTGGCCTGCGCGCTGGACGGACACCGCCTGGGCCTGGCCCTGCACGGCAGGCAAGCGCGCATCGAGATCGATCGCGTGCTGGATCTGGCCGGCGCCAGCGAGCTGGCCGGCCGCCCCATCTCCGAGCTTTCGGGCGGCGAGCGCCAGCGCCTGCTGCTGGCCCAGGCGCTGCTGGGTCAGCCCCGATTGCTGCTCCTGGACGAGCCCTTGATCAGCCTGGATCCGCGCCGCCAGCAGGACCTGATCCGGCAGGTGAAAACCTTGCAGACCGAACTGGGCATCACCGTGCTCTTCAGCGCGCACGAGCTCAATCCGCTGCTGGGCGCGCTCGATCGCGTGCTGTACCTGGGCCAGCGCCACGCCGCCCTGGGCACGGTGCAGGAAGTCATCACCGGCCCCGTGCTGTCGGGCCTGTACGGCACGCCCATCGAAGTCGTGCGGGCGGCCGGCCGCATCTTCATCACGGCCGATGGCATGGATGCCGACGGCGGCGCGCACCAGCACGACGAAGAGCAGCAAGACCACGCCCATCACCATCATTGACGCGCGCGATCGCCCAACACCCAATCAAAGACCCATCGTGTTCGCCTACGAATTCATGCGCAACGCCTATGCGGCCGCCGGCATCGTCGCCGTCGTCGCCGCCATGGTCGGCTACTTCCTGGTGCTGCGCGGCCAGACTTTCGCCGGCCATGCGCTCTCGCACGTCGGCTTTTCCGGCGCCACCGGCGCCGCGCTGATCGGCCTGGCGCCGCTGCAGGGCATGCTGGCCGCGGCCCTGGCCGGCGGCGTCTGCATCGGCCTGCTGGGCGAGAAGCTCGCGCAGCGCGACGTGGCCATCGGCATCGCCCTGTCGTTCTCGCTGGGCCTGGGCCTGCTGTTCCTGCACTTCTACACCTCGCATGCCACGCAGGCCACCGCCCTGCTGTTCGGCAACGTGCTGGCCGTCTCCGCGCACACCGTGCGCGTGCTGCTGGGACTGGGCCTGGCCTGCCTGGCCGGGTTGGCGCTGATCTCCCGGCCGCTGCTGTTCGCCAGCCTGCAGCCCGAGCTGGCCCAGGCCAAGGGGGTGTCGCCGCGCCTGTACGCCTCGCTCTTCATGGCCGTCGCCGCGCTGGCCACGGCGCTGAGCGCGCAGGTCGTGGGCGTGCTGCTGGTCTTCTCGCTGATGGTCGGCCCGCCCGCCGCGGCGCAGCGCCTGACGCACCGCGTGGGCACCGGGCTGGCGCTGTCGGTCGCGCTGGCGCTGGGCTCGGCCTGGCTGGGCATCGCCCTGGCCTACTGGACCGACTGGCCCTGCAGCTTCTGGATCACGACGCTGAGCTGCATCGCCTATCTGGCTGCCATGATGCGGCGGCGGTCTGCGCCCTGAGGCCCTAGTCCGTCCGCTGCCCGCCGGCAATGACCCGCTCCAGCGAATGCCGCAGATGACGCTGCATCGCGGCCTGAGCCTGTATGGAATCGTGCTCTTCCAGCGCTTCCAATATGGCCAGATGCTCGTCGTGCGTCGTGCGCCAGGTGCTTTCGTCCTCGAAGTGGCCGCGCAGCTTTTCGGATAGCGGGCTGTGCCTGGCATCGAAGAGGGATGTCACCGTGCGCACCAGCACCTCGTTGCCCGACATCTGCGCAATCGCGATGTGAAAGGCCCGATCGGGAGCGACGGGAATCCTCCCCGCCCCGACCTCGCGCACCATCTCGTTGTAGATGCCGCGCAGAGCCTTCAGGTCCTTGGGTTTGCAGAACGGCGCGACGCTGCCTGCGATCGAGCCCTCGATCACGCAGCGCGCGCCCATGATGTCCAGCAGGCTGTCGCCCAGCTCTGCCTGGGAAAAGGCCGCCGCGCCCGGCTCGGGCGGCGTCGAGCACACATAGACCCCCGAACCCATCCGGATCTCGACCAGGCCCTCGAGCTCCAGCGCCACGAGCGCTTCGCGCACCGAGGGCCGAGACACGCCCAGCGTCTCGGCCAGCGCGCGCTCGGGCGGCAGACGGCCGTTCGGCACGAAGTCCGGCCGGGTGATCAGGTCGCGCAATTTATCGGCGATCTGAAGATAGAGGCGGCGCGTATCGGCGGGTTTGGCTGTCATGTCCAGAGTTTCCCGAGGTTTATGTCAATTGGCTTGACCAATATCCAAAATAATTTTAACTTTTGAAATTGGTAAGGCCAAATTAATAAATCACATTCAATGAAGACCGTCATCTGCGAACAACCCGGCCAGCTGGCCATGGCCGAACGCCCCGTGCCGAGCGCCGGCCCCGACGAAGTACTGATCCGCATCAAGCGGGTCGGCGTGTGCGGCACGGATCTGCATATTTTTACAGGCAACCAGCCTTATCTCGCCTATCCGCGCGTCATGGGGCACGAACTCGCCGGCATCGTCGAATCGGCGCCTCCCGGCGCGCGCGTCGAGACCGGCGACCA
>Ga0209455_1000686_pt1 | contig 19962 bp, 22 predicted proteins | sample AraplaCol_mCL_r2_FD_184275 | JGI IMG/M metagenome (GOLD analysis project Ga0209455, IMG submission 184275) | Arabidopsis root microbial communities from North Carolina, USA - plate scrape CL_Col_mCL_r2 (SPAdes) (version 2) | ecosystem: Host-associated > Plants > Roots > Endosphere | place: USA... | reverse complement strand
GCCGGTCGGTCAGCCCCGCATCGGCCAGGATACGAACATGGCGCGATACCCGCGGCTGGCTCTGCCCCAGCACCTGCGCCAACTCGCCCACAGACAATTCCATCCGCCGCAGCAGAGCGAGAATCCGAAGACGCGTCGGGTCGGCGAGTGCGCGGAAGATGGCGAGCGGCGTGGTCATGCGGGCGCCAACCTTTCCCGCCTTAAGGCCGCCGTCAAGTTTCGCGGCTCGTCGCTGGATACTGATCCACATGGTTGCGGCGGCGCGCGCCCTATCGTAGGCGCATGTCTATGAGATCGCGCCGCACCGCAGCGAAGCTGCTCGCTCCGATCGCCGGCACTTTGCTGCTGAGCGCCTGCGCCACCCCCGGCCAATATGAACTTGCCAAGCGCGATCCGCTCGAAAAATTCAATCGCGGTATGTGGGCGGTCAATCAGGGTGCCGACAAAGCGCTGATCAAGCCTGTCAGCCAGGTCTATCGCGCGGTGACGCCCAAGCCCGTGCGGCATGGCGTGTCCAACGTCTTCTCCAACCTCTCCGAGCCCTGGTCGTTCGTGAACAACCTGCTCCAGGGCAAGGGTGAGCGCGCGGGCCGCAACATGGCGCGGTTCCTGATCAACAGCACGGTCGGCATTGCCGGCCTGTGGGATCCCGCTAGCAAGCTCGGCGCGCGCCCGGCGCCCGAGGATCTGGGGCAGACGCTGGCGGTCTGGGGCGTGAATGGCGGGCCCTATCTGGTCCTGCCGTTGCTCGGCCCCTCGACGATGCGCGACGGCATCGGATCGGGCGTGGCGGCTTTTGTCGATCCGGTGAAATACGAGATCAACCATGCCAGCTTCAGCGTCTGGTACAAGCGCGGCTACCTCGCAATGTACATCGTCGATGCGCGTTCGCAGCTGACCGAGAGCGGCGGCGACGCTTTCCTCGAATCGAGTCTCGACCCTTATGCGGCGGCGCGCTCGGCCTATCTGCAGCTGCGAACCGCCGAGATCGCCGACCAGGATGATCAGGGCGGTACCCCGCCCGCCGCCAACGGCGTTCCCGCGCCCGGCGGCAGTGCCCCGACCACCACCGCGCCCCTACCGGGCGACGACCAGCCGGGCACGCCGCTCCCGCAAAGCTCGGCCCCTCTGCCTGGCGGCGACGCGCCCGCGCAGCCGGCGACGCCGCAATCAAGCCAGCCGTCAGCGCCGCTCCCGCAAAGCGCGGCCCCTTTGCCGGGCGACGAGGCGCCCGCTACACCCAAGACATGAAGCGCGCACTCGCCTTCGTCTTGTTGCTCGGGCTCGCCGCCTGCAATCGCCACGGCGTCGCCGACGTGACACTGGATGCGGCCGCCGCCCAGCGCAACGCCACAGCCGCGAAGACCGCGGCCGATCTTCAGGCCGCCGCCGACGCGTCCGAAGGGCCTGCGCCGGCCGTGCACGACGACCGGCCCACTGCCGCACCCAAGCCCGAAGCCGCTATGTCCGCCGAAGAGAATGAGGCTGCCGCGCCGGCCGAAGACGCGGCCGACGCCGACACCAACGGATAAGCCCAACTCCGCCGTTCAAGCCGGCGAAGACCCGCGATTGCACGTCGCGCCTTCGCTATTTTGGAGGGGTTGGGAATGAAGACGTCGTTTCTGCTGGCCGGCACGGTGCTGGCCGCATGCTTCGCCGGTGCCGCCGTCGCGCAGAGCGATGCGAAGCCCGTCGGCGAGGGCGCACACCACCATATGGAAGCGCCCAAGACACGCGCCGATGTCGAGGCGCGGGTCAAGGAGCGCTTTGCCCGGCTCGACGTGAACAAGGACGGCTTCATCACGCCGGACGAGCTGCGCCATCACGGCATGCGCCCCGGCGGCCCCGGCCACGAAGGTGCCGCGGGCGCGGATCATGCCGGATCCAAGGATCGCGCCGACCGCCTGTTCGCGATGATGGACACCGACAAGAACGGCCAGATCAGCAGGGCCGAATTCGACGCCTTCCACGCCGCACACATGCATGGCGATCCGGAGGGCGGCCGTGATCGTTTCGCCCGCTGGGACGGCCCGCGTCGAGGCGGCATGTGGATGATGCACATGCGCCACGAGATGATGGCGCGCCGCATGTTCGAGCATGAAGACGCCGATCATGACGGCAAGGTCAGCCTGGCCGAGGCCGAGAAGGCCGCGCTCGACCGCTTCGACAAAGTCGACACCAACCATGACGGCGTGATCAGCGACGCGGAGCGCCAGACCGCGCGCGAACAAATGGCCGCGCGTTTCCGCGAACGCCGCGCGCAATGGCAGGCGCGCAAGGGCGACATGCCGCCCCCGCCGCCGGCAACTCAGGGATAAAAGCTCCCCCAACTGCGCCGTCGCCCCATGCCCCCGGGGCGGCGGCCGCTTTTTATTTCCGGAGCTTGGCTTCCGCTTCGAACATATAATCGCGCGTCAGCGGCAACGCGGTGCGGTCGCGGACATATTGCACCTGATAATTGATCATCTCGCCGTTGAAGAATCCGGTCGCGGATCCCGCCAGGTAGAATTCCCACATCCGATAGAAGCGCTCGTCATACATGGCGACGATCTCGGCCTTGTGCGCCTGGGTGCGGCGCAGCCAGTGCAGCAAGGTATGGCCGTAATGCTCGCGCAGCACCTCGACGTCGGCTGTGATCAGGCGTTCTTTCTCCGACGCGGTCGCCATCTCCGACAGGCTGGGAATATAGCCGCCCGGGAAGATATATTTGACCGTCCAGCTGTCGGTCGGGCGCGGCGGCCCAAGCCGGCCGATCGTGTGGAGCAGCATCACGCCATCTTCGGTCAGCAGGCTGCGGCACTTGGCGGCGAAGGTGCGGTAATGCGCCGGGCCGACATGCTCGTACATGCCGACCGAGACGATTCGGTCGAACTTGCCTTCGACCTTGCGGTAATCGATTAGCTGGAACTTGACCTTGTCGGCGACGCCGGCCTTCTCGGCACGCTCCTGCGCGATCTTGATCTGCTCTTCCGACAAAGTGACGCCGAGCACCTCGACGCCATATTTCTGGTTCAGATAGAGCGCCATCCCGCCCCAGCCGCAACCGATGTCGAGCACCTTCTGGCCGGGCTTTAGGTACAATTTGGCGGCGATATGCGCCTTCTTGTCGAGCTGGGCCTGTTCGAGGCTGTTGCCGGTATCGGTGAAATAGGCGCAGCTATACTGACGATCTGGGTCGAGGAAGAGATCGTAGAGTTCGGCCGACAGATCATAATGATGCGCCACGTTGCGCTTCGAACGGCGTTCCTGATTGTAGGTGCGTGCCCAGGCGAACGGGTCGCCCGGCATCAGCGACTTGGCCTCCAGATTGGTCCGGTCGGCGCGGCTTTCGAAGCGATTGTTCCAGGTGACCAGGTCGATCAGCGCGTAGATGTCGCCCTGCTCCATCACCAGGCGGCCATCCATATAGGCCTCGCCCGCACCGAGCGACGGCGCCAGCACCACCTTGGTCGGCGTCGACTTGTCGGTAAAGCGGACCCGCACCGGATCGCGTCCGGGATAAGGACTGCCGTATCGATATTCCCTGCCGCTGGCAGAGGTGACGATCAGCTCGCCCTTTTTGATCAGCCTTTGGAATGCCTTGTCGAACAGCCGCATGGCTCGTCTCTAGCGTGTGGTTACGAGCCTGCCAGTAATTTTTCGGTAATCTCGCGGTCACGCTCCGCGCGGCTCTTCTTTTCGGCCGCGGTCTTGAGCTGGCCACAGGCCGCATCGATGTCGCGCCCGCGCGGCGTGCGCACCGGTGCCGAGATGCCCGCTTCGAACACGATGTTGGAGAAGCTGCGGATCCGATCCGGGGTCGAACATTCGTAGCCCGCGCCCGGCCAGGGGTTGAACGGGATCAGATTGACCTTGGCAGGAAGCTTGTATTTCCGAAGCAGGCGGACCAGCTCGCGCGCGTCGGCATCGCTGTCGTTCTTGTCCTTCAGCATCACATATTCAAACGTGATGCGTCGCGCATTGTTGGCGCCGGGATAGGCCGCGCATGCCTCGAGCAGCGCCTCGATCCCATATTTCTTGTTGAGTGGGACCAGTTCGTCGCGGACCTCCTTGGTCACGCCGTGGAGCGAGACCGCCAGGTTGACGCCGATCTCCTCGCCCGCACGCTCCATCATCGGGATCACGCCCGAGGTGGAAAGTGTGATGCGGCGTTTGCTGAGCGCGAGTCCGTCGCCGTCCATCACCAGCTTCAGCGCGTCGCGGACATTATCGAAATTGTAGAGGGGCTCGCCCATTCCCATCATCACGATGTTGGTGAGCAGCCGGCCTTCGGGCTGGCTCGGCCATTCGCCGAGTGCGTCGCGCGCGAGCATGACCTGACCGACGATCTCGCCCGGCGTCAGGTTGCGCACCAGCCGCATCGTGCCGGTGTGGCAGAAGGTGCAATTGAGCGTGCAGCCGACCTGGCTCGACACGCAGAGCGTGCCGCGATCCGCGTCGGGAATGAACACCATCTCGTAATCATGGCCGTCATCCGAACGAAGCAGCCATTTGCGCGTGCCGTCATTCGACACCTGCGTCTCGACCACGCCCGGGCGGCCGATCACGAACCGTTCTTCCAGCCATGGGTGCATCGCCTTGGCGATGTCGGTCATGGCCGTGAAGTCGGTCGCGCCGCGATTGTAGATCCAGTGCCACAGCTGCTTGGCGCGTAGCTTGGCCTGCTTCGCGTCGAGCCCGGCCTCTGCCAGCATCGCGCGCAATTCGTCCTTGGAACGACCGAGCAGGTCGCGTCGGCCGTCGGCGCGCACGACCGCGTCGCGCGGCACGGGCACCGGATCGATATGACCGGGGATGGGCATCGGATGATTCATGGGAGGCGCCTACCTAGTCGAAAGGGCGCGATTTTTCCAGTGGCCTCATCCCCGGCCCGATCCCCCTCGGCGCGATACCGCCAATTCAGCTATGGGCGGCGGCCGGCGCGCTGATCATCGTATGCTGCGAATAGACCGCAACCCAATGCCCATCCCGCAGCTGGAACACGTCGACCGAAATACTGTCCGTCCCGTGATGATGGTGGACCAGCGCCATGTCGCCATAGACGTCGACCGTAGAGGTCGGCCCCATCATGATCGGCTTCGCGCCCGGATTCTGCGCCGCGTAGCGACGCGCGCCTGCCTTGATCCGCTCCTTGTCGTGGATGCTGCCGTCGGAACCAACCGACACATAATCGGGAGCGAGCAGCCGATCGAGAAAGGTGTCGTCCCCCGTCACCTCGGCCTTTTCCCAACCGTTTTCGGTGTCGACCACGGCCGCTTTGGCCGAGACATCCGCAGCGGCTGCCGCCGCAAAGAGCATGATGCCAATCATATTCGTCTCCTGCATTTATCGATGGATGCAGTGGAGAGCAGGCGGCACGTCCGGCGACAGCACCTTTCGACGAACGTCCAAATCAGTCGACGAACGGCCTTTGCGAGCTAGCGCAGGCTAGCCACCGCCGCCGCATCGATCGCGCTCGGCGCGCCGACGAGCAGATAATGATGCCGGAAATGGCCGCCGCGCTCCGACGTGCCGATCAGGGTCGCGCTCTCGCCATTGCGCATCGCCGCCACGATCCGGCGGCTGACGCGCGCATCGGCTCGCGCCTCTTTGCCCCACACCGTCAGCGCGAAGTCCTGATCCCCGATCTGCAGCTTCGCCGATCGCGCGGCGCGGCCGAGATGGGCCGACACGGACAGATTCGGCCCGAGAATCGCGACACTTAGGAATGGGTGATTCGTCCGCTCCGCGGGCTCGGAAATCGCGAAACATTTTCTCGGCTCGTCGCAAAAGGCGGCCCATGTGGCAAACGTGCCCACCGTCTCGCGCGCGCTCAAAGGTGCGGTGAACGGCAAAATAAGAAGGGCGAAACGAGCAACCCGCATCGGTCCCTCATCCTCCGCCACATTCCTGCCCGCAACCTAAACCTCACCTGACCATCGCATTCAGTTTGCTGCAATGCAGCGGGGCGCTTTGGCCGCGGCCCGCCTGTGGGGAGAGCAGGCGGGAAGAAAACAAATGGAGTGCTATCATGTCCAAGTATCTTATTGCCGCCCTCGCCGTTTCGACCGCCGCCCTCGCCGCTCCCGCGATGGCGCAGGATGCGGACAAGACCTTCAATGGCGCGCATGTCGAGGCGCTCGGCGGCTGGGATCGCGTCCAGGGCGAAGGCCAGCATGACGACGGCGTGCTCTACGGCGTCGGCGCGGGTTATGACATCCGCAAGGGCAATGCCGTGTTCGGCATTGAAGGCGAAGCCAGCGATTCGACCCAGAAGCAAAGTGTCGGCGCCCTGACCGAGCACGCCTCGCGCGATCTCTATGTCGGCGGCCGCGTCGGCTATGTGGTCGGCGGCAACAACCTGCTCTACGCCAAGGCTGGCTACACCAATGCCCGCTTCACGGTGAGCGGCACCGATACCGGCGTCACGCTCGCACGCGGCAATCTCGATGGCTACCGCGTCGGCGCGGGCGTCGAGCATCAGCTCAGCAACAACATGTTCGTGAAGGCCGAGTATCGCTACTCGAACTATCAGGACGGCGTGTCGCGCAACCAGGTGGTCGGCGGCGTCGGCATTCGCTTCTGATCCTTTATCGTCGCCCTGGCGAAAGCCGGGATCTCAGGCGGATAAATCCAAACTCCTGAGACGCCGGCCAACGCCGAGTCACGGAATTCACGTTTATCCACAGAAAGAGGGGGCCGGGCGCGACGTCCGGCCCCTTTTTCCTGCCTGCCCCTCTGGCAAGGCTCGCCCGCCACGTTATAGTGACGTCCCAAAATTTTCTGCCGGGAGCCGGGGGACACATGAAGGCGACGATCGAACGGGCGATCCTGCTCAAGGCGCTGGGCCATATCCAGTCGGTCGTTGAGCGCCGCAATACGATCCCCATTCTCTCCAACGTGCTGATCGAGGCAGCCGAGGGTGGCCTGCGCCTGATGGCGACTGATCTCGACCTGCAGGTGGTCGAAACGATCGAGGCTGCGGTCGAAACGCCCGGCGCGACCACGGTCGCCGCGCACACCTTGTTCGACATCGCGCGCAAGCTGCCCGAGGGAAGCCAGGTCGAACTGAGCGCTGCCGAAGGCAAGATGCAGGTGAACGCCGGCCGCGCTCGCTTCAATCTGCAGACCTTGCCGCGCGAGGATTTCCCGGTGATCGCGGAAGGCGAGCTGCCGACCCGTTTCGACCTGCCGGCTGAGACGCTGAAGCAGATCATCGACAAGACGCGCTTCGCCATCTCGACCGAAGAGACGCGTTATTATCTGAACGGCATCTTCCTCCACGTATCCGACGACGCGACCCCGGTGCTCAAGGCGGCCGCGACCGACGGCCACCGCCTTGCGCGCGTTACCGTGCCGCGCCCGGACGGTGCCGAGGGCATGCCCGACGTGATCATTCCGCGGAAGTGCGTGGGCGAGCTGCGCAAGTTGCTCGACGAGGTCGACGGTTCGGTCGAAGTCTCGCTCTCGCCGACCAAGATTCGCTTCGGCCTCGGCACCGCGATCCTGACCTCGAAGCTGATCGACGGCACCTTCCCCGATTATTCGCGCGTCATTCCGACCGCGAACGACAAGCTTCTCAAGATCGACCCGCGCAGTTTCGAGGAGGGTGTCGACCGCGTCGCCACCATCGCCAGCGAGAAGACGCGCGCTGTCAAGATGAGCCTCGACAGGGACAAGATCACCCTGTCGGTGACCAGCCCCGAAAACGGCACCGCCGCCGAGGAAGTGCCGGGCGACTACACCTCGCCGGGCTTCGATATCGGCTTCAACGCGCGCTACTTGCTCGACATTCTCAATCAGATCGACGGCGATCTGGTCGAGGTGCATCTGGCGGACGCCGCCGCGCCGACCCTGATCCGCGAGAATGACAAGGCGCCCGCTTTGTACGTCCTCATGCCGATGCGGGTGTGACCCCGGACGATTTCGGCATCTATAATTTCCGGCGCCTCTCGCCCACGCTGACCACCTCCGGTCAGCCCGACGAGGCGCAATTCGCCGCGTTGCGCGATGCGGGCGTCGCTGCGGTGATCAACCTCGCTTTGGTCGACAGCCCGCGCGCTTTGGCGGACGAGCCCGGCACGCTCGCCGCGCTCGGGCTGCGCTACACGCATATTCCCGTCGACTTCAAAGCACCCACCGAAGGCGATTTCCAAGCGTTCGCCGCCACGATGGATGCGCTTGGCGACACGCCCGCCCACGTCCATTGCGCGGCCAATTGGCGCGTATCGGCCTTTCTCTATCGCTACCGTACCGAGCGGCTCGGCTGGGACGAGGCAGCCGCACGACCGGATCTCGAGGCGATCTGGCAACCGGACGCGGTGTGGCGAAACTTCCTGCACTGGGACTAGGCCACTCCCGCCCCACCCGCTAGCGAGGACGGATGGCCGCGCTGACCCGCCTCGCCCTCACCAATTTCCGCAACCATGCGGAGGCGCTGATCGCGCCGGGCGAGGGATTCGTGATCCTTTCGGGCGAGAATGGCGCGGGAAAGACCAACATTCTCGAGGCCGTCTCGCTGCTGACGCCAGGGCGGGGACTGCGCGGCGCCACCTTGTCGGACATGGCGCGCAGCGATGGGCCGGGCGGCTTCGCGGTCGGCGCGAGGCTCGATGCCGACGTCGATGTCGGCACCGGCACGATCGCCGCCGCGCCCGAACGCCGCCAGGTCCGGATCAACGGCGCCGACGCCTCCGCGAACAAGTTGGGCGAATGGTTGTCTGTCCTGTGGCTGACGCCCGCGATGGACCGTCTGTTCCTGGAAAGCGCGGGCGGACGGCGCCGCTTCCTCGACCGGCTCGTCCTCGCGCGCGATCCGGCACATGCCCAGCATTCGACCCGCTACGAAGCCGCCACCCGCGCGCGCAACAAATTGCTGGCCGAGCCTGACAGCGCCGACCCCGCCTGGCTCGCCGCGCTGGAGGCGGGCATGGCCGAGCATGGCGCCGCCATCGCCGAAGCGCGCGCCCGCACCGTCACGGCGCTGAGCGAACGCCTCGCCGCCCAGCCCAAAGGCCCGTTCGCGCGTGCCGGGATCGCGCTCAATGGCTGGGCACCTGCGACAAGCGACGCGCAGACCGCGCTCGCGATCGAATTGCGCAACGGACGCGGGCGCGACGCTGCTGCCGGCCGCGCTTTGGCGGGCCCGCATCGATCCGATCTCGCTGTCACGCATCTCGACAAGTCTATGCCGGCCGAGCTCTGCTCGACCGGCGAGCAGAAGGCCTTGCTGCTGGGCATCGTGCTTGCCCATGCCGACCTGATTGCCGAGGCGCGTGGCGCGCGCCCGATCCTGCTGCTCGACGAGGTCGCGGCGCATCTCGACCCGACCCGTCGCGCTGCCTTGTTCAGCCGTTTGCAAGCGGCAGGGGGGCAGAGCTGGATGACCGGCACCGAGGCCAGCTTGTTCGCGGACGCCGCCGGCCCCGCGACCCGGCTGACCGTGTCGCCCGAAGGGATAGAATGAACGCGCCGCTGCCGAACCCCCGCAGAACCATTCCGGACGGCATGCACTTCGCCGAATGGCGCGCCGAGGATGGCTGGCCATTGCGTAGCTTCGCCTGGCCGCAGGGGGGCACGGCGCGCGGCAGCATGCTGTTCCTCACCGGGCGCGGCGATTTCGTCGAGAAATATCTGGAAGTGCTGATCCACTGGCATGGCCGCGGGTGGAATATGGCGGGGTTCGACTGGCGCGGGCAGGGCGGATCGGGCCGGCTGCTGAGCGATCCGCTGATCTGCCATCAGGTCGATTTCGATCCCCTGGTTGGCGATCTCGCGAGGTTCGTCGATCAATGGGTTGCCTCGACGCCGGGGCCGCACGTGATCGTCGCGCATTCGATGGGCGCGCATCTGACGCTGCGCATGCTGGGTGAAGGATCGCGTGCGATCGACGCCGCGGTGCTCGCCTCGCCGATGATCGACATACGGGTGATGGGCGTGCCGGGCTGGATGCTGGGCTGGATCGCCGGAGCGGCCAGCCTGATCGGCCTGTCCCACCACCGCATCTCGCGCCGCGACGTGGGCGATGTTGGTGGACGGATGACCTCCTGCCCCGATCGCCGCTCCGACAAAATATGGTGGAAGACGAACCGGCCTGAGCTCGCGTCGGGCGTGCCGAGCTGGAGTTGGGTTCGCGCCGCGCGCACGTCGATCCGCAGGCTGCGGCGCGAGACGGTGGCAAAGATCGCGATCCCGATCCTGGTGCTGACGTCCGAGAAGGATCCGGTGGTCGACGTCCGCGCGATCCGCAGGCTGGCCGACATTCTGCCGAACGGCGAATTGATGGCCGTCCCCGGCGGGGGCCACGAACTGATGCGCGAGGCCGACGCACGGCGGCTGCCCGTAATCGCGCGCATTGACGCCTTTCTTTCGCGAATCAATTCGCCTGTGGATTAAAGCCCATTTTGCTTGGGTTTCGGCCCCTGGTTCCCTATATCCTCGCTATGGCAACTACCCCCGAAGAAAACGAATACGGCGCCTCTTCCATCAAGGTGCTGAAGGGCCTCGACGCGGTGCGCAAGCGCCCAGGCATGTATATCGGCGATACCGACGATGGTTCGGGCCTCCACCACATGGTGTTCGAGGTGTCCGACAATGCGATCGACGAGGCGCTGGCGGGGCATTGCGACAAGATCGTGATTACCTTGAACGCGGACGGTTCGGTCTCGGTCGAGGATAATGGCCGCGGCATTCCAACGGGCATCCACCCGGAAGAGGGCGTCTCGGCGGCCGAGGTCATCATGACCCAGCTTCACGCCGGCGGTAAGTTCGAGAACACGTCCGACGACAATGCCTACAAGGTGTCGGGCGGCCTGCATGGCGTGGGCGTGTCGGTGGTGAACGCGCTCAGCGAATTCCTCGATCTGACGATCTGGCGCGATGGCGAAGAGCATTACATGCGCTTCATCCATGGCGATGCCGCCGCCCCGCTCAAGCTGGTCGGGCCCGCGCCTGCGGGCAAGAAGGGCACCAAGGTCACCTTCCTGCCGAGCCCGGCGACCTTCAAGATCGTCGAATTCGATTTCGAGAAATTGGAGCATCGCTATCGCGAGCTCGCTTTCCTCAATTCCGGCGTGCGCATCTTCCTGGTCGATGCTCGCCATGCCGAGCGGATCGAGCATGAACTATTCTATGAAGGCGGCATCGCGGCCTTCGTCAAATATCTCGACCGCGCCAAGACCCCGCTCTTCCCCGATCCGATCTCGGTCTCGGGCCAGCGCGACGATATCGGTATCGACGTCGCGCTTGAGTGGAACGACAGCTATTACGAGCAGACGCTCTGCTTCACGAACAACATCCCGCAGCGCGACGGCGGCACGCATCTGGCCGCCTTCCGCGCGGCGCTGACGCGCACGCTCAACAATTATGCCGACAAGTCCGGCATGATGAAGCGCGAGAAGGTCAGCCTGACCGGCGACGACATGCGCGAAGGCCTGACCGCGATCGTTTCGGTCAAATTGCCTGACCCGAAGTTCGGTTCGCAGACCAAGGACAAACTCGTCAGCAGCGAGGTGCGTCAGCCACTCGAAAGCCTGATGGCCGACAAGCTCGCCGAATGGCTGGAGGAAAATCCCCAGCATGCGCGGTCGATCGTCCAGAAGATCATCGACGCCGCCGCCGCACGCGAGGCCGCGCGCAAGGCGCGCGAGGCCAGCCGCAAGAGCGTGATGGGCATCGCCTCCTTGCCCGGCAAGCTCGCCGACTGCCAGGAGCGCGATCCCGCCAAGTCCGAACTCTATCTGGTCGAGGGTGACTCGGCCGGCGGTTCGGCCAAGCAGGGCCGCGACCGCAACACGCAGGCGATTCTTCCTCTGAAGGGCAAGATCCTGAACGTGGAGCGCGCGCGCTTCGACCGCATGCTCTCGTCCAAGGAAGTCGGCACGCTCATCCAGGCGATGGGCACGGGCATCGGCCGCGACGACTTCAACATCGAGAAGCTCCGCTACCACAAGATCGTCATCATGACCGACGCAGACGTGGACGGCGCACACATTCGCACGCTTCTGCTGACCTTCTTCTATCGGCACATGCCGGAGATCATCGAGCGCGGGCATCTCTACATCGCCCAGCCGCCACTCTTCAAAGTCACCAAGAGCCGGTCGGAAACCTATCTCAAGGATCAGGCGGCACTCGACGCTTACCTGCTCGACAACGGCCTGGCGGCCGTCATGCTCGATGGCCCCGGCGGGGCGCGTTCGGGCAACGATCTGCGCACCATGGTCGAACATGCCCAGCGCATGCAGCGGCTGATGGCCTATGTGCCGCGCCGCTATGCGCCCGATCTGATCGAAGCACTGGCGCTCGGCGGCGCGTTCGACCCGGCGCTGCAGGATCGCAGCAGCGTGTCGACCGCAGTCGCGGGTTGGCTGGGGCGTGCCGACCCCGAAGCCAAATGGGAAGTCGAGTCGACCGATGAGGGCGGCTATCACGCCCGCCGGCTGTGGCGCGGCGTGACCGACCATCATGTCGTCGACAGTGCGTTCGTCCACTCGACCGAGGCCCGGAAACTCCACGGCCTCGCCACCGAGCAGGCCGAATCCTATGTCTCGGTCGCGCGCGTCGTGCCGATCGGCAAGGCGGCGGAAGCCGACGTCGAGGACGTTGCGGACGGTGATGACGCCCCCGTGGTCGACAGCAAGACGGTCAAGCGCGTGTCGCGCCCGTCGGAACTGCTCGAAGCGGTGCTGGCGGCCGGCCGCAAGGGCACCGCGATCGCGCGCTACAAGGGTCTGGGCGAGATGAATGCCGAGCAATTGTGGGAAACCACGCTCGATCCGGCCAATCGCTCGATGCTAAAGGTCGAGGTCAACCAGGCCGACGTCGCCGACGAGATCTTCACCCGCCTGATGGGCGACGTGGTCGAACCACGCCGCGAATTCATCCAGGAAAACGCGCTCAACGTCGCCAATCTCGACGTTTAATCCTCAGCATCCGGCTTGGCCGCGCTCGCCGCTCGACCGGCGGCGGGTGGAGTAAGCTGCTGCCCTGCGGGGCGGGGCGGCACCAAGGGAAGCAAGGCTTTCTCCGCCGCGGCGCTCGACGAGTTGAGCAGATCGGGCACCAGCCGCTCGGCGAAACCCGCCACGAAGGCGAGGATCAACAGCGGCAGAACCGCCGGCGCGCACGCGCTGTTCTCGCCGATCGGGGCCCCGCCCAGATGCAGCCCGCCGATCGTGAGGCTGAACATGTCTGTGCAGAGGAACGCGATCAGCATCGCCCCCGCTATCGCGCTGATGATCACGCGCACCACCGCCGCGATCGCGTTGTCGGTATATTTGGGCTGGGGTTGAAAAGCGCGCGTGTGGACCGCGAGCGTGATCGAGAAAAAGGCGCCGACCGAGCCCCCGCCCGCCCCCATCCACAACAAGTCGGTATTACCCCAGAATCCGCTGCGCTCCGGCGCGCTGAGATAGGCGCCAAGGCTCGCCCCGCCGATCACGACCAGCGACGAGGCCAAAGCCCACACCAGATAGATAAGCCGCTGGAGCGAAGTGCGGTCGGCCAGCAATTCATCGCGAATCTTCTGCAGGATCGCCTGCGCGCTCGCCACGTCACGCGTCAGTGCGACCACCAAGGCATCCGCTACACGTCGATCGTAGATCCGCGCTTTCTCCTTCAGCCGGGCATCATCGGACGCATGCCAGCCATCGATCATGCCGTTGATCTCGCCCTGCAGCGGTGCCAGCGCGGCGAAATCCCAGCGCTGGCGCTGCTCGGTCGCGGGATCGTCCGCGAACTGGACCGAGACACGCGTATCGGTGCCGTAGATCGCGTAGAGCGGCTCGTTCATCGAATAGATGCAGACGATCGCTGCCTGGGTTTCGTCCAGCTCGCCCGGTTTGATGTCCGCCACCGTCAATCGTGCCATGGTCGCTCCCGCCAGACCGGCTCCGCCGTTGCGGCGGTTCACCGGCCCGTCGGGGGGTTCCTGTGCGTCGCGCGTGGGTTCAGATCACTGTCCGCAGGATGCTGCGAGCGTCATGTTGTGGCGTAGGTCAGCATCACCCGTCCATCGCCGAGCGCTTTGCCCTCGAGCAGCCGCAACGCCCGCCGCGCACTGTCCGCAAAGAGCGGCCAGCCCGAGCCCGCGATTAGCGGATAGAAGATCAGCCGTATCTCATCGACCAGTCCGGCCTCGATCAGATCGGCCGTGAGGCGCGGGCCGCCGACCAGGTAGATGCTCCTGCCCCCCTGCTTCTTGAGCGCGGCCACGTCGTCCAGGCTGTGCAGGAAAGTCACGTTGGCCCAGCCCGTCTCGTCCAGCCCATGCGACAGCACATAATGCGGCATGTTGGGAACAAGCTTGGCCCAGGCCACTTCCGCTGCGGTCGGCGGGTTCTCCCTGATCCATTGCGGTGTCGCGGGATCCGCGCGGATCGCGGTCCAGTAGCTTTCATAGCCAGGGAACATGCCCGCCCCGAGCAGGCAGGCGTCGATCTCCGGCGTGAGGCCATAATCCTCGGACCAGGCATCGACCCAATCGGCCATGCCCTCGGCTCCATAAGCCATGCCGTCGAGCGACAGCTTCATGCCAGCGATAAGCTTGCGCATCCTGTCCTCCGATCAAGCCGGAAAGCGACGGTCGTAATCGGCCCGCAGCGCGGGCAGCCCATCCCAGAAGGACGGCGCCCGCCGCCCCGTCGCCTTCGCGGCCAGGATGTCGAGATGCATGTGCCAGCCCGAGCTTACGCCCAGCAGAAGCGACCGGCTGTTGGCGCGCCGATGCGTTAGCGTGAACAGCACCTCGTCGCCTTGCGGCTCAAGCGCCCAGGTAACCTCGCCCGCGCCCGGCCATTCGAAGCTGAGGCTATGCGGCGGATCCACCTCAATCATCTGCATCAGCACGCGATTCTCAGGACCGATATGCGCCGGCCGCGCGGACGGGGAATCGGATAATTCATCATTGCGCCAAATCAGCTCGAACGTGCTTCCCGGCGTCAGCTCCATCTCGCCCGCGGCCAGCCAACGACGGCGCAGGTCACTGTCGGTCAACCATCGCCAGGCACGTTCGATCGGCCCCGGCAACAGCCGCTGGATCTGCAGCGTGGCGGGCTCGATCAGCGCGCCATGCGCGTCGAGGGAAGCGAGATCGGTCATTTCGTATCTCCTTTGGAATCCTTGGTTGAGGGTGCGCTTTTGGCCACTTCCTCGCGCATCAGCCGGTCGAGCTGATCGAGGCGGCCGGTCCAGAAACGTTCGTAGAAGCTCAGCCATTCATGCGCGCTGGCGAGCGGGCCGGGATCGATCCGGCACATATGCGTGCGGCCGCGCACTTCGCGGCGAATCAGCCCGGCTTGCTCGAGCGCGCGGATATGTTTGGAGGCGGCGGCAAGCGAAATCGCGAACGGCTGCGCAAGCTGGCCGACGGTGCGTTCGCCATCGGCCAGTTCGCGCAGCATCCGCCGCCGCGTGGCGTCTCCCAAAGCGTGGAAGACCGAATCGAGTTCAGGAGCGAGAAGTTCAACCATGTGGTTAAATATTCCCGCCGCGCAGGAATAGTCAACCACCTGGTTGAATTAATCGGGGCGGGACGTCGCCGTCAGGCGGGCAGCCGCGTGTAGCGATTGACCCAATTCACCTCCCAGCTCTTGCCGCCGTCGGCGGAGAAGGCCTGTTCGGACTGGGCATGATCCTGGTCGATCGGCCAGATCCGGAAGCGCACCCAGATCTGGCGGCCGTTGAAATCCTCCTGATCATAGAAGGTCATGCGGCCGTCCTGGACGTCCCCCACCCCGGGGATGCCGAGCATGCCCACGCCGGGCGTGGCGAAGTTGATCGCCCATTGCTGCGTCTTCGGATTGAAAAGGCGGATCGCGATCAGCTCGAGCGGGCCGTTGGGCCCTTGCGCCTTATATTCGGCGAGATTGCCCTTCCCGCCCCATATCGGGGTGACATTCGTCTCGCCCTCCAGATCGACCCAATCCGAGGCACCGCTCAGCGGATGCATCAACCGGTGTGACTGCGTGTGCCAGCGCCCCATGTCGAAATCGAAGTCGTGCGCACCGTCGCGGGCCGCAACCGGCGCCGTGAGCAGCGCCAGGCCGGCGACGACAATAGAAAAGCGGATCATGTTCAGACCTTTGTCTTGGTCGCGGTGAAGGCCACCCGCCAGGTGTGCCCGCCATCCGCGGAGTAGGATTCCTGGTAAGTGTGCGTGGTCGGTGCGATATTCGACCAGACCGCGCGGACGAGGATTGCCCGCCCATCGATCACGTCCGTCCCGATCAGCTCGCCGCGTCCATCCGCGAAGCTGCCGATCATCGGCGTCGTGAATTTGCCCGCCCCGCTATTGGCGAAGTTCATGCTCCATTGGTGCGCTTGGGGATCGTAGAGGAAGACGGTCATCCCCTCCCAATGGCCTTTGGGCCCATCCGCCTCAATCTCCTCGACCTGCGCGCGCCCCTCCCACAATTTGCGTACTGTGACCGTGCCATTGAGTTCGACCGTCGCCTCCGATGCTCCGAGCGGATCGAGCCGGCGGACGATATGTGTCTTCCACACGCCAAGATCGAAGTCGAAATCGTGCGCACCATCGCGCGGGGCCTGCGCCGCAACCGGCAAGGCGAGCAGGATCGCCGTGGCTAAACCGAGATGCCGGATCATGCCTTGATCCTTGTCAGCCGTGCGCTGAAGACCGTCAGCCAGGTCTTGCCGCCATCCCGCGAATAGGATTCCTCATAACGGTGCGCATCGGCCGTGATGTCGGACCAGGTGCCCCGGATCAGCACCGATCGGCCGCCGATCACATCCTGCGCGTAGAGATCGCCGCGCCCGCCCTGGAATTCGCCGACCAGAGGCGCCGAGGGCGTGGGATCGGCGCTGTTATAGTAACTCTGGCTCCATTGGTGCGCCTTCGGATTGTAGAGGAACAGCGTCATCCCCTCCCAATGCCCGTTCGGGCCATCCGCCTCGATCTCCTCCAGCTCGGCGCGCCCGCCCCACACCGGACGCACCCTGACCGTGCCGTGCAGTGCGATCGTCTCGGTCGATCCGCTGAAGGGATGCATCAGCCGCGTGACATCGGTGTGCCATGTTCCCTGGTTGAAATCGAAATCGTGCGCGCCGTCCGTCTGTGCGGCAGCCGGCGTGGCGACCGCGACCAGCAGCGAAAGAAAACAGGCTTTCATGAGTCTCGTCACTCTCCTTGGGATGACGCAAGGATGGGCGGCGGCGTGGACGCGCTCAAACGACAAGTTTTGGGCGCTTGAGCGAATAAAACTTGCCCAATAGGGTCGGGCTCCGATGGCAAGTTCGAACCGGCCTCTGCCGCTCAATGCGCTGCGCAGCTTCGATGCCGCCGCACGCCATCTGAGCTTCGCGCTCGCCGCCGAGGAACTCCATGTCACCCCCGCCGCGATCAGCGTGCAGGTCCGCCGGTTGGAGGAATGGGTCGGCGCGCCCTTGTTCCTGCGCGGCCATCGCTCGGTCACCCTGTCCACTACGGGCGAGGCGCTCGCCCCGCGCCTCACCGCCTTGTTCGTGGAAATGGAGCGGCTGCTTGGCCAGGTCGCCAAGGTCCATGAGGGCACGCTCCAGGTCAGCGCGATGCCGAGCTTCGCCTCCAAATGGATCGCACCCCGCCTGGCGTGTTTCCGCGCGCTTCACCCGCATATTCAGGTGCGCGTGATGGGCGCCGATCGCCGCGCCGATTTCGAACGCGACGGGATCGATATCGGGCTGCGCTATGGCGACGGCGACTATCCCGATTTGCATTGCGAACTGATCGCGCGCGCGACCGCGACGCCCGTCTGCAGCCCCGAACTGGCCGCGCATATCGCGGGCGATCCCGCGCGGGTCGAAACGGGCCTGTTGCTCCACGACGAATCCGCGCTTGTCGCGCCGGGCCTTCCGACCTGGAGCGCCTGGTTCGCAGAAGCCGGCGCGCCGCGCGACATTGGCGGCGAGGCCATGTTGTTCAGCAACAGCCATATGGCCTTGTCGGCCGCAGTCGCCGGGCAAGGCTTCGCGCTCGGCCTCACCCCGTTGATCGATGACGATCTCGCCGCGGGCCGTCTGGTGCGCCCGTTCGAGACCGAGATCGAAAGCAGCTTCGGCTTCTGGTTCGTTTGCGCCCGCGAACGCATCGCCGAGCCCAAGATCGCGGCCTTTCGCGACTGGGTCTTCGCCGAGATCGGCTAAAAGCGCGCGACGATCGGAAAGGCTTCGGCGGTCGGACCGCCTTCCGTCAGCTTGACCCAGCAATCGGCGAGCAAGGTCGAGCTCAGTACATGGGAGCGTTGGTCGAGCGAGCAATCGATCCGCCCGGGTTCAACGGTGCGCCGGCCACGCAGCAGCAACGTCGCTTCGGGCCGGGGCTCGGCATTGCACGTCACGCGTTCGCCTTGCTCCGGCGGCAGGCCGAGCATGCGGCGCAGCGCTTCCACCACGAAGAAGCGGAAGCTTGCCAGCGCCGCCACCGGATTACCCGGCAGCCCGAAATAAGGCCGCCCGTCGGCGAGCAGGGCGAACAGCATTGGCTTGCCCGGCCGCATCCGCACACCATGGAGCAGGATGCGCGCGCCATGCGCCTCAAGCCGCTCGCGCACCAGATCCATGTCGCCTGCCGACACGCCGCCGGTCGACAGGACCAGGTCGCAGCCCGCCGAGCCTTCCAGCAACAGATCGAGCGCTGCCGCCTGATCCGCCGCGCGCCCGATGAAATGCGCGGGAATGCCCAGCGCCTGCGCACAGGCCGCGATCATCGGGGCGTTGCTGTCGATCAGCCCGGCCGCGCCGACCGCCTCGCCGATCCCGCTCAGTTCCGACCCGGTCGAGATCAGCCCGAGCCGGGGCCGGCGCCGGACATCCAGCCGATCAACCCCGAAGGCTGCGAGCGCGCCCACCGCATGCGGAGCCAGCATCATGCCCGCTGGCACGATCTGCGCGCCGGCGACAATATCCTCGCCGGGCTGGCGGACATTGCGGCGCGGATCGACCGGGCCGCGGACAAGCAAATGACCATCGGCCTGCTCGGCCTGTTCGCGCACCAGCACCGCATCCGCGCCCGCTGGCACGGATGCGCCGGTCGCGATCGGCGCCGCCGTCCCGCGTTCGAGCGGTGCGGGCGCGCCGCCGGCATAAACGGGCGCGACCAGTCGCAGCGCCCGCGGCGCTGCCTCTGTTGCCTGGGCCGTATCCGCGCTACTCAGCGCAAAGCCGTCCATCGCGGACATGGAAAAGGCCGGCACGTCGCGGCGGGCCTGCACGGCGGTGGCGGTGACGCGGCCAAAAGCGTCGCCGGTGGCGACCGTTTCGGCGCCCAGGGGCACGACCCGGTCCCGGATCAAGGCCAGCGCCTCGTCAACGCTGGGGCGCGGCATCCGCTCAGCCATAAGCCAGCACCGCATCCCGGCGGAGCAGCACGCGCAGCGGCAGTCCCGCTGCGGCCGCGCGCTCCACCGCAAGGCTGGTCGGCGCGGAAATGGTGGCGAGCAGGGGACAGCCCGACAGTACCGCTTTCTCGACCAGTTCGTAGGAGCAGCGCGAGGACAGCAACGCAAATCCTTCCGCCCATTCGATGCCGTCGCGCAGCATCGCGCCCACCAGTTTGTCGAAGGCGTTATGCCGCCCGACATCCTCGCGCGCGATCCGGATCGCGCCATCGACCGCGCAGGCGGCCGCAACATGCGCCGCGCCGGTTGCGTGGTTGAGCGGTTGATGTTCGGGCAGGTCGCCGAGCGCGCGGAATAGCGCCTCGTCGCCCGCCGCCGAGACCTGCGTCACCTGCGGCAAAGGCCGCAGCGCCTGCTCCAGATTCTCGATCCCGCACAGGCCGCACGCACTGTCCGTAGTCCGGTGGCGCACACGATCCGCCACGCGAGGCGAGCAGGTCTCGCTCAGCGTCAGCCGCAGGATCATTCCCTGCGGCGTTTCGTGCAGATCGCTGTCGATCACGTCGCCGACGCGGTCGATCAGCCGCTCGGCCAGCGCGAAGCCATAAGCCAGATCGGTCAGATCGGCGGGCGTCGCCATCAGCACCGCATA
>Ga0209455_1000685_pt1 | contig 20006 bp, 18 predicted proteins | sample AraplaCol_mCL_r2_FD_184275 | JGI IMG/M metagenome (GOLD analysis project Ga0209455, IMG submission 184275) | Arabidopsis root microbial communities from North Carolina, USA - plate scrape CL_Col_mCL_r2 (SPAdes) (version 2) | ecosystem: Host-associated > Plants > Roots > Endosphere | place: USA... | reverse complement strand
GCCGTCATCTGGCCATGGGTGCCGAACAGGAGATCAGCAGAACGGCCGACAGCGGCGCGCAATTTGCGCACGAAGCGTTCGGTGTGGTCGAGGGCTTCCAGCGACAATTGTCGCGGATCGAAGGCGGAGTAGGGGCCGACGGGATCGAACTTCACCGCAGTGAAGCCCTGCTTCACATAGGCAATCGCCCGTTCCGCGGCGAGATCGGCGTCGTGATAGACATTCGCGGTGTCGCCGGGCTCCGGATAAAGATAGCTGTAGGTGCGCAGCTTCTCATGCACCCGGCCGCCCAGCAGGTCATAGACCGGCTTGCCGGTTTCCTTGCCGATGATGTCCCAGCAGGCCATTTCGATGCCGGACATGACGCCCATCAGGGACGGGTCGGGTCGCTGGGTGTAGCCGCTGGAATAGACGCGCCGCCACAGGGCTTCGATCTCGAAGGGACTGTGGCCGATCACCTTGCGTGCGCAGACATCCTCAATCATGCGAGCAACGACATGCGGATGGAACGGCACGGAATAGACTTCGCCGACCCCTTCGACGCCACTATCGGTCGTGAGCTTGAGAAAGATGAAATAGCGGCCACCGAAATGCGGCGGCGGATTGCCGACGATGAAAGTGCGGACATCCTTGATCTGCATCGTCATCCCCTCGCTGCAGCTGCCATTTGTGACGTTAATGAAACCCCGTGACGGCCGGGCCGGCAATTGATATTTTAGCTTTACGATTTAGATAAATTAAATCATCAGCCGCCCAAACCCAGGTGAAACCGATGGATCGACGCCTGCCGCCCCTCAATGCTTTGCGCAATTTTGAAGCCGTGGCGCGCCATCTCAGCTTCAAGCAGGCAGCCGAGGAACTGGCCGTCAGTCCGGCTGCTGTGACCCATCAGGTCAAACTGCTCGAGGCCTGGCTCGGTACGTCGCTGATCGAACGCCTGACCCGTCGCATCCAATTGACGCCGGCGGGCGAAAAGCTGGCGCGCCAAGCCAGCCGCAGTTTCGCCGATCTCGCCGAGACGGCACGGCAGTTATCGGCGCAGCAGGCCAGCAACTTCGTCACGGTCAAGCTCGGCCGTTATATCGGCGCCAAATGGGTGTCGCCGCGGATGCGTGATTTCTGGAGCCGCCATCCGGCGATTGATCTCAGGCTGCATCATTCCGTCAACGAACTGCCGGACGATCCGCCGGATATCGACATGGCCGTGCTCTGGGGCAGGGGGCACTGGCCGAGCATGACGGTAGAGCCGTTGATGATGGTGCAGAACGTGGCGCTGTGCGCACCGGCACTTCTGAAATCCGCTAAGGCGTTTTTTCGCCAGCCTGGCCGAGGTGGTCGTATGCTGCTGCACTACCGCGATTACAGCGGCTGGGAAGAATGGTTCGCCAGTGCCGGGCTGCCGGTCGAGGCGGCGCGCCAGGGGCAGTTGATCGATGATGCCAATGTTGTGTTGGAGGCAGCCGCTGCCGGGCAGGGGATCGCAATCGGCTATCTGCCGATCAGTCAGAGCGAGATCGATCTTGGCCGTCTCGTCCTCTCGCATCCGCATCACTGCGATCCGGCCGATGGCTATTACCTGGCTTATCGCCGTGAAGTACTCGGCCGGCGCTCGGTCGCTATCTTCCGCCGCTGGATCCTGCAGGAGGCAGCCGTGTCGCTCAAGGAGCGGCGCTGACCCATTCAGAAGGCCGTTTTATGCGCAAGCCTTGGGTATTTATGCGGTATGATCATTAATATTTAATATGACATGCGGAAATGTTATATTGAGATGAGTTGGATTGTCGATGACCTGTAGGCCAAGCGCCGGCCGAGAAGAAGCGACTTGGTGGCGAAGCACGGTGGCCAACCTGATCTGCTAGGCTACTGGTGAAATCCGGCCGGCCATTGACTTCGCCGGTTCACTGAACTGCCCTCCGCCCGACACGGTTTCATCTACTTCTTCCGAACGTCATTATGGTGGGGATCGTCGGAGGCGACTTTCATCTCGCCGGACTGACCGAAGGCGGCCAATTGAGCCCGTGCATATGTCGTCGCCTCGGGCCCACTGTGTATAGCTTGCCGCAAGCTGAGCGCGATGCGGCGACAATCGACTCGATCAACGCAGTCAGCATTGCCGCGATGCTCGCAGTATCGAGGCCTTGCGATCCAGCCGATGGCGACAACCTCATCGTAAAGTTCTCGCAAGTGCAGCATGGGGCTTGACCAAACAGCAACGGAATGCGATCCAGCTAAATTACGTCTTTATCCGCTGAGGCAATGTCATTACCTCGCGGCGCGACAGCTTGTTAGCCGAAATTGATCAGTCTTGGGGACGCCTTCGCATGATGTCTGCCATCAGGAATGCCTTCGCCGCCAGCCTCTGCGTGCTCGTGTTGGCCGGTTGCGGGGAACAGAAGCAGGCGCAACAGCAGGCGGCGGTGCCGCCGGCCGCCGTCGGGGTCGTAACGTTGCAAGAGAAGCCGGTTGCCAAGGGCTACGAATTCATTGGCCGCGTGAAGGCTGTCTCTCAGGTCGACGTGCTCGCCCGCGTCGAGGGTTTCCTGGAAGGCATTCATTTTCGCGAGGGCCAGGAGGTCAAGAAGGGCGATCTGCTGTTCTCGATCGAGAAGGACCTCTTCAAGGCCCAGGTCGATCAGTTCAAGGCGCAAGTGGCGGCGGCGCAGGCCAATCTCGCCAATGACGAGGTCCAGTATCTGCGCGACCTGCAGCTGGTGAAGAACCAGAACGTGCCGCAGTCGACGGTTGACAAGGATCTGGCTGCCCGCGATGCCGGCAAGGCGCAGGTGCTGCTGAGCCAGGCACAGCTCGAGCAGGCTGAAATCAATCTCGGCTACACCGATATCTACGCGCCGATCGATGGCAAGATCGGTGCCCATAATTACGATGTGGGCAATCTGGTCAGCCCGTCCTCGAAGCCGCTGGTCTCGCTGGTCAGCCAGGATCCGATGTATGTAACCTTCCCGGTCAGCCAGGAAAAGCTGCTGGAGATCCGGGAATCGCGCCAGCAGGACGACGGTTCGCTGACCAAGATCGAATTCGTCGTCCGCTTCTCCGACGGAACACAATACAAATACGCCGGCCGCTGGGATTTCACCGCGCCACAGGTCGACCAGTCGACCGATACAGTGGAGATGCGTGCGACCCTGGCCAATCCCGACCGCCAGTTGATCGATGGCCAATACGTCAAGGTGATCCTGAAGGAACGTCATCCGCAGAACCGGCTTGTGGTGCCACAGGCAGCGGTGCAGACCGCCCAAGGCGGCAACCAGGTGCTGGTCGTCGGCGCCGACAACAAGGTTGTCGCCCGCGTTATCGATCTCGGCCAGACCGAGGGCGGCGATTATGTGGTGAACAAGGGATTGCAGCCCGGCGAGAAGGTGATTGTCGAAGGCTTGCAAAAGGCAAAGCCGGGCCAAGTGGTGGCTCCCAGCGAGATCAAGCAGGAGGGGACGACAACCGCACCGCAGCCGGTGGCAACGCCAGCCTCGGGTGGCGGCTCGTCTACTGGAACTGCGCCGGCCGGGAACACGCCTCCCCCAGCCACCAATCAACCGGCAACCAACCAGCCGGCTTCCGGTGGCGGGCAGTCAGGTAGCGGTACCTCTGGCACGAATGGCGGCACCAACAAGGGAGCCGGCCAATGATTTCCGCGGTCTTCGTCGACCGCCCGCGCCTTGCCTTTGTTATCTCGATCGTCATCACGATTGCGGGCCTGATCGCGCTTACCCAGATTCCGGTCGCGCAATTCCCCGATATCGTGCCGCCGCAGGTCTCTGTTACCGCCAATTATCCCGGCGCCGATGCCGGTGTCGTCGAGACCACGGTGGCGCAGCCGATCGAGCAGCAGGTGGTCGGCGTCGACAAGGCCATCTACATGCAGTCGACCTCGGGCGCTGATGGCAGCTACAACCTGACCGTCACCTTTGAACTCGGCACCAATCCTGACATCAACACCGTCAATGTGCAGAACCGCGCGGCCCTGGCGCAGCCTGTGCTGCCGGCAGAGGTGACCAAGCAGGGTCTCACCATCAAGAAGAAGAGCTCGGCGCTGCTCTACGGTATCACCCTGTTCTCGCCGAAGGGATCGAACAGCCCGCTCTTTCTCAATAACTACGCCACGATCTACATCATCGATCAGTTGAAGCGGCTGCCGGGTGTCGGCGATGCCAGCCTGTTCGGCCCGCTCAATTATTCGATGCGGGTCTGGCTCAATCCGGATCGCCTGACCAGCCTCAATCTGACGCCGAGCGATGTCATTTCGGCCTTGCAGGCGCAGAACGTCCAGGCGGCGGTCGGCCGTATCGGCGCCCAGCCGATGTCGAACGACCAGCAGCTGCAGTTGAACCTCACCACCAAGGGCCGTCTCACGACGGTCGACGAGTTCAAGAACATCATCCTCCGGGCCAATCCCGACGGCTCGGTCGTGCGCGTCTCGGATGTGGCGCGGGTCGAACTCGGTGCCCAGGCGTCGGATCGCTATACCCGGTTCAATGGCGCCCCCAGCGCCGCGATCGGTATCTACCAGTCGCCGGGTGCCAATGCCGTGCAGGTGGCGAAGGAAGTCCGCGACAAGATGGACGAACTGTCGAAATCCTTCCCCGAGGACGTCCAGTACAAGGTCTTCTATGATTCCACCGTCTTCATCACCTCGACCATCGAGGAGGTCATCAAGACGCTGCTGGAAGCCTTCGTCCTTGTGGCGGTCGTCGTCTATCTCTTCCTCGGCAAGCTACGGACCACGCTCATTCCGCTAATCGCGGTACCGGTCTCCATCATCGGTACGTTCGCCGTCCTGCTGCTGATCGGCTTCTCTGCGAATACCGTCTCCCTGCTGGCTTTGGTGCTAGCCATCGGCATCGTCGTCGATGACGCCATCGTGGTGATCGAGAACGTCGAGCGCGTGCTGGAGGAGGATCCACTTCTCAGTGTCGCCGATGCGACCAAGAAGGCGATGGCGGAAATTACCGGCCCGATCATCGCCATCACCCTGGTGCTGCTCTCGGTCTTCGTGCCGGTCGCTTTCATTCCCGGCCTCAGCGGCCTGCTGTTCCGCCAGTTCGCCGTGGCCGTCGTGGTATCGATGCTGATTTCCGCGGTGAACGCTTTGACGCTCAGCCCGGCACTTTGCGCTGTGCTGCTGACCCGCGGCCATGGCAGCAAGGGACCGATCAAATATGTGCTCCGCGGCATCGACAAGGTGCGTGACGGCTATGCGGCAATTGTCGCCCGGCTGATCCGGATCGCCATCGTCAGCGTCTTTATCATCGGTGGCCTGGGCATCATCTCTTTAGTGCTGTTTGGCCGCACGCCGCAGGGCTTCCTGCCGGATGAGGACCAGGGTTATTTCTTCGCCTCCATGCAGCTTCCCGACGCTGCCTCGGTCGGCCGCAATTCGCAAATCACCAAGCAGGCGGAAGACATTATCAAGGCCGATCCCGCGGTACGCGACGTTCTCGCCGTGGTTGGCTTCAACTTCCTCGACGGTATCGCCCAGTCCAACTCGGCCTTCTTCGTCGTTGCCTTGAAGCCTTACGAACAACGGACTGATCCGTCCTTGCGAGTGCAGGCCGTGCTGGCGCGGTTGCGCGGCAAGCTCTTCGCCATTCCTGGCGCGGTCATCATTCCGTTCAATCTGCCGCCGATCATCGGCCTCGGCAGTACCGGCGGTTTCCAGTACATGCTGGAAGATCGCGGCGGCACCAGCACGACCCAGCAGATGGCCCAGCTGATGGGCGGCGTGGTGGTGGCGGCCAATCAGGAGAAGGGGCTGACATCGGTCTTCAGCACCTATTCATCCAGCACGCCCTCGCTTTATCTCAATATCGATCGTGACAAGTCGCAGACCCTCGGCGTGAAGATTTCCGACATCTTCACCGCCCTGCAAGGCACGCTGGGCGGCATCTATGTCAACGACTTCAACCTCTATGGCCGCACCTGGCAGGTGCAGATCCAGGCGGAGCAGCAATTCCGCCGCCGGATCGACGATATCTATGATATCTACGTGCGAAATTCCGCCGGCAACATGGTGCCGCTCAGGGCATTGCTGTCGGTGGAGACCAAGCTCGTGCCCCAGGGCATCACCCGCTATAACGGTTTCCGTGCCGTGACCATCAACGGCAGCGCCGCACCGGGGACCAGCACCGGCACGGCATTGTCCCTGATGGACAAGATCTCGCAGCAGGTCCTGCCGCAGGGCTTCAGTTACGAATGGACCGGCACCGCGCTGCAGGAAATCGCGGCGGCAGGCAAGACGCCGATCGTGCTCGGCATGGCGGTTCTCTTCGCCTACCTCTTCCTGGTGGCGCTTTATGAAAGCTGGACCATCCCCGTCCCAGTGCTGCTATCGGTCGTGACGGGCGTGCTGGGTGCCATCATCGCTGTGGCGATAACCGGGCTCAGTTTCGACGTCTATGCCCAGATCGGCCTGGTGGTGCTGATCGCTCTGGCGGCAAAGAACGGCATTCTAATCGTCGAATTCGCCAAGCTGCAACGTGAGAGCGGGAAGTCAATCCACGATGCCGCCCTTGAGGGCGCGCGGTTGCGGTTCCGCCCGGTGATGATGACGAGCTTTGCCTTCATCCTCGGGCTTGTGCCGCTGATCAGTGCCTTGGGCGCCGGCGCGGCCACCCGGCGCGCGGTTGGTACGCCGGTTTTCGGCGGCATGCTCGGCGCGTCGGCCGTGGGCATCTTCCTCATCCCGATGCTCTACGTGGTGTTCCAATATACCCGTGAATGGGTGAAGGCGCGGATTGGCCGCGGCCAGCATGAGGCGCATCGCCCTGTTGCCGGCCCGGAAGAGGATGAAGAGGAAGTCTGAGACTTCAGCGAAGCCCGAGGTCGTCCTCGATCTCCCTGAGATGTCGTTCCAGAGTTTCAGGGCGGAGGAGGATGGTTGTTCGCTTGCCGTCCTTTTTCAGGTCGATCAGCTGCGCTTCGGCGAGACGTTTGAGGTGATACGACATCGTCGCTGCCCCGATCGCATGCGCTCTTTGCAGGGTGGCGTATGAAATCGGGGCGCGCTGATTGGCGATGTGTTTGAGGATCGCATAGCGCCTGGGATCGGCCAGCGCATTTGCAATGAGGGCATAGGCGTTCCCGGACCGCCGGCCATTTGACATCTCATGCCTTCGCCCCTGGTGTCGGGCAACTCAATGATGATGTGTCCAGTTGTTGCCCAGGATCGCACTGCAGACATCCCAGCGTTGAAACGTCGGATCCTTGAAGGCGAGGAAATCGTCGTTGAAGGTCCCATAGGTGCTCTGCGGGCGGTGCTTCAATCCATCATAAAATGTGTCAATGACGGCATGCCCGAAGTTGCTCCCGCGCGGATATTGTGCGACGACAGCGTTGCGCTCTTCCGCGGTGAACTGTTCGTAACCGCGACCGACGACATCCATCGCTGTTGCGGCATGCAACAGCGCGACTTCAGCCTGCATATGTTCGGGGATTCCGGGGGTTGTGTGGAGGGCGATTGCATTCCAGACTTTCTGGGTATCCGCTTCCGCAATGGCATGGCTGCGCAGGAAGTCGCGGGCCGCATTCGCGCCATCCACCTCGAAGCGCAATTGGCTCCGGCCATAAGCTTTGGTCAATCCGAGGTCATGGAACATCGCTGCCGTATAGAGCAGCTCCGGATCGAAGGTGAGGCCCTGGCGAATTCCAGCTAAACCGGCCCAGAAATAGACACGCTGGGAATGGGTGAAGAGAAATTCACCCGCCAGGTCGCGAACCAGTTCTGCCGCTTCGCGAGCCATTGCACTATCGGGAATCTTAATTCCAGAAATTTCAATGTTCATCTTACACCTGTTTCCTGTAGGCGGCTGGCTGGCCGGTCATGTCATCGGGTAGAGGACGGGCAGGGCCGTTCACGGACGATCCGGGATCACGAGCTGCGGCGTATCCGGGTCCACGACAAAAATGACAAGCAGCTTTGCCGGCTTTTCCTTGCTGGCGTTGCGGGTGACGGTGTGATGGGCACCGGGGCCTTCATGCCAGCTTTCACCCGTTCGATATACGCGGGGCTTGTCGTCACCGACCGCACTGATGATCTCGCCCGATAGAACATAGGCATAAACGAATGAGGAAGCCGGATGCCTGTGGGGCGGCGAGGCAGCACCCGGGGGAAAGGAAACTTCCACGGCAATCAGTGCTTTGCCAGGAACATTCGGTAAAGCACCCTGGAACAGGGGCGTGATGGTTTCCTGCAACTTCACGGTCATTGCCTTGTCTGCTGCCTGTCCCAGGGCATGAGCCGGCAATATTGCGGCAGCAAGCGGCAGGCCGAACGCTATGATCATATGTTTCATATGGCTGATCCCGCGATTTCTAACGGTCAACGGGACGTCGCCGCCGCAGGCGTGCTGCGGAAGCTGATGGCCATGCGGTTATAGGCGTTCATCAGGCCTATCGCGATGGTGAGGTCCGCCAGCTGTTTGGCATCAAATGCGGCTGCCACGGCCTCGTATTCGGCGTCTGGGACGCCTGTTTCGGCGACGCGTGTCACCGTCTCTGCCCAGGCGAGCGCCGCCTGTTCCTTGTCGTCGAACAATGCACCCGCTTCGCGCCAGGCCGGTACCAGCACGAGCTTTTCGACGGTGACGCCTTCCTTCAACAGGTCGCGCGAATGCATGTCGATGCAATAGGCGCAGCCATTGATCTGGGAAACGCGAAGATAAACGAGATCCACCAGAATCTTCGGCAGATCGCTTTTGGTGACATGGCCGTAAACGCCTGCCAAGGCCTTTGCGCCGCTCGGTGTTACGGCATTGTAATCCATTCTTACGGACATCTTGTGTCTCCTTGGAGCTGTTCGTGCCACGCGAGAGCCACCAGCGAAGCTATCGCTCCAATCGTGCCCGGATGGGCGCGTTGGGCAAATCGGCTGCGGCGGAACTCTGCGGTTCCTCCTAAAGCTAAGGGCAGCATGGTCATAAAAAAGCACCAAGAATGGCATTTTCTGATGTACCATCGCCCCATGACCCTCCTGTCGATCGACCTCAGTCGTTCCCCAAAGCAGCCTCTTGCCACCCAGATTTACTTGTCGATCCGGGAAGCCATTGAATCGGGGCGTCTCGCTGCGGGTAGCAGGCTTCCATCCTGGCGCGACCTGGCGGTGCAACTTGGGGTCTCGCGCGGCACCGTGCGCATCGCCTATCAGCGTCTCATTGACGAGCAATTCGCAGTCAGCCTCGGCGCGGCAGGCACCAAGGTCGCTGATCGGCCGGCCACGTCCCGTGCAGCGCCTTTTACCGAGGAGGTGCTGCCGCTGCCGGATCTGTTCTATGACTTCGGTACGGCACCTTTGCCGTTTCAAATGGGCGTGCCTGCACAAAAGGCATTTCCCGCCAAACTCTGGTCGCGACTTGTCGGTCACGAGGCACGGCGATTTGCCGCCGGCCCGGTGAGCTATCCCGATCCGCGCGGCGACCCGGAACTGAGAACGGAGATCGCCGCGTATCTGGGGATCGCGCGCGGCATACAATGCGATCCTTCGCAGATAGTCGTGACGGCAGGTTTCAGCGCTGCTTTGGGACTGGTGATTGCCGCACTCCGGCTGCAGAACACCGACGTGTGGATGGAGGATCCAGGCTTTCCTCTGACGCGTACGGCTCTTCGACTGGCCGGCGCAACTGTCACCGCTGTACCGGTCGATGATGAAGGACTGGCTCTCACCGAAAAAAATCAACGGGGCGCTGCGCCGTCGCTGGTCGTTGTGACGCCGGGCCAACAGGCGCCGCTTGGAACAACAATGTCATTGCAGCGGCGTCTCGCGTTGCTGGCCTGGGCCCGGAAGAAAAATGTTTGGATCCTTGAAGACGATTACTTGAGCGAGCTTCAACTGACAGGACGAGCGGCACCTGCTCTTGCCTCTTTGGATCATGGCGGGCGGGTGCTGCATATTGGCAGCTTCAGCAAGACGATCAGCCCTGCGTTGCGCTTGGGCTTTATCGTCGTCGCACCGGAAATGGCGCGCCTGTTCGGCGACTTGGCGGCTTGTATCGCGCCGGCACCTGCCGCGGTCGTCCAGCGGTCAGTGGGGCAATTCATGAGGACAGGGCACTATCTGCGGCATCTGCGGCGAATAAAGCGGCTCTATGCTACGCAGCGTGAGGCCCTTTTTCATTGTCTCGGCGAATTGGCAGGGCCGCTAAAGGTACATGCAAGCGCCGGTATGGCCGTCGTGACACTCGTCCCGAAGACGGTATCCGATATAGAGGTGGCACAACATGCCTTGTCGGTCGGCCTGGCGCCCGCGCCCCTTTCACCCTGGTACGATGATCGCCCGTCAATGCGCGGCTTGCTGCTCGGCGTTACGAATCTGAACGAAGCACGCTTGGCCGCGGATTGCCGGCGTCTGGTCGCCCTTGTTAAGCAGCATATGTAGGGCGTGGCCCGGTATCCGCGTAGATCTATCGCCAGACGATGACACAAACAAAAGCCCCGCCAGTGGTCATCGGCGGGGCTTTCTGCATCAAAGCTGCGGCGATCATTCGCGCGTATGATCGCCCCAGGGAGTGCGGCCGAAGATGCGTTCGACCGCCGGGCGGAAGGCGGTGAGGGGCATCGTATCGTAGTTGGGATCGAAAGCGGTCTGGTCCCATTCGTCGCAGAACTTCGCCGTGCGCTCGAAGCCGGCATGGCCGCGATGCTTCTCACGGGCGAAGCGGTCGCCGCCGAAGAAGTGGTTGTAGTAATAGCCCTGGAACGGCTCGTGGTTGCGCACCATCCAGTAATTCAGCGGGCTGACATAGGGGCGCAGGATTTCCGCCGCCAAGGCGCCGTGATTGACCGGCGCCAGATCATCGCCGATATCGTGGAACAGGCCGCAGACGATTGTTTCTTCATCGGCACCGGCCCGCATGGCCCGGGTCGCTGTCTGCAACGAATGTTCATAGCGATCGACCGGATAGCCGAGATCGCCGCCCTTCAGACGTTCGAGCGACGCCAGCAACCGGTCAACGAGACCATGTTCGTAGACAGTGAATTTATCGCCGATGACTTTCCACTCTTCTGCAGTGCTATCGGCGAATTTGGTGAAGCGAACGATGGTCATGCTGTTTCCCCGCGGTTTTTGTTTATCGGCTTATTGTTATGCTTGTTTGTCATGTGATGTCACTCCGCCGCCAGCGGCCGGTTCTCGCGCGCCAGCACCTTGCGCTTGCTGCCGACCGTGTCGCGGTCCATGTAGCACTGGCGCATATGGCGCATGCCGGTATCGAGCTTGAAGCCCTTACGGCCATGCAGCAGGCGATAATTATCCATGATCATGCAGTCGCCCGGCTCCAGCTTGAAGGTCAGGACCAGTGCCGGATCGTTCAGCAGCCGGAAATAAAGCTGGCGGGCCTTGTAGTAGCGGTCGAGCGCTTCATGCGACAGATGGTCGACCATTTCCGTCCGGTTGGAATAGCGCACCTGATGCAGGCGGCCATCGCCATCGAGCTCGACCAGGGGGCCGTCGCTTTCCAGGATCGCGGTGCTGTCGGCATAACGGAAGCGCGGGCGGATAGTGGTCAGGGCGTCGAAAGCGTCGGGATCGCGGGCCAGCACTTCGCTGGCGACGCGGAAGCCATCGACGATCACGGATTCGCCGCCCTCAGCATCATTGCGCAAGCAGTGCAGGAAGATGTAGCCCGGCACCGGCGTGCGATAGGGATTATCGGCATGCTGTTCGAGGCCGCGCGTCGTCATGGTGAGGTCATAGGCCTTCGGGATGGCCTTGACGTCGGCGAGGCCGCCCCAATTGGTGATGCGGATCGGGCCGATGCAATCGGTCAGCGCCTTGGCGCCTTCCATTTCTACCGGCACGTTATGCACGATCATGAAGCCGAAGCGGTTCAGTTCCTGCAGCATCCGGCCGACGGCTGCCTCATCGCGCTGTAACTGGTTGAGATCGGCTTCGGGCCGGGCCGTCAGCTTGTGGTCCCAGAGCTGCAGGTCAGGTGTCGCCTGGCCATAGGTCGCCTGCCGCGCCGGCATCGGCCGGGCGATGTCGCGCAGCCAAGCGCCGGTCACTTTGGCCTGATAGCTATCGCTGAAGGTGAGGGCGACGAGGTCGTCGGCCGAGACATTGGCGGAGGTGATCGTGAGATCGAGCGGCAGCTCGGCTGCTTCGATCAGCCGCTGGCCGGTACGGGCATCGAGGATGTCATCGGTGGGTAGACGCTCGCGCAGCCAGAGCGGATGAAAGCTCTGTTGCCGGCCATCCAGCCAATCGACGATGAGGCTGCCGTCTTTGACGCTGGCGGATTTTGCCAGGCGTTGCATCTCGGCCATGCTGCTGTTCTCCCAATTCTTCGTTGCTTGTTAGCGTGATCTTGCGACCTTGGCGGTTAACTAATGCTAAGAGCGGGTCGGCTTCGCTTCGGATATATTTTTCGCCATCTATGTGCTATTTTTCGCCATAGTCGTAAAAAAGATAGAAATGGTCGCATGGCGCGGAAGACAGCAACCAAATCACCGGGAGCTAGGCAGGAGAGGCGAAAATCATCCGCCACGCCCAACAAGGAGCGGAATTCTGTCGCCACTTCGGCCGCAGCCGGCGCTTGGGCTCTGGCAGAGCCGCGCATCGGTTTCCTGCTAGTGCCGCAATTCTCCATGTTGGAGCTGTTCTGCGCCATCGAGCCGCTGCGCATCGCTAATCGTCTCGGCGGCCTGGATTTTTCCTGGAGCTTCCTCTCCGCCGATGGTGCGCCGGTCTCTGCCAGTAACGGCATTCCTGTCGCCGCCAGCCAGTCCTTGGCCACGGCGCGCGACCTACCGATCCTTTTCGTCATGGCGAGCTTCGAGCCGGAGGCGACGGTCCGGCGCCAGGATCAGGCGAAACTACGCGACCTGGCGCGCCATGGGACATTACTGGGCGGCATCGATACCGGCCCCTTCATCCTGGCGCGCGCCGGATTGCTTCGTGACCGACGCACGACCTTGCATTGGGAAAGCATTGCTGCCTTTGCCGAGGAATTTCCCGACATTGCCACCAGCGCCCATGTTTTCGAGCTTGATCGCGACCGGCTGACTTGCCCGGGTGGCACGGCGCCGATCGACATGATGCTGCACCTGGTTGCTCTGCGCGCGGGCGAGGAACTGGCCAATGCCGTTGCCGAGCAGATCGTGCATCCCCGGATCCGGCCAGGCCACGATCCCCAGCGCATGACGCCGGCCGAGCGCTACCAGATCGACAATGCGGTGATCGAACGCGTGATCGGCGCGATGGAGGACAATCTCGATGAGCCGCTCGGCATCGGGGCCCTGGCCAAGGAAAGCGGTGTCTCGCAGCGGCAGATGGAGCGGCTGTTCCGCGACCAGATGAAGACGACGGCCAAGGCCTTCTATGTCCGGCTACGCCTGGAGCGGGCGCGTCAGTTGCTCGCCGAAAGCAAGCGCCCAGTGTCGGAGATCGCTTTGGCGACCGGCTTTGCCAGCCGCGCCCATTTCAGCCGCGCTTATCTGCAGGCCTTCGGCACCCCGCCAGCGGCGCGGCGAGGCAGGTCGGTCGGCTGATACGATCGGTCGACGTTAATGCGCCGCCACCAGATCTGCCGTCTTCTGCCAGCGCTGGCGGGCGCGATCATGCGCCAGCAGGCCATCGATATGCACCGCCAGCTGCTCGCAGGCGCGGCGGATATCCGGCACCGCGACGATCTCCCAGAAAGTCCCCTTGGTCATCGGGCCGACCACGAACAGATCGTCGCTGATCCGCCCCTGCGCATCGATGGCGGCCCCGGTCACATTGGTCGCGATGCCGAGATGCAGCTGATCCGGCTGGATCCGGCCGTCAGCCAGCAATTGCTTGATCAGGGGACTGTCCAGTTTGGCGCAATCGCCCTGCAGGCCGGTACAGTCGATCACCCGCTCGACATTGAGCCGGGTCGTGGCGGCTGATTTTGCCGTCATCTCCACTTCCACCGTGCCGATGCAAGGCGTGATCCTGCCAAGCCGGGCGGCGGTGATGACAAGCTGGCCGCGATCGATGGCATCGGTGATGCGCCCATGAATGCGCGGTGCCGCGCGATGGCGGTGCACGTCCCACCAGGGGCGGAGATGGCGGAGAAAGCGTTGCCGTTCGGCAATCGGCATGTCGAGCCAGAGGCGTTGGGTATGGGGCCGCAGGCCGTCGATCACCGCGCGCCAATCGACGCCCTGCTTGGCGGCCTGACGAACGGTGGCACGGATCTCGCGCACCAATTGGCGCAGCGAATGCGCCTGTGGCGGCACGGCGAAGCGCCAGGGCTGCGCCACGGCGCCATGGACGCGGGGCAATTGCCCGCGACGAGACACGGCATGAATCGGTCCCCGATGGCCGCGATCCAGCAGCGAGATCACGGTGTCGACCATGGTGAGGCCGGTGCCGAGCAGGAGCACCGGCGCGGCGGGATCGAGCTTGTCGAGGGCCTGCGGATGCCAGGGATCCTTGAAGATGCCGGGTTGCGCGCGCGCCGCCGGGAAATTGCCGATGGCAAGGATCACACGGTCCGCCGCGAGGCGACGGCCGACGGCCAGCTCGATCTCCCAGGCCGGGCCGCTTTGATCGCCTTCGGTCCGGCGATGCAGTGCCACCGCCTCGTCCGTCACCAGGAAGACGTTGAGATCACTCTCTGGTCGCCAGATCCTGTCTCCCAGCAGCTGCTGGATATAGCGGCCATAGAGACCGCGCGGCACGAAACTGTTGGGGCCCGGGGCTTCGTTGAGCTTGGCAGCTTCCTTAGCCGGCAGGCGCTGCAACCATGTGACAAAATCGTCCGGCTGGTCGGCGAAGGCGCTCATATTGCTGGCGCGGACATTCAGCAGATGATTGGCATTGCCGGTCGAATAGGCGAGGCCGAGGCCGAAATGCTGGTTCTTCTCGATCAGGAGGATACGATCCTCCGGGCTACAGTATTTCAGGAGGTGCAGCGTCGTCAGCGCCCCGCTGAAACCGGCACCGATCACGGCGATCGTGCGGCCTGCTCCGCGGGCGGATTCTCTGGCACCATCTGCCTTGGCATCGGTTCTCGGCATGTGAACTCCGTTATCCGAAGGGTCTGCTATCAGAATGGTTTGGGCTGTCGCGGTGATCAGAAGGGCCGGTCGCCAATGATGGTGGCGCGGTGCATCACCCGCCGGTGCGGCATGTAATCGGCCAAGGCGTAATGCTGGGTGCAGCGATTGTCCCAGAAGGCGAGATCATTGACCCGCCATTGCCACCTGATGGTGAATTCCGGTTTGGCGATATGCGCGAAAAGCAGGGACAGCACGGCATCGCTCTCCGCCTGGCTCAACTGGTCGATCTTGAGGGTGAAGCCGAAATTGACATAGAGGCCCTTTTGCCCCGTCACCGGATGCGTGCGCACCACCGGGTGGCTGACTGGCTGATGCGTCGCCCGCGTCTGCTGCCAGCGTGCATCGTCTTCCGGCGTGCTGCCATAACGGCTGCGCGGAAAGGACTTCTCGAAATCATGGCTGGCGGTGAGGCCGTCGAGGAAGCGCTGGAAATTCGGCGACAGGGCTTGGTAGGCGGCAATTGAATTTGACCAGGTGGTGTCGCCGCCCAGTGGGGGCAAGTGGCGGGCATAGAGCAGGGCGCCCATTGGTGGCGTCGCGATGAAGGTCACGTCGGTATGCCAGATGTTGTTGTCGGGCGGATTGGCCTGATCGGTATCGAGGACGATGATCTCGCGCGCTTCCGCCGTGGTCGGATAGATCGGATGAATGTGGAGCTGGCCGAACCGCGCGGCGAAATCGCGCTGTTGCACCGGGGTCAGGTGCTGGTCGCGGAAGAAGATCACCTGATGGCTGAGCAGCGCCTGCTCGATATTGGCAAAGGCACTCTCATTGAGCGGAGCGGCGAGGTCGATATTGCCGATAACGGCACCGATCGTGGGACTGAGCGGCGTGATGGTTAGCTTCTCGGCGCGCTGGCGATTGCTCATCTCGAAGTCTCCCTGTCCTTGGCCGCATGATCCGGCCTCCAGGTTGCTTGGCCGGAATCGATCCAATGCCAGGGAGAATAAATCTCTACTTATTTAGTAGACAAATGAAACTTCGCAAAAGAGCCGCGAGTTTTTCTCGCGTCATCGCCTCTGCTTAAGGCATTCTAATTACTCAGATTTCTCGGCTTGAACAGCGGCACGCCCAGCAGCGACAGGCCGAGCAGGACGATGATCGCGCCGCCGTGCCAGACCATGATCATCAGCGAGGTATCGAGATCATGCAGCAAGGAGAGCCCCGTGGCGGCAAAAGCCGCCGTCGACAGCATGCCGAGGATCAGGGTTGGTCCAGGCCGGATCCAGGCGGCATGGCGGACCATGAAATAGAGCACCAGGCTGAGCGGCAAGCTGATGGCGACGATCCAGCTGAAGCAATCGACGCTATGGCCCATTTGCAGGCCGGTCGGCCCCATGCGCACCCAGTCGTTGAAGCAGCCATAGCCCGCGGCGGCGAACCACAGCACCACGCCGGGCAAGGGCAGGGCCGCCCAATAGCGCGAGCGGCCGGGAATGCTGATCATGAAGACCGCCAGGGCGGAGAGAATGCCGGTCAGGATGGTGGCTGCCAGCAAAGAAGAATAGCTCATCGTCTGCAGCAACGGCATCAGATCGGAGCGCACGCCGCCATGCATGATGACTGCCGCCGTATTCACCGCGGCGGCCAGGACGATCCAGATGCCGGCGCGCCACATTGGCGGCGCCAAGCGGTGGATCGGCCGCAAATCAGCTGCCAGATCGGCAATCAATCGGTCTGCCTGATCATTCATCTGCCCCGCCATCACTCACGCCCGTCCGCTTCAGTTTCCTCCTTGCCGAGGAGATTGCGTAATGCCTTTACCGCCCGGTGCACGGACAACTTGACCGCGCCCTCGCTCTGACCGGTCCGGGCCGCCGCTTCCCGCAGCGACAGGCCCTGAACCTTGACCAAGGCAATGGCCTGGCGCTGACCGGGCGGCAATTGCTCAATTGCCCGGTGTACCGCCCGCATATCGAGGGTGACTTCAGTTGTCATATTCGCGTCATCGGCAGCAAAGGTTTCACCGGCATCTTCAGGTAAGGGCGCTTCCCGGGCGCGCAGCCGGTAGAGCCGTCGCAGCCGGTCGGCGATCCGCCGTTCCGCAATCACATTGACCCAGGGCTGCAGGGGCCGCGACGGGTCATAGGTGTGGCGGATGGCATGGATCGAGAGAAAAATATCCTGGACTGTGTCCTCGACATCCTGCGGACGGGAGAGGCGACGAGCGGCCAAACGGCGCAGATAGGGCAGCAGCCCCTGCAGCAGCGCCGCATAAGCGGCACGGTCACCGTTCTGGGCGAGTGCCAGCAGGGTCGCCAATTCGACCCAGGCCGCAGATACATCATCGCTGGCATTCTGTTCAGGCACGTTTGCTGCCACCCGGTTCCTGGTCTGCTACCCGATTCACGCGGTTGCGAGATAACCGCCCAGCCACCCTAAAGCGCAAGCGTTTCAAGGGGAAGCGCTTTGCTCATCCGCCAAATCTCTTTATCCGTAGAGCTTTTGGCTGTGGTGCCACAAAAAATCGTTCCCGGATGGAGTTCGTCCTGCCGCTGCAGCAAAAAAATCGTGACCCCCAGTAACCTGTCCGGCAAACTCCCCGAATAACTGGGCGTCGGGTAAGAAACCGGTCGGTCGACGGGTTATCCGCCCAGGCAGCCAGACGAAGAAACAAGGGAGTGACCCATGAACAAGACAATGATCGCCGCTTCGGTCCTTGGCGCGGCTCTGAGCCTGAGCGCCGTCAGCCTGATGACGGCCCGTACCGCTGCGGCGGACGACCAGGAGAAGTGTTTCGGTATCGCCAAGGCTGGCGAAAACGCCTGCTCGGCAGCGAGCAATGCTGGCATCCATTCATGCGCCGGTCACTCGACGGTCGACTATTCAGGCGCCGACTGGAAGCTGGTGCCGGCCGGTACCTGCGAAAAGATGGGCGGGCAGAAAGCCGCCTTCGAGGGCACGGGCAAGCCCACTGCGATGTAATTGTCGGTCCCAGCAGTATTTGAAATCGCATCGTCATGTCCGTGATTGAACGCGACATGCCGGCGGTGGAATCCGCGGCCCGGTCATATTCACGCGCAGCGATCGGGCTGCGGAACCCGCATCTGGCAGAGATCGGCAAGGCTAGGTCGGAGCTGATCTGGCTGGAGATCCATAGCGAAAATTATCTGCTGCCGCCAACGACGCCGCGTTACCAGGCGCTGGAACGTGTCCGGCATGACTTCGCGCTGAGCTGCCATGGTGTTGGTCTGTCGATCTGCTCGGCTGACGGGCTCGATCGCCAGCATCTGCAGGACTTGCGCGTGTTGTATGACCGCCTGCAGCCGTTCCAGGTCTCGGAGCATCTGGCCTGGAGCGTGATCGACGGGCGTTATTACAACGACCTGCTGCCAATACCGTATACGGATGAGACACTCGACATCGTGTGCCGCAATATCGACCAGGCACAGGAAGCGTTGGGCCGTCGGCTGCTGATCGAAAATCCGTCGCGTTACATCGACCTGCCCAATAGTGACTGGCCGGAACCCGTTTTCCTGCGCGAGATGGCGCGGCGGACCGGCTGCGGCCTGCTGTTCGACGTGAACAATCTTTTCATCAGCGCCCATAATCTGAATTTCGACGCTGCCGACTACCTCCAGGATATTCCCGTCGCAGCGATCGGCCAGTTTCACGTTGCCGGCCATAGTCGCCGTGAACTGACGGCAGCCGACGGCAAGCTGGATCAGCTTCTGATCGACGACCATGGCAGCACCGTGCTGGAAGGCGTGTGGCAACTGCTGGATGAGATGCTGGCCCTGACCGGCGCTTTGCCGGTGCTGGTGGAATGGGACAATCAGGTGCCGACGCTCGATGTCCTGCTGGCGGAGGCCCGGCACGCGCAACAACGGCTTGATGCAGTTGCGGGGAAGGCGGGCAATCATGCTGCATGAATGGCAGAGCCACTTTGCCAATCAATTGCGCGTATCGCCGTCCGATAGCGAAGCAGAGCTCGGTGCCCTGTTCGGGGCGCAACAGCATCGCTTCTCGGTCTATCGCGACAATTTCATCGGCTCCCTGGTCGATGCCCTGGCAGAGACGTTTCCGGTGACCTGGCAATTGCTGGGCGAGCGCTTCTTCGCTGCGGCGGCAGCCGACTTCATCCGCCGTGAGCCGCCCGTTGCGGCACGTCTCTCACGCTACGGTGGTGCGTTGCCCGCATATCTGCACGGTCATGCAGCATTGCGCGAACTGGGCTATGTGGCCGATGTCGCCAGCCTGGAATGGGCGCGGGTGGAGAGCTTTTTCGCCTGCATGCCGGAAACGGTTGTAACGCCGGAGACCCTGCTGGACATTGCGGAAGAAGCGCTGCCGCATCTCGTCTTCGAGACGGTGGCGAGCCTCCGTATCATCGTCGCGCCGACGGCAGTCTTGAACATCTGGCGGGCGCATCAGCAGGCGGAGCCGCAGCTCGACGGCATCGATCCCTGGCAGGCTCAGGTGGTGCGCGTATTGTGCAACCGCATGCAAGGGGTCGCAGCGGCGGCGATCACGCCGGCTCATGCCGTTTTTCTGCAGGCACTGCAGCAAGGAGCGGATCTGTCCACAGCCTATGAAGCGGCGGTAGTTGTGGCGCCAGATTTCGATCTGCAGGCCGCATTGGCAGCTGAGCTGACGATTGGCAGTTTTGCCCGGGTGCTGGTCCCGTAGGTCCCGGTAGCTAGCCAGATCGATTTCAAATCATATCAATAAAGGTGTCGATATGACGGCCATGACCAACCGCGCTTTGGCTCTCCTTGATGCAGTGCAGCGATATGGCACACCGGTCGTCGACTTGTTGATCCGCTTGGCCCTGTTCCGGGTGTTTTTCTGGTCGGGCCTGGTCAAGATTCACGATTGGCCAGGGACGGTCCAGCTCTTTCAATATGAGTATATGGTGCCGGTACTGCCGCCAAATCTCGTCGCTATCCTCGCCGCTGCTTGTGAACTGGGTGCTTCCAGTCTGGTGCTGGTCGGGCTCTTCAGCCGGTTGGCGGCGCTGCCCTTGCTCG
>Ga0209455_1000684_pt1 | contig 20126 bp, 14 predicted proteins | sample AraplaCol_mCL_r2_FD_184275 | JGI IMG/M metagenome (GOLD analysis project Ga0209455, IMG submission 184275) | Arabidopsis root microbial communities from North Carolina, USA - plate scrape CL_Col_mCL_r2 (SPAdes) (version 2) | ecosystem: Host-associated > Plants > Roots > Endosphere | place: USA... | reverse complement strand
AATCCATCCGCCCAGGAGCGGCCCGGCCACGGGCGCGACCAGGGTGGTCATGGCCCAGATGGCCAACGCCATGCCGGATTTTTCCCTGGGGAAACTGCCCAGCATCAGCGTTTGCGACAGGGGAATCATGGGGCCGGCCACGGCGCCCTGCAGTACGCGGAAGGCCACCAGCGCCTCGAAAGTGGGCGAGAAGCCGCACAGCCAGGAGGTCAGCACGAAGAGCAGGGTGGAGAGCACGAACAGCCGCACCTGGCCGAAGCGCTGGGTGAGCCAGCCCGTCAGCGGCACGGTGATGGCATTGGCCACCGCGAAGGAGGTGATGACCCAGGTTCCCTGGCTGGTGCTCACGCCCAGGTTGCCCGAGATCGTCGGAATCGACACGTTGGCGATCGACGAGTCGAGCACGTTCATGAACACCGCCGTAGACAGCGCGATTGCGCCCAGGATGCGCTGGCCGCCTTCCAGAGGGGGGTACGTCTTGGGCGCCGGCGGCGCGGCGGCCGGTTTTTCGGCCGGCTGCTCGCCCGGAACTGCCGGAGTGCGGTCTTGGATGTCGCTCATGGCTTTATGACCTGGGAGGCCTTATTGCAGATTGGCCTTGATGATGTTGTCGATCAGCGCGTCGGCCTTGGCGTGCGATTCGTCGAAGACCGGCGTGCTCAGCGCGACCTGGCTCTTGGCGGCCTTGGCCGCGTCGCCGTCGGCGGCGGTGTCGACCTCGACGTCCATCGACAGGCCCACGCGCAGCGGATGCTGCTGCAGTTCGGCCGGATCGATGGCCACGCGCACGGGCACGCGCTGCACGACCTTGATCCAGTTGCCGGTCGCGTTCTGCGCGGGCAGCAGGGCGAAGGCGCTGCCGGTGCCGGCGTCCACGCCGATCACGATGCCGTGATAGGTGACCGAGCCGCCGTACAGGTCGGACTTGAGCGTGGCGGGCTGGCCGATCTTCATCTTGCGCAGCTGGCTTTCCTTGAAGTTGGCTTCGACCCAGACCTGGTTGAGCGGCACGACGTTCATGAGGACCGCGCCGGGGGCCACGCGCTGGCCGACCTGCACGCTGCGGCGCGCGACCACGCCGTCGACGGGGGCGGGCAGCACGGTGCGCGACTTGTCCAGCCATGCGGCGCGCACGGCGGCGGCGGCGGCGCGCACGTCGGGATGCTGCTCGATGGTGGTGCCGTGGGTCAGGGCCAGGTTGGTCTCCAGCTGGGCCTGTGCGGCGGCCAGGGCGGCCTTGGCCTGCGCCAGATTGGACGTCGCCGTCTTGACGGCCACGTCGGCGTGCAGCAGTTCTTCACCGCTCACGCCGCCCGAACCGGACAGGGTCTGGCGGCGCTTGTAATCGCTCTGCGCGCGGGCCAGGTCGGCCTGGGCGCGGACGATCTCGGCCCTGCGCATTTCGATCTGCGCGTTCAGGGCGTCGTTCTGCACATAGCGCGTGCGCACCTGGCGCACGGTCTGCGCGAGCTGGGCTTCGGCCTTGGCCAGCGCCACGTCGGCGTCGGCCGAATCGATGCGGACCAGGGGCTGGCCCGACTTGACCGCGCGGGTGTCGTCGGTTTCGATGGCGACCACGGTGCCGGCGATCTGCGGCGTGATCTGCACCAGATTGCCGTGGACATAGGCGTCGTCGGTGTCTTCGAAGTGCGAACCGTACAGGAACCACCACCCGGCGTAGACGATGCCGAGCAGGACGAAGACGACCGCTGCCGTGACCAGCAGGCGGGTGCGTTTGGGATTGGGCAGGGGGGTCGGAGTAGCACTCATGATGGCGTCTTGTAGTGGCGTGGTATTCAGTCGGAAGTCTTGCCGGTCTGGCTGTCGGCCTGGGCCGGCTTGGCCTGGCCCGGATCCTGGTAGCCGCCGCCCAGCGCATAGGCCAGGTCGGCGTCGAGCTGGTAGGCGCGGATGCGCAGGTCGGTGTCGCGGCGGTCTTCGGCCAGCACGCTGTTCTGCGCGGTGAGCACGGAGAGGTAATTGCCCAGGCCGGACTTGTAGCGCTGCACCGCGAGCTGGTAGGCGTCGTCGATGGCGGAGCGGGCCTCGTGCTCCTCCTCTTTTTCCTGCTGGATCAGGCGCAGCGCGTCGATGGCGTCGGCCGTCTGGCGCACGGCGTCGAGCACCGTGTTGTTGTAGTCGGCTACGGCGGAATCGGCCTCGGCGCGGCGGCCGGCCAGCTGCGCGTTCAACTCGCCGCCGTGGAAGATGGGCAACGTGATGGCCGGGCCGAAGCCGTAGGTCTTGCCTTCGCTGAACAGCGTGCTCAGCGGCCCGAGGGCCTGATAGCCTGCGAAGGCCACCAGATTCACGTCGGGATAGAAGGCGGCCTTGGCGACCTCGATCTGGCTGCGCGCGGCCTCGGCGCGCCAGCGCGCGGCGACCACGTCGGGGCGGCGGCCCAGCAGCGCCAGCGGCACGGACTCGGGCAGCACGCCGGCGGGCGCGGTCAACTTGACTTGCGCGATGGTCTTGCCGCGCTGCGGACCGGCGCCCGCCAGCGCGGCGAGCTGATTGCGCAGCTGGGCGATGGTGGTGTCTTCCTGGGTCAGGTCGACCTTGACCGAGGCGAACGCCGATTCGGACTGCTTGACTTCGACCTGCGTGTCCAGGCCGGCCTTCTGGCGGCTCTGCGTCAGGTCGTAGAGTTCCTTGCGCTGCCTGGCGATCTCCTGCAGCACCTCGCGCTGAGCCAGCGCATTCTGCAGGTTCAGATAGCTGTGGACCACGGAGTGGGCCAGCAGGTTGCGGGCGGCCTGGGCGTCGGCCGCCACGGCGTCGCGCTGCGAGACGGCGGCCTTGAGCAGGTTGCGGTTCTTGCCCCAGAAGTCGAGCTCGTAGCTGAAGTTCAGCGTCAGGCGGTTGTCGCTGAAATCGTTGCCGCCGTACGGAGGCGGGTAGATGTAGCCGTTGGGAAAGTGCTGGCGGTTGAGCGTGTAGTTGGCGTCCAGGCGAGGCATGAGCGGGGCGCGGGCGCGGCCGACCGAGGCATTGGCCTGGGCCAGGCGGGCCTGGGCGGCGGTCATCGTGGGGCTGCCGGCCAGGGCTTCGTCGACCAGCTGATCCAGTTGCGGATCGCCGTAGCGGCGCCACCATTGCGCGTCGGGCCAGGCCGTCGATTGATCGGCCAGGCCCAGCTTGGCGCCGTCGAGCTGGGCTGCCGGCGGAGCGGAGGGCTCCATCAGGGCGCAGCCGCTCAAGGTCAGGGCGAGAGCGGTAAGGAGTAGGCGTTTCATGCTAGTTCTGCTTCAAAGGCGATTTATATGGCTATTTATATTTGACTAGACAGTGATTTTTCGGCAATTTTCCGAGACAACTATTGCAGTGATTCGTGCTTGGGCGGCGCGCGGGGCCGGGTTTATTGGGACGGACCCATGCCCCTGGGCAGGTCGAACGAGCCGTTGGCCAGCATGCGGTGCAGCATATGGCGCAGCTGGGTCACTTCGTCGACGGAGAAGCCGCGCAGATGCTGGTTGAGCACCCTGTCCACGCAGGGCGGGATCTGCTGGCCCTTTTCCTTGCCGGTCTCGGTCAACTCGATCTTGATGGTGCGGCGGTCTTCATTGCTGCGGGTGCGGCGCACCAGGCCCTTGGCTTCCAGGCGGTCCAGCGTGCGGGTCATGGCACTGGTGTCGACGCCGGCCAGGCGGGCCAGTTCGGCGGGAGTGTCGGCCACGCCCTTGTAGATGCTGATCATGGGCCGCCACTGCATGGCGGTCAGGCCGAGCGCGACCATTTCCTGGTCGAGCGCACGGTTCATCGACAGGTTCACCAGCTTGACCATGAACCCGACGTTATCTTGAACGATACAGCTTTTGCCGCCGCGGTAATAAGGGCGGGTGTCGTCGTTGGAGGGGCTTGAGGCATTCATGATGAACGCCAATTTAATTGACTATGCAAATACTGTCAAGGCACTATTTGCTTTGTCTTGCCATTTTTCGACTTGGAGGTGTTTTGACCGCGGAGCGCCGCAATCCCGACCAGACGATGGCGGCGATCACGATCGCGCCGCCGGCCAGCATGCGCGGCGTGGGCTCCTGGCCGAACAGGATCCAGGCGAAGGCGATGCCGTAGACCGGCTCGAGCGCGATCACGGTTCCGGCCGTGCTGGCCTTGATTCCCGCCAGGCTGGAAATGAAGAGAAAGTGCGCCAGGCCGGTGCAGAACACGCCCAGCATGGCCAGCCAGAACCAGTCCCACGCCGAGGCGCCGACCAGTTGGCCGGCGGCGGCCGGCAGCATGACCAGGGTGACCACCACGTTCTGCCAGCAGGCGACCTGGATGGGGTCCATGCTCACGGTGCCGCGGCGGTTGCCCAGCGCCAGCAGGGCGAAGCACAGGCCCGACAGCACGCCCCAGCCCAGGCCGATGGTGCCCTCGTCGGCGAAGCTGAAGGCGGGCGTCACCAGCACCAGCCCCAGGGTCACCAGCGCCACCGTCAGCCATTCGGCCTTGCGGGTGTGTTCGCGCAGCAGCGCGGCCTCGAGCAGGATGGTGAAGGCCGGGAAACTGGCGAAGCCCAGCGTGGCCACGGCGATGCCGCCCGTCTTGACGCCCTGGAAGAAGGTCACCCAGTGGGCAGCCAGGAGGCACCCGGTGACGACCAGCACGAAAATCTGCGCGGGCGTGAGCACGCCCAGGATGGGGCGGCGCTGCAGCCGGCCCACGCAGATCAGCGTCAGCACCGCGCACAGCGCGCGCCCCAGCGTGATGGCCGGCGCATCGGCGGTGATCAGATGGCCGATGACCCCGACGACGCCGAAGAACAGGGCGACGATGTGCACGTAGAAAAGAGCTCGCCCATGCGAGATGGACGGGAAGGCAGTAGGGGAATTGGGGCGGGCCATGCCGAAAAAGAGAAAATGAACCGGTGCGTCACGCGCTGACGCGCCAAAGCTAAAATCATCTCACGAATCGCAGCGCCGAATATGGCAGAGGAGACCCGCATGGCCCGCACAGTCAAGGCAATCCAGATCGAACAGCACGGCGGCCCCGAAGTGCTCAAGCTCGTCGAAGTCGAACTGGCGCCGCCCGCGCCCAACGAGGTCACCGTCCGGCAGCATGCCGTGGGCCTGAACTTCATCGACATCTATTACCGCACCGGCCTGTATCCGCATCCGCTGCCGCACGGCCTGGGCAACGAGGGCGCCGGCGTGGTCGAGGCCGTGGGTTCCGCGGTCAAGCACCTCAAGGTGGGCGACCGCGTGGCCTATGCCCAGAGCCCGCTGGGCGCCTACGCCGAAGTGCGCAACGTGCCGGCCGCCGTGCTGGTCAAGCTGCCCAAGGGCATCGCCTTCGACGATGCCGCCGCCATGATGCTCAAGGGCCTGACGGTGCAGTACCTGTTTCGCCAGACCTACCGCCTGCAGGGCGGCGAGACCATCCTGTTCCACGCGGCCGCGGGCGGCGTGGGCCTGATCGCCTGCCAATGGGCCAAGGCCCTGGGCGTCAAGCTCATCGGCACGGTGTCCAGCCCCGAGAAGGCCGAGCTGGCCATGAAGAACGGCGCCTGGAAGACCATCGACTATTCGCGCGAGAACATCGTCGAGCGCGTGATGGATCTCACCGGCGGCAAGAAAGTGCCCGTGGTCTACGACGGCGTGGGCAAGGACACCTGGGAAGCCTCGCTGGACTGCATCGAGCCGCGCGGGCTGATGGTGAGCTTCGGCAATGCCTCCGGCCCGGTCACGGGCGTGAACGTGGGCATCCTCAATCAAAAGGGCAGCCTGTACCTGACGCGCCCCACGCTGGGCACGCATATCGGCACGCCCGAAAAGCTCAAGGCCGCGTCGGACGAGCTGTTCGATCTGGTCTTGAAGAAGAAGATCAAGATCGCGATCTCGCAGCGCTACCCGCTGGGGCGCGCCGGCGAGGCCCAGACCGCGCTGGCGGCGCGCAAGACCACGGGCGCCACGGTGCTCACGCTGGACTGACATAGGACGAGGCGATGACGGCTCCCGTGGATCTGGCGCTGCTCGTCATCGCCAAGAACGAGGCGCGAGGCATTGCCCGCTGCCTGCAAAGCGCGCAACCCTATGTCCGCAGGATGGTGGTGCTCGACACCGGCTCCACCGACGATACCGTGCAGATCGCGCGGTCCTGCGGCGCCCAGGTGCACCAGGAGCCGTGGCGCGACGATTTCGCCTGGGCCCGCAACCGGGCGCTCGAGCTGGCCGATGCCGACTGGAGCCTCTTTCTCGATGCGGACGAGTGGCTGGAAAGCGGCGGCGAGTCGCTGGCTCAAGCGGTGCTGGCGTCCGTGCCCAGGCTGGGCGCGGTCCTGGTCAAGAGCGACTTCACCCAAGGCGGCCGCGTCCAGCAGGCCGGCTCCTGGCTTACACGCCTGATTCCGCGCGGGGTGCGCTATGAAGGGCGTGTGCACGAGCAAGTGGCCTCCGATCTGGCCAGGCAGCGCCTGCCCCTGGTGGTGGGGCATTCGGGCTATCAGCCCGAGGCCATGCAGGCCAAGCGCGGGCGCAACCGCGCCTTGCTGCTGCAAGAGCTCCAAGCGCAGCCCGGCAACCCCTACGTCCTCTATCAACTGGGCAAGGACTGCGAGGTATTCGAGGAGCTGGCGCAGGCCTGCGGCTATTACCTCGAGGCCGGCGCGACCTGTCCCGTCGATGCCCACTACGCGCACGATCTGCACGTGCGCCTGCTCTATAGCCTGGGCAAGTCGGGCCGCCTGGATGACGCGGTGGTCCTGGCCGGCGACATGATGGAGCGTTGGCGCGACTCGCCCGATTTCTTCTTTACCGTGGGCAATCTGTTCCTGGACCGGGCCGTCGCGCATCCGCAGACCGCTACCTCGGAGTCCCTGCCCATGGTGGAGCAGTCCTGGCTGCGCTGCCTGGCCATCGGCGAGTGCCCCGACCTGGAAGGCAGCGTCGTCGGGCGCGGCAGTTTTCTGGCCGCGCATAATCTGGCGGTGCTGTACGAAGGACTGGGCAGGAAGGACGAGGCTGGCCGCTATGCGCAGCTGGCCGAGCGGATGCGGGCAGGGCAGTAGATCGACGCCATGGATTGAGGCCGTGGAGCGGATTCAAGCCGGGACATTCAACGCAAACAGGAAAAACCGATGAGCACGCTGATCGCAGTCTTGAGCATTGCCGGAGCCTTGTGCCTGGGCGCCATGAGCCCGGGTCCCAGCTTCGTGCTGGTCGCCCGCACGTCGGTCGGGATCTCGCGGCGCGACGGCATGGCGACCGCTTTGGGCATGGGCGTGGGCGGCGTGGTGTTCAGCGGGCTGGCCCTCGCGGGGCTCTACACCGTTCTTGCCATGGTTTCCTGGCTCTATGCCGCCTTGAAGATCGGGGGCGGCCTTTACCTGCTCTATCTGGCTTCGAAAATATGGCGCGGCGCGCGCAAGCCGTTCGCTTTCGATCAGGACGGCCCGGCGACCAAGGCCGATACGAAGCCGGCCTTCTGGGTCGGCCTGGCCACGCAACTGAGCAACCCCAAGACGGCCATCGTCTACGGCAGCGTCTTCGTTTCGCTGCTGCCGCGGCATCCGCCGGGCTGGTGCTATGTGGCCTTGCCCGCCATCGTGTTCGCGATAGAAGCCGGATGGTATACGGTGGTCGCCTTGTGCTTTTCCAGCCAGCGTCCCCGCGGCATCTACCTTCGGGCCAAAACCTGGATCGATCGCCTGTCGGCCGGCGTCATCGCCGCGCTGGGCTTGCGCTTGATGCTGACGGCCGGCAAGACCGGCCTCTGATTCAATTGCCCATCACGAACCGCTTGACCAGCACGGTCTCGCCCGGCCTGCGCATGGGTACGTCGAACGTCTCGATCTTTTCGTTCGGCGTGCCTTCGTTGGTGATGACGTTGATCTGCGCGACGGTCAGGAATTTATCGGTGTTGCCGTCGTTGGCGAAGTAGTTCACGTAGATCAGGTACGTCCCGGCCTCGGGCGTGGGATTCGAATAGATCTCGGGACCGAAGCCCGTGGTCACGTCGACGTCGAGCGCGCCGCCGTTGGCCGACACGCGGTCGCCGTAGAAGGTGTGCGTGCCGTCGGGCGAGACGACGTGCAGGTCCAGGTCGGTGTTGTCGGTGTCCCAGCCCAGCACCACGCGCAGGCGCGGCTTGGTCTTGCCCGCGTAGGCGTCGTAGAACTGGACGCGCTTGCGCGTGCCGTCCGGCGTGATCAGCTCGACGCCGTTGCTGCCCGAATCGAAGGCATAGGGGCGCGAGAAGCGTCCGTCTTCTTCGATGCGCTGCGGCATGGCGATGCCGTTGACGACCAGCGTGCCGACCGAGACGGCCGGCTTCTTTTTCGGGTTGGCCTTGATGCTGCCGGCGATCATGGCCAGGCGCGACTGGTCCTGCGGCGTGTTGACCACCGATGCGGGGTAGTGGACCTCTTGCGTGTAGCGCGCCTGGTCGCCGGCGCTGCTGCGCCAGCCGTTCAGCGGCGCGTCGAACGTGACCGTCTCGGCGTGGGCCGCGGCCGCGGCGCATGACGTGGCCAGGCACAGGATCATGGCTAAGGTTTTCATGTTCAGTTCTCGGTGCGCATCAGCTGGCGCGCGGTGTGTTCGATGAAGGTTTCGTCCACGCCGCGCGGGTGATGTTCGAAAGCCAGATGCAGGTATTCGTGCGTGAGCGCGATGCGGTCTTCTTCCGTGTCGAGGCGATAGATGTAGACGCGATTGCGGGCCGCATCCGCGTAGGGGCGGCCGGTGGTCGCCTCGCAGACGGCAGGCAAGGGCGGGGTTTCGTAGCCCGCCTGGCCGGCCAGCTGCCGCGCCCAGGCGGGCGCCTCGCGGCGCAGCCAATCGTCCGCGCCGGCCACCGACAGGCAGTCGCCCGCCAGCGCGCTCATGAACGAAGTGAGCGTGGCCTTGGGCCAGGTGGCCGCGAGGATGGCGTCGAAGGCAGCGCCGCCTTGCGCCGCCCTCTTGGCGGCGAGCCAGCTCATCTGATTGGTCGCGGCCTGGTCGCGATGAAACTGCACCGGCGTGCCGGCCAGCACCAGGCCGTCGGTGAAATCGGCGGCGGCGCGCGCGGCGGCGCTGGGCGGGCGAGGCAGGACGCGCTGCGTGCGGCTGCTGTCGTCGATGAGATAACAGCCGCGCTCGCGGCCCGCCTGCTGCACCAGATAACTGCGGGCCACGACGGCCAGCGCGCGGGCCGCTTCGGGCTGGCCGGTGTCGCCTTCGCGCTGCACGACGCGCGCCACGTAATCGTTCAGGCCGAAGCGCCCGATGATCCGCGGCCGGTTTTCTTCGTCCGGGCCCACGCGCAGTTCGCCATGGCTTGCGATCGCCAGGCGATTGCCGTTTTCGAAGACGACGGTGTAGTCGCCGCGCAGCAGCAGGGAAGGAACCTTGCCGTCATCGCTTATGCCCGGCCCCAGCACTTTGCGGATGGGATAGTGCGTGAAGAAATTCACCGCCACGCAGGCGCCGTCGTCGGGAACGCGCGTGCGCGCGATTCGCGGCGCCAGGCGCGGCGCGGCGTCGATGAGCACGTTGCGGCTGCCGCCGGGGCCGCCCAGCCACACCGGCGTGCCGTCGGCCAGCCAGCCGGCCGCGCCGCCCTCAAAACCGCCCGCGGCGGTCGGCATGGTCCAGGTCTTCACGCGCAGCAGGCCGCCGTAATACGCCACCGCGCCTTCGCTGTGCCCACTGGTGACGACCGAGACCAGCGTGTCCGCGGTCGCGTCGCGTGTGTTCGCGGGAATGCTGGCCAGGGCCTGGAGCAGGCTGGCGACCGATACGCGGCGTTCGGGTTTCAGGCCGCGCAGATCGGCCAGCCAGGCCGGTGCCTTGCGCGCCTGCCAGTACTCGCGCCAGCCCGCGGGGTCGAGCCGCAGGCGCGCCGGATCGAAGAACAGGCCGCAGGACTGGATCAAGGCGTGATCGCGGTCGATGCTGCCGCCCGCCGTGCAGCAATAGACCTCTTCCTTGTCGTTGCCGCCGCAGTCGTAGTCGGGCGCGGCGATATGGCGGTCGACCAGATAGGCGTAGACGAAAAGCTTCCAGACGCTGCCCAGGGGCGTTTGCAGCGTGCTCGGCAAAGGCGCGCCGGCATCGGCTTGCGGCGCGTCGAGCGTCCACAGATGCGCGCTGCCGTCGCTCAGCCAGGCGTAGCGCGTGGGCGCTGCCGGGCTGGCGGCCCCCGACGCGGGCGCGGCGCATGCGATCGCCAAGGCGATCGGCATTCCCCACGCGGCCCATGATTTGCGCATCGCCTGTCTCGCTTTACCGGATCTTCAGCGTCGAAAGGTGGTCGCTGCGGCCGCCTTCGTAGGCCTGGTCCTGCGGCTGGTACATGCGGAAGTAGCGCGCGGGCGGCAGCTGGAACGTGCCGGGCAGCGCAAAGCGCACCAGTTGACGCAGGACCGTGGGCTTGACGAGCAGCGGCACGGGCTGGTGATAGCTCAGCTCGCCCATTTCATAGCTTGCCGTGCGCTGGAAGGGCTGCGGATCCGGCTTATCCGAGCCGGGCAGGCCGGCGATGCCCACGCCCCAGCTGGTCGCCTCGACCGAGCCGCCCGGGGGCAGCGGGACTTCGAGCAGGCCGTAATGCAGCGCGGTGTCGCCCTGCGGCGTCAGCGTCACCTGGTCGACGTAGAGCGCGTTGCTGTCCAGCGCCTCTCCCGGCGCCACGAGGTGGGCGGCGAAGGTGCCGCGCGTGGCCTCCTTGTCTTCGGCGGTCTTGGGCGCGATGGGATCCAGGCGGAACAGGACGCGCTCGATCTTGACCGGCAGGCTGCCGGCCGCGGGCGTCGCGCTGCGATAGGAAACCCAGGCCGTGGCGTTCGGCTGCGGGCTGCCCAGGTCGATGGTTTGCGGTACGGCCTTGCCTTGCCAGCGCCAGTCGGGCGCCCCGGCCGGCGACAGCGCCATGGCCCAGGCGCCGCCGTTCGACGTGGGTGGGGGCAGCGGCGTCGCGGTCTGCGGCTTCATCGCCTTGCGCAGCCATAGCAGGGTGAGCGAGCGGTCGATGGTGGCCTGCGCCGCGCCGCTTTGCGCCAGGATCTCGCCGGCATTGAGTCCCGCGGCGGCGGGGCCGCCGGCCATGAGCACGAGGCTGTGCGCCAGCGGCAGCTTGCTGGCCGCCAGCTTGGCGCCGGCGCGCGCGGCCAGTTCCTTGAAGCCGGTGGGCAGGACCGCGTTGGTCGCGCGGGCCGTGTAGGAGGCGAGCACGATGGCGGCATCGCGGCCGAGCGTGGAATCCGGCGCGGAGAAGATGAGGCTGTCGCCGTTCCAGGCGACGTCGGCCGCTTGCGCGATGGCCGCCTCGCTGGCCTTGGCAGAAGCCGGCGAACCCACCGGGTGTTCAAGATGCGCGAGCTGCTCGGCCACGCCGGTCAGCTGCGTGGCCACGGGCAGGCCCATCTGCTGCAGCAGCCACAGGGTCAGCACGCGCTGCAGCAAGGGGTCGCCGGCGCTCGCGTCGCGATAGATGTCCAGCGCGCGCTGCCAGTTGGAAGCGGGCAGCGAGACGCCCAGGCTGTCGGCCGCCAGCTTGTCGGCGTAATAGGCATAGGCCGTGAGGAAGGCATCGCCCTTGGCGCCGCCGTCGCCCCACCAGCCGAAGGTGCCGTTAAAGCCCGCCAGCAGCGCGAGCCGCTGGCGCTCGTCGCGCAGGCGCGTGTCCAGGCTCCGGACCACCGGCGAGGCCGATGCCGCCGGATCGGTCTTGAGCAGCGCGTCGTGCGCCAGCGCAAGCGGGATCAGGCGGCTGGACGTCTGCTCGGTGCAGCCGTAGGGGTAGGCGATCAGGTCGTCGGCCACGCGCGCGAACTGACTGGCGTCGCTGGCGACAAAGCGCAGATGCACGTCGTACGCATCGGCTTGCGCAAAACTCAGCGGATTCGACGCCGCGTTCAGCGGCACCCGCATCTGATGGTCTTGCGGCCAGTTCGCGGGCGCGAACCGGATCGGCGTCTGCAGGCGATCCACTTCCTTGCCGCCGATGGCCAGCGCCGTGTCGATCGTGCCCGCTTGCAGCGTCGACTGCGGCAGGCGCAGATAGTTGGCGCCCGGCTTGAGCGTGACGGTCTGATCGACGTTCAGGCCCGCGCCCTTGGCTATCCATTGCGCCTGCGCGTCGGCATTGCCCTGATTGAAGGCGATCAGGTCGACGGCGGGCCGGTCGCCGCTGCGAAAGTCCGCCGGGGCGGACCACTTCAAGTACAGGGCCTTGTCCGAACGGATGTAGGCCGTGCGCTGTCCCACCTCGCCGCTGTCGGACACCGCGCGCACCGTGATGCGCCAGCGCGCGAGGGCGTCGGGCATGCGGAACTTCATCACCGCGTGGCCGTTGGCGTCGGTGGCCAGGTCGGGCTGCCAGGCGGCCGTGTCGATGTCGTCGCGGCGCGGCCGCTCCAGCACCTTCACGCCTCGTTCGTTGTACTGGCCGCGCTGCGGCCCGCCCGGCGCGCCGCGCAGGGCCGAGGTCGCCAGGTCGTAGCTGACGAACGACAGGCTGGCCGTGGTGCGCACGTTGTTGCGGCGCACGTGATAGAAGAACTCGGGCAGATTGGGCGCGATCTCGGGCTGCAGCAGATACACCATCTCGTCCACCACGCTCACGGTCAGGTGGGCGGGCAGGGGCCGGCCCTTGAAGGTATCGCTCAAGTCCAGCGTGACCGTGTCGCCCGGCGCGTAGACGGGCTTGTCGCTTTTCACGGCGATGGCGATGGCCGGCTTCTCGACCACGATGCCGGCGTTCTGGAAGGCATACACCCCGTCGTGCACGTAGAGCACGGAGAAGGTCATGTTGGGCGCGAACTTCTCGTCCACCTTGATGCGCGCCTTCCACTGCGTAGGCGCGATGCGCTGCAGCGAGAGCCAGTCGGAGCCGCTCGACAAGAGCGAGCGCGCCTCGACCTTGTCGCGTTCCAGCGTGAGCAGCGCGTCGTCGACGGGGTAGGGGAAGGTGATCAGCGCCTCGGCGGTGTCGCCGATGCGATAGCGCGGCTTGTCGAGCTCGATCTCGACGCTGCCGGGCAGGGTCTTCAAGCCTTCGCCCGATACCCAGTGGCTGGTCGCGGCCAGCAGGTTGCCGGCCTTGTCCTTGACGGACAGCATGTACGAACCGGACTCGCTGAACTTCACGTCAAAGGCCGTCTTGCCGTTTTGCACGGCGGGCACCGTGCCGCTGGATCTGGTCTGCGACTCAAGGCGTATCCATTCCCAGGTGGCCGGCGGATTGCCCGACGCGTTCTCGCCGTTGATATTGGCCGTGAGCGTGAAGGGCACGTTTTCATCCGGCGCCGAGAAAGACTTGTCCGCGGCCAGCCGGTACGACGTCGCGCCGCGGGCGATGAGGATTTCGCGCGTCACGCGCACGCGGTACGAAGCGCCGTCCTGCGCGAACACGGTCAGCGCATAGCGGCTCGGCTCCTTGGCCGCGGGCAGGTCGAGCGCGACGTTGCCCTGGTCGTCGGTGCGCAGCTCCTGCTGCTCGAGCTTGACGGGAAACAGCCCCGCGTAACGCAGCTCGCCCTCGACCATCGTGACCTTCTGCGCGCGCAGGGTGATGGAGATCTTGCCGTTCCTGACCGGCTTGCCGTCGGGATAGCGCAGCGAGATCTTGCCCTTGAGCGCCTGGCCGGTGGCGTAGTCCGGCTTGTCCATCATCAGGTTCACGTCGAAGTGCGGCTTGACGTATCGGGCCACGCGGAAAGCCGCGCCGTAGGTGTCGCCCAGGTAGTTGAAGCGCAGCGTATAGCCGCCGCCGGTCGCTTGCGAGGGCAGCGTGAAGCGCGTGTCGCCGCCGCCGGCGGACGTGAAGTCGACCGATTGAGATGCGATGGGCGAGCCGTTCGGGTCCAGCACGTCGAGCTTGATCGTGGCCGGCGCGGCGGGCGTGGACTGATTGGCGCTCTGGAAGGTGCGGCCGATGAACTTGACCTGCACCGTGTCGCCGGGCCGATAGAGCGGCCGATCGGTGGCGGCGTAGATCTTGGTGTTGTAGATCTCGCTGTCGTAGTAGAAATTTTCCGAGATGAAGACGCCGCCTTCGGGGTCGCTGCCGAGCACGTAGCTGCGTTCGGGCGCGAGGTGAGCCAGCTCCAGCGCGCCGTCGGCGCCGGTCTTGCCGCTCTGGAGCACGCCCATGCCGTCGGTCCAGTCGATCTCTGCGCCGGCCACGGGCTTGCCGTTGTCGCGCCGCGCGGTCCAGGCCAGGAGGCTGTTCGAGGCGGACTTGATCACCGCCACGGTGTCGGAGACGAAGAGCAGCGTGTGCGCGCTGTGGTCGCCGATGATGGCTTCGACCAGATACAGGCCGGGCGGCAGCTTGCCCACCGGAATCATCACCTTGCCGTCCTGCGGGCCGATGAAGCTGGTGCTGCCTTCGAGCTTGACGCCCTTGGGCGGCGTGATGGTCTTGGCGTCCCAGATGGGATAGCGAAAGCGCGCGACGACGGGGTAACCCGGCAGAGCCGCGAAGCGCGGGGTCTGCTCGTAGCGGGGCGGCGGATAGCCGTCCTCGGGCATCTTGAATTCGGGCTTGGCCTTGGTGACCTGGCGGCGCGTTTCGTACGAGAAGACGCGTTCCCAGGCGCGCCGCGCGCTCATCATCCAGCGACTCCACAGATAGGCGAAGGTATTGGACAGCCCTTCGCCCCGGTAGCTGGGCTTGATGTCGATGCGATGCAGGTTCTTCTGCGTCTTGAGAAAGGCCAGCGGATGCGGCACTTTGTAGACGACGATGTCGGCGCCGCCGTAGCCCGCCAGCGTGTCGCGCGAGTCGCCCGGCGCCTCCAGGCGCACCTGGGCCGTCTGGTTGCTGCCGAAGCTCGAGTCGGTCAGCAGGAAAAAGGGCTGGCCCGCGACGACCGTGCTTTCGAAGCTGCTGGGGTCGGGCTCGAACAGCGTCGGGTTGGGCGCCTGGTCCTGGTCGTCGCCGTCCGAGGCCGCGTCCTGGGCGTGCGCGGGCGTGATCGCGGCGCAGAGGGCGAGCAGCAGGGCCGCGATGCGCAAGGTGCGCGGGCCAGCGAGTTTTTTTATGGTTTTCATCATCATGGCGCGAGGAAATCGAGACGGAATAGACCGATGAAATTGGGGTTGCCGTCGAGCGGCCGCCAGCGAGAGTCCTGCCATTGCATCAATTCGGCCACCGAGACGGCGCGCAGGCCGTTGTCGGTCGGCGTGGTGGTGCCGGTGTGATAAGCGATGTAGCGGTCGAGCCAGATCATCAGGTGCTGGTCGTCGCCCTGGTCGTAGAACAGCAGGTCGGCAGGCAGCGCCTGGTTGATGTCGCGCGAGACGAAGCGGCTGTTGTCCTGGATCAAGGCGATGGCCGAGGCGTAGGGGCCGCGCGTGCCGTCGGCGCGCGTCCAGCGCTGGGCCAGCGAGCGCTGCCGCGCGTCGAGAGCGATCTCGGGCGGCAGGCGGCCGGCGTCGGCCAGGCCGTTCAAGCCGTTGGCGCGGAGCCAGTCGGCGCCGTGCCGGCGCAAGGCATTGTCGGCGGCGAAGCGCACCAGCCCCGCGCAGTCGCGCTGCGTCCAGCGCGGCGTCGGCCCGCGCCGTATCTGCTGGTCGACGATGAGCGTGAACCAGGCGCGAAACAACGTCGATTGCCGGGACGACAGGCTATCCCCATCGTCGGTCGGCAGCGGGGCCTGCAACGCGAGCGCGGGATGAGCGTAGTTTGCCAAGCCTGCCGCCATCAGACCCGTCGCCGCGCAAGCCGAAAGAAAACGCCGGCGCATGATCACTTGCCGTTTTCGGTATGCCAGTCCACGCTCACCCAGCCGGCTTTGGATGGCAGGGGCGCGTCGCGCCGGCTCAGCGAAATCGTCGGGTACTGGGCCACCGCGTGCAGCTTGGGAAAGAGATAAGCGCGCGCGGCGTTGCGGAAGATGGGTTCCTGGTCGGCGGGCAGGGCGAGCGTGACCTCGCGCTCGGCCATCGCCGCTGCTGCCGCCGGCGCGATCACGACCATGGTGCTCGCCAGCCGCGCCGGGGCGATGGTGTCGGCCAGCGCGGGATAGCGCTTGTCGAGCACGGCCAGCGTGTCGTCCACCAGGTGGGCATCGGGAGAGAAGATCGCATAGCGCGGCGTCAGCGCCAGTGTGACCGGAAAGTAGCGCGGCGCGGAAAGCTGCTTGGCAAAGGGCGCGGCGGAACTGGCGGCCGTACCCGACAGGGCGCTCACCGGCCGCATCCAGGACGCGACGCCGGCGGTCTCGTCGACGGCGGCCTGCACCGGCAGGCGGGCGTAGTCCTCGTCGCTGTCGGCCTTGGCTTCGTAAGCGCCGATGATCTGGGGAAAGAGCACTTCGCCCAGGGCATGCCGGATGGCTGCCTGCTGCTTGGGGTCGTGCTGCGCGTCGGGCGAGAGCTGGGCCACGAACACCGGCGAGACCAGCGACGACTTGGCGTACCAGCAGACGGCGGCCGGGCCGGCCAGGGCCTTGCTCAGGATGGGCGCGGCTTCCTTGCCCGCGTCGCCCAGCCGGTCCAGCAACTGGGTGGCCTCGCTCCAGTCGACCGGCAGGCTGGCGCAGGCCGCCGGATTGGCGGGCAGCGCATGCCACAGATCGGCGCTGTTCCAGCCCTGGGGCAGGTGCTCGGGCACCACCAACGCGGAGGTGCTCCAGGCGCTCTGGCCGCCGTTGGCCGCCGGCGCGAAATCGAAGCGCAGGGCATCGATGCCCATGAAGAAGGCCTGGTAGCCGAAGGAAAGATAGTTCACCGAAACGACGAGCCTGTGGCCGTTGGGCGCGAGCGGCATGTGCTCCAGGCCGTAGCTGCGCAGGGCGTCGTCCGTGCCGTCGTCCAGCATGCGCGTCACGGCCTCGACGCGCTCGCGGATCGGCTCGTTGGCGTTGTCCAGCAGCATGCCGGGCTCGGACATGATGACCAGCCGGTCGCCCTTGGCCGCGTAGATCAGCGTGTGGTTGGTGGCGAGGCGAATGGCGTAGACCGGCGTGTCGTCGGGCAGCTTGGCGATGCGCGAAAGCTGCGTATCCGACGCGGCGACATTGCCTATGGCCTGCGCCAGTTTGGCGATGCCGTTGCGCCGCATCGAGATCATCCAGCGGCCTAGCCGCCCGCCGGGGGAGCGCCACAGCAGCACGCGCGCGGGTTCGTCGAAAATCTGCTGGATGATGCTGTCACGCCAGTCCAGGTCGTGCTCGAACGCGAAGCGGCGCAAGGCGCCTTCGGCCGACAGCCGCGTGGGATGCGTTTCGTAGTAGTCGACGAAGTCTTCGGTCAGCAGGGTTTGCAGCAGGGGCACCCGGATGATGTCGCGCGGCAGGCGCGACAGGGCCGAGCTGTCGATGACGGCATCGGGCCGGTTGATGTCGATGTGGACGTCGTAGACCTGGGGCTTTTCAGGTTCGCGATGGAATTCGAAGGGCCGCCATAGGGCCTGGATGATCAACAGCGCCAATGCCGCCATGACGACGATGGCCAGCCCCGTTATCTTGTGTGCCCGTTTCATGTGCCCGATTCTTGTAATGACGGCATGGGGGCAGGCACGGCGCATCCTGCGTGCGCGCGCATCCTGCGGTATCGGGCAAGATTATCATCAGACTACCGTCTTCTGAAGCGCGGCGATGCGGGTCTCGATAGGCGGGTGCGAAGCGAAGAGGGCGCCCAGGCCGCCCGCGCCGGCGATGCCGGACGTCGCGAAGGACTTGGGCAGTTCGCCCGCCTGCAGCCCGCCCAGGCGGGTCAGGGCGTGGATCATGGGCTGGTTCGAGCCGAGCAGTTGCGCCGAGCCGGCGTCGGCGCGGAATTCGCGCTGGCGCGAGAACCAGGCCACGATGACCGAGGCCGCCAGGCCGAACACGATCTCGCAGATCATGACGGTCACGAAGTAGCCGATGCCGGTGCCGCCGCCGTTTTCTTCGCGGTCGTTGCGCAGCACGGCGCGGTCGACCACATAGCCCACCACGCGGGCCAGGAACACCACGAACGTATTGACCACGCCCTGGATCAGGGCGAGCGTGACCATGTCGCCGTTGGCCACGTGCGCGACCTCGTGGCCCAGCACGGCGGTGACTTCTTCTTCGTTCATGCTTTCAAGCAGACCGGTGGACACGGCCACCAGCGCTTCGTTCTTGAAGGCGCCCGTGGCGAAGGCGTTGGGTGCGCCTTCATAGATGGCCACCTCCGGCCGGCCGATGCCGGCGCGGTCTGCCAGCTGGTGCACGGTGCCGACCAGCCAGGCTTCGGCCTGGCTGCGCGGGGCGTTCGGGTCGATGACCTGTGCGCCGGTGCTCCACTTGGCCATGGGCTTGCTCATCAGGAGCGAGATCAGCGAGCCGGCGAAGCCGACCACCGCCGAGAAGGCCAGCAGCATGGGCAGGTTCAGCCCCTGCGCCGTGAGGAAGCGGTCGACGCCGAGGATGCGCAGCGTGATGGACAGCACCAGCATCACGGCGAGGTTGGTGGCGATGAAGAGAAAGATGCGTTTCATAGTAGGGTTCTGTGCGCGGGGTTCGATTCAGCCGCGAGTCATTGCAGAAATCACATTCTTACTAAAAACTGAACTTAAATCAAAAGGTATAGTTCACAGATTCTTCAATACGTTTCAAACCGCGTCGCTCCTATGCAGGCTCTCTGGATGTTGCTGGCTTCCGTCATGTCCGCGGTCATGGGCGCGTGCGTGAAGCTGGCCTCCGAGCACGGGGCGTCCCTGGCCTCGATCATCGTATTGCGCGGCCTGCCCTCTGTCCTGCTGCTGCTGTTCTGGGCGCGGGTCAGGCGCCAGCCCGTCATCACGCCGAACTGGCGCCTGCACGTATGGCGCAACGTGGCCGGCCTGTGTTCGATGTGGCTGGGCTTCTACTGCGTCTCGCAGCTCCCGCTGGCCACGTCCGCCAGCCTCACCTACACCTCGCCGCTGTTCATCGGCTGCTGGATGCTGGGCTGGGGCGGCGCGCGGCGCGATCCGGTGCGCATCGCCGCCGTGGCTCTGGGCTTTCTGGGCGTGGTCGTGGTGCTGCGTCCCAGCATCACGCCCGATCAATGGGAGCCCGCCTTGCTGGGCCTGGTGGCCGGCATGGCGACGGCCATGGCCATGCTCCAGCTGCGCGAACTGGGCCGCATGGGCGAGCCGGAGTGGCGCACGGTGCTGTTCTTTTCGATCGCGGTCTGCCTGAGCAGCATCGTGGGCCTGATGCTGGAAGGCTGGGGCCAGCCCGACTGGGTCGCCTACCTCAGCCTGCTGCTCGTGGGGTCGATCGGCCTGCTGATGCAACTGGCGCAGACCCGCGCCTTCGGCAAGGGCGCGCCGCTGTTGACCGCCGCCCTGCAATATTCCACCATCATCTTTGCCATGGTGCTGGGCGTTCTGTTCTGGGACGACGTGCCCGACACGCTGGCCTGGACGGGCATCGGCCTGATCATCCTGGCTGGCCTGATCTCGGCCTGGAGCACGGCGCGCCAGGCCGCGCCGGCCTAAGATCAAATCTTCGGTGCCGGCCCGACATGACGCCGGCATAACGACAACAAAGCCGCGCCGGGCCCGGCGCGGCCATCCAGGGAGAAACAACCATGACGACCACGCTGATCTCCGTTTCCGATCTCGCCGCCCGCCTGGCCGCCGGCCAGGTCGACCATGGCCTGCTGCGGGTCTTCGATTTGCGTCACGACCTGATGGACCATTCCGTAGGCCGGCGCGCCTACGGCGAAGGCCACATTCCCGGCGCACGCTTCCTGGACCACGAAACCGAACTCTGCGCTGCGCGCACCGGCAAGAACGGCCGCCATCCGCTGCCCACGCCCGAACACCTGGCCAGCCTGATGGCCGCCCACGGCGTCAAGTCCGATACCCTGGTCGTGGCCTACGATGCCAGCGGCGGCCAATACGCCGCCCATCTGTGGTGGATGCTGCGCTGGATCGGCCACGAAAACGTCGCCGTCCTCGACGGCGGCTGGCCCGCCTGGTCGGCCGCGGGCCTGGCCACGCGGTCCGGGCAGGCGCAATCGCTGGCGCCGCTGCCCAAGGCCAAGCCGCGCGCCGCGCTGGCAGGCAGCGTCGACGCCGCCGCCGTGCTCGCCAACATCGACAAGCAAGACTTCGTCGTGGTCGACGCCCGCGCCGCCAACCGCTACCGCGGCGAAGTCGAACCCATGGACCCGGTGGCCGGCCACATCCCCGGCGCGCTCAATCGCCCCAACACGCAAAACCTCGAAACCGACGGC
>Ga0209455_1000682_pt1 | contig 20151 bp, 21 predicted proteins | sample AraplaCol_mCL_r2_FD_184275 | JGI IMG/M metagenome (GOLD analysis project Ga0209455, IMG submission 184275) | Arabidopsis root microbial communities from North Carolina, USA - plate scrape CL_Col_mCL_r2 (SPAdes) (version 2) | ecosystem: Host-associated > Plants > Roots > Endosphere | place: USA... | reverse complement strand
ATAAATCCCCTTTTCTTTCAACAAATTAACATCGCTGGGAGTAATTTTCGCTATAGCATACGACGACACTTTGGTGATGTTTGCCTCGTCCAATACATCAACCAGGTTTTCGTACCTGGAATGTTCGGCCGGTTTTATAATAAGCGACATTTTTTTGCCGGTTTTTGCAAACACCCGTTGAGTCATATCAAATATCGCGGTGCGAACATCTTTGCCATAATTAACTATTTGCGGAGTAGTGACCGGTTTCTCGGGCATACCTAAATAAAACACAGCTTTGTTTTTTGCGCCCAGGCAAATGCTCATAGTAGTGTTTTCGGCATATGGCTGGGGCGGTGCGTCGACAGGCATGTTTACTTCCATGCGCCGCGGCTTTTGCAGCGATGTCGTCAGCATAAAGAAAGTGATCAGCAAAAATGCAAGGTCGACCATTGCGGTCAGATCTACGCGGACAGGCATTTTTTTGGTATGCCTGCCACCAGTTTTTCCGGAGGATTGATTTAGCTCAGCCATGACAGTAAAGTTTAAGGTTAAATAATTGGTTACCAGCGCAAACAGATGCAACTGATTTTACAGTATAACGCAGGTGGATATTATTTATTGCAACAATGTTGTAATAATACTCAATTTAAACTAAGATTTATTGGATGGAAGGATTTTAGGATCTTTTCGACCCCTTAGCGCAGCAATTAAATACCCCGACGGGGTTAAATATATCAGCGATGGGTGTTACCCATCGCGAAACGGCACACCAGAATATCTTTCGAATACCGCAGGCCTGCGACCTGCGCTGATGAATGTTGCCCTTTCAGGGCTGGGCAATTACGCTCAAAAAGATGTAATGTTAAATCGATGAAATCTTTAGTCACAACGAGCCGGCATTCGTCAGCGCAAGTCGCAGGCCCGCCTTAAACAATGAGCAAAAATGATATCGAACGATTTATTTATCAGGATTATTGACGTCGCATTTAAACCATGAATTCTTTCCGTCTTTCGGACTTCCGGACTTTCCGACTTTCGGACTTACTGAAAATAACACTTCTGCGTAACAAAAGTGTAGGAGAACGTAACCTGTGCAAAAAAGTAGGTATCGCGGGGGCGTGAATCGCCGCGCTGGGTACCGGGAATTCCCAGGTATATCCCGGTTTTTTCACCCGACCGGTCGGCAAGGGCCTTTGAAACACTTTGACCTGCACCTTTATTTACATAAACGCCGCTAACATCGTCCAGGTAATCGGTGAATGCATTACGATAGCCCAACTCAGCGCCAAGGGTAAATTTACCGGCCACATTATATTTAATACCAGCGCCATACAAGGCAGCGAGCGTACTTGTAGGGTAAGGCTTCGGCTCTCCTTCGGTTTGGGCCGCCCTCAGGTCGTACTTTGCCCCGTTATATATGGTGGTGGGCGAATAATTAACCGACGCAATTCCTAAAAAAAGGTACGGCGAGTATTTATTTTTTCCCGCATCAGGTATATAATGCATAAAGTTAAACTCACCTATCAGGCTTATCTCACTTAGTGTTGTGGTGAAGCTTAAATTCCTGTCGCGGAATTGCTGGTTGTTTGAGTTACTGTCGGCGGCGGCAATTTTACCGTAAGTGTAATTTAGCCTGGCAGATAAATATCCGTTAAAATTCCGTTTTGCAAACCCGCCGAAAGAATAACCGCTAACCTTTACGGGGTTCTTAGGATTCAGATCGCCCATGTAGCCTGCACCGCCAGCAGCCACGCCAAACTCCCAGGTTTGCGCCTTGAGGCTAAAGGATAAAAACACTAAAAATATAATTGGTACAAGTTTAGCCATTAGCTGAATTTAGTAATTGCGGACATCAAGCCCCCACAACAATTTGTTCCTTAACGTGGATAAGTAACTTTCATTATTCAAACGGATAAGATTTAGTCTGAATTCGGCTTTACTAACCTGGAAACGCATGGTTTTATCGATAATTGCCGTGCGTGAGTCGCACGATACCAGGTAATTGTTACTGCGGCATTCTACGTCAAACGCCAGTACGCTGGTATCCGGCAGCACTATAGGCCTCACATTAAGGTTATGGGGCGCAACAGGCGTTAGCACAATACTGTTTGATTCGGGGAAGATGATAGGGCCACCACAGCTTAATGAATAGGCTGTTGAACCTGTTGAGCTGGATATGATGATACCATCGCCCCAGTAAGAGTTCAGGAACTCCTTATTTAAAAAAACGTGGGTGGTAATCATCGCTGCATCATCCCGCTTATGAATGGTGATATCATTAAGGGCAAAATTGTCCTTGCCAAATATCTCCATTTCCGAATCGATGCTCAGCAATTCGCGGCTGTCCAGCGTAAATTGTTTGTTCACCACTGCATAAATAGCAGCGTCGATATCATTTTTGTTGATGCTTGCCAAAAAGCCCAGGCGGCCAAAATTTATCCCTATTACCGGGATGCCTGAATCGCGGATAACCGCAACCATATCAAGCAAGGTGCCGTCGCCACCAAGCGTTAAAAATAAATCGATAAACCCTTTTAGTTTAACGGTATCATCCAGCACTTTATATTGTACTGATTTAACATTCGCCTTTAAAAATTCACAAAGCTGCGGATGAACGTAAATCTCGACGCCATGCATCGCCAGCTTGTCAAACACCTGCTGAATATAGGGAACAACTATTCCGTCATTAAATTGCCTGCCGTAAACTGCTATTCTCATTAGTTTATTGGTTCATTTGTTCATTAGTTCATTGGTGGGTAGCCTAATATCTTTCTGTGGGATTTTATTAAGGGATTTATCTAAATCGTTTCATTCTTTAACACCTGGTACCAATGAACTAATGAACCAGTGAACTAATGAACCTAAAGGTTCAAATAGTTCATCAACGAATTATACCTGTCTCTCGAATTGTCGTTTTCGTCGCTGTGATTAAAGGTTGCTTTTATGTCGTATTCGTATCGTAAAAAAGTGGCGATAATATTCGAAATATCCTGCTTGTTTACTTTCAGGGTAACTTCCATCCGGGTTGAATCGGGGAAGGTGCGAACGTATGAACTCAATATCTGCGCGTTATCCGATTCCACAATTTGAGCCATATGCGCCAGCGAATTATTTTTGTTGCTTATCTCCAGCACTATAATACCACCCGGCTGCTCAACGGACGTTAAGCCTGCAAAATACCCGGTAAGTGCATTTACAGTAATAAGGCCCGAATAGTTTTTAGCAGCATTGAGCACCGGGACAACTGTTAACTGACTTTCATAAAACAGGCGGATAACGTCATAAATATGCTGATCTTCCAGCACATATGGATTAACCAGCGAAAGTGCAAGCGCGCCTATGGGCGTCTGCAGGTCGCTCTCCCCTATCAAATCGTTTTCAGACAGTAAACCCAAAAATTGTTCCTCATTTACAATTGGCAAATGGCGTATGCGAAACTCCACCATACGGTCAATAGCCTTCTGAATCGGGTCAGAGGTATGTACCGGCGGTATCGCGTCTGCTATTAATTCAATTGCAAGCATCTTCTATTTATTTTCGGTTAATTTTCTCTAAAAACGGTTTTAAGTACTTGTTAAACTCTTCGGGCTGCTCCATCATAGGTGCATGCCCGCATTTATCTATCCAGTGCAATTCCGAGTCGGGCAGCAGCTGGTTAAATTCAACCGCAACTTCCGGCGGGGTAATTTTATCATCGCGCCCCCATATTAGCGATACAGGTATTTTTATCTTATGCAAATCGGCATTCATGTTATGGCGTATTGCCGATTTTGCCATTGCCAGTATCCTGATAACGCTGTGCCTGTCGTTTATTATACGATATACGTCGTCAACTAGTTCTTTGGTTGCCGTATTTGGGTCATAAAAAGTATATTCTACTTTTTCCTTCACAAAATCATAGCTCTCACGCCGTGGAAAGGAGCCGCCAAAAGCATTTTCATACAAGCCCGAGCTACCGGTTAATACCATTGCCTTCACATAAGTTGGATGCGCCAGTACATATATTAAGGCCACATGCCCACCCAATGAGTTGCCCAGCAGCGTTACATTGTTAAGCTTTTTATACTTTACAAACTTGTGCACGTACTTGGCAAGGGTTTTAACCCCTGTAGTTAATAACGGTAAATCATATATCGGCAGTATTGGTATAATTACCCGGTACTGCCCCCTGAATTCCTCTATTACCTTATCCCAGTTGCTTAATGCACCCATTAAGCCGTGTAATAACAACAGAACCTCTCCTTCGCCCTCATCGATATAACTAAAACCGTGTTCCTCTTTAAGCACGAAATCCATATAAATTTGTAAAGTTTAAATTTTAAACACCCGGCTATCAATTTTGCCGGTTTGCATCGTCAAATATTTCCGCTATAAAAATAGCTTATTGCTTGTTAGATGCAAGTAATTGTTTGTTTTTAGTTGTAGTTGTTGTAAAGGTTGTAAATGTTTTAAACGCAACCGCTCTATTAACCACTACAACTCTTACAACCATTACAACTTTTTTAACTTACCCCAACAACTGCTTCACCACTTCCGATATCGTCCGGCCATCAGCCTGGCCTGCCAGTTCTTTGTTGGCAACGCCCATTACTTTGCCCATATCGCTTACCGATGTTGCTCCAATGCGGCTGATCACTTCCTGCAGGTAACCTTCAATTTCGAACCGGGTCATTTGCTGTGGCAGGTAAGGCTCAATAACCTTCATTTCGTCCATTTCAATCTGGTACAGATCCTCGCGGTTTTGTGTTTTGTATATCTCTGCCGATTCCTTGCGTTGTTTTACCAGTTTTTGCAATACTTTAATTTCAGCTTCGTTGGTCAATTCTTCAGCAGCACCTTTTTCGGTACGAGCTAAAAGTAAAGCCGATTTAATTGCCCGCAGCCCCCGCAAACGGTCAGCCTGTTTTGCCAGCATAGCTTGCTTTATATCCTGGTCTATTTGAGTTATGAGTGACATTTTAATTGTTTTTAGTCCGGAAAGTCGGAAAAGTCCGAAAGTCCGGAAGATGGTTTTATGGTTGAATAATATTTTGTTTTGTCCGGAAGATGATTTTATGGTTGAATAGTATAGTAACTTCTAAATAGTGCTTAAACTTCATGCTCTTATCTTTTCGTCTTTGCTGACTTTCCCGACTTTACTGACTTTCCCGACTCAATCACGAAAAATAGTAGTCGCATTTGCCTGCGCTGTTGGCATTACTACCATATCGTTAATGTTTACATGCGCCGGCCGCGATACTGCAAACCAAATGGTTTCGGCAATATCATCGGCCACCAACGGATCGAAGCCATCATACACTTTTTTCGCCCGCTCTTTATCACCTTTAAATCGCACTTCCGAAAACTCAGTTTCCACCGCTCCGGGGTGTATGGCCGTAACTTTTATGCCATGCGGCAACAAATCAATCCTCATACCTTTATTTAAGGCGTCAACCGCATGCTTGCTGGCGCAGTATACATTGCCATTGGCATAAACTTCTTTACCGGCAATCGATCCTATATTTACAATATGCCCGCTGCCGTTTTTTATCATCCAGTTGGCTACTATCTTGCTTACATACAGTAACCCTTTCACATTGGTATCAATCATGGTATCCCAATCATCAAGGCTGCCTTTGTCAATCGGGTCAAGGCCCTGGCTCAGGCCGGCGTTGTTAATCAGCACGTTTACCTTTTTCCATTTGGCCGGTAAATTTTCAAGATTATCAGCTACTTCTTCCCTGTTCCTTACATCAAACTGCGATACGGCAATTTCAATGTTGTATTTAGTATTAAGCTTTTTTGCAAGCTTCTCCAAACGGTCAATACGGCGACCGGTTAATATCAAATTATACTTTTCGCGCGCAAATAAATGAGCGCAGGCCTCACCAATTCCTGATGTGGCGCCTGTTATTAATGCAATTTTAGCCATACATAGGTAACTATCGCAGCGAAATTATGTTTTTTGATTGGATAAACTTGTCATCTATTAGCAAAGATTTGTCAAGTTCTTGGTCTGAAGTCAAAAGCCTCAAGTTGAAATTCAGACTTGAACCTCAGATTTTTGACTCAGGACTCAAGCCCCCCTAACCCTATTCAAAAATCAAGCTAAACGTAAAAGTATGCAACCCCAGGCTGCTGATGGGGCTTGAATAAGGGTGATTTTCCGGAACCAGTACATTGCCGAACGAGTTCGACATCTTAATCTCAGGTGACAGCTTAAAAAATTCGAAATAAATATCACAGCCAATCCCTGCCTCATACGAGCCGAAACCGCTTGCGTTTTTAACCAGCTTGTTCAATGGGTCCAGGCCGGTATCGGCATTCTTTTTTGAGCCTATGGCTAGCGAGTATTTTACGCCGCCTAAAATGTACGCCCTGAAATCCTGTATTCTATCCGATTTTATTTTCACCTCCAGCGGAAAATCTACTGTGGTGGATTGTATCTGCTTGGTGACATCGTCAGTACTTTTGGGATAAGTGTAGGTAATCGACCGGTCGGCAAAAACAAGTGAAGGGTTTCCCCGTACCTCAATATGATCGGTTAGCCGGTAACGGGTTATAAAGCCCACGCCAAAACCAGTAGCATTTTTTGAGCTGATGCTCCGCAACGAGTCGGTGATAAACCGGTTTACCCCGGGGTCGAAAAACGGGTCGCGCCAGTTGGGTTTTTTATCAATTTTAAAGTAATTGGTAACATAGCTGAAGCTGAAACCGAAGCTAAGGTCGGTCTGATCGGCGCCGCCACCCCATGCAGGGGCCTGGGCAAATAGGGCATTACCGCAAAATAATAATATAATAATGGTTAGGTAACCGTTTTTAATCATTTAATACCCGTATAAATTGAACAAATACCAAACGCCAAAGGCCTGTGTTTGGTATGTTTAAAGCCTACTTTATCCATAAGCGCAGTAAACGTTGCCCCATCAGGGAAAGCAGCTACCGACTCGGGCAAATAACTGTAGGCCCTTGCATCTTTCGAAAATAATTTACCAATTCCGGGTGTAATATAGCTAAAATACACATTATACAGCTGTTTTACAGGGAATACCTTCGGTTTTGAAAACTCCAATACTACCGCTTTTCCACCGGGTTTTAACACACGGAAAATGTCGGCAAGGCCTGTTTCAAGGTTTTCAAAGTTGCGTACGCCATAAGCCACAGTAACCGCATCAAAGCCATCGGCATCAAACGGCAGCTTTTCCGAATCGCCCAGTTTCACCTCAAATTTATCGCCCAAATTGCGTTTGGTTATTTTTTGCTGCGCGATGTCGAGCATCCCCTGCGAGATATCGACACCGATAATTTTTTCGGGTTTAAGTATAGTTAAGGCCTCAAAAGCAAAATCGCCCGTACCTGTGGCTACATCCAAAATCAATTTAGGCTGATTGGATTTCAGCTCATTAATCGCTTTTTTTCGCCAGATGATATCAATACCAAGCGACAGGAAATGGTTCAAAAAATCATAAGTTTTTGAAATGTTGTTAAACATGTCGGCTACCTGTTCTTTCTTGGTGCCCTGCTGGTCGGTGTACGGGATTATTGTTTTGCTCATGGAGCGGCAAAGATAGTATTATTTGATTTCGGAATTCGGATGTTCGATTTCGGATTTGCCTGACGTCGAAAAAATGGATAAAAATTGACAAATCTTATATTTGGATACCTATATTTATCAACCCATTAAATAAATCCGAAATTCTCTATCATGAAAGAAAACGACGAACCATCCCGCAGAAATTTCCTCAGAAAACTTGGTACAGCTACCGCCGCAGTTGCTGTTGGCTCAAACGTATTTGCGGCCGATAAAAAAAACGATATTTTTTCCTACTTAAAAAGAACAGGCGGTTTCAGCGCTAACGACCAGGTAAATATTGCCCTGATAGGCGCCGGTGGCCAGGGTAGCGAAGACACCAACGTGGCGCTGCAAATCCCCGGTGTAAAACTGGTTGCCGTTTGCGATTTGTACGATGGCCGCCTTGCCGATGCCAAAAAGCGTTGGGGAGCAGATATTTTCACTACCAAAATCTACAAAGAGATACTCAACCGCAAAGATATTGACGCCGTAATTATAGGCACGCCCGACCACTGGCACCAGCAAATATCTGTTGATGCCATGCATGCCGGCAAACACGTGTATTGTGAGAAACCGATGGTACACGCTATAACTGAGGGCCCGGCAGTGATACAGGCTCAAAAAGAAACCGGCAAAATTTTCCAGGTGGGCAGCCAGGGGGTATCGTCGTTAGGCAACGAAAAGGCAAAAGAGCTTTTGGCGGCAGGGGCTATAGGCCAGCTTAACTATGCCGAAGGCTTTTGGGCAAGGCGCGGACCTGTTGAGGTTTGGCAATATCCAATCCCTGCTGATGCATCGCCACAAACGGTTGATTGGGATACTTATGTAAGCAACACTCACAAGCGCCCATTTGACGAGAAGCGTTTTTTCCGCTGGAGAAACTATACCGATTACGGCACAGGTATGGCCGGCGATTTATTTGTGCACCTGTTTAGCAGCCTGCACTTTGTGACCGGCTCACACGGTCCCGAGAAAATTTATGCATCGGGTGGCTTAAGGTTTTGGAACGATGGTCGCGAAGTGCCTGATGTTTTATTAGGCACCTTTGATTATGGCAAAAACGAGGTGCACCCGGCATTTAACTTGTCGCTGCGCTGCAACTTTGTCGACGGTACCAGCGGCACTACTTACCTGCGTTTGGTAGGCAGTGAGGGTGCCATGGATATTACTTGGGATGAGGTGGTGCTAAAAAGAAATAAAGTATTTGCTTCAGCCGACCCTTTTTACCTTGAAAAACTTAGACAGGCCGGCGACAGGAATCCGGAACGAAAAAAAATGATGCCCCCCGAAGAGATTGCTTACAAAGCCGACAAAGGTTACCTGGGCGGCCCGTACGATCACATGAACAATTTTATCACAGCCATACGCAATAACGGAAAAGTAACCGAGGACGCTACTTTTGGCTATCGCGCAGCAGCGCCTGCACTATTATGCAACGATAGTTATTTTACCAATAAACCGATGTTCTGGGACCCTGAAAAGATGGTAAAGAAAGGTTAGTGATTAGAGACTGGAGGTTAGAGATTAGTCGAAAAATCGTCGTAGGGGCGAATTGCATTCGCCCACGCCATGCACTTACAACATCATTTAAATCAAACATCACAATGAAAAAACTAAGCATACTCTCAATTGCCCTGGTACTATTGGGTTTACAAGCGTTTAAGACTCACCCAAATAAACCGGGCACTTCATCCGCCAAAATAAAAACATGGAAAAGTCTGTTCGACGGCAAGACCCTCGCAGGCTGGCATAACTATAATAGAAAAGGGGAGGTAAAAAACTGGATAGTTGAAGACGGTTCGCTGGTTTGCCCGGGCGGCATGGAGGGCGGCGATATTGTAACAGATAAGCAATACGCCAACTTTGAGTTATCGTGGGACTGGAAGGTTGAAAAAGGCGCCAACAGCGGCGTTTTATACCATGTGGTTGAAGATGCCAAATTCCCATATTCCTCTGAGACCGGCCCCGAATACCAAATTATCGACGACCTTGGTTGGCCCGAAAAGCTGGAAGACTGGCAAAAAACCGGTTGCGATTATGCCATGCACCTGCCAAACAACAATAAAAAACTAATGCCCGTAGGCGAATGGAACACCAGCAAAATCATCTTCAACAAGGGGCATGTGGAGCACTGGCTGAATGGTAAAAAGATCTTGTCCTTTACCGCATGGGATGCCGACTGGAGCAAGAAGAAAGCCGAAGGCAAATGGAAAGATTATCCTGATTATGGCATGGCCAAAACCGGCGTAATTGCGCTACAGGAGCATGGGAAGAAAACGTTTTACAAGAATATTTGGATAAAAGAGCTGTAATATGATTTACTTTTATGGTTGAACTTAAAAATGATATTGACAACATTAAGCAATTCATTATCGCTGGACTTGAAAAATTCACAAAGGATGTAAATAGACCATCGATAATGGGTGTTTATTGTTGCCCGCGGATGGGTTGGATTTCCTTAAATTTCAATATAACTCACAGTTTCAACCAAGAGAATTACTATTGCCCGGATTTTGAATTTGTCGAATTTGACCTAATTGAATTTGAGAACTGGCAAGAAGAATTTGATTCAATGGAACGTATCTGGATCGATGATAATTCAAAAACATATCATTCAAACTGGGGCGATGGTGACGAGGCCCTAAATGGTTTCCTTTTTCCTTTTCTTAAAAATTTGATAGTTAATTTGAACAAAGAAATCAAACTTCCTTCAACAGTTCTACAGTTTTTAGATAGCAGATTTAATGAAAAAATTATTTAACAATAAACTCTACAGATCAAATAAATCTTAGTTTTTAGCCCTTGTTGGTCTTCTGACCACAGGTGTTCGGAAGATATTAATTTGTCATCCTGAGCAGAGCGAAGAATCTTCTACACGCGACATAAACGCGGATAAGTATAACAGCGACCTATCCATTTTATAAGATTTTTCGCTGCGCTCAAGAGATAGTTCTTCACTGCGTTCAGAATGACAAAATTTATTGACACAACGCATTCAGCGTTCCATTTTCCCACGCGGAACACCTGGAACACTGTGAAACACGCTCATTATCAAGTGTTTATTTTTTTTACAACAAAACCCCAAAATAGCAAAAAGACAAATTAGTTCTCCGCCAGCAGCCCTTCCATATCCAACCGCCTTGTAAACATCGTCAGCTCGCCATTTTCATCAACAGGCCACTGCTCTTTCGGCCTGTCCCAATATAACTCCACGCCATTGCCATCCGGGTCATCTAAATAAATAGCCTCAGATACGCCGTGGTCTGATGCGCCGGTTATCGGGTATTTTTTGTCAATCAGGCGTTGTAATATTTCAGCAAGGTCTTTACGCTCCGCATATAATATGGCGGTGTGATATAAGCCCGGCGCATATTCAGGTGCAGGTGGTGCCCCCGCACTGTGCCAGGTATTTAAGCCTATGTGGTGATGGTATCCGCCTGCCGATATAAATGCTGCCTGCCCGCCGTACATCATCATTTTGTCGAAACCAAGCAAACCGCAATAAAAGTCGAGGGATTTTTGCAGGTCGCTTACTTTTAAATGCACATGGCCAATGCGGGTTTTAGCCGGTATTTTATACGCTTCCATATAATTACATGTTTAAACATCAAATTTACGAAACATTATGATACTCTTTTGTTTAATGAGTGTAAAATGTTTTTTCTTACCAATCTCTAATCAACTAAACTCTAATCTCCAAATCAAAACCCCTACCTTTGCAGTATGATTATTAAAACAGCCGAATTTATTTGCAGCAATACCCAGATCTCAAAGCTACCGCCGCCTGTAAAGGCCGAGTACGCTTTTATCGGGCGTTCAAACGTAGGTAAATCGTCGCTGATAAACATGCTTACGGCTAAAAAAGGGCTGGCAAAAACTTCACAAACACCCGGTAAAACACAACTGATAAACCATTTTTTGATAAATGACAACTGGTACATAGTTGATTTACCTGGATATGGCTATGCCCGGGCGTCGAAAAGCAAGAAAGCCGACTGGGACAAATTTATACATACCTACCTTGATAAGCGCGAAAGCCTGCAGTGTGTAATGGTACTGATTGACAGCCGCCTTGAGCCTCAAAAAATAGACGTTGAGTTTTGCAACTGGCTTGGCGAAAAAGGGCTTTCATTTGTTTTGGTGTTTACCAAAGCAGATAAGCAATCAACCGTAAAAACCGACCAGAATATCGCTAAGTTTCGTAAAGCGTTGTTAGCTACTTTCGAGGAAGTTCCGCAGCACTTTATAACCTCGGCCGAAACACATGCCGGTCACGACGAGATCCTGGCGTTCATTAACCAGGTAAACCAGCAATTTATAAAACCCGAAATAAATTACTAAACAAACACTAAAAACTATGAAACGTACAGCACATGCCCATTGGAACGGCACTTTAACCGAAGGTAAAGGCGAAATCACAACACAAAGCACCATCCTGAACAACACCCAGTACTCATTTAAAACCCGTTTCCAGGACGGGATTGGCACCAACCCCGAGGAATTGATTGCCGCAGCACATGCAGGCTGCTTTACCATGGCAGTGGGCGCGCAGCTTAGCCAGGCCGGTTTTACGCCGAACGATTTAACCACCGATGCAATTTTAGACCTGGATATGCAAAAGCTGGAGATAACCGGCATTCATCTTGAACTAAAAGGCTCGTTAATTGACGGTGTTTCCGAAGAAAAATTCAAAGAAATTGCTGAAGGCGCAAAAGCAGGGTGCATTATATCAAAAGCGCTAAGCGTGCCTATTACATTGAATGTTACTTACGCTTAATTATTTTATTGGTTAATTAAGTTAAAAGCCTGTTAGTAATATCAATTTACAATAACCGGTATAAAAATTATAACAACTATTAATTAATAAATAGCGGGGCTCGCGCCCCGCTATTTTTGTTTGTATCTGCCTGAAAATCACATTAAAATCACATTAAATATATATTAACAAATAGTATTGTTTTTTATTAAATTCATATATTTGATATATTATAAACCAATTAAAACCTAAATTACATGAAAAAAATTCTATTAGCGCTTTTCGTGCTGGGAGTAACAGCATGCAGCAGTTTAGCACAAACTACCAAATCATCGTCGGATGCGGCCAAATTCAGCATCGGTGTTGACCCGGGTTTACCGGTCGGCAATGCAAGCAACGCTTACAGTTTTGCAATTGGAGGTTCACTAAAATACGATATCCCCATCAGCGCCGGTACTTTTTTCAACCTATCAGCCGGTTACACAGCCTTTATGACAAAGGATGCCCTTAAACAATTAGGGGCTAAATCATCTTACGGATTTGTACCATTAAAAGCAGGCATTAAATATTATTTTGACGGCCAGGGAGGCTTTTATGGCGAAGCACAGGTAGGCGCAGCATTTTCGACTCAAAGTGGTGGCGGCACCGCATTTGCTTATGCGCCGGGCATCGGCTACACTGTCGACGGCGGATTTGATATTGGTGTTCGTTATGAAGGATGGGCCCATAATGGAACACTTAGCCAAATAGCGTTGCGTATATCATACGGTTTTTAAGTGAATAGTTAATATATTAGGTAAAGAGCAGGATGGAACCCTGCTCTTTTTATTTATACAAAGTTGTTCGGTATATTTTTAAACATTTTTTTTCATTTGCTGTGTGTTTCCAAGTCATTTAAACACAAGTATTTACACCTAAAAAATTAGTTTTGATGTTAAATCAGCGCCCGTCTGGATAAAAAAGCCTGTAACAAACCGCTTATAACCAGCGTCTATGTGTTAAATTAAGGTAAAATAACACGGTGTTGTTTTGCCAAAACTTAAACACAAATCAATTTCACACATGAAAAAAATTCTATTAGCATTATTCGTGCTGGGAGTAACTGCGTGCACCAGTTTCGCGCAAACAAAAGATTCAGACGCCGGTAAGTTCAGTATTGGTGTTGACGCAGGCCTGCCGGTTGGCAACGCCAGCAACGTTTACAACTTTGCTATTGGCGGTTCGCTTAAGTACGATATGCCTATCGGCAGTGGTGCTTTTGTAAACTTAACAGCCGGCTACCAATCGTTTATGGTAAAAAGCGCACTTAAAAATATTGGCTTCCCATCATCATCAGGCTTCGTTCCTGTAAAAGTTGGTTTAAAATATTATTTTGAAGGACAAGGCTTTTATGGCGAGGGCCAACTAGGCGTTGCATTTTCAACCGAAAGCGGCGGTGGCAAAGCGTTTGCTTACGCTCCGGGCGTGGGTTATACCCTTGATGGCGGCCTTGATTTAGGCGTTCGTTACGAAGCATGGTCAAACAACGGAACTGTTAGCCAGGTTGCATTACGCGTGGCATACAGCTTCTAATTTAAATATCAGAACTTTTAAAAACGGCCGGGGAGATTTCCCCGGCTGTTTTTGTTACTAATCAATGCTTTGTACTGCTAATCTTTAATAAAGTTTAACTCTGCATCCTGGTATAAAGGCTTTTTTATTTGCGTTTTTAGGCCCTGGAAACTTTTCATTGGTCCTTCAGCAGCAAAAAGGTTTACAAGCCAGGCAGGGAGATTGCCCCCGGGGTCCAACTGTAAGGTATACACCACTTTCAGGAAATTTCTCTTCAGCGGTGTTATTACCCATAGCCCTTTTGACGAGCGCACCCGTACTATGCCATCTTTTACCGGTACCATTCCGTTTACCGCAGGGCCGTCAATTGTAATAACTTTGGTTTCGGGGTTTTGGCTTACTGTAAGGTGCGCAACAAAATCGCGGTTCTGCACCGGCCACGGGATACTGATCTCCGAGTAATAATATAATTCGCCGGGCGACACCTGCTTAACAAGTGTACACAACTTTGTATGATAAAGCCATTCGGGACAGTTTTTTACGTCAAGCAAAACCTTCACCAACTGTGATAAGGTGGCATTAAGTTCACATTCAACTTTTATCGCCTTAAATTTCGACCCGGTAACATTGCTGGTGTATACCTTTATGCCGTCATTTTCACTCTTAAGCTTCCAGTCAGTTTGCGCAGAAACACTGGCTAACTTTAAAACAAGAAATAACGTAGCGATTACCCTGTACATTAAGAAATTGTTATAGAATCTCAAATTTAATATTCCATCGGTTTCTTATAGCAACTTGTATGCTTTTTGACATTGTACAGGCAATTGTGTATCGTTGCCACTTTTTTCAGCCTGTTTGCAACTAATCTTTGAATTTTCTTTATGTTTATGGCTTTAGGTATGAAGAGAACTTTACTATTGTTAATTACTGGTTTGATGTGCTCGCTGAGCGCTCTTGCGCAGGTTACCATGAAAACGCACCTAAGCCTGGGCGTCGAATACGGGTTAACAACCGGAAGTCTTTCTGATTTTTACGGCTCGGTTATAGGTACGTCTTTAAAAATAGAAGTTCCCGTTGGTTCTCCCGACTTTAATTTAACAGGCGCCATTGGCTACACAGCTTACCTGGTACGCCTTGATTATAACGGTCCCCTTGTTTTAAATGCCGAAAAATTCATCCCGGTTGAAATTGGCGCCAAATACTATTTCACCAAAATAGCTTATTTTGAGGGTGATGCCGGTATTTCACAAAATGTGCAAAGCAATTTCACAGGGTCGAAAAGCGCTTTTATTTACTCGCCCATGATAGGTATCTCTGCCCCCAGCAACAACCACAAATCAACCATTGATTTAGGTTTGCGGTTCGAAAGCCGGGGCGATAACCACCAGGTAGCCGTAAGGGCAGCCTATCGTTTCGGGCCAACGTTTCCGAAGCCAGATAAACCGAAAGGGGCTAAGTAAATCCTTCCTCCTCCCTTTTATTTTTTTCACATAAATGTGCCCGACAATCGTTTCGCTTTAGCGCATTATTGTGTAATTTCGGCGTTTATCACTCAATACAAAAGTGCTTAGCATCCTTAAAAAAGAAATCACGTCATATCTCAGCTCACTGGTGGCCTATGTTACCATTGGGGTGTTTTTATTAGTACTGGGCCTGTTTTTATGGGTATTTCCCGAATCGAGCATACTTGACTATGGCTACGCCGGTTTGGACAGTCTTTTTAATACCGCCCCTTATCTTTTTATGTTCCTGATACCGGGTATTACCATGCGCTCACTGGCTGAAGAACGTAAAGAAGGCACTTTCGAAATACTGCTCACCCGCCCTTTGGCCGACTGGCAAATTGTACTGGGCAAATATTTTGCATCGTTGCTGCTGGTTCTGTTTGCGTTGCTTCCTACCCTGGTTTATTACTATTCGGTTTACCAACTGGGTGCACCCAAGGGTAATATTGATACCGGTGGCGTAATTGGCTCGTACATCGGTTTATTTTTGCTCGGCGCTGCTTTTGCTGCAATTGGTTTGTTCGCGTCCTCAATAAGTAAAAACCAGATCATCGCGTTTACTATAGCAGTGTTCCTCTGTTTCTTTTTCTACAGCGGGTTCGATTCGCTTAGCCAATTGTTGTCGCTTCAAAGCCTTAGCCTGCAGGACTTGGGCATCACCCAGCACTACCAATCGGTAAGCCGGGGCGTACTTGATACGCGCGATTTGACCTATTTTGTAATAGTTACTGGTCTCTTTATCTGCCTCACGCTATTTGTATTAATAAGGCAGCGACAGAAGAGCCTGCGCGGAACTGATGCAATATTTTGCGGTACTACACTGGGCGTTTTAATACTCCTTGGCGTATTGTCAAATGTCGCTTTTACCCGGTTTGATTTTACTAAGGAAAAACGGTTCACGGTATCGCCCATAACACGCGGCATAATGAGCAACCTTAAAGACCCGGTAAGGATTGTTGTTTATTTAAAGGGCGATAACTTTTCGGCTGAACTAAAGCGCTTGCAACGGGCCACAAGGGATATGCTGCTTGATTTGCAAGCGTATAGTCATGATAAAATTCAATTTGAACTGGTGGATCCGCTGGCGTATATTAAAAAATTACCCGATGCCCAGCAAAAGGCTGTGTATGATACGCTGGAAAGCAAAGGCATCGTAGGCGAACAGCATACCGTAAAAACGGATAACGGCGTGTCTGAAATGCTGATTTTTCCAGAGGCCTTGGTGCAGTGTAACGGGCAATTTATTGCCGTTAAATTATTGCAATCGCAGATAGGGTCATCTGATGAGCAAATCACAAACAATTCTATTCAAAACCTGGAATATGCTTTTTCATCAGCCATAAAAAAAATAACCAGCATCGGCAAACCACTAATTGGGTTTACCGAGGGGCATAAGGAACTCACCGACTTGCAACTTTCCTACGCCATGAGTTCGTTAGAAGATGGGTATAAGGTTGGGAGAGTAAACCTGGCTACAATTCCGTTAAAAGTATTGTTACGATTAAGCATGCTGGTAATACCCAAGCCGGATACAAAATTCAGCGAGGTCGAGAAATTTAAAATAGACCAGTATATTATGCGGGGCGGCCGTGTGCTTTGGGCCATCGACCAGGTAAATGCCGAACTGGACAGCCTGAAAGGCCATGGCGGCGAACAAATGTCGTTCCCGAAACAATTAGACCTCGATGACCAGCTATTTACCTACGGTGTACGTGTCAACTACGATTTAATTGCTGATATGCGCTGCGCTCAAATCCCGCTAAGCACCGGCACAGTTGGAGGACAGGCGCAAATACAACTTTTACCATGGTTGTATTATCCCGTTTTTATACCGGTATCAAAAAACCCGGTAGTAAAAAACCTCGACGGCATCCGCAGTGAATTTGCCAGCACCATTGATACCCTCGCCATAAAAAATGTAACAAAAACGGTGCTGCTTACCACATCGCCCTACAATAAAAAAATTACGGCGCCGCATATCATTTCGTTACAGGCAGTTCAGCAAGAGCCAGATCCAAAGGAGTTCCAGGGCAGCCCGAAAATCGCTGCGGTTTTAATGGAAGGCCAGTTTAAATCCGACTTTCAAAACCGCCCGCTGCCCGAGGGGTTAAATGAAAACGTACCTATATTGCCGCAAAGCAAGCACACCAAAATGATTGTAATTAGTGATGGTGATATCCTTAAAAACCAGGTGAGTGCAGATGGCAGGCCCTACCCCCTTGGGTACGACCATTACACCCGGCAAAATTTTGGCAACAAAAACTTTTTGCTGAATATTGCCGACTATATGACCGACGACTCGGGTCTGATAGACCTGCGTACCAAGGAAATAAAAATACGGCTGCTTGACAGGCCGCGCATCCGGGTTGAAAAACTATACTGGCAGGTATTTAACAACGCTTTGCCCTTGGGTTTGTTGGTAATATTCGCTATTTTTCAACATTATATGCGTAAAAGAAAGTATGCCCATTAAATTATTTACTTTTGATAGATTAATTCCAATTATATGAGATTTATTGTTTCTACATCAACATTACTAAAGCAACTACAGGCTGTTAGCGGGGCCTTAAGCAATAGTACGGTGTTGCCCATACTTGAAAACTTTTTGTTCGAGATAAAAGATGGAAACTTAACGATATCGGCCACCGATCTGCAAACCAGCATGACCACTTCTTTGCCTGTTGAGGCTAAGGAAAACGGCCGTATAGCTATACCATCGCGTATTTTGTTAGAGACTTTAAAGTCGTTACCGGAGCAGCCTGTAAATTTTTCGGTTGATGATACCACGTTTGCGATTGAAATAAACGCCGGCGACGGTAAATACAAGCTAAACGGCGAAAACGGCGAGGACTTCCCTAAAATACCGGTTGTTGAGAACGCTTCGTCCGTTAATCTGCCGGCTTCTGTTTTAGGCGAAGCGATCAACAAAACCATTTTTGCGGTTAGTAATGATGAGTTGCGCCCGGCAATGACGGGGGTTTATTGCCAGCTGTCTACATCGTCGCTTACGTTTGTAGCTACCGATGCGCACAAACTGGTACGCTATCGCCGTAAAGATGCCAAAGCTGCAAGCACAACATCGTTTATATTGCCTAAAAAAGCGCTTACACTTTTAAAATCATCGCTACCAAGCGACGATGTAAACGTTGCAGTTGAATACAACAGCACCAGCGCATTCTTTAAATTTGGCAACATTAACCTGGTTTGCCGTTTGATAGACGAACGCTACCCTGATTACGAAGCGGTTATCCCGTTAAACAATCCGAATAAATTAAGTATCGACCGCCAGGCATTTTTAGGCTCGCTTAGCCGCGTTGCTATTTATGCCAATAAGACTACCCACCAGGTAAGGCTTAAAATAAACGGCAGCGAGCTGAATATATCTTCAGAAGACATTGATTTTGCCAACGAGGCGCACGAGCGTTTAAGCTGCCAGTATGAAGGCGAGGATATGGAGATTGGTTTTAACGCCCGTTTCCTCATCGAGATGCTTAAAAACTTAAGCTGCGAAGAAGTGTCGCTTGAAATGTCGACCCCTAACCGCGCAGGTATCCTGTTGCCACAGGGCGGCGACGAAAACGAAGATGTACTGATGCTGGTTATGCCCGTAATGTTAAACAGCTACGCATAAATAAATAGTCATTGGTCATTGTGTCATTAGTCATTGGTTGACTTAACCGGCGGCAATTACTAATAACCGGTGACTAATGACAAATGATCTAAAAGAGTCCGGCGTAAAAACCGGACTTTTTTGTTCGACACGATAACAAAACTTATTATAAGCAGTTATAATAGCATTTACTGTATGAAAACCAGGTTAGCCGCTTTATTCTTTATTATTGCTATTACCGTTTTGGCTGCATGTAAAAGCAATGATAATGTATTTACAAAAAAGGTTTCTACATACCTGAATGTTGTAAATGCATCGGCAGATAACATTAATTTTTACGTAAACGGCACCCGGCAGAACAATTCTTCAGCATTAACACCAGGCGGCCAAACTTTTTACATGGTAACGATACCTGCCGGAGCACAAAACTTTCAAATTAAAAAAGACGGCAGCCCCGATTATTTGATAAGCATCCCGCTAAATTTAAAAGACAGTCTATACCATTCGCTTTATATAGCCGGCGAAAGTCTTGACAAAACATTAGTGACTATCGATACTTTGATATTGGATACCAACAAGGTTCAATTACGATTTGTGCATACAACGCCGGGCGCCGGCATTTTCGATGTTAAAATTGGCGATACACTTAAATTTCACACTGCATTTAAAACATCGTCATCGTTTTTATCTGTTGGAAGCGGATTAAAAGAAATAAAGGTTTTCGAAACAGGTTCATCAACGGCTAAAATAGACACCGTTGTATCCATGTCGCCCAACAAGGGTTATACTATATATACGATTGGAACGCTGACCGGTACAGGCGGTTCAAAATTCAGGCTGGGTATAGCGCTTAATTTTTAATATTATATGAGTTCAAAAATAAAATGGAAAATATCGGCATGGCTGCTTAGTTCTTTGGCAGTGTTTTGGTTTGGGTCGGTATTGTCCTCCTGCGGTAAAGGTGCTAACGTAAGTACTGCAAGCCTTAACATTAAATACGAGGTGCTAAATCTAAGCCCCGACGTGTTGCCTGTCGACCTTTATATAAGGTTCCTCAAAACAAATAACACGCCGTTCAGGTATTCGGTAAACCAGGGCTATTTTGTGGTACCATACACCGATACCCCATATCTTATACGATCTGACAGGATAAACGGCGGGCCTGCGCTTCTGAAAAGATCGGATATATTAACCA
>Ga0209455_1000681_pt1 | contig 20165 bp, 22 predicted proteins | sample AraplaCol_mCL_r2_FD_184275 | JGI IMG/M metagenome (GOLD analysis project Ga0209455, IMG submission 184275) | Arabidopsis root microbial communities from North Carolina, USA - plate scrape CL_Col_mCL_r2 (SPAdes) (version 2) | ecosystem: Host-associated > Plants > Roots > Endosphere | place: USA... | reverse complement strand
GCGTCGGCGAGACCGTCGGCCGCGAGCCGCCGGGCGTCGATGACACGGGAGCGGGCGGCGGCGTCGTCGCCGGCCTCGAGCAGCGCGTCCACCGCATCCAGCTGCATCACCAGGCCGCCCAGGCTGTGCGCGAGCACGTCGTGCAGGTCGCGGGCGAGGGCGACGCGGGACGCCTCCTCGCGCATCGCCGCTTCCTGCTCCCGCAACAGCGCCTCCCGCTCGTCCGCCCGCCGGAACTGGCGCCGGCTGAGGCCGCCGAATGCGCCGAGCAGGATGCCGCCCAGCATCGACAGCAGCGCCGGCACCGGCGTCCCGACGGGCACCGCGCCGACCGCCGTCAGGAGCAGTGCGAGGGCGCCGAGGGCGAACCCGCCCCAGAGGGGCACGGCGATGTCCCCCAGGACGGCGAGGACACCCACCGCCGCCGGCACGACCGTCAGCCCGTCGGTCGGCCCCGCCGTGATCGCCCCCAGCGCTGTCGACAGCACGATGCAGACGAGAGCCGAGCGGGCCAGCCCGTAGTGCGCGAGCACGCCGCGCGCGACCCACAGCGCGAGGGAGGCGAACGCGACGACGACCACCCACAGCGGACGGGCTCCGCTGTGGGTGGTGACGAGGCCGCAGCCGACGGCCGCCGCGCCGAAGACGGTCAGCGCGAGGGCGAGGCCGCCGGGTCGCGAGGAGACGATCACTCGACCATCATGCGGCCGACGGCGGCGTGGCGCTCGAGCCGCGCGGCGAACACCGCGGTGCGGGCGACGCGGTTGGCGGCGAAGACGAGCAGGATGACGCCGGTCGCGGAGGCCAGGTGCGCACCGGCCTGGGAGGCCAGCACGTCCACGACGATGCGCACCGCGACGACCACCAGCCACAGCGCCATGCCCCAGGCCCCGGTGCGGGACTCGTGAATCGCGAGGTCGCGTCCGTCCTTGCCGGCGGGTACCGGCTGGGGCAGACGGCGGAAGTGGGCGATCGCGCCCATCCACGCGCCCACGCCCAGCGAGAAGAGGAGTTCGCCGACGAGCACCGCGATGTCGAGCGGGGTGATCGAGGCCGGCGTCACCTGCTGCGCGATCAGCGCCAAGCCGACGATGCCGAGGATGAGCGGCGAGCGCCACATCCGGCTCACCACGACCGGGCGCCACGTCATCTGACGCACGCCGATCCACACGATCAGCAGAAGGATGAGGAGGCCGTTGGCGATCATCTGGAGTGTCATGTCCTCAGCCTCCCGTTCGGCGGCGAGCGCCGGGACCACCCGCGGGTGGAGGCCGGGTGGAGATCGGGCGGGGTGCGGGAGGAGCGCGACTAGGCTGGCCGCGTGCCCGCCTCGCAGAACCCGTCCGTCACCCTCTCCGAGAGCGGCTACCTCGCCACCGTTGAGCCGGACCGGTTCGTGCCCGGCGCCTACCAGCTCGTCGTGGACGGGACGCCGCAGTCGCACGTGAACCTCGACGACCCCTCGCAGCTGTTCTTCGAGTACGTCCAGCGGATGGGCAACGTCATCGACCTGATCGGCGAGCCCGGGGAGCCGATCACGGCGGTGCACCTCGGCGCCGGCGCCCTCACCCTTCCCCGCTACATCGCCTACACCCGCCCGGGATCGCGGCAGCAGGTCGTCGAGCTGGAGAGCAAGCTGGTGGAGCTGGTGCGCGAGCAGCTGCCGCTCCCCCGGTACGCGCAGATCCGCATCCGCCACGGCGACGCCCGCGAGGTGCTCGGCAAGCTGCCCGCCGGGCTGCGCGGCTCGGTCGACCTGCTGGTCGTCGACATCTTCAGCGGGTCGCGGACACCGGCTCACGTCACCAGCGTCGAGTTCTACCGGTCTGCCGTCTCGCTGCTGAAGCCGGACGGGATCGTGCTCGTCAATGTGGCGGACGGTCCTCCGCTGACGTTCGCGCGCAGCCAGGTGTCGACCCTCGGTGCCGTGGTGGAGAACGTGGCCGCGCTGGCCGAGACGCAGGTGCTCAAGGGGCGACGGTTCGGGAACGTGGTGCTCGTCGGCTCCAACTCCGCGCTGCCGCTGGAGTGGCTGCCGCGGCTGCTCGCGAGCGGCCCGCACCCGGCGAAGGCCGTGGCCGGGGAGGAGCTGCGGACGTTCGCGGCCGGGGCGCCGATCGTGACGGACGCGACCAGCGTGCCGTCGCCGACGCCCGCGCGCAGCATCTTCCAGAGCGGCACGCGGCGGGACTGAGTCCGTCAGGCGTGCCGGAACAGCACGCCCTGCCCGGGCCGCAGCTGCGCGAAGGCGTCGAGTGAGGCGTTCGCGACCACGGCGATCACGGGGTAGCCGCCGGTGACCGGGTGGTCGGCGAGCAGAACGGTCGGGCGCCCGTCGGGCGAGACCTGCACGGCTCCGGCGACCATCGGCTCGCTCGGAAGCTCCCGGTCTGCGACGCGCTCGAGCAGGGGCGCCGGCGCCTCCACGGCGTGCCGCGCCGTCGCGGGCGGGTCGAGGCGCATGCCGATGCGGTCGCTGTCCTGGCCCGCGCGCCACTCCACGGTGAAGAACGCCTCCAGGGCCGGGTCGGTGAACCAGTCGGCGCGGGGACCGCGGTGAGCGCGGACCTCGACGAGCCCGGGGACGTGATCGGCGACGGGCATGAAGTCGAGCAAGGGGACGTCGGTTCCGGAGGGGGTGCCGACGGGGAGCAGGTCGCCCGCGGCGAGCGGCGCGGGACCGAGACCGGCGAGTGTGTCGCGTGAGCGCGAGCCGAGGACCGGCCGCGCCGCGATGCCGCCGCGCACAGCGAGGTACCAGCGCATCCCGGTCTCCGCCGTGCCCAGGCGGAGCACTTGGCCGGCGGCCGCGCGGACGGCCTGGTGGGCATCCACGGGGCGGCCGTCGAGCAGCAGAGTGCCGGTGGCGCCGGTGACCGCGAACCACGTGTCCTGCTCGAAGCGGGCCTCGAAACCGCCGAGCAGCACCTCGACGCCGGCGGCGCCCTCGGTGTTGCCGAGCAGGCGGTTGCCGAGCCGGAGCGCGCCGCGGTCGAGCGCCCCGGACGCGCCGACCCCGAGTGCGGAGAGGCCAGGCCGGCCGAGGTCCTGCAGCAGGGCGAGCGGACCGGGGCTCAGGATGCGGACGCCCCCGCTCATGTCGCCTCCCGGAACCGCACCACGGCACCCGGGCGCAGCAGCGCGGGCGGGTCGGCGGTCTCGTCCCAGAGCACCGCGTCCGTCGTCCCGATCAGCTGCCAGCCTCCGGGACTCGAGCGCGGGTAGACGCCGCTGAACGCCCCCGCGACGCCGACGGCGCCCGGCGGCACGGCCGTGCGCGGGGTGGACCGGCGCGGCACGTCGAGCGGGTCGCCGTCGGGGACGAGGTAGGCGAATCCCGGCGCGAAACCGCCGAAGGCGACCTGCCAGGAGCGGCCGGTGTGGAAGGCGATCACGTCGGCTTCGGTGCGCCCGGTCAGGCGGGCGACCTCGGCGAGATCCGGGCCGTCGTAGCGGACGGCGAGCTCCACCGCCCCGACCTCCGTAGGCGGGGCCGGCAGCGGCTCGGCACCCTCGATCCACGCGGTGGCGACGCTGAGCGGCAGGATCCGCGGCTGCACGACGACGGCGATGGTCCGGGCTGCAGGCACCACGTCGACCACACCGGCCGGACGGCTCGCCTCCAGGCCGCGGAACAGGGCGAGCACGGCATCCAGGTCATCCAGCTCCACGAGCAGCGCGTGGTCGCCGTACGAGAGGATTCGACGGCTCACGCGAACGGCTCCACGGCGACGTGGGAGGCGGCGAGCGTGTCCCGCACCGCGCGCGCCATCGCGACCGCGCCGGGAGTGTCGCCGTGGACGCACAGCGAGTCGATCTCGACGTGGAGCTCCGTCCCGTCGACTGCGGTCACGCGGCCGTCGGTCACCATGCGCACCGCGCGGTCGGCGATCGCGTCGTCGTCGGACAGGAGGGCGCCCGGCTCAGTGCGCGGCACGAGGGTGCCGTCGGCCCGGTAGCCGCGGTCGACGAAGGCCTCGCGGACGAACCGCACTCCCGCCTCACGCGCCGCGCGCTCCACGGCCGAGCCGGCGAGCCCGAGCAGCGCGAGCGACGGGTCGAAGGAGACCACGGCGTCCACGACGGCGTTCGCCTGCGCCTCGTCGTGCACGATGCGGTTGTAGAGGGCGCCGTGCGGCTTGACATAGCGCACGGCGGTGCGGGCGACGCGGGCGAGCCCGGTCAGCGCGGCCAGCTGGTACAGCACCTCGTCGCGCAGCTCGCCGGGCGGCACATCCATCGAGCGGCGACCGAAACCGGCCAGGTCCCGGTACGAGACGTGCGCGCCGACGGTGACGCCGTCAGCCGCGGCCTCACGGCACGTCGCGAGCATCGTGGACGCGTCCCCGGCGTGGAATCCGCAAGCCACGTTCGCGCTGGACACGAGCCGCAGCAGGGCGGCGTCGTCGCCCATCGACCAGGCGCCGAACGACTCACCGAGGTCGCTGTTGAGGTCGATGGAGTGCGGCATAGGCCTATTGTCTCAACGGTGGCCGTCAGTGGCAGCTTCCGTTACCTCGGTCGCAGGCTCCCTCGGCGCTGGGGTCGCGGCACCGCTCCGCGCTGCCCTTGAGCTCCACCGCGCCCGATGCGCCCGAACTTTGGCGCGGTTGCCGCAGCGCTGCATCGAGCACCAGCGGCGCGTTCCGCTGCGCGAGGTGTCGAGGTAGACGAGGTCGCAGTCGTCGGCCGAGCACTCGCGGATGCGGCCGTCGACCTCCGGGCCGAACAGGCGGACCGCGTCGCGGGCGATCGATCCGAGGGCCTGGTGCGGACGGGCGTTGGTGCGGCCCGCCTGACGGCCGCCACCGGCGAGCACTGGCGGGATGTCGGGCGTCGCCGCGAAGAGGTTCACCACATCGACGTCGTCCGGTGGGAGGGTCTCTCCGAGGCTGGCGTGCCGGGCGAGGCGCGCGATCGCGGCACGTAGGGCGCTCGCGTCGCGGAACTCGCGGTCCCCCGCCGTCGGCGCGACCTCGGGGAAGCGCTCGATCAACCAGTCGTTCAGAACGGTGGCGTTCGGGAGAAGCTCGCGGTGTCCGCCCGCGTCGTCGCCGCCGGCGGTATGAGCGAAGTCGAGGGCCAGAGAGCCCGAGTCGAACCACCAGCGCTGGCCGTCTACGGGCTCCATCCACTGTCCGGTCTGCCTGGTGATCAACGCTTCCATCGCCCGTACACCCTACCCGGCCGCGACCGTGCGGACGCCCTGCGGCATACTGGGCGCATGACCGCGACGCGCCCCGATCCGCAGGCGACGCTCGAAGGACCGACGGTGCTTCTGAGGGCCCTGACCCACGACGACCTGCCCGACCTCTTCGACGCCATCGGGCACCCCGAGGTCTTCGCCGGCGGCTGGGGCGGGGGGCCGGCGGCGTACCGCGACACCTACGAGGAGTGGCGCGACTTCATCCTCGGCTACCTCGACTGGGAGCGCAGCAACGTCACCGCCGTCGTTCTGCGCGACGGCGACCGGCTGGTCGGGACGACGACGCTCGGCGACTTCGACCTCGTCAACGACTCCGCCCACATCGGCTGGACGGCGTACGCGCCTGAGGCGTGGGGCGGCCGGGTCAACGCCGAGACCAAGCGGCTGCTGCTCGGCACCGCGTTCGACCACGGATTCGAGCGGGTGAAGCTGCAGGCTGATGTGGTCAACGAGCGGTCGCGCGCGGCGATCGTCCGGCTCGGCGCGCGCTTCGAGGGCGTCCTGCGGCACACCCAGCGCCGCGCGGACGGGACATGGCGCGACACAGCGGTGTACTCGATCCTCAGCGACGAGTGGCCGGCGGTGCGGGATGCACTCGACGAGCGGATCGGGGCGACGCGCGCCTGAGCGGCGGCTACTCGGCTGCGCGCGCCGCGGCCACGCGCCGGTGCGCCGGCGACACTTCGCGATGCTGCCACGAGATGAGGTTGGCCGCGTCGAACCGGCGCGAGCACGCACCGCAGGCGAGCGCCCGCGCGGGCTTGCGGTAGCGGTAGTGCGTGTGCCCGTTCGGGCAGGTGCCGACCCACGGCGCGAGATCGTCGGCGATGGCCCCGCCGTGGAGGCGCTTGCCCTCGTAGCCGAGGTCGATGGCGAGGGCGCGCCACCGCGGGCCGTGCCCGGCTCGAGGTCCCGCGAGCGCGTGAGCGACCTCGTGCAGGAGGATCTGGTGGATCTCGTCGTCCTCGTACCGCGCGGCCAGGTAGCGGGAGACGGTGATGCGCTTCGACGTGTAGTTGCAGAGGCCGGCGCGCGTCTTGGCGTTGTCGAAGCCGAAGGTCCAGACGGACGGGTCGAGGTGCAGCGCGATGAGGGCGTCAGCCCAGCGCCGGACGCGCTCGAGCTCGGCCATCAGGCACGGCTCCTCTCCGAAGCGCTCCACTGCTCCATGCCGAGCATCCTACGCGCGATCGGTGTCCGTCTCCGCGCCTGGGCCGGCAGCGGCGGGGGCTCCCGAGGAGCCGCGGTGGGCGTCCAGAGCCGACTGGACGACCGCGACGGCGGTCAGCGCCGCCTGGATCTCGGCCGGGGACGCGCCCAGCTTCTCGCGCAGGAACACGGCGGCCGTCATGTCCGCCAGCGCGTTCTCGTAGTCGCCGGTGTCGAAGTACACTTTGCCGCGATTCTGGATGGCGAAGGCCTCGAGTGCGGTCCACTCGCGACCGCGGGCCTCATCCACGCACCCGGTCAGCTCCACGATGGCCTCGTCGGCCTTGCCCTCGTACTGCAGGACCTGCGCTCTGCGAACACGCGCGCCGAGCAGCTGTTCGCGGTCGCCGGTGAAGCGCGCCTGGCGAACGGCCTCGTTGGCCACCTCGTACGCCTCGTCGAGCCGGCCCAGTAGACGCAGCAGCACCGCCTTCTCGTTGAGCGCGCTGAGGCTGCGCAGGCTGCCGAGCTCCTCGAGACGCTCGCCGGCAGCGCGCAGATCGACGCGTTCGCGCAGGGTGGTCGGATCGTATCCGAGGATGATGCTCAGGGTTCTGCTCCCGATCGGTGTGACCCCCCAAGACTACCCGCAGACGAGGTTCATCCCGGGCGCTTGACAGCCTGGGCGGGAGTGAGTCGCACCTCGATCAGCCGGTCGTCGCCTGTGCGCGGGGATCCGCGTCCATCCGTGTTGTTCGTCAGGAGCCACAAGCGGTCACCGACGGCCACCACATCCCGGAGCCGGCCGAAGGCGCCTTCGAAGAACGGGGCGGCGGTGACCGGGGCGGCGCCGTCGGTCGGCCAGGCCGTCCAGAGCCGCTGGCCACGGAGGGCTGCGAGGAACACGGTGTCGCCGACCACAGCGAGCCCGCTCGGACTCGCGGCCGAGGTCGGCCACTGGTAGACGGGATCGGTGTACGCGGGATCGCCGCCGACGCCCTCGACGGCCGGCCAGCCGTAGTTCGAGCCGGGCCGGATGATGTTGAGCTCGTCCCAGGTGTTCTGGCCGAACTCGGACGCCCACATGGTGCCCCGCGAATCCCAGCCGATGCCCTGCGGGTTGCGGTGCCCGTACGTCCACACCGGCGAGCCGGCGAACGGGTTGTCGGCCGGCACCTGGCCGTCGGGGGTGACGCGGAGGATCTTGCCGCCGAGCGAGTCGACGTTCTGCGCGTTCGCCGGGTTCGACGCGTCGCCGGCCGTGATGTAGAGCATGCCGTCGGGACCGAACGCGATGCGGCCGCCGTCGTGGTTGCCCGCCTTCGGGATGCCCGTGAGCACGGGAGTGGGCGCCCCGATCGCGTACGAGCCCGGCGATCCGCTGAGCGGCATCCGCACCACTCGGTTGTCGTCGGCGGTGGTGACGTAGGCGTAGAGCTCGGTGGGCGCGTCCGTCGACCGGACGGCGAGGCCGAGCAGCCCGCTCTCCCCGTCGTGCACCACGCCGGGCACGGTCCCGGCCACTCGCAGGCCGCCCTGCGGGAGCCGCTCCCGGATGCGGCCGGAGTCGCGCTCGCTGATCAGCGCGGAGCCGTTCGCGAGCGGCACCACCGACCACGGGGCGTCCAGGCCGGTCTCGAGCTCGGTCGTCTGCCCGCTGGGCTGCCACGGGATGGCGGCGACGGCCGCCGAGGTGCCGGTCGGCCGCGGCGTCGCGGTCGGCGTGCGGGTGACCGTCGGGTCCGGCTCCGGGGCCGGCGACGAGCATCCCGCCAGGACGAGCGCGGCCGCCGCCAGGGCGAGAAGCCCTGAGCGGCGGCCGGGATGGATCATCGCTGCCCGCTGCCGTCAGTCGACGACGCGGACGTCCTTCCAGAACGCGACGTAGTTGCTGTAGTCCTTGCCGACCCGGTCGAACGAGCTCGGGTACGGGGTGGGATAGCTCCAGGCGCGGTCCTGCAGCAGGCCGTCGTCCGACTTCACGGAGAAGTACTGGCACTCGCCCTTCCACGGACACGTGTACGGGGTGGCGCTCTCGACGAGGTACTCGGAGTTCACGCTCGCGGGCGGGAAGTACCAGTTGCCCTCGATGCGGATGAGGTCCTCCTGCGGGGCCTCGGCGATGACGGTGTCGTTCAGCACGGCTTTCATGTAAAACCTCCTGTCCGGGCGAACGTACCCCGGCCCTGAATCATTCCGCGCGGCGCGCACCGCTCTGCCGGGAGGCTCGCAGGACGGTCACAGCGTCGGAGGATTCTAGGCGGCCGGATGCGGCGATCTCGGCGAGCGGGACGCCTGCGGCGACCTGGTCCTGCCCGGAGACGGACGCGGTGAGGAGGTGCGCGACGGCGCCCCGGAGCCCGGTGAAGGCGGCGCACGCGGCGGCCGCCTCGGGCGACGCGTAGTCGATGCCGAGGGCGGCCAGGGCGTCCACGACCGCGCCGGCGGCGAGGAGGTCCTCGACGGCGAAGCGCGGGCCGCCCGCGGCGGTCGTGTCGCCCGCGGCGACGAGCGCGACCATGGCGCGGCGGCCCAGACGGACCTGCTCGTCGAGGATCCACCGCGCGACGGCCTCCGCGTTTGTGAGGCCCGCGGCGAGGGCCGCGCCGTCGCCGGGGAACGCAGGCGGCTCGGCGTCGCCGGCGAGCGCGTCGACCCAGACGATGACGTCGGCATCGTGCGCCACGGCATCCAGCCCGTCGACTCCCCAGTCGAACCGCACCTGGTACTTGGCCTGGCGGTGGGCGTCGGGGATGGAGGCGGTGCGCGAGTCGGTCACCGGGCCATCGTAGTTCGGCCGCTCTGACGTGGACGCGCCTCCCCCGGCGACGGACGCATCTGGCGGCGGATCAGCTCGAAGTCGTGCCTCGTCAGCTCGATGACGCCGCGCCGCAGCTGGTAACCCCAGTCGGGTCGGTCGCGCGTGAAGTCGAGCATCCCGAGCATCGGGCGGATGGGCGTCGGCACGGCGTCGTGGTCCCAGTCGATGCGGCGCCGCCACGGTTTGAAGTCGCCCGCCGGTCCGGTCATCGAGGGGCCCTGCGTCACCTGGAAGACGTCGTCGTCGGCCACGCGGCCCACCGCGGTGAACTGCTTCAGCGGCTCGCCGTCCGGGTAGGAGGCACGCGGCGAGTAGTAGACGAACCCGTCGGAGGGCCCCATCCACTCGAGCGGACCCCGCGCGCCGTGATTGACCTGCGCGAAGCCGCCGGCGACCCCGCGCAGCACGTGGTCGTGCTGCACCACGCCCAGCCAGTAACGGATCGCCATGCTCCCGTTGTAGCGCACACCACCGTCACCGGTGTCGATGCGAGCGGGCGCGGTTCGACGTGTCTGTATACAGCATCAAGCCGCGACGAGAGGATGGGACCATGCGATTCGTGCTGATGGCGCTCGGCGAGGAGGCCGGGTCGGCCGCCGCGCGGCCGGAGCTCGACCGGTACCGCGCCGAGCTGGTCCGCGCGGGCGTGCTGCTCGCGGCGGACGCGCTGGAGCCGGCGAGCGCGGGGGCGAGCGTCCGCTGCGCTGGAGAGGAGCGCATCCTGAGCCGCGTGGCCGTCAGCGGCGTGAGCGCGTTCTGGATGGTCGAGACGGCCGGCGAGGACGAGGCGCTGGAGTGGGCGCGGCGGCTGCCGCTTTCGTCCGGGACCGTGGAGGTGCGCCGCGTGGCGGGCGACGACGGTCGATGAGCGGCGAGAAGACGAGGGCGGACTCGCCGGACCGCGGAGCCGAGGCCCGGCGGGCGGTCGAGTCGGTGTGGCGCATCGAGTCGGGCCGGCTCATCGCCGGGCTGGCGCGGTCCACCGGCGACGTCGGACTCGCCGAGGAGCTGGCCCAGGATGCCCTGGTCGCGGCGCTGGAGCAGTGGCCGGAGTCCGGCATCCCGCGCAACCCCGGCGCCTGGCTGACGACGGTGGCGAAGCGCCGTGCGGTCGACGGCTGGCGCCGCCGGGAGCGCCTGGACGACCGCTACGCCGCCATCGCGCACGACCTGGAGCAGGAGCTCGGCCGCGACGACCCCGCCCGGGCAGCGCAGGAGCCGATCGGCGACGACCTGCTGCGGCTCGTCTTCGTCGCGTGCCATCCCGTCCTCCCGCAGGCGTCGCGGGTCGCGCTGACGCTGCGGATGCTGGGCGGCCTTTCGACGGAGGAGATCGCGCGCGCGTTCCTCGTCCCGCCGTCGACGATGGCCCAGCGGATCGTGCGCGCCAAGAAGACGCTGAGCGCGGCCGGGGTGCCGTTCGAGGTTCCCGAGCGGGCCGAGTTCGCCGAACGGCTGGCGTCGGTGCTGGAGGTCGTCTACCTGATCTTCAACGAGGGCTACTCGGCCACCGCGGGCGACGACTGGATGCGTCCCGACTTGTGCCGCGAGGCGCTGCGGCTGGGCCGCGTGCTCGCCGAGCTGACCCCGCGGGAGCCGGAGGTGCACGGTCTGGTGGCGCTGATGGAGCTGCAGGCGTCCCGGCTCGGCGCGCGCACGACGGAGGACGGGTCGCCCATCCTGCTGCAGGACCAGGACCGCACGCGCTGGGACCGCGTCCTCATCGGGCGGGGCCTGGCCGCGCTGGACCGGTCGGACACGCTCCGCGTGACCCGGCGACCGCCGGTGAGTCGCGGGCCGTACGCGCTGCAGGCGGCCATCGCGGCCTGCCACGCGACGGCCGCGACGCCGGACGCGACCGACTGGGAGGAGATCGTCGCGCTCTACGGCGCGCTCGCCTCGCTGCGGCCGTCGGCCGTGGTCGAACTCAATCGCGCCGTCGCTCTGTCCATGGCCTACGGGCCGGAAGCCGGGCTGGAGGTGGTGGACCGTCTCGCCGTCGAGGGCGCCCTGTCGTCGTACCACCTGCTCCCGTCGGTCCGCGCCGATCTGCTCCTGCGGCTAGGCCGTCGGGAGGACGCGCGGCAGGAGTTCGAGCGCGCGGCCGCCATGACCGACAACGCCCGGGAGCGGGACCTGCTGCTCGCGCGAGCCGCGGAATGCCTCTGAGTCGCGCATCCACCGATCCCATCCGCCCCTGAGGGAGCGACACTGGGAGCATGCGCGTGCTGCTGAAGCTCCTGCTCGACTGCGACCCCGACGCCGCCTGGCGTGCCCTGCAGAGCCCGACCGCGTTCCGCGAGGTGGCGATGCCGTGGCTCGACTTCCGGTCGGAGGAGCCCGGCGGATTCCCGACGCGGTGGGGCGCAGAGCACCGGGTGAAGGTGAAGGCGCTCGGGGCGTTCACCGTCGGGACGCAGGCCATCCGGCTCGACACGCTGCGGTCGACCGACCCACGGGAGAGCGGGACGCGCATCCTGCGCGACAGCGGCGGCGGGACCGGCGGCGCGCTCGCGGCGATCCCGCACCTCGACCACCGGATGGCGATCGCGCCCGACCCGGCCGGCCCCGACGAGGAGGGACGGCTGCGGACGCTGTACCGCGACCAGCTGATCGTGAAAGCGGGCGCTCTGACGCCGATCGCCTGGTACGCGATGTGGGCGTTCTGGCAGTGGCGCGGCGTGCGCCTCAAGCGGCTGGCCCCCACCTGGGCCTACGATCCGGAGGTACGCCCGGCGGACGAGCAGCCGGAGACGGGAGCGGTGGAGAGATGACCAGCGTGGAGCAGCCCCCGAGGGATGCGGCGAGCGACACCCGTGCCGTGACGGCGGTGCAGACGGCCGACTGGCGGCGGCGCGTGTTCGCGCTGTACGCGTCCGTACGCCGCCTCGCCGCGCACGACCCGGCGGAGGCGCACGCCCATTGGATCTCGTGCCGCAACGACCTGTTCGCATCGCATCCCGCATCCCCGCTGCTGCCGGAGGACCGGGACCGGTTCACCGGGCTGCCCGTGGTGCCGTACGACCCGGAATGGCGGTTCGAGCTGCCCATCCAGCCGGCCGCGGAGCCGAAGCGGATGGACGTGGAGACCGGCACCGACGGCGTCGTGCCGTTCGAGCTGCTCGGCACGGTGCGCATACCGTTTGCCGGCACGCTCGATGTGTGGCGGCTGGCGTCCTACGGCGGCGGCCTGTTCGTGCCGGTCAAGGATTCGCTCGCCGGCCGCCCGGGCGGCACCTACGGCGGGGGACGCTACTTGATCGACACGATCAAGGGCGCCGACCTGGGGCTCGACGCGGGAGACGGTGAGGCGTCGCTCGTGCTCGACTTCAACTTCGCCTACAACCCGTCGTGCGCGTACGACCCGGCGTGGGCGTGCCCGCTGGCGCAGGCGGGCAACACGCTGCCGGTCGAGATCCCGGTCGGCGAGCGCTACGCCGGCGCGTGAGGGCGCGTCGAATCCTCGCCCACCCTCCCCCATTCGTGACGAATGGCGCTCATTCGTCACGAATGGCGCTCATTCGTGACGAATGACGGGCCCGGGTGGGGTGGTTGGGTCGCCTAGGGTCAGCGGGCGACGAGCGTGAGGCGCTGCGTCGGGCGGGTCATCGCGACGTAGAGGGAGGCGGCGCCACGCGGTGACTCCGCGGCGAGCGCGTCGGGATCGGCGAGCACGACCGCGTCGAACTCCAGGCCTTTCGCCTCGTAGCCGGTCAGCACGGCGATCGGTCGCGTCAGGCCCGCGGCCCCGCGGCCGGCGGCGTCCCCGAAGCGCTCCGCGACCGCGGAGGCGACCACGGGCAGGTCGGCCGCGGTCGTGATCACCGCGAGCGTCCCCTGGTCGTCGATGCCGCGGTCGTGGGCGACCGCATCCGCCACGGCGACGCCGAGCGCGTCCGGTGCGTCCGCATCCACGCGCCGGATCGGCCAGTCGCCCTCGCGCACCGCTCGCGTCGGCGTGATCGGGAGCCCGGCATCCGCGGCGATCCGCTCGGCCTCGCGCGTGATCTGCGCGGGCGTGCGGTAGTTGACCGTCAGCTCCTCGAGACGCCAGGCGTCCTTGAACACCGGGCCCAGCGCCTCCTGCCAACTCGTCGCCCCGGCGGCCGAGGCCACCTGCGCGATGTCGCCGACGATCGTGAACGACTTCATCGGACAGCGGCGCACCAGCACCCGCCACTGCATCGGCGACAGCTCCTGCGCCTCGTCGACGACCACGTGTCCGTACGTCCAGCTTCGGTCGGAGGCGGCGCGCTCGGCGGTGGTACCGCGGTCGACCTGCTCGGCGAACCCGTCGGCCAGCTGCTCAGCGCTGACCAGGCCCTGCACGCCCATGTTCCGGATGGCGGCCCGCGCGTTCTCGAGGTCCCGCTTGCGCTGGCGCTCCCGCTCGCGGTCGGCCGGATCCGCGCGACCGGGGAAGTCGCCCAGCAGTTCGGCGGCCTCGTCCAGGAGCGGCACATCCGACACCGTGAACGGCGCGGTCCGCTCCCGCATCAGCGCCTGCCGCTGCTGCGCCGACCAGCGCGGCGTCAGCTCCGCGAGCCACCCGGGACGCGCGAAGAGGTCCTGCAGGAGCTTCTGCGGGGTCAGCGGGAGCCAGGCCGTGTTGAGAAGGACGCGAACGTCGTACGAGGTGCGCAGGTCCTCCCGCAGCACCTTCAGGTCGGCGTCGTCGATCGTGGAGCCGCCGGCCCGCAGCTGCGCGGCGAGCTGGTCGGTCAGCTCTGACAGCGCGGCCTTCACGAACGTGACGCGCGCCACGTTGTGCGGCTTGCCGGTGCGCTGCGCCTTGGCGATGGCCCGGTGGATGAGGGCCGGATCGACCACCAGGCGCTCGTTGTCGACGACGATCGTCTGCGCCTCCTCCGGCGCCTTCTGCCGCGACCTCACCGCGCGCTGCAGCAGGCGCGCCATCTGCGCCGACCCCTTCAGCACCGCCGCCTCGGGCGCATCCTCGGCCGTCGCCTCCACCCCCGGGAACAGCTCGCCGAGGCTCGACATGACCACGCCGGTCTCGCCGAGGGACGGCAGCACCGCCTCGATGTAGCGGAGGAACGCGGTCGACGGACCGACGACGAGCACACCGGACGCGCTCAGCCGCTGGCGGTTCGCGTACAGCAGGTAGGCGGCGCGGTGCAGCGCGACGGCGGTCTTGCCCGTCCCCGGACCGCCTTGCACGACCAGCGCGCCGCGGAGATCGGAGCGGATGATGCGGTCCTGCTCGGCCTGGATGGTCGCCACGATGTCGTGCATCCGCCCGGTGCGCTGCGCGGTCAGGGCGGCGAGCAGGGCGCCCTCGCCCTGCACCCGCTCCCCCGCGCCGTCGCCGTCCAGGAGCGCCTCGTCGAAGACCTCGTCGTCGATGCGGGTCACCTGGCGGCCGGACATCGTGAGGTGGCGGCGGGCGCGCACGCCCATCCGCTCGCTCGCGGTCGCCTGGTAGAAGGCGCCGGCCTGCTGCGCACGCCAGTCGACCAGCAGCGAGCGCTGGTCGTCGTCGCGCAAGCCGATGCGGCCGATGTACCGATGGTCGGAGCCGTCGACGGGCTCCTCGAGCAGCAGACGGCCGAAGACGAGCCGCGCATCCACATCCCGGAGCTGGGTCAGCTGGTCCTCGTAGAGTCGCGCGAACGCGTCCCGCTCGCTGCGGGCCTGGTGGTTGCTGCCGACGCTGTCGCGGCGCACGCGGGAGAGCCGCTCCTCGGTCTCGGCGCGCAGCTGATCCAGCCGCTCATACAGCCCCGAGACCACGGCGCGTTCGCGATCGAGCTCCGACTCCTGCACGCCCATGGCCGCCCTTCGTTTCCGGGCCGACAGTCTACGACCTCCGGATGGGTGGACGCTCCCAGCAGTCGTACGGCCGCATGCCCTAGACTGATTGCTTGCGGGCCGATCGTCGCCCGCTGCGTCGTAGAACGCTTCGCGTTGCGCAGGGCCACTTGCCCCGCACGCTTCTCTTCATACGGCGAACGATCGCGCTGTTCGGCGCGCTCGCCACCCCGACCCGCCGCGGCACGACGCCGCGCCGGGCCCTGCCGGAAAGGCACCCCCATGACTTCAACGACTTTCGCCGAGCTGGGCGTCCCCGCCCCGCTCGTCGCCGCCCTCGCGGCCGACGGCAAGACCACGGCGTTCCCCATCCAGGCGGACACGCTCCCTGACGCCCTCGCGGGCAAGGACGTGCTCGGCCGCGGCAAGACCGGCTCGGGCAAGACCATCGCCTTCGCCCTGCCGCTCGTCTCCCGCCTCGGGACCGTCCTCGCCGGCGGTCGCCGCCGCGCCGGACGCCCGCTGGCCCTCGTGCTGGCTCCGACCCGCGAGCTCGCCACGCAGATCGCCGCGACCTTCCGCCCGCTGGCCGACGCCTACTCGCTGCGGGTCTCGACCGTGTTCGGCGGCGTCTCGCAGAACAAGCAGGTCGCCGAGCTGAAGGCCGGCGTCGACATCCTGGTCGCGTGCCCCGGCCGCCTCGAGGACCTCATGAAGCAGGGCTTCGTCTCCCTGGACGCGGTCGAGATCACCGTGCTCGACGAGGCCGACCACATGGCCGACCTTGGCTTCCTGCCCGTCGTCACCCGCATCCTCTCCGCCACGCCCGCCGACGGGCAGCGCCTGCTGTTCTCGGCGACGCTCGACAACGGCGTGGACAAGATCGTCAACCGCTTCCTGCACTCCCCGGTGCTGCACTCGGTCGACGACGAGACCAGCCCGGTCGAGGCGATGACCCACCACGTGCTGCAGGTGGACACCCCCGACGAGAAGAAGGCGCTGGTCGAGGCGCTCGCGTCGGGCACCAGCCGCCGCATCCTGTTCACCCGGACCAAGCACCAGGCGAAGAAGCTCGCCAAGCAGCTGACCGCGTCCGGCATCCCGGCCGTGGACCTGCACGGCAACCTCGCGCAGAACGCCCGTGACCGCAACCTGGCGGCGTTCGGCGACGGCAGCGTCAAGGTACTGGTGGCGACGGATGTGGCCGCGCGCGGCGTGCACGTCGACAACGTCGAGCTCGTGGTCCACGTCGACCCGCCGGCGGAGCACAAGGCGTACCTGCACCGCTCCGGACGCACGGCTCGCGCGGGCAGCGCGGGCGACGTGGTGACCGTGATGCTGTCCGCGCAGGCGGACGACGTGCGCACGCTGCTGCGCAAGGCGGCGATCTCCGCGGCCCCGCAGCGCGTGACGGCGACCTCGCCGGTCGTGACGGAGCTCGTGGGCGACGTCGCCGCAAAGGTGGCGCCGGCGCCGGTCCAGCGGACCGCGGGCGGCGGCGGGACGTCGCAGGGCGCGAACGCGCAGCGGAAGCGGGCGCGGCGCGCCGGCGGCGGCGCGGGCAATGGCTCGGGCCGCTCGAACGGCGGCTCGGGCGCTGGTGGCGGCTCCGGCCGCGCGACCGGCACGACGGCCGGCTCGGGGACGGGCAACGGCGGCTCGCGTCGCCGCGGCCAGCGTCCGGCGCAGCAGACCTCCGCCGCGCACGGCGGCGGCCAGCACCGCGGCGCCCAGGCCGGTTCCGGCTCGCGCGACGGCGGCCGCTCCGGCGGCGGCGCCCGCCCGACGGCCGCTCGCGCCGATGCCTCGACGAGCCGCGGCCGCGGTTCGCGTCGCGCGCAGGGCTGATCCCCTCCATCCACTACACGAAGAGTGCACGCCCGGACCTGGTCCGGCGTGCACTCTTCGTGTATTCGGGGGGGTGGGGCGTCAGGTCGAGGTCGCGGTCTCGGTCGCGGCCAGGTCGGGATCGAAGTCGCGACGGCTTGCGATTCCGGCGTCCGCGATGCCCTCCCCGCTGACGACGGGCGTGCGGTCGTCCCGGGGCGGCTGCAAGAACGAGGCGATCACGAACGGCACGGCCAAGGCACTCGCCAGGATGGCGAAGACCAGGTGCTTCGTGTTCTCGATCGCCTCGCCGAAGGCTGCCGTGAAGAACTGGACGAATGTCACGCCAACCATCAAGAGGGCGGCGACGGCGTACGCGCGTGCTGAGGACCCCGGACTACCGCGGCGCCAGGCGATCCCGGCAGCGACGGCGACGATGAGACCGGCACCCACGAACTCGAGCAGCCCTCCCGCGGACTTACCCACGGCTGCCATCAGGGAGAACGCCGGTTCCTGCGCAGGACCGTTACCGGGCTGGTTGGCGCCCAGGTAGCGCGGCTGGGCGACAAAGAAGTCGTTTGACGCTGTTTCGATAAGCGGCCAGATCCGGTCCGGATGATGGGCTAAGAATGCGAGGACGGTCCCGTAGGTCATCTTGTCCGCGTACATGTTCCACGCCGGCGCGAACATGATGGAATTCTCGTCACCGGCCGTCTTGCCCGCATACTTGTCGAGTTCGCGCGGGAATCCCATTTCGACCAGATCGTCGCCGGGCGTCTGGCTGTGACCGAGGATACCGACCGAGATGAGCTCCCAGGGGTTGATCTGCTGGAATTTCTTGGGGTTGTTCGCGAGCATCCAGGAGCCGACGATGGCGAAGACCGCGATGAGCGCGGCCCCGACGATGCGGGTCACGAATATCCGCAGGACTTGGCGAAGACGGATCCTGGACACCCGCCGACCCGACCGCCATCCGATGGGCACCAGCAAAAGCATGACGGCCAACGGGATGAGTATGGTGACCGCCTGCACCTTGGACGTCAGCGTGAGGAGCCCTCCCGCCGCGACCATCACGACGCCCACCGGCTGTCGAATTCCGGAGGCAGCGTAGAACGCGGCTCCTACGGCTAGCAACGCAATGCCGACAAGTCCCACATACTCGCCCATTGGTCCGGCCGCATAGGCGGCGAAGATCGGGTCGCTCAGGATGGTCACCAGACCGGCGCAGGCGATCGACCGCGCGAGCAGCGATGCCCGCCGCGGCGCGACGGCCAAGAGTCCGGCAATGACTCCGATGAGGATGGCGTTGGCAAGGACCAACCAGCTGAAGTCGAGCGTTCCAGGACGTCCAGAAACCGTGGACGAAAACCACTCGAGTGCCTTCAGGAGGGGGACCTGCGACGTCGGATACGAGATGCAGTCCCGCTGCTGAGGTATGCCCGTGTGGTGCCACTGAAGCAGAGCGTACGACCAGTATCGCGGCGCGTTCGCGAGGTCCGGCTGGATCTGGTCGGCGCCGAGCTGACAGAGGTACCGGTCGCCGTCGGGGTGAGGGGCCTGGCCCAGAACCGCCGGGAAGGTCGCGCGGCCTAGAGCAGCGAGTGCCGCGAGGACGGTGACAGCGAACGTGAGGACAGCCACTGACAAACGCGACGGGGTACCGAGAAAGACGGATTTGAACATGAGATTACCTGCCTGGACGCCACCGAACAGGGCCTCTCCGCTGCCACTGGACGATATCGTCTACTGAAGAAGACGAAGGCGGCTCGCAATCATGACGAGCAGCTAGAGGTAACGAATGCTATTCCGCGACGCCGGCGGAACCGCGGTTCGAGGGCAGGAGCACCCGCGACAGCCGCGGCTCAGCGGGCCAGGCGCTCGACGCCGGCGATGACGCCCTCGACGAGCACGGCGTAGCTGCGGTCGAGGTCGTCCGGCAGCCCGAACCCGCCGCCGAGTTCGAGGACGACGAAGCCGTGGATCGCGCTGCGCAGCATCCGGACCGCGTCCACCAGCTCCTCGTCGGGCAGGCCGAACCCGCGCAGCACGCCGGCGAGGACGCCGAGCGTCTCGGCCGACCGCGCGCTGAGCTCGTCGTCGGCCGGATCGGACCGGTCCGCCGCCACCTGGGTCGCCGCATAGCGCCCGGGATGCCGGCGGGCGAAGTCGCGCAGGGCATCCGCCGCGGCGCGGATGGCATCCGGGCCGGCGCGTCCGATCGTCGCGGCCGCGAGCGTCCGGGTCAGCTCGGCGACGGACTCCGTCGCGACCAGCCGACGCAGGTCGCCGAGCGATGCAACGTGCTTGTACAGGCTCGGCACCGCGACGCCGGCGCGCCCGGCAACCGCCGCGAGGGTCAGGGTGTCGAAGCCGGCGGTCCCGCCCTCGTCCACGACCTCCACCGCGACTGCGGTGACGGCGGCCCGGGTCAGCCCGGCCCTAGGCATTCGGCCCCGCCCACGCCGTCCCGTCGGCCGTCCGCCGAGACTCCACGAAGGCCAGCGTCGGCGCGACCGTGAGGTCCGGCCGCTGCGCGTGCGGATAATGGGCCGCCTCGGGGACACGCACGACCTCGACGCCCTGCTCCCGCATCCACGCGCGCTCGGCCTCGATGTCGCGGTAGTCGGGGTCGAGGTCGCCGACGAAGGCGAGCATCGGCACCCGCACGCCGCGCACGCGCGGCGCGACGGGCGCATGGGTCAGCTGCAGCGTCAGGTGACGGAAGGCGGCCAGCCGGCCCGGCTCGGACAGCGAGGCGCGGATGGCGGCGACGTGCTCCCCCAGCCACGGCGCGGTGCGCCCGCGGTTCAGCGTGCGGCGGTAGTAGCCGGCCCACATGGACGCTCCCCACGGGCGCACGAACATCGCACGGTACATCAGGTGCAGCAGCCCGGTGGCGCCGCGTCCCATCGCGGGATCGCGCAGGAGCGGACCGTAGAAGACGAGGCCCGCGACCAGTTCCGGGCGCTCGGCGGCCGCCCACGCCGCGGCGGCCGCGCCCATGGAGTTGGCCAGCACGACCGCGGGGGCGCCGAGTTCTTCGATGAGGGCGATCAGGTCGCCCGCCGTCGCCAGGTCGCCGAACTCGCGGAAGGTGACGTCCGAGTCGCCATGCGCCCGCAGGTCGGTGACCGCGACACGGAAGCCCGCGTCCACGAGCGGAGCGACGAGCTCGCGGAAGCTGGAGCGGAGGTCGCCCATGCCGGGGACCGCGACGACGAGCGGCCCGCGCCCCTCGACGGTGTAGCTCACGCGTCCCTCGGGACGCTGCAGGAAGTGCACCTGCGAATCGACGGAAGTGTTCATAGCCATAAAGCTAACCCCATTAGCTTTATGACGCAAGCAAAACCAGAAGTTGGCCGAAATCGGTCAGCCGATGCGCCCCAGGGA
>Ga0209455_1000680_pt1 | contig 20200 bp, 22 predicted proteins | sample AraplaCol_mCL_r2_FD_184275 | JGI IMG/M metagenome (GOLD analysis project Ga0209455, IMG submission 184275) | Arabidopsis root microbial communities from North Carolina, USA - plate scrape CL_Col_mCL_r2 (SPAdes) (version 2) | ecosystem: Host-associated > Plants > Roots > Endosphere | place: USA... | reverse complement strand
GCGCCGCCCGAACTTCCCAAGCCGGAACCGCATCCCTACATGCTGGAAGCCGACGAAGCCGCCGTACCCGGCGAACTGCTGGACATGGCCTTCGACCCCGGCCTGATGGAAGTCGGCGAGGAACTGAGCTACCTGCGCGACGGCTATCCGCCCAAGCTGCTACGCCAACTCAAGCGCGGTCAATTCAGCGTGCAGGACGACATCGATCTGCACCAGATGAATGCCGCAGCGGCGCAGGCCACGATTGCCGAATTTCTCGCGCAAGCCAACGATCGCGGATTGCGCTGTGTACGCATCGTGCACGGCAAGGGGCTGCGCTCGAAAGCCGCCGGCCCGGTACTGAAAGTTCTGACCGATCGGTTGCTGCGCCGTCGTAATGACGTGATTGCCTTTGCTTCCGCGCGCCCCATGCAGGGAGGGACCGGAGCGGTGGTCGTCCTTTTAAAGCCGTGATACCCAGCAGCTATCGCATAGCTGCTGGGCAATCTACTAGACAACTTTTGGAACGTTTTCAGCGACCTTACCCCAGAACACTAAATGATGTAACGCCATTTAAGAGAAGAATCACTGGGGCTGACTAAGCAGCATGATCCAATACGCGAAGTTGTCCGCACTTAAAACTGCTTTTGCATGGTTAGTTCGCGCCAAGTTGCGCGCCTCCTCCATACCAATAGCAAAGTCCTGAGTAAATACAGGATCCTCTTCGTCTTTGAAATGGGATGTCTCATGAACAAGCGTCATGATCTGATCATTCATCGAAACGCTAAAAAAAATGTCACAAACGTTAACCTCATAAGGATTGGAAGTACGCGCCACCGCCCCCACCGTTGCAGCAAAATTACTTGGACAACCACATTTAAAGGACAACTTCGACACTCTCTCCGCATTGAGCGATGCAAGGTGCAACGGAATAAAATCAACGTTATTCCACACCTCCGGATCTCGAAGCGATAGGCTAGGTGGTGACGGAGCTATATTATTAACGGGCTCTCCCTGCCAGATCGTGTAAAGATCATCAGGCACTAAAGTTACCGTCTGAAGATTAGCACTCATATTCCAGACATTACGATAAAGACTCGTCGCCTTACTAAATGCAGCACTCAAACGACTAGAAGCCGATATTTTTGCGAGATCCAACGTAGTTTTTTCGAGCGTCGTGCATTCCCGCTCACCATTGTCCAGTGGCGCAACAAGAGACATCGATCCAATTAAACTTGTGTTGACCCAAATATCCAATACGTTACTTTTTGAAACTTTACTAGGTATATTACCCTCCGCCAACAACTCTATTCCACCATAGTCTTGTTCGTAACTCACCTTATAACCCCCACCTGCCTTCAAATCGTAATCGAGTGAAAGGTTAATCTCTCCGTCAATTGTTTGGCCCGGATCAATCCTCGTATATAATTGATCCCTGGTAGTTTTATCCGGCATAAGCCTGAAAAACGATCCAATATATCGAGCTTGCTTACCTGCGTTATCTTCTACTTTCAAAATGTCCCCCATCAAGCGCCCCTTCACCATTCCTGAAATTGGCGTTCGTTGTATTGGCATCAAGATAGGCGTTGCTCCATGGTTGATCAATGTCACCACGATAATCCCAGACTCAGCCTTAGTCGACGACGAAGGATGACTCAATACCACTTCAAGAGGCTGGCTTGTATCGTTCTCTGGCGTTGCTGCGGCCGCCGCCACAGAAGTAATTGCCAGCACTAGTATCCCCAGCCGCTTCAGTGCGCGGAGAATTTCCCTGCAATACATACAAATTTCCTCCCTATGTCTTCCCAGACCCCCACTTCTTTGTACATTCAATAGCACCAACTTGCAGTCAGTAAGCGGGCTCTTACTGTGACGGGGAATTCCGTAGCTAATACGTGTAGAAGTGCCCAATAGCAGCAAGGAATAAGACATCGTCATGCCCAAACTCTTCTCATACGGCACACTGCAGCAGGAAAACGTGCAGCTCGCGACGTTCGGTCGTCGGCTTGCCGGCCAGGCCGATCAGCTCATCGGTTTCATTCAAACCGAGATTGAGATCGAGGATCCCGAAGTCGTCCGTACTAGTGGAAAGACGCATCACCCTATGCTGGTTTTCACCAATCACGCCGCGGATCACGTCAACGGCACGGTATTCGATATCACCGACACCGAACTCGCGCAGGCGGATGCGTACGAAGTGGATGACTATAAGCGTGTGGCAGTGACGCTGGCTTCAGGATTGCAAGCCTGGGTGTATGTGGATGCGAAGCAGACGATTTCATACGACGCCGATCCCTTGAGTCACGCGTAGGCTGGGATGAAATCCCAGCATCGCCATGCATGACAGTGCTGGGATTTCATCCCAGCCTACTCCAAGCCAAAACGACTAGGCGATCAACTCGCGCACAACGACGGTGGCGTACGCGCCGGCGGGTAATTCGAAGCTCAGTTCCAGCGTGTTGTCCTCCAACCACTGCCAACGCAAGTCTTTAGGCAGCAAGCGCAACGGGCGGCGCTCCTGATCCATGCGGGCAGCGACAAGTCCGTCTGCCAGATCGCTAAATGCAGCGGAAACCTCGCGCTCCAATTCACCGGCGGCGCCAACCGCATGCAAATCGCCTTGGCCCCACAATGGTCCAGAGGGATGGATGTCGCCCTGGGCCAGGCGTGCCGCAAGCACATCATCGAAAGGCTCCGGCCCAAACCACGAACGCGAACCGGCCAGCGACCAGATTTCGCCTTCCAACGGCTTGTCCCAGGCATCGCGCTCGACGCGTGCGGCTAGCACATGGTTGAAAATATGCGAGCGTGCAGCGGATAGCAGGATGGAACGCTTGTCGCGATCCACGCGGCGCCCGGCGAACATCGCACGCGCCTGCGCCACGTTGCCGCCTTCGCGGCCGAAACGTTGTTCGCCGAAGTAATTCGGCACGCCACGTGTGGCGATGGCCTGCAGCACTTCTTCGGCACGTGACCGATCGCCTTGCACGTCGCGCAACACCAGCACGAAGCGATTGCCGCGCAAGGCACCGCGTTTGAGCTTGCGTTTATGGCGCGTGCTCGAAAGCACTTTTACGTCGGCATGTGGAAAGGCGCTCCAGTCCGGATCGGCTTTGCCCGGCAATTGCACGGTGAACGCCTGGCGTGTGACGGCATGACGATCTTTCAGGCCGGCATAACCGACATTCATCGTCGACACGCCTGCGAAACGCGCCAGTTCGCGCGCGACCCAATCGGTGTTGGCCTCGCGCTTTTCGACCCATAGGAAGGCGTGCTCGCCTTCGCCGTCGGGTTCGTAGCCGAGGATTTCTTCGACGCGGAAGTCTTCGGGAATGCTGCGCAGAACCGCCGTCAACGGCGGTGTCCCGTAGGCGCGAGGAAGTTCTTGATCTGAGGAGCTCATATGCGACTCGCGCGACAGGTAGGTTGGGGTGAGGCGTAGCCGAACCCCAACATGGCCTGCAAGCATCCGGGGATGTTGGGGTTCGCGTGACGCTCACCCCAACCTACGCCGCTATCTTTGATAGTGGAGTAAGTATCCCCCGGCAAAGCCGGGGGCTTTAACGTTGTGAGCCGCTCAAAGCGGCTTTACGGGGTCGCTAACGCGGCCCCACCTCGTAGCGCCACCTCTCGGTGGCTCCTCAATCCAGCAGATTCAGTTGGTCCAAACGGCGGTCTTCCTGCTCGTGCTCTCGTATGTACTCTCGTATCAATCCTTCGTCTCTGCCCACCGTCGATACGAAATACCCCCGCGCCCAAAACTTTTGGCCCGCATAGTTTCGTTTGCGCTCCCCATATACCCGCGCGATATGCACCGCGCTCTTCCCTTTGATGTACCCCACCACCTGCGATACCGAATACTTCGGCGGTATCGAAATCAACATATGCACGTGATCCCTCGCAATATGCCCTTCTTCGATTCGGCTCTCCTTGTATTGCGCCAACCGTCGAAATACCTCCGGCAGGTGCTTCCTCAGACCCTTGTAGATCGCCTTCTTTCGACACTTCGGAATGAATACAACATGGTATTTGCACTCCCATTTTGTGTGACTTAGGCTCTCGGCTTCGTCCATCGCGATTCTCCTCTCGTGTGCTTGGCGGCTCACGTCTGAAGTTTTCGCGATGGACTCCTGTAAATGTCAAACTGGTCCAGCCACCCCGGCAATGCCGGGGGTTTCTTGTTTCACAATGACGGCGCCGAATTTCGCGGGAAGTATGCGGGATTCAAAGGGACCAAAAATTCCAACTATGACTGCGACATGCGGCAGATCTTTTGGTCCGATGAATCAGCGGCCGAGATGTTTGGCACAACCATCATCGAGATTATCCGAATGCGGAACACGCTTCCCCGAAGCAGGACGCATCCGTTTCTCTTCATAAATACAGACAAGAGGAAGCCAGATGTTCTAGGAGACATGATGTCAATCTCCAACATGAACAAGGCGTTCCAAAGAGCTGTGGAACGGGTCGGTGGCATACCTTACAGGTTTAGGCAATCGCCGCACGGCATGCGCCACCTATACAAAGATCTGATAAGCGACTTGGTTAACGGAGATGCAGCCTCTGTTCAAATATGCATGGGCCATCGATCGCGCGAAAGTCAGGACGATTACGGATCGCTAGATATGGAAGCCATGCGTCACGTCATGGCCAAAAAGCGATCACCAAGGGCCATTCACTCATGAGTGCACAAAGCCCAATCGAGTTAAAAAATGACCATAACGTCATTGAAGCTACTGACCCACTGGGCGGCACCCCAAATATTGGAGCATGTTCGGGACAGTTCGTTCTGCTTGTAGATCTAACATGGACACGCACCCTTGAGCTCTTGGAAACCTTTGTCGATCAATATGAAAGAGCGCTCGTCGAACACTTTTTACAACCGACGGGCAAAACACATGGGCGCGCCCCGGTCTTTCAAGACAGAATTGACAATCTAGCCTCGCCGCTGGCGTTGTCTGCAATATTCGGGAAAACGAAAAGCAGCGGCGACCGACGAAATGTAACTGGACGCTTCTGCACTCGAAATGCACTTATGGCTGCTGTGCTCGAAGCAGGCATATCTGTTACACCGCCACCGGGCACCAAAAAACCGTCCGCATGGGTCATTTTAGACCATGACCTTGAAACGCAGCGAAAAATTGCACACGCCATCGTCGCCCCAAACATTCGAACAATGGCGTGGGCCAAGGAATCTAGCGGCCTTCATTTCCTCGCCACAGAACGGCTTTACGAAATCGCGAGAGATTCGACTTCATCCATTGAATTCTTTCGCAAGATTTGCGGCATCCTTATGGAGTGGATACTGCTCGATGAGACCAAAGGAAGGCACGGAAAAAAACTTACTTACCGAACTGAGGCTTTCGATCGACCTTATGTACTTATGTGGTTTTGCATGTGGCTTGCGGAACAGTCGCTGCTCCTCTTTCCCATAGAAGTGCTCAATCATCAGACCGAGATCTATCTCCTCAGCTTCAGGCCTCTGCTTATGGAGCTGCTTAGGGATAAAGCCGACCAAGAGGCATGTGACGCCTACCTTCTTAAACTCGCAAAACTCCTCAGCTTCGACGAAGAAAAAAGATCAAGAACTCGAGTGTCAGTCGACACCATCAACTTGCTTCATCCCGGCGCAGCACATGGCCGAGTATCAGCGCAATGCCTCAACGCTATTAAGGTCCGCTACCGGCCACGGGATGCACAGCGGCGCAACATCATGAACACCATGTGGGACATTGAAGCCGCCAGGCTAAGAAGCGCGGGCGTTGACTCCAAAGTCATCAAGTCCCTAACGGAAGTAGCCCTCTACCACTCGCGCTCACGAGGTCAAGATCATGGACTCTGGGCGTGGGTCGATTACGACGAAGCTCTTCCACATGGAAAGAGACCGCGCTATCGCTACAAATATGCGCGAAGCGATTTCAGACCCGGCCCCAATATCAAATCCCACCTCGAAGACTTACGTCATATTTTTCCCATCATTGCCGGAAACAGCGCCCAAAGCATAGTCTCCAAGATCAACATATGGCTGTACTTTCTTACGTCGCTGAATGATGGCAGCGTACCCGCTCGCTTTGTCGACATCACACCGAGGCTATTGGCATCCATTGACGAAGGGGACGTCACAACTTTTCGCGGCTTCATGGTGTCCGAACAAATAGATCTTCATACCGGCGCGCTGACATTTAGTTTGCTGGACAAGGCATGGCGCGTAGCGGCGCGCGAGAGTGACACTGACAACCTTATCTCACCTGTAAGCGAGCTTCTCAAATCAGCCAAAGAGTTCGGTCACGAGCGAAATGCCGTTAGCACCCGCCGTGCCATCGACATGGAAATCCTTGAACTGCTCATAGCGGAAAATCGATCGGATGACTTCGCATTTAGCCGAAATCGCAGGTCGCGCTCGAACTTGGATACCCGACGAGTCACCGATCCTGACACCGGCGATGTCATAAAGATCTGGTGGCCTGGTATTGCTGTACTTATGGATTTGTTGCTTCACATCCCTTTGCGAAGCAAACAGGGGCGCTATCTTGACAGCGGCGAAGGTGACGAATTCATCGTCGACATTCGTACCCTCTCGGTGGTGCGCAATGACACACAGACGGCCACGCGAAAGCGTAACGAGGGGTTCATCCAAAAGGTGAACCTTTCGCCTGTCAGAGATGAAGCTGGACTCGGCATGCGTATAAACACGAATAAAACCGGGACACAGTACGAATTCGAGTGGCTCCCGTCCGATATTGCGGAAAATATACAGAGAGTCACCGACTGGCAACGTAAGTACAACCCCATTGACTGGCCAATCGGCGATCGGGGGGATTCGCAGGCGGAACTTCACGCTAAGTCGGATGTTGTATGGACCTATCCCATCTTTCGCGATCCCGCCCGATCGGATCATCGCCCCGTGAGCGGAGCTATTCTCCTAGGCTATTTTCGAGAGCTGCTCAAGCGCGTTGAAGACAAGTACAACTTGACCAATGGAACCAATCTTCGATTTTTCCGACCCAACGGCGAGCCGGTATACGACATTCATGCGCTCCGTGTCACCGGCGTGACGCGCCTCCTCCGTCTAGGTGTCGATCCCCGAATTATTAGAAAGCTCTGTGGCCACAGCAGCCTGGCAATGACCTTCCACTACGACGACGTGTCAGGTCACTTTGTCACCACGGCGATGGAAGAGGCGTTTGAGGCAAGGCGGACGACTCGCGAGCAGTTATTGGCCATGAGCCACGAGGAACTCGAAACCTTCCTTTCGCATTTGGTCTCCAATGGCGGGCGTCGAGAAACAGCTTTCGACTTGCTCCGTGGCTTGATTGACGAAAAATCGCCCTTCCTTGACATAAGAGTTGATGGGATTTGTCCTGGCATGAAGTGCACGGACGCCGGAGTGTGGCGACCCAACGCATGTGCTCTCTGCCCCTTCTACATTACCGGCGCCCCATTTATCGCCGGCATCCACGTTGTGCTGAATAACTTGATGGCGGAATTAATATTCAACCAAGAGATGGTCGCCACGCGCCGAAACGAGCTGTATGAACTCAGGAGTCGAGGCGGATCTGTCCGTGCACTAGAGGCTGAGATTGCACAGGGCGATGAACTACTCGACAACATTATCCAGCAATGGATTGCGCAGTTTCAGTATTTGAAGAAGGCGGAAGCCGACCTCGTTACGTGGCTGGAAGGCCAAGCAGCGCATGCCGATGGCGACACCACCATGGCGCTTATTTCGCCAACACCGGATCGGTTGCGTTTGGTCATTGAAGAGCAACACCAGCTTCAATTGTTCACCGGATTGATTGAGAGCGCCAAGAGAGTCAATGGCTTCTTGCCGACCATCGGCGTTCGCGAGCGGCGCGACAGTATGCTGCTCGAAATTGCGCGCCACCAAAACCGTACGGATCTCTTCTACCGATTGCCACCGGCCGCACGGAAAGTGGCACTCGATGAATTCGCCACCCAGATTCTGGACGCTTACGCTGATCCTGACGAGATACAAGCACTGATTGAAGGTACCGTAGCGTTTTCTTCATTGAGCGGTCCCATTGAGTGGCTTGAAGCACAGAACCGCCTCACAGTGTGTGGTGACGCGCAGCTAGACTCCACCGCGGACGAACTATGAGCGATCAATTTTCAGACCGCATCCTGGTGGTGCTTCGTGAGGATGCGGGAAAACGCTCACGACCAGCGGAGCGCAACGCAACGATCGACCGCCTGGTCGAAGCCTGCGATGACATTGCCAATGGTCGGGCACGATCGGTCATAAAAGAAGGCCTACCGCACGCAGAAGTGAGTTTTCTGCGAGCATGCGTCCCAATCAAGCCACCACGCATCCATGAATATGTTCGGGCACGTTTCCAACTCGACCTCCAAGCCAGAAGACAGCACTCTCAATGGACCGGCCCAACAGCGACGACGCTTCGGAAGGATGCGAAGCTACTCGAATATGTAAGAGCGAGGGAGCAGGAACAACTCGCCCTCGTGCCCGGCAAAGTGAAACGAAGTGCCGAGCAGGTTATTGATGAGATTAGCGACCTTGGACTTCGCACTGAGCTGCGACTACTTTTTGCGCGGGCGTTACAGTCAGAGCAGGACCTGAACCGCCTTAAAGAAGGAATGAGGAGGATGCGGCCAACGTTGGACATTGATCTTTTGATTGCCGGCAAAATCACTCCTCGCGACTTCGCCCAGCAAGTTACCGCACTTCCCTCAGATCGTTCCAAAGGCCCTCGAAAGGATGATCTTGCCCACGCAATTGCCGCGCTGGCAAAACTCAGAAACCCTAGCGTGCTCTCGCGATGCGGATTGGAATTAAACAAGGACCACGGGAACCTCGTTGAAAAGACCACCCGATTTGAACTTCTGACACGTCAAGAATTGGAAGGACTTCGAGCCCTCGTCAGTCATCACTCCTTATGACACTTCACTCCGCCCGCCTCGATACTTTGAGCCCGAAGCGCCGTGGATCGCGAGGGTATCTGCATGCAGCTCAACGTCACAATGATCGCAAGAGGACGCACGATATGCAAAGTAAGAACTTCTTTTGCCGTCGGCGGACCGGAGTAGTCACGCACTAATGCCACGGCCGGCCCCAGAAAGAGCAGGCATCACTCTGGCTCGTCTATCTGCTCGAGCCGGAGGAGACCTTCGTCATCGCGCCCCAAGCTTCGCAATCGATTCCGGCGCCTGCAAACTGGGCACATAAAATGCAGACCGAAGTCATCAAGGTTGGGCTCAGCCTCGGTTGTGAATTCGGGGAACTCTGTACGACAGCGGATGCAGCGCCACATGGCGGTAATTGTACGCCCGATTAGCTCTGACGGACCGATTGATTCAGATTGTGGTCGTGAATAAAGGGTATCGCACATGGCGCCTAAGGGCTGGCTGCAAGGAAAGCAAATGGCCACGATTCACTTATGCAAGCGTGAATCACTTTACGATGAATTTCTTCATTGCTTTCACTATGAAATGCAAGGGTCAGGTAATAGTTCCTCCCCTCATGCACATGAAAAACTATCCACTCGCCAGTCATCGTACTGGAAGCATTCTTCATTTGAACTGGCGGCACGATCATCTGATGAACCAAATATCCAATGGCCTTTTCGCTCGTTTCGTCTGACGCACTCACCTGGACGGCTTCGTTCCACAACCGCGCAAAGTGCTTTTGACCCGATTTGCTACCAGCAAAATTGGCCAAATTCCTGCCAAGGAAGCGAGGACTCGTGAAATGTTTCTTATACAAGCCCGTAAGAGGCGCGTGCTTGAACTGATCTGCGGGGGGCGTTGAGTCCGACTCTCTGTGCCCTTCTAACACCTTTATCGGGCTCGTTAGATCGAACGTATTAAATACGCGGTTCACTTCAGACCAATAGGCCTGAGAAAGAAACAGGGTGCTGATTCTCGACAAATCGAGTCCGTAAAACGCCAAAGAGTCCGACGCCCATCCGAGAAGTTCACCTCGCTTAAGGAACGGGCACATTGTCACCTTCTGATCTTCCATAGTCATGCCTTTATTTCCTTGGAGATCATCACGCACCGATGGAACTTGGACAAATCACAAACAGCTATTGTCAATATCAACGCAGTGCTTCAAAAGCAAACCAGATCAATTCACTCGATTGAAGACGCATTCCTTCTGCGATGCCTAGCTGCAACGTCTTTGCACTCCGCGTGCACTTCAACCAAGTTAGCTGGAACGGTCAGGCAGGGAGACACCTTTCTATCCAACGAGCGCAATGGGTTGTACATGGGACCCAGCAAGTAGTCGAATTCAAGGCTGAGAAGCAGAAGTGCCCGATATGCATTGTGAACCTGAGCTTCGAACTGGAGTGTTCGAGTCTCCAGAAGCTTTGGCAATTCGGGATCATGTGGATTGAATTCTCTCGACTTATTGTGGATCAACTGATGCCTGGCCCTAATCAGAGAAACCAAACGACTATAAGCGGCGCCCCCTTTATTCATTTCTTTTCCGCAAACCAAGCGGGGAACCACAACCCATTTGGAAAGGACATCCAAGGCGTTTAAGTGATCTTCGAAATAGCTGTCACCCAGCTGCCACGCACCGTAGTCATTGATGGACGCCTCGACACTTAGGGCTGCAAAAACGATCGTCTTCACGCCATGCTCAAACGCCCCATTATCGAATTCGTCTCGCTCGAATTCGTCTGAAGCAGATTCCATCGCAGCGCGATCCTTCAAAAATTGCGAATAGGAGGCCTCAGAAAATCTGAAGTAGACGTCGCCGTATCCACCTAATCGAGACTTACCGTCTTTGAGGTGTTCAACTTCTGGATATTGGCTCATATGCGGCGCCTCAGATCGGATCCACTCTCAAAGGGCAAGCTTCGTTCGCGAAATCAAAGGCAACACCCGCAGTGCATTTAAGTACTTACTGAGTGCTTCGCATGATGTAGCGTTCGCAATAGCCGACAGATGATCCTTGAGCGGCGTGAACATCCAAATGCTCGTCAATGTGCGCTCAGAAACGGGGATAAATTGCTTCTGGGGCCAGTGGTGGGGTACCGACAACTTGAAATTCTCGTCATGCATATAAATGGAATAATCCACTTCAGCCTGCCGGAGAGCCTCCTCAGCCGCAAATTCCTCGTCGATCACTATCGGAAGGTGTTGCGTGTTCGTCGGGAAGGACAATTTGCAAGCAATACACACCCCTTCCGAGTCTGAAGTTTGAATCAAAACAAAGCTCTCAGCCTTGAGGTAGCCGCCGGTATTGCGATAGGTGGCACACACAGCATAGCTATGGTGTGGAAAGATGTTTGAATCAATTCGGTATACCTTGAAATCTACAATCGATGTTTGCGTCATACGCGTCATCCTTAGTAGTGAGACGTTCCCTACTTTTTGTACATGGTGCTAGGAATCAAGTAACACAAATTCTTCGCCATACATCGCGGAACGTATGTGTCGACAATCATCGCAGAGGCGGACTGTCGCATCGACCTCTTCGCCGAACTTCGCACCGACAATTTTGAAATCCCTCGCAGCGGCGTCGCCGCAGACGGAACACACATCAGGACTTCCAGCAGTGTCAATGACGTGTCTCGTGATTGCCGCTTGTTGCGGATTGACCGAGGCGACTGCCTTGAACCATTCGGGCGAGTGCGGAACGTATCGAGCCATTCGGCCTGTCCTCCATGCCGAGCATGAATGCCATCAAGCGTTTTCCTGCTTTCCGACTTGAAATACATCCAGGCCATAACAAACAGCGGCCAAACACCAAAAAAGAAACGCGGAATGAAGATTTTCCTGACCCTGAGGCGGCAACACGACATGTTGCATGAGCCCCTTCACGCCAAACGTGAGCATCAAGAGGCCCGCAAATGCGCGGACCGTGGGTAATTTCATCAACAATGAGAGCAAACCCCCTATTAGTAACGCGATTGTAAGAGCACACATCAACGCTAACGCTTCAATCAAAGCTCCCGCCACATCTCTAGAAAGGTGAAAAAATGCGTAGTCAGCAATCGCCAAATTGCTTTCAGATAGCCATGCGCCAAATTGAAGATAGATGGCTATGGCAAGGAAAACATAGGCGAGTATGCCAGCGAGTGCGTTTAAGCCCGTAATTTCCTTTAACGACACCAAATTCATCCCTCCCCCTTTCTCTTTAAGAAAATCGCAGATCGCAGTCTCCACCCTAGAACGTAGCACAGCTATTTCGGCGCGGGATTTTCGGGCGCCTTGAATTTTGCCGGGAACCCGTAAGCCCCCAAATGTCTAGCCGTCCTGCATTAAAGCAAACCGGTACCCACCTCGCTATCCAACCGTCTTCCGATCTCAACTTTTGAGATTTTCTGCCGCTAGCTTACGTTGGCGAAACTGGAATCCGAGGGTTGCAAATGACCATAGGGACACTTACCGAGCAATATGCTTGGCTCAGCTGGATCGCACCGATCGCCCCGGCCGTTTTGGTTGGCTGCGCTTTAGAAAGACCAACTTTCAGCTTAGGCAAGGCCGGCGTGCGGCCGTTAGGAAGCTTCTCGCTCGACAAAACTGGGAGAGCGCCCATCCTCTAAATCTGCAGATGGCAGTGGAGGAAGTTTTAGGTCAAATGCTGGACGATCGATGGATCAGGCTTGTATTTCGACGTCACAATCCGTGGGGTCTTTTGGTGGAATGTAAGCGGGCATTCGGGTTCATCAGAATTTCCGATGACCCCGACCGTTTTGAGGATAGCTCGCCGACTCGACGCGTGTCGCACCGCAACTTAGCCAAACTGTTTACAGTCGGAGGTCTATCACCGTGCTTCATGATATGGCTTACTGCGATATTCAAGTTCAATGTACCCGTCGGATTCACCGTTATCGTCATGCTCTCTCTCGTCACGGCCACTCCTTTTCTAATGTGGATGGCGAGCTGCTGCTTGTCTGCCCACAAATTGCTCCATGATCTCGATGCGCAATTTCCGATGTTACCGTCAAGCACCGACGTCGCCACGACTCGGCCCGTACGGTCCATTTCCAGGGCGAAATAGACCACAGCACGGAAACGCTGATATCCCTCGCTTGGCTTAGACAGACACCCTCTTCCCCGCACTGGGATGAATTGTTGCGAGTCCTGGGGCGGACCGGATTTCAGGGGGATAGTCCAGACGCACTAGAAGTCCCACCTTGCCTTTCATGATCTTTGGCCCTTGCGACCACTCGATTCGTGGAATCAATTCCCGGCGATGACAATGAGCGAAACGAAGGCTGATTTCTCTAGTGTCGTAAAAAGGCTTTTTTGGTCTTGGCTTGGACTGCTCCTCCTAGCCGTCGCTACCAAGATTGGCTGGCTGGCCGTTTTGACAATCGTTCTGACGGCCGCCATGCCATTCGTTCTCGTCGTCCTGTGGCTTGGCCTTTCTCAAACGGGGCGTTCCATAAGGGGCTGGTTCAAGCTTTGGCACGTCCGCGTGATTTTTGGTGCGCTCGTATTTTGCTACGCGACCTATGGTCACAAATGGGCTTTGGATATCATCAATCAGCTCTTCAACGTGGACCCGAAATACTTCGGAATTACATCGACAGTCCTTACCGTACTGTTCATTCCATTTGGCATCATTTACCGCCCGGAAATTACTGAGCGCGCCTGGGACGTTGTCCTTGTTGCGACTGTTTTCCTTACCCCTATTTATTGGCTGTACCTTTGCTTTATCGATGACGTTGAGGGCCGGGGTCTAAAATTTCTCTATTCCATTGCGTTGCCACTGGCAGGCGTGGCGGCCCTTACCCTGGCAGTTCAGATATCCAACGATTTCAGGCCAATGGTGCAGAACTTCGCGATCTGGGCGGACTTCAACGACAACCATCTGTGCACAGACCCTTGGGCGTCGAACGCAAAAGAGGTTGTTTTCCTGGACCATGGCGAAGTTCTTGCACACTTTCCTCGTGCCTCTCCCTTTCAGTTTCAGGTCGTCAGCTGCAATTACGCAAAAAAGTTCTAACCATAGGCGGCGCAGCTCAGGCCTTGGAAAAGCGAGCTACGCGATGCATGCGCCTCCGCGGCCCTTTTTTATCGACGCAAACGCAATGGCCTGGAGACGTCCTCTGGCGCTGGCAATCTGACGTGATTCAGTTGAATCAGTCGCACAATTGCCCGACCTGCACCTACCGCCGCAGCTCAGTCTAAATGACGAGCCATCCGAAGCCGACTAGGCTTCAATCAGCCTGATCAATTAGTTTGCCAAGTCGCATACCAAGGCCTTCGGCCACGCGAGCAAGCGTCATGAGCGTGAGGTTGCGCTCCCCTCGCTCGATCGAAGAATAGTAAGCGCGATGCATACCAATGAAATCGGCAAACGATTCCTGACTGTGGCCTAACGCCTCTCGGCGAGCCCTAATCGCTTTCCCTAGATTCGCCTGAAGTGCACTGTAGTCCATGCGGCGAACGTAGGGGGTCGCCACTTTTATGACTACGCCTATATATGTAGTCTATATATATGTATCAGGAGGCCGCCATGGCGCTTCGGCTTGTGGACGATGATCGCGACGTTTCTTTGGATCTCCCCTTGGATGAAGCCACCCGGGAGGCCGTAGGCATTCAACTACAACGCTGCGTTGTCGACGGTGATTGGCGATCGTTTAAAGATCGTCTCGTTGAGCGCATCGTCGCGCTTGTCGACGACGATCTTCATCCACCCTCGATGAAGCAACTCATTTACGCCATCGACATTGCTAAATCACTTCAAATCACGGTCCCAAACGAAGCACTCCGTTTTCGCGGTGCGATGTTTGATTTTTTGCAACGTTTTGCTCCGCTCTATCGCGAAAAATGTAGAAAAGTCGAAGTTGAAAGGCGTAATCGACTTTGCACTCCAGAAGCCGACGATTAGCTTAAGGCCAACAAACTATGCCAACCGAGAAAAGACATTACATGGAAGTCCGTACCAGCCAAACGCATCCACTTCGAATTGCAACGCTGTCTGTCGGCAAAAGCGGTGGCGCTATCGGAATAACGTTTGCACCAGGAAAACATCAAGCAGCCGCGATGACTGGCATCTGGGCTCGCGATCTGGCATCGGATTTAGCGGCGATTCGCACCTGGGGTGCCAGCGATCTCATTACCTTGTTAGAGCCTCATGAGTTCGAAGAGCTCCAGATTACACAATTGGCTGCGGTAACAGGCGGGTTTGGAATACGTTGGCATGGCCTTCCGATTACGGACGGATCACCCCCTGATGAACGCTTTCTTGGACCATGGAAGAAGATGTCCTCAGCGCTGATCCTAAGGGTCTTAGAGGGGCACAGAGTTGTCGTTCACTGCAAAGGCGGCTTGGGTCGTGCCGGCACGGTTGCCTCCCTTCCTTTAATGGACAGTGGCGCCGCTCGAACTGCGGATCAAGCGATGCAAATGGTTCGCGAAGTGCGACCGGGCGCGATCGAGACACAAGAACAAGAGGCCTTTCTTAGGAGATGGCCGATCAAGAATGTTAGCTGAGCCGATTAATTCGCTCCCCACGCATTACACGCGATTTACCACTCCGAACGCCGTGGGACGTTGACTTGGTCCCGTTCACGCGCCACGTGGAAAAGACGCTAGATGGCCGCACCCCACCGTCCACGAAATCCAAAGACAAAGCCGTGCGTCGCCAAGCCATCCACGCCCTCTCAAGCATCGTCGGCGCCCTCGTCATAGCTCGGGGCGTGTCCGACCCAAAACTTACCGAGGAAATCCTTCGCGAAACCCGGCTAGCGCTGACGCATGAGCGGCTATATCCATGGGTCAGACTGAAGTCGCGGCGACCGCCAATGTTGGTTGGGAGGTTGGTGTACCTTATACGCACGAGCTATTTGCAAACAGCCAAATCAAGAATGCAATCGTCTGATGTTACGTGGCAACATGGGAGTGCCATGCTATGAGCATTTCGACCCAAAGTGAGATACGCGGCCAATTCGCAAAAGCGGCCAAAGAATGGATCTGCGAATCATACGTCGTGCAGTTCCGCTACGTGGCACGAAAGGTTGCTGATCGGATCGAAATCTTGCACGCAATGGTTTGGTTTCACCCGTGGCTCGACGAAAATTCCGACGTATCACTGTTCACGTTTCACATCAGAGTTGGCGACTTTGAAATTGGCCAGGAAGTCCTTCCTAACGTCGCGTTAGTGGAGTCCTCCAGATTCTTAGAAGAGGCGCTCAACGGCAAAATTCACCTGCCAAATCTTGAGATGCAGCTAGCCTCAAGTAATGGTGTGCTCCATCACCATCAGGGAGAACCAAAAGACCCTTGGAACAACGTCATTTACATGACAGTGAGTGGCTTTGGTGCACAGCCCGTGCAATTCCCCCCAGGTCTGAACGATGATCTTCGTCGGGCGGACATTCCATTCGATGGATACACCGACCTTCTCCAGTGGCTGACGCTCAACGAGTTCCAACACCCCGGTGGTCTCCCGTCGATGGCCGTCGTTGTAAATCCTCCTGCGAGACTCGCAGACGGGCGCGTCGCCGACGGTGAGCTGACTTTGATCGTTGACGTAAAGCCAGCCGTCGACCCAAAAACTGTCAATGTCGCTGTGATGGGAACGCCGCCCGCGGGGGTAAGTTTGCGCAAGCAGCTCCGCGACCAAATTGTCTGGGAATCAGCGACGACGCAAAATCGGCTACGAGGATCTGCCACAGTGCAGCTGCCGAAGGCACACATGGCACTCGTCGCACTTTCCATCGGCGACACCATGGTGCAGCGTCAGTGGTACAGCGACCCGTCAATGTCGAGAAACGTACGCTTTATATCGACTCAAACGTTCGACAATGATCTGGCGAAAGTCAAAGAGCGCTTGAAGTCGTCCGACTCTAGGACATTCGAAAAGGCAGTAGCTGCACTCGCGTTCATGAGTGGCTTTGCGCCGCTTCTCCCATTAAATGATGACGCGCCAGACATCATCGCGATCACGCCTGGCGGTCAAGTCGTCATCATTGAGTGTACAGTCAAAACGACGGATGCTGTGCAAAAGATTGGAAACTTGGTTTCGCGCAGAGAAGCACTCGTCAGCGCCTACGCCAAAAGCTCCAATTTCAACACCATCCTGAGCGCTCTCATCTGCAAATGTCCGCGCAAGGAAATTCACGCCAGTGACGCCGATCTTGCGGAGCACGACGTTGTGCTGATCACTCAAGAGGGGCTCGAACGGCACGCTCAACGCGTGCAAACACCCACAGACGCCGACCGCATTTGCGAAAACGCGAAGATTCTTCTGCGGCGACTAAAGGTTCGCATCGAAAAGTAGTCGAACGTCGAATTGCACTTTTGTTCTTTAACGCATCGCTGGATGGCTGCGACGCGCCTTTGTAAAAATCTCGGACCAAGCCCCGCGTTTTGCGCCGACATCGAAGACACACGCCATGGAAAACCGAATCTGCGAAGACCACTTTTCGGATGAAGCCTTGAAAAACACAATACGCCGTGATGGCGTCGATGACCAAGTATGCGACTACTGCGGCCGAACTACGCATACCGTAGTCATCTGGGAAATCGCCGAGCACATTGATCAGATGATCGCCGACTTCTACGAGCCCACAACGGGCTATAACGAGGATGGCAGTCCTATCGAAACGGATATAGGAAAAGAACTGCAAGACCTTGTCTCCTCCGAGACCGGTCTCCATGGCGATCCACTCTCCGACCTAGTCGAATGTCTCAATGCGATGTGGTTCGACCGAGACTCCATGGAGATGCAGTATGGCGAGGATCCTCGATTTATCCCCAAAACACGATTTGGAGACGCACTTGATAGTGCGTGGCGCTCGATGGAAAGAAGCCTTCGTCATGAGGCACGCATGGTGAATCCTAAAGTGGCGGACACCCTGAAACGAGTGTTTGGTCCGCTAACCAACGATGAGCCTTTGGAGTCGGCTGGCAAAGGAGCCATCGTAGAAATTGGGCCTGGAACCTGAGGTTTCCCCACGTTTTTTCATGTTTGGAAACTCATCTGATGCAGCACATCGTCAGGCGGCGATCTCAAGGCTTCAATCCATTGCGAGACATGGCCGATAGGCCATTGCCTAACGAGTGCTTCGCGCCCTAAGCGCAATATCGAGTAAAGCTTGCGTTTTGCGCTGTGTGGAACAAGCCAACGTGCCATATCCATCGCGTCGGCCGCCAAGCCCGCTACCCAACTGGCAAACGCGGCCATGGCGCTGAGCAGAAGAAGCATCTCGATGCGACGATCTTTACGCGTCAAACTGTCTTCAAACGCTTGACCATAACGATGGGATTTCAGATCACGGAACGACAGTTCAATCTGCATGCGTCGCGCATAAAGCTTGACCATCTGCTTTGGACTGACCGCTAGCTGCGGTGAGGCAACGATCAACCATGGCTCACGTTCGCGCGCGGCCGCTTTGCGGCTTGCCTTGCTGCGTGCAACCGCGCCAAGCCGAGTGCGGTGCTTACGTCCTTTGGGTATTTTGCGGTAGAGCACCAAACGGGCTAACAGCGGACGATAGCGCGCGATCTCTACCTCGCCGAGATCTTGTGGTTGAGCGGTAGCCAACACATGCAGCGCCCGACAGGGTAGCCACGCGTCCTTCTGCGCGGTCGCGCCTGGGCGTGTAAAAAAGGTGCGATGGCGTACGCGACCTAGCCAATACCAACCCATGCTCTCTACGGCACGAAACCACGGATTTCGGAAGCCTGCGTCCGTGATCAGAATCGGCGTCATCCCGGCGGGAACGAGCGTCTTCAGTCGCTGCAAGAAGTGTTTTTCGGCGGCAGGGGAGCTTTGTTGCTTCCCGGTAAACACCATGTCCAAGATCGTTAATGTCCGTCCGCCGATCGGTACGGCTGCGCGCAGCAAACACCAGGATTTATCGGCTTTCAAATCCGACCAGTCCACGACAATCACAGGATGAGGGCCACGCAACAACCAGCGCGCCATGTTGGCATACAGGCTTTCGCGCTCGACATGCAGGTGCGGATTGCTAAGCAGCCGATCCAGCGCTTTCAGTGGTGCGCGCACTCGCTCGGCCCCTGGCCACGCACGCGCCATGTCCATCAGCGTCAATCGCCGGCCTGTCAACAAAGCGTCAACGGCTTGCATAAGGGACTTTTTCCGCAGCGCATGAATGGCTTCCAGTGAGAACGACAAACACTTCTGCAATACTTGCGTGGCGCGCATGGGTCGACACTCTTTTTGTGCTTGGTCGCCTTGAAGAATGCCCCATGCGCGCGCTTTCTTTCCACTCAGCTCAACCGCAACTTATTGAATCGGCTGCGGGAAACGTGGGGAAACCTCAGGGACGGAGGCGGTTAACGGGTTTAACTACCTCCGTCCCGTTTTCCGGACGGTTCCGCCACGCAGTGCTCGACACCAACCAGCGGTTCAACAGATAAGCGAGCCCTGAGATGAAATACACCTCGACCAGGATTGGCACCGCGAGCATGGCGATGATGAGCGGTTGCGCCAGGATCTGTTTGCCCTGAAATCCAAACAGCACCGTCAGCGTGATCAGCGACGGTCCGCCTCATTAAACGGACCTGGTATCTCACCGCGCCTAGGTGGTTGCACTCACGCTACGCTGGGCTCCGACGCCATCCTCCCGGCTCCCTATTCGGCGCCGCCAATGGCAACTCAGCTGAAGCGAGGCCATTCCCGTCGAGGGTCGTGACTGGCGTTGGACGTATGCGTATTCACCGACGCTGCTTGACTGCACCTGGAACCGAAGTGCTGTCTGATTCAACTGATCCATCAAATCGCTTTTGCGCTTTGGCAATGACACCTTTGTTGGTGTCGGCCCAACTGACCAGCGCCATGACGGGTTCCAGCAACGTTCTTCCCAGCTCGGTAAGCTCATAGTCAACACGTGGTGGAATCGTCGGATACATCGTTCGCGTCACCAACCCATCGCGTTCCAACCCGCGCAACGTCAGCGTCAGCATGCGTTGAGAAATACCGTCGATGCCCCGCCTCAACTCATTGAAACGCCGGACGCCGTTGGCCAGCGTAATGATGAGATAGAGGCTCCACTTATCACCGATGCGATCCAGGATTTTGCGGGTGCCCTCGCATCCTTCGGCACTCGGCGCGGGCACCTCATGAGGAACAGCAATGTGCCTGGGTGACATACATGTGCCTTCTTGTGGGGCGTGGCTGGGAACCATACGATCTTTCGTATCGTTTGGTAACTCAGAACTCATAAGTTACTTAGTTCTTATTTTAGCCCTAGGAAGTCCCATGAGCCACATCCTGTTGATCACGTCCAGCCCGCGTGGGGAAGGCAGTCTC
>Ga0209455_1000679_pt1 | contig 20232 bp, 12 predicted proteins | sample AraplaCol_mCL_r2_FD_184275 | JGI IMG/M metagenome (GOLD analysis project Ga0209455, IMG submission 184275) | Arabidopsis root microbial communities from North Carolina, USA - plate scrape CL_Col_mCL_r2 (SPAdes) (version 2) | ecosystem: Host-associated > Plants > Roots > Endosphere | place: USA... | reverse complement strand
GGGGGGATCAGATAGAGCAGCTGCATCAGGCTCTGCGAGGCGAGCCAGGGATCGCGCCAGAGCAGCAGCCACTCCTTGCGCCATAGCAGCAGGCGTGCCGATGTCGTAGCGAACCAGCCGAGGCGGCTGAGCTGCTGGCGGGCCGACAGGACAGCGCTGCCGGCGGAGGCGGCGTAGTTGCCGATATGGCGGGCGAGAACCAGCATCGGCACCAGCAAGCTGCCGAAGCCGAGCACGATGCAGCCCAGCAAGGCCCGGCCGTCGCCAAGCGCGGCCCGGGCCGGCCACCACAGCAGGCTGCCCATCTCCGGGGCATGGCTGCGCAAGAGATCGGAGGTAAAGAAGGCCTCCTGCGACATGCGACCGATCGACAGGATGGCGGCCGCCTGGATGCCGATGACGAAGGCCGAGCCGACCACGGCCGAGACGATCTGCGATACCAGGCGCGTGCGCCGCGGGCCCATTGTGTCGAACAGCATGGCGGTCAGGATCAAGGCAAAGCCGCTGGTGGTGCAGGCACCGGCGACCGCCAGTCCGAAAATCGACAGCCAGTGGCTGCCGCCATGAAGGATCAGCACGTTGACGAAGGGGATCAGGACGAAACAGATCATGACCAGCGTCGTCACGGCGGTATTGCCGATGCGCAGCATGAAGATCAGCCGCAGCGAGACCGGCGAGCTGACCAGCAGATCGAGATCGCCTTTCATATAGAACAGCCGGGTGACCCTTTCCAGCGCCTGCGACAGCATCAGCAAGAGGGCGAGAAGGATCGTGCCCGTCAGCGGAATATAGATATTTAGGTTAGCTGCTGGCGTTTCGGCGGCATAGCCGCCGACCATGCCGTAAGCGAGCACATGCATGAAGACGAAGCCGATCGCCAGCACCAGCAGGACCGTGCCGAGACGCCAGCGGTGTCCGGCCGTCAGGATATAGGCCAGGTCGCGGCGGGCCAGGCGCGCTTCATGCCTGGCCAGGAGAAGGGCGACCTTCAACAAGGCGGTGAGCCCGCTTCGGCCGGTCGCGGCCATGTCACCGAGATGCAGGGCCGTGGCGGGCGTCGGTCGCGGGCTGCTTTCGATAGGTCCCGCCATTCGGCTCAGCCCTCCGCCGCGTCATCGGGCGTTTCATTCTCGGCCGTCAAGGTGAGGAAGACATCTTCAAGGCTGGTCTCGCCGCGGCCGACGCGGGTGCGCAGATCCGCCAGCGTTCCCTCGGCAATCAGGCGGCCGCGGCCGATCAGGCCGATGCGGTCGGCCATGCGCTCCGCGACTTCCAGGATATGGGTGGTCATCACCACCGTACTGCCCTGACGGACCCGGTCTTTCAGCACATCCTTGACCAGGCGGGCAGCGCGGGCATCGAGGCCGGTCAGCGGTTCGTCGAGAATGATCAGCCTGGGGTCGTGGACCAGTGCCCCGGCGAGGGCCACTTTCTGCCGCATGCCCTTGGAAAAGTCCTCACAGCGCTCATCGGCCTGGGCGGTGAGATCGAGCATGGCAATGAGGTCGCGCGCGCGTCGGGCCGCGGCGGCAGGGGCTACCCCCCACAGTCCGGCGACGAAGACCAGATATTCCATGGGCGTCATCTTGTCGTAGATCATCGGCTCGTCGCTGACCCAGGCGGTGATCCGCTTGGCGGCGATCGGGTCGCGCAGGGCGTCGATCCCGAATATGCCGACGGAGCCGGAATCCGGCCGCATCAGCCCGGCGACGATGCGAAGCGTCGTAGTCTTGCCGGCACCATTGGGGCCGAGCAGCGCATAGAACTCGCCTTGGGCAACGCTGAAGCTGAGGCCATCCACCGCCGGCTGCTTGAACCGCTTGCGCAGCTCGGCAACCTGCAGGGCTGGCGCGGGTCCGGCCGCCGATGGCACCTGCTGGTTCGCCGTGATCTGATTCATCCGGATTCAAACCCTTTTTGCCCTGCTACGCGTGCAGCAGCCTTGTTACGCATGCGCGCCCAGCCTGCCAGGCTGTGCCCGTTACGATACCCGGTAACGCCACAAGGTCAACTTGGTGGGCGAGGGTTGAGAATTGGTTGAGGAAAGATAAAGGTTGAGACGTCTCGCTGCAGCCAGGCCGGGCACAGGTCGCAAGGACGGATACGTGCGCAAGACGATGCCTGCAGAAGGGACTATAGCGTGATACGGGTCGAGCCAGCGCCGGCCTTCAGGAAACGCTCCTGGTCGCGGCGCGCCAGCCGAGAGCGGTTAGCCCGGCAGATCTGCCGATCGTCAGGCAGCCTTGATCGCCGACAGGAAGGCCTCGACCTTGCGGCGCAGGGTGTCGGACTGCTGCGAGAGCTCGCTGGCGGCGCCCAGCACCTGTTCGGCGGCCGCACCGGTCATGCTGGCAGCCTGGGAGACGCCGGCGATATTGGTGTTGACCTCCTGGGTGCCGACTGCGGCCTGCTGGACGTTCCGGGCGATCTCCTGGGTTGCGGCCCCCTGTTCCTCGACGGCGCCGGCGATGGCGGTGGTGATGCTGTTGATCTCGCCAATGGTCTGCCCGATCGACTGGATTGCCTTGACGGCTTCGCCCGTCGCCTGCTGGATGCCGCCGATCTGTGCGGCGATTTCCTCGGTCGCTTTGGCGGTCTGGTTCGCAAGGTTCTTCACCTCGCTGGCGACGACGGCAAAGCCCTTGCCCATTTCGCCGGCCCGGGCCGCTTCGATCGTGGCATTGAGCGCCAGCAGGTTGGTCTGGCTGGCAATGTCGTTGATCAGGCTGACCACCTCGCCGATCTTCTGGGCTGCTTCGGCGAGACTCTTCACCTGGGCATTGGTACGGTTGGCGTCCTCTACCGCCTGGCCGGCAATCTGGGCCGATTGGGTAACCTGGCGGCTGATCTCGGAAACCGAAGCGGACAGCTCTTCCGTCGCGGTGGCCACCGTCTGCACATTCATCGAGGCTTCTTCAGAGGCACTGGCGACCACAGTCGACTGACGTGAGGTCTCTTCAGCCGTCGAGGTCATGGATGAGGCGGTCGCCTGCATCTCCGCGGTGGCGGAAGCGACGGTCCGCAGCACATCACTGACGTCGTGGTCGAAATCATTGGTCAGCCGCTCGATCAGGCGGGCCCGCTCCGCCCGCTGACGCTGGGCTTCCAGTTCCTGGGCGGCCAAGGTTTCGGCCCTGATCATGTTTTCCTTGAAGACGCCGAAGGCATTCGCCATTTCCGCTACTTCGTCGCGGCCGACGACCGGGACGGAGACGGACTTGTCACCGGAACTGAGACGCTTCATCGCCTCGGCGAGGGCGACGACGGGGCGGCTGATACCCCTGCCGATGGCCCAGGCCAGCAGCAGCATGATCACGCCGATGACAACCACCGTCACCATCATCGTGGTGCGGGCGCGGCTGTCGATCTGCAGCATTTCCGTCCGGGCGGCATCGAAACGGCCATTAGCAGATTGCTGGATCGCAGCCAGGATCGGCTCGGCATCGGCATAGGCTTGGCTCATCGCGGCCAGCTTGTCCTTGATCGCCAGATCGAGCTTGGCCATTTCAAGGAAGGCGGCGAGATAGGTGCCTGAGAGGGCGGTCAGCTTGTCCTGCGCGTCAGTGGCGAGGCTGGACTGCTTGACCAGATCGTTGAAATGCGCCTGTTCCTTGGTGAGATTGTCTGCATAGCTCTGGTCTTCGCGGGCGATGAAGTCCTTTTCATGGCGCCGCATCATCAGCATCGAGATCATCAGCTGCGGATCACTGTTGGATTGCAACGCCGCCTCGATTTCATGGACCGCGCCGCGCAGCTTGCCGAGCAGGCCGCTATCCGGCTTCAATCCCATGGTGATCACGTCATTCGCGACTTCGTTGAACTTGGCGTCATAGGCGCGGTAGAGATCCTGCAGCTTCTGCAACTGCGCGCCGTCATCGGCGTTGATGGCGGCCGCAAGGGTTTTGGTTTCTTCCGCGATCTTGGCGCTGGTCTGGGCGTGCAGGTCGGCGAAGTTCTTGTCCTTGCGCAGCAGGAAGTCCTTCTCGCGCCGACGGGCATTGAGGAAATCCTGCGAGATATTCTGCACCGTGATGTATTCTGCGAGGGCCGCATCGCGCGCGGCTGAAACGCCGCTCCTGATGCTGTCGGTGATCAGCAGTGCTGCAAGCACGATGGCAAAGCCCAGCAGGGCGACGCCGGCGATAGCGAGAATCTTGGTACCAATCCGTATGCGCGCGAGCAGGCCTGTCATGACGCCCCTCCGGTCCGATCGATGTCGCGGCGGGAACCAGCCAAGCAGGTGACGATGTTCCCCGTCCCTGGGCAATGCGGCTGAGCGTCATGAAGCGGCTCTGCCGCTCGCCAGAGCAGACAAAGCCTAACAGCCAGTTATTAAAGGCTGGATAAGAGAAACGACGATGTAACAGCTGACAAACGCCGTAATCGTGGAAATCGTAAATATTTTAGGAATTGCGATCTAAGCATGCATACGGAAACTGCGCGCAAATTTCCCATGCGGTATCAGGGGAGAGGAATCACGCCGCGATGTTATGAAGTGGCAGGGCTTCATCGGCGAGATAGGCGCGCACTTCATCGAGCAATTCCAGCAGTGCCGGTTTGCTTGCTGCTTCGGCCCGCACCACCAATGCTGCCTGGGTATTGGAGGCGCGTAACAGCCACCATCCGCTTTGGCGCCGCACCCTGACGCCATCCGTCCTGTCGACATCGGCGCCTTGTCGTCTGAGACGATCGGCGACCCGCGCCACCACGGCGAATTTCCGTTCCTCGCTGCAATCGAGCCGGATCTCCGGCGTGTTGACCGCGGGAGTCAGCCGGTCCGCCAATTGCGCCAACGACAGACCGTCACGCGCCATGACCCGCAGCAGGCGGATGGCGGCATAGAGCGCATCGTCATAGCCATAATAGTCATCAGCGAAGAAGATGTGGCCGCTCATCTCGCCGGCCAGTTTCGCCTGCATTTCGATCATCTTGTTCTTGATCAGCGCATGCCCTGTCTTCCACATCAGTGGCGATCCGCCGAGCCGGGCGATTTCATCAAATAGCGTCTGGCTGGCTTTGACATCGGCGATGATGGTGGCGCCGGGATGGGCGCGGAGCACGTCGCGGCTGAGGATCGCCAGCAGCTGGTCACCCCAGATGATGCGGCCCTGCCCATCGACGGCGCCGATCCGGTCGCCGTCGCCATCGAAGGCGATGCCGAGATCGAGCTTGTGGTCGAGGACAGCCTGCTGCAACTGGCGCAGATTGGCCGGCTCCACCGGGTCCGGGTGATGGACGGGAAAGCGGCCATCGATCTCGGCATTGAGCAGGACATGCCGTCCGGGCAAAAGCTGCGTCAGTCGCCGCAGGATATCGCCGGTCGCGCCATTGCCGGCATCCCAGCCGATCGACAGCCTGCTGGTATCCGCGTCCTCAAGGCCGACCAGGATGCGGTCGATATAAGCGGCCGAGATATCGCTGACAGGATAGCGGTGATGGCGGGGCAGGGTGTCATTCCAACTGCCGCTCGTCACCGGAGTCGCCGTGGATGCGCTCACCAAAGCGGCGAGCAGATCGATCATCGCGCCATGGACCATGTCATGCCCGATCATCATCTTGAAGCCGTTATGACTTTTCGGATTGTGCGAACCGGTGACCATGATGGCGGCGTCGACTGGCAGGTGATGGGCGGCAAAATACAGCATCGGCGACGGGCCACAGCCCAGGGAAAGCGGTTCGCCACCAGCGGCCTGGATCGCGGCCAGGAGATACCGCGCGAGGATCGGTGAGCTGAGCCTACCGTCGCGGGCAACGGCGATACGCGGTCGGGTCGTCAGCTGGATGTGGCGAGTAAGGGCAACCAGGGCGCCGCCCAGGGCCATTGCATCGGCGGGACTGAGCGTCTCACCGAATATGCCACGGATATCGCATTCGCGCAGGATGGATGGATGAAAACAATGCGGTTGCACCTGATGCCGCCCCCCTGCGGCGAACCATTCGAAACTATACGGTCCATGGTTCAACCCGGATCAACACCGCAAGGTCATATTTGTGCCTGATCCCCGCAAAAAAACTTCCCCGGGCGCCAGGAACGGGCATCCGTGCAAAGCGTTCTTCAAGTGCAAGGTCCTGGCGATGCAATCAAACCGCAAAGATGTCGGGGGAATGGCCAGCAGGAATGGCTTCAGGTCGAAGCGAGAGAACGGCGCGCCCGGGAGAGCAGCGCCGTTTTGGCATCGACAGTGATGGTGTGAGAAGATGAGCATCGGCGACAACGGTAGATCGGCTGAAAGAACTGGGCGGCAATCTGCATGGCAGAAGCCGGCGGCATCTGACACAGCTGCGGATATTGTCATTCCCGTGATCCTTGCCGGCGGTGGCGGCAATCGCCTGTGGCCATTGTCGCGCGAAGCCCATCCGAAGCAGTTCCTGCCCTTGTTAGGACCGCGCAGCCTGTTGCAGGAAACTTTGTTGCGTTATGCCGACCGGCGCATCTTCGAGCCAGCGATCATCGTCGGCAGTGAGGCGACACACCTCACGCTGGCCGAGCAGGTGCAGGCCATTGGCCAGGCAGATGTCAGCCTCATTCTGGAGCCGGTGGCGCGCGGAACGGCGCCGGCAATTGCCGTGGCGGCGCTGCTGGCGGTCGAGCGTTCGGCCAATGCGATCATCCTGGTGGCCCCTTCCGATCACGCGATCGGCGATCTGCCGGCTTTCCATCGAGCCTTGCAGACGGCCATGGCGGCGGCGCGCCTGGACCAACTGGTGACTTTCGCCGTTCGGCCGCAACGGGCCGAAACGGGCTACGGCTATATTCGCTGCGGTGCTCCCCTGGGTGAGCTCGAAGACGTTCAACGCATCCATACCTTCGTCGAGAAGCCGAATGCCGAACGCGCCCAGGAAATGATCGAACAGGGTGGCTATTTCTGGAACAGCGGCATGTTCGTCATCCGGGCGCGGGTCTATCTCGAGGAATTGCGCCGCCTTGCCCCGGATATCATGGCGGCAGCCCAGAATGCCTTGGCCGGGCGGCAGGGCGATCAGACCTTCCTCTGGCTCGATCACGAGGCCTTCGCCGCCAGTCCCAATATCTCCATCGACCATGCGGTGATGGAACATACCAAGCGCTCCTGTGCCGTGGTGTTGGAGGCCGGCTGGTCGGATGTCGGGACCTGGTCGGAATTGTGGCGGATGGCATCGCGCGACGCCGCCGGCAATACCACGAGCGGCGATGTCTTCTTGCATGACAGCCGGGATTGCCTGGCGATCGGCGCGACCGGTCTTACCGCCCTGGTGGGCGTCAGCAATCTTGCTGTCATCAATACGGATGATGCCGTCCTGGTGGCATCGCTCGACCAAGTTCAGTCCGTGCGCGAGATCGCGGCGGTGCTGCGCCGACGCAATCGCAGCGAGCTGGTGCGTCATGCACGCCAAGAGGAGAAGTGGGGCTCGCGCTGGCTGGTCCATGCCGAAGACAATTTTCAGATCTGTTGTCTGACTATTCGGCCCGGCGCTGAACTGCCATGCCCAAGCATTGGTGGCGAGGGTGATGCGCCAAATGGTGACGACCGCCAGGCTGCTGGGCATCAGACTGTTGGGCATCGCGCCAACCATCACCCGGCCCATGACGGTGATGACTTGCCGGCCCGTGGCCATTGGCTGGTAGTCAGCGGTACCGCGCGGGTTTCTTATGGCGACGAAATCAGTGTCCTGCGGCCGCAGCAGTCGATCTCTTTGTCGCCGCGCAAGGCCTATCGATTGATCAACAGCGGCAGCATGCCGTTGGTCGTCGTCGAAGTCCGCTGCGACCTTGACGGTGACAGCGACAAGAGCAACGGCTGGCACCCGGCGATGGAGCGGGTGGCGATGCTCCGGCGCGGTTGAGATCGACTGTTGAGATCGACCAAGGATATTCGTGAAAAGCGGAGGTCGCGTTGCGTATTGCCCGTTCAGGCCTGGCCGCGGGGCATGCGCATGACGAGGCCGGACAGGAAGCCAAAAGCCCAGCTGTGATGCATGACGGCGGCGGCTACACCCATGGCCGCCAGGCAGGGGTCCCGACCCCGTAACGCGGCAGCGGCACTCCAGCCGAGGCAGAGCAGCAGGTAGGCGAGCGGGATCACGATGAAGGCCGGATGCAAGGCGGCTGCCAGCAGGATGCCGCCAACGGTTCCCGCGGTCACCGCCACTGGCGCCAGTTGGCGCGCCTTGAGCCGATAGCGGTGGCTACGATAGGTGAGGGCGCGGCCGCGGCCGTAATGGAAATACTGACGCCACAGGCCGCGAAGGGTCTCGCGCGGGAAATAGGTCATCGGCACCGAGGTCTCCAGCCAGATGCGGCCACCGGCCCGCTGCAGGCGCATGTCGAGATCGACGTCTTCATTGGCCCGCAGCGTCTCGTCATAGCCGCCGGCCAGCCGATAGAAGGCACGGTCGAAGGCTGCGTGATGGCCATGGTCGACGAAGCGTGAGGGGCCGGGACGGCGATGCGCGGAGCCGCCATTGCCAAGCAGGCTGTTTTGCGCCGCCGCTGCGGCCTTCTGGAAACAGCCGGTTCCGACCGTGCGCATGGTGACGACGACCGATTGTGCGCGATTGGCCCGTAAAGCGGCGAGGCAGGTGGCAACGAAATTTGCCGGATAGAGCGCATGGCTATCGGCGCGGAGCAGCACGGTCGCGCGCGGGTCGGCAAAGTCCGCGGCGAGGTTGACGGCCGCCGATTGCAGCCGCCGTGGATTGTGGACCAGCCGGATCCGCGGATTGTCCCGTGCCAGCCGCATGACCAGCTCGGTGGTGCCGTCGCTGCTGCCGCCATCGATGATCAGAATCTCATAGTCGAAGGGCGGATTTTCACCGGCCGCACCCTGCGGTGTCACGCTGCGGATCGCTTCGGCAATAAAGCCCGCCTCGTTGAGGCAGGGCATGACGATGCTGACAAAGCTATCCTGGATGGCTCCCGGGGAGACGGGCGGCATGTTAACCGCGGTCGGCGCACCTGCCGCCGGCATCAGATCCATGCCGTCCATCAGCGGCATTCGCTCGGATGTGAGCCTGCGACCTCAATAAGCATTGCTGCCGCCCAGAACCGCGAGCACGGTGCGGAACAAGATTTCGATATCCAGCAGGATCGACCAGTTCTCCATATAATAGAGGTCGCATTCGACCCGCCGGATGATCTTGTCCTCGGTATCCGTCTCGCCGCGCCAGCCCATCACCTGAGCCCAGCCGGTGATGCCCGGCTTCACCTTATGGCGGACGGCATATTCCTTGACCACTTCCTCATAGAGCTTGCCGGCGGCCTTCGCCTGGGTGGCATGAGGGCGAGGACCGACCAGCGACATCTGCCCGAGGACAACATTGATGAGCTGGGGGATCTCGTCGAGACTGGTGCGCCGCAAGATGCGACCGACACGGGTGATGCGGGGGTCGTCGCGGGTCGCCAGCTTGGCGGCATTGGCGTCAAGTTGGGTCGCATACATCGAGCGGAATTTATAGACGTTGATCAGGTTGTTGTTATAGCCGTAGCGCTTCTGCTTGAAGAAGATCGGGCCGCGACTGTCGATCTTGATGGCGATGGCGCAGGCCAGCATGATCGGCGATACGGCGATCAGCAACAGCGTGCCGAGCACCATGTCTTCGATGGATTTCGATAGCGCACTCCAGCCGCTGATCGGCCGGGAGAAGATGTTGAAGACCGGGACGCTGTCGAGCTTGTCGAAGCCCTGGTTGAGGAAGCGATGGCCAATTGCATCCGGCGCGAGTCTTACATTGGCGGGGATGACCTTCAGGCGATCGAGGATCTGTAGCAACCGTTTCTCGGCACCCCAGGGCAGAGCGACGACGATTTCATCGATACGCTCCAGCCGCGACAGATGCACGAGATCGTCGATGGTACCCAGAACGTCCTTGGAGCGGATCTGGTCCGACGCCCGGCTCAGGCGATCATCGAAGATGCCGATGATACGCGTCCAGGGTTCCTTGCGCTGGCTGATCGATTGCAGCAGCATGGCGCCATGATCGCCAGCGCCGACAATGGCGACGTTGCGGCTGATTGTGCCGGTGCGGGCCGCCGTCATCAGCACGCTGTTCATGGTGATCCGCGTCAGGCACATCAGCATGACCGAGACCGAAACGATATTGATCGGCCCATTCAGCGGCCATTGGAAGGCGCCATCGAGGTCCATTACGATCAGCAGGCCAGCCTCGGTCCCGCCGATGATCAGGCTGTAAAGCAGCAGCTTGGTCACCTGTCGGATCGGATTGTCGATCGCAGATTTGTCGTAGCTGCCGGTCGCGACCAGCAGGAACAAGATGCCGACTCCGAAGCCGATATCGGTCAGCTGCCACAGCAAGGCGTGGTCAGGATTGGTGCGCCAGGCGAACCAGCTGGAGATGCCAATCCCGCCGAGCATCGCAACTGTATCGAGCACGGCGATGATGCCGATGATGACATCGGTCGAAAAAGGAAGGTTGTGGCGCGGCGTATGGCCGCCCGGTGTTTCTTTCACCGTGACCAGTTCCAACCGGTCGCTTCGATTGAATTGCCGCAGTCTTTCACTCACGGTGCCGTGCTCCGGCTGTTACGTCGGGTCAGAGATCTGTCAGGTGCGGATACGTCATCCAAACCGACGACATATATGTCAGCGGTCGAGGAACGGAGCATTGGCGCGCAAGTTCCCGGCGAATTAAGGAAGATTGCTGCAGGTGCGTTATTGCATTTCTTTTTCTGCGAGAAAATCTTGGCTTGACGCATGGGCACCGAGCTGCCCCCTGAGTCGCATCTCCGGCGGAGATGCAGTTAAGCGCCGTGCATGTCCCAGAATGCTTATCCCAGCGCTTATTCTCAAACGCACATTTATCTGCATTGTTCTTTGAGGAGAGCCTGGAGGGCCTGCGGCGCGTCTCTGCACGCGTTGCACCGTTTCGCTCGGTCTCTGTGCAAATTCCCAGCCGTCGTTATCGCGATCAAATTTCGATTCTGCACATGTTGGTACATTGGTTTGGAGGTTTGAAAATCGCGACAAAACCAGCCTCCCCCTCGCGCGAAATTGATCGCGTGTAAAACGCAGCGAAGCCGCGGCTTGGCGCCGCAGATGGCCAGCAAAAAGATTTCTAAGTGTCACGGAACTAGCGCATCGGTAGCGTGTTTGCGTTGCCGACCGAAGCCAGCAGCTTGGTCCGGGAATCGCGTCTGTCTTTACTTCAAGACACATTGAAGACGGAGAGGCGAGGATCATTTCGGAAGCCTTCAACGGGCACCGCGCTGCTGTCGAGGTCGGGTCATACGGCAGCGGGCTCATGCGCAGGCACGACACCGTCTAAACTGTGTGACCTCTCGACTGCCCAACAATCATTGCTCGACTGCTTTGCAACGTGACCGTGGAACTGCTGCGGGAAAATACCCGGCATTTGACTAAAAGGCGGGCCATGGGCGCCGCGCGAACACGTATCAACGGCGTCGCCCATTGGGGCTACGCCAACAAAGAGGGGGTTATAATGCGTAAACTGGGTATTGCCCTGGTTATGGCGGTAAGCGTCTTCCTCGGCCTCGGCCGGGTGTCGCAAGCCGCAACCGTAACGCAGGATTTGGGGACCCTAACCGGTCCGACGAATGCGGCGTTTGGCACGGATTTGGCCGGTCAGCCGAATTTCGTGCTTGATGGCGCCGGGACTGGCACACTGCGCGTCAATTTCTCGATCGCCACGGCTGCCAATAATCTGGCGGCTTCGCTCACCGCTTCTTCGGTGAGCTTGCAGGCTCTGAAGACCTTTACTTTTGGTCTTTATGACTCAGCGAATACGCTGCTGACCCAGGTCGACCAGAGCTCGGCGGTGTATCCCAATGGTGCCACGACCTTCTCGTTCCTGGACTTTGCCAATCTGCTGAAGTCGGGTGCCTATTACCTGCTGCTGACCGTCACCTCGGGTGTGGCAGGGCAGAATGTCAGCGGCAATCTCCATATCTCGGCCGTACCGCTGCCCGCGGCGCTGCCGATGTTTGGCGTTGCCCTGCTCGGCCTGGCGGGTCTCCGCCTGCGCCGGCGTGGTCGCATGGCCGTATGACGTGAACCGGCCCGGCGGCCTACCGTCCGGGCGGGTAAGCGCATACGGATGAGCATATCGTCAGGAGTGGGGACCACCGCTTCTGCCGGACACATTGGGGCGCTTCCGGCCATCGTCTCCGGCCGGCGGCGCCCTTTTTTCGTCTAGTTTCCAGCCCTTTTTGGCGCCAGCGCCGCAACGAGGCGGGCCGGTAATAGGGCTGGCCGCCAACCGAGCCGGGAAACTGGCGCTCATTATTAGTTGAGAGAAGCGGGGCCGATGGAAAAGATTCGCGGCACTGCGAGGAACCAGCCACCGGCCTACTCCGTTTAGGAGCCGGTTAAAGTCGCTGTCTTCAAAAGACACAGTCATCCCCTCCCGATCCCTGCCTGCTGGGCGAAGTGCAGGATTGTCGGCTGGATGGCTGGATATAGGCCGGTATTGCTGTGGCCGAGGGTTCCCAACGACCCTCTTCCTGAAATGTCGGTCACGGATAGGATCGAAACAAGGGGTAACAATGACAAAATTCTTTCGGCCGTTGATGTTAATGGTCTTGCTTGCTGGTCTCACGCCCTCCGTCGCCCAAGCAGTCGATGCGGACTACAAGCTGAACCCGGGAGATGTTCTGCAGATCACGGTATGGAAGGAAGAGGGGCTCGACCGCGAGACCCTGGTGCTGCCGGACGGCACCGTTGCCTTCCCGTTGGTGGGCACGCTGCAGGCGCGCGGCAAGACCGTCGGACAGCTGCAGGATGAAATCAAGGCTGGCCTGCAAAAGGCCATCCCCGATGCCCCGGTGACGGTCGTCGTCAAGAATGCGCTCGGCAACACGGTTGACGTGATCGGTCAGGTGCTGAAGCCCGGCGAATTCGTCGCCGCCCATCCGCTGACCGTCATGCAGGCCTTGAGCCTCGCCGGCGGCCTGACGCCCTATGCCTCCGAGAAGCGCATCGGCATCGTCCGCCATCACCAGAACGGCAAGGACGAGCATATCGAGTTCCCCTATTACGAAGACATTCTCGACGGTAAGAATCTAGACAAGGATCTCGTGCTGCAACCGGGCGACGTCGTGCTCGTTCCGGCCTCCAGCTTGTTCTAAGACCAGCCCATGCACGACAACATGGCAGGCTTTGGCAGCAAGCGGTGCTTGACCGCTGTGATGCGGGTCGCCTTGGTCATGATGACCGGGGCGACGGCGATCGGCTCCGCACGAGCTGATGGCTTCACCCTGAATGCAAAGTTGGGCGGCTTTTTCGAGATGGATACCAATCCGCTGCTCGACCGCAAAGGCGAGAAGACGCTTTACGGCTGGAATTCCGTGCCGGAACTCATCCTCACCGGCCGCACGCCAGATCTTACCCTGGATACAGACACGTTCGTCAGCGACGGCCGGTTCAACCTGCAGGAATTCAACTCAACCGACGTCCACAACTACACGACGCTGAATTACCAGGGTGACGACTACTATCTCAAACTGGAGGGTGGCTTCGCCTTCGACACCACGCGGACCAGTGAAATCGAGAGTTCCGGCAACAATGTTGCGGGTGTCCGGCACTACGGCATCAATTTCCAGCCGGAATTCGGCTATAGCATCAATGAAGTCGAGCAGGTCGTCGTTACTGCAAACTACCTTGCGAACTTCTACGACAATACTTCTGAATTCACGGACTACGAATCCTACGGTATCTCGCCGAAATTCCTCTATGCCTTTACCCTGCGCGATACCGGCTTCATCGCCCTGCAGGCATCGCATTTCGACACCTTGAGCGGTCGGGATAGCGAAGGCGATTCCGTCGGGCCGTATATCGGCTGGATTCATCATTTCAGCAACCGCTTCACCACCACGGCGGATGTTGGTTATCACATCATCCACAATAACAGCGACAGCGACGGCAGCAGCTGGGACAATGACTACTTTTACGACTTCGCGCTGACTTATGGCGTCGAGGGGGAAGATCCCGATGTCGTAACGCTGTCTGTCGCCCGTAAGCTGGTACCGCAAAGCTCCGCCCAGCAGGTGACCCAGACGGCCATCTCCCTCAAGGAGACCCATCACTTCACGCCACGCTTCTCAGGCGTAGTCGACTTCACCTATCACAACCAAGACTACAGTTTGAGCAAGGATGGCCACCTGAAGGATTACATCGAGGGGTCAGCTGCGCTGCAATATAATGTCACCCGGGAACTAGTTGTCGGCTCAAGCTATCGTTATCGGCAGGAATCACAGTTCGGCGAGGGCGGGACGGCGAAGGGACACACGGTCATGCTGACCGTTACTTATAGTCCGTTCACACCGCTGACGAGCTGGTAACGGCTGAATTGAGAGCGCACGCCGATTTGGCGATCGAATACATGGAATAGGCAAATGGAACCTGTGGGATTAACTGATTACTTGGCGATTTGGCGACGTCACCGCCTTGCATACTTCCTGACCGCCGCCGGCATCTTATTGGCCGCGGTGTCGTTTGCCTTCTTGTGGCCGCCGAAATACCGCTCGACCGGTACGGTCCAGATCGAGCAGCCGGAAATCCCGCAGGATGTCATGGCGACCGGCCCGACCGACTTCAATGCCGCCGTGGCGGCCTTCATCGACCAGCGGATCGAGCAGATCCATGACCGGATCACCGCAACGCCGAACCTGATTGACGTCATCACCAAGTTCAATCTCTATCCCAAGCTGCGCAACACCATGCCGATGGCGCAGGTGGTGAAGAAGATGCAGGATGCGATCCTGCTCGATCTCAAGAGTTCGGATCTCGCCAATCCCAGTGCCGCACAGCATCTCAATGCCCGCCAGCTTTCGGCCATCGCCTTCACCATCAGCTTCGACTATGGTGACCCGCTGGTGGCCCAGGAAGTGTCCAACGAACTTATCTCGCGCTTCCTTAATGCCGACCTGAAACAGCGCCGCGATCAGGCGGCGGCCACATCTGCCTTCATCACCGACCAGATCGCGCAGCTGGAAAAGCAGCTGAGCGACCAGGAAAAGGCGATCAAGGAGTTCCGCGACCAGCATCAGGGAACCCGGCCGGAGGATCTGCCCTTCAACATGCAGATGGCGGCCAGCACCGAGCAGCAGGTGGCCACTCTCAGCCAGCAGATGCAGGCTCTCGACCGCCAGCGTGGCGATCTGCAATCCCAGATTGCCAATACCGAGCCCTATTCGCGGGTGGTGGATGACGGCCAGCTGCTGACAACCCCGGCCGTCCAATTGAAGGCGCTGCAAGGCAAGCTCGCCGGCATGGAGGGCCAATACGGCCCGGATTATCCGGATATCGTCAAGCTGAAGAAGCAGATTGCCGGCTTGCAGGCACAGGTCGGCAAGAATTCCAGTGCCAAGGCCACATCCAACGGATCCGTCGGCGACGCCGACAATCCAGCCTATATCATGCTGACCTACCAGCTGAAGTCGCTCGATCAGCAATATCGCAGCCTGCAGACGCAAATGGACGACGCGCGCAAGCAGAAGAACGACTACGATGCGCGGGTGGCGGCCACGCCGGCGGTGGAGCGGCAGTTTGCGGCCCTCAATCGCGACTACGACAATGCCCAGCTGCGCTACCGTGATCTGAAGGACAAGCAGCTCGCCGCCAGCATGAACCAGCAGCTGGAGCAGGACCGCAAGGGCGAGCGCTTGACGATGATCGATTCGCCGGACCTGCCGACCTCGCCACGCATGCCGCCGCGCAAGATCGTGCTGGCGCTCGGTTTCGTCATGGCGCTCTTCGGCGGCTTTGCCGGCGTCTATCTGATGGAAATGCTGAACAGCTCGGTGCACGGCACGCGGCAATTGACGGCCCTGGTCGGGGTGCCGCCCCTGGTGGCAGTGCCGCGGATTGCGACACCTTCGGAGCGCCGTCGGCGGCACGTCTATCAATTTGCGGCAGCGGTGGGCGTCGTGGTGATCGTCGTCGGTGGTGCCGATCTCTATGACCAGTATGTCCAACCCCTTGATGTCCTCTGGGCATCGATCGCGCAGCGTTTCGTCGGCTCGGTATGAGCCGGCAAGTGCGTATCGTTCTGGCTGGGAAGACAGCTAGCTAGCAGAACCAACACTTGTTTCGTGGAGATTGGCATTTGGATAGGCTCGAAAAGGCACTGATGAAGGCTCGCGAGCAGCGGCGCGACGCCCTCGATCATATTCGGGCGATCAATGGTCGCGAAGCGCTGGGCAGGATGGCGGCCGCGGAGGTGAACGGGGCTACCGTCACCAAGCTGGAGCCGACCCCGATGCCGGTGGACGAGCCGGCACCGGCGCAGACGCGGCTGGTTAATCTCGTTGAGCCCGAGTTGGAGCGCAACCGGATCGTCGCCCGGCATGGCAAGGCAACGGAGGCAGATACCTTCCGCATCCTGCGCACCAAAGTGATGCAGCTGATGATGCGGAACAATCTGCGTTCGATCGCCGTCACCAGCCCGCGCTACGGCGACGGCAAGAGCACTATCGCTATCAACCTGGCGATGAGCATCGCGCTTGACGTGAAGCAGACGGTCTGCCTGGTCGATCTCGATTTCCGCAGCCCCAGCGTGCACCGCTATCTCGGCATCAATCCGGAGATGGGGCTGTGCGATTACCTGCTGCATGATGCGCCGATTGCCGATTGCCTGGTGCGGCCTTCGCACGAACGGCTGGTCGTGCTGCCGACCCGGCGCCGTCTGGACAATTCCTCGGAGACGCTCGGCGCGCCGAAGATGGCGGCCCTGGCCCAGGAGCTGAAGTCCCGCTATCCCGACCGGATCATCATCTACGACATGCCGCCGCTGCTCGCCCAGGACGATGCCATCGGCTTCCTGCCGCATGTCGACGGGGTGCTGCTGGTGGTACGCGAAGGCGCCACCAAGACCGACGAAGTCCGTCAGGCCATGCATGTCCTATCGAATACCACGGTGGTTGGGACCGTGCTCAATAATGCCGCTGAACGCGGCTATAATCGCAAGAATAATGCCGCCGAACGCGGCAAGAAGCGTCGTTGAGTGCGGGGGCGCAGGAGCAGCAATGTACGAGCAGTTCTTCGGCCTGTCGGGGAAACCATTCTCCCTGTTGCCTGACGCCGACTTCCTTTATATGAGCCGGCGCCATCGCATGGCTCTCAACCTGCTGGATTACGGCATCATGACCCAGGCCGGCTTCGTGGTCATCACCGGCGAAGTGGGGGCGGGCAAGACGACCATCGTCCGGCGCTTTCTGCGCGCCGCCAACGAAAGCCTGACCGTCGGTGTCGTCACCAATGCCAGTGCCGGCTTCGGCAATCTGATGAGCCTGATCGCCATGGCCTATGGTCTGGAACATCGGGAGCTCGATACCATAGCGCTCTACAACCAGTTCATCGAATTCCTGGTGGAGCAGTATGGCATCGGCAAGCGGACCTTGCTGGTGATCGACGAGGCGCAAAATCTCAGCATGGATATGCTGGAAGACTTGCGCATGCTCTCCAACGTCAATAACGAGAAGGACCAGCTGCTGCAGGTGGTCCTGGTCGGTCAGCCGGAATTGCTGGCGGTGCTGAAGCAGCCGCAATTGCGGCAGTTTGCCCAACGCATCGCCGTGCACTATCACCTGGAGCCACTCGGCTACAAGGAAACGATGCAGTATATCCGCTACCGCCTGTCGGTGGTGGACGGGCGGCCGGAGATTTTCGACAATCTCGCCTGCCTCGCGGCGCATTACTTCACCGGTGGCGTGCCGCGGCTTCTCAACCTGCTTTGTGACCTGTCGCTGGTCTATGCCTTTGCCGAGGAACTGCGGCATGTCAACATCGAGACCATCATCGACGTGGTGGCCGATCGCAGCACCACCGGTCTCAGCCCGTTCCGACCATTACCCGAGGACTTCGAGCGCAACCGCTTCAAGCAGGAAATCGCCAGCATGTCGCACACCTCGGAAATCCTGGCGGCGTCCTGACGGAGGAATGCATGGATCGAACCTTCAGGCGTGCTTTGCCGGTCGTCGGCGTCCTGGCGATCGGGTTGCTGAGCGGATGTGGCGACCCGGATTCGCGGGCAGCCAAATATGTCAAGCATGGCGAGGAGCTGGTCGCCTCCGGACAGCCCGACAAGGCGCGGCTGGAATTCCGCAACGCCATCAAGATCAAGCCGACCTTGGCCGAGCCCTATTACCAGCTCGGATTGCTGGATGAAGCCGGCGGCAATCTGCAGAACGCCTTTGACGATTATTCGGCGGCCGAGTTGCAGGATCCGCACCATGCCGGCGCACTCGTCAAGCTGGCCGGCTTCTATTTCGGGGCCGAGCGTTTTGACGACGCCCAAAAGCGCCTGGATACGGTGTTGCAGGACAATCCCGAGGATGCTGGCGCGCTGGCGTTGAATGCTGCCATCAAGCTCCGGCATCAGGATATACAAGGCGCAGAAGCCGATGTGGCGAAGGCGCTGAAGAACGCACCGGATAATGTGCCGGCGATCTCCGTCCAGGTCGGCATCAGCGATGCCCGTGGCGATCTCAATGGTGCCGCTGCGGCGCTGGAAGAGGGGATCAAACGCAATCCCCAGGATACCTCGCTGCTGGCGCTCAAGGTCGGGCTTTTCAAGAAGCACAACCTGCCGGACAAGGTGGCCGAAGCCTATCAGCAGATTTTCACGATGCATCCGAAGGAACGCAGCTTCCGGGCGGAAGCCGCCGCCTATTTCACCGATCTCGCCGATCTGGCGCGGGCGGAGCAGATCCTGCGTGACGGCGTCACCGCCATGCCCGATGACATGGAAATGAAGCGCCTGCTGATATCATTCCTCGATCTCAAACGCGGCATCGGCCCGGCCGAGCAGGAATTGCATGCGCTCATCACTGCCGAGCCGAACAACGATCGCTATCTCTTCTGGCTGACGGATCTCTATGTACGCCACAATGACAGTGCGCGCGCCGTCGCCATCCTCAACCAAATCGTAGCGCAAAGCAGCTCCGAGGATTCCGCGATGACGGCGCGGGCGGCACTGGCGCGGATCAGTTTCGCAAATGGTGACCAGGCAGCGGCGGAACAGCAATTGGCGACCGTGTTGGCCAAGCGGCCGAACAACCAGGATGCTTTGTTCCTGCGCGCGGCCATCAACAACGCCGAGGGCCTGTATCAGGTCGCCATCACCGATCTGCGCTCGCTGCTGCGCGACCATCCGCGCAATCCCGAGGCGTCGCAGCTTTTGGCTGAGGCGCTGGTGAAGGTCGGGCATGTGGATCTGGCAGCCGATACCTTGGCAGAGCTGCTTGAGGCCCAGCCGGGCAATCATGTGATCGAAGCGCGGCTGGCACAGCTTTACCATGTCAGCGGCGATGAGAAGCGTAGCGATATGCTGCTGCAGGCGGTGACGACAGAGGCGCCCGATTACGCGCCCGGATGGGAAAGCCAGGCGCGGATTGCGCTCGACCGCAAGGATTGGGCATTGGCCGACCAGGCCATCAGGCGCCTGGAGCAGATGCCGGGGCAGGGCGCTGCCGGCGCCTATCTGCGTGGCATGTGGCTGCTGGCGCAGTCGCAGTGGGACGCCGCGGCGACCAAGTTCGCCAATATCCTGAACAATGGTCCGTCGCCGGACCAGATTGGGCCGGCCCTGAGCGCCCTGATCGAGGCAGAGCGGCAACGCGGCCATCTCGAAAGCGCTGTCGCTTTCATCAAGAGCATGAAAGTGGATACCCCGAGCGTTCACGCGGCGCTGGCCGATTGCTACCTCGCCTTGCAGCAGGTGGATGCGGCGGCGACCGAATATGACAATGCCATCAATCTCATCATGGCGGCTGCGTCGCCGTCGGTGGTGGCAGCAAATTCGGCGGCGCCGGCAGGGGATCAGCAAGGCACGCACAATGCCGATGTCTTCGTGGCGCGCGCCCGGATCTTTATCGCGCAAGGCCGGTCGGATGATGCTGAAGCCGTGCTGCGCAAGGCGGTCACCGCCGTGCCGGGGGATCTGCGGCCCCGGCTGCTGCTGGCCAATGTCGTCATGCAGCGGGGTGATCACATACAGGCGATCGCTCTCTATGAGGACATCCTGGCGCGCAATCCGGATGTGCAGGTTGCCGCCAATAACTATGCCGAGCTGATTGCCGATTACCGCTATCAGGATGGCGCCGCCCTGGAAAAGGCCCGGCAGATCGCCGATCGCTTCCAGGCCAGCGACGACCCGGCGCTGCTGGATACGGTGGCCTGGATCTACTACCGGCTCGGCCAGTTCCAGACCGCGGCAAGCTTCATGCAGCGGGTCATGGCCAATGCCGATGTGACGCCGCAGATGCGCTACCACTATGCC
>Ga0209455_1000671_pt1 | contig 20587 bp, 13 predicted proteins | sample AraplaCol_mCL_r2_FD_184275 | JGI IMG/M metagenome (GOLD analysis project Ga0209455, IMG submission 184275) | Arabidopsis root microbial communities from North Carolina, USA - plate scrape CL_Col_mCL_r2 (SPAdes) (version 2) | ecosystem: Host-associated > Plants > Roots > Endosphere | place: USA... | reverse complement strand
GCCGGCGGAGCGGGCACCAGGCACGTGTCGGGAAAGCCCATGCACATGCCGCCTTCCATGGTGGTTGCGAACATGATTCGTCTCCTCAGCCCAGGTCGATTTTCTCGGCGTCGATTTTCACCTGGCCGGTGGCGCGCACCGACGCATGGCGCGCATCGACGTCGAAACGGTCTTCCACCTGCACGCGTACGCGCCCGGCCCGGGTCTCGTCGACGTCGTCGATCCAGCGCAGGCTGTCGCCCACGCGCTGCACCAGCCGGCCGACCACGGAAGTCACGCTTTGCGCCATGCCGTGCACCGCGCCGAAATGCGCGCGCATTTTCTGCGCGGCGGCTTCGAGCCGCTGAAAGCGCACCGTGCCGTTGATGCCGCTCAGGGTCACGTTCGGTGCCTGCAGCGTGGCGTCTTCGCTGGCCTGCAGGTCGATTTTCCTGGCCTGCACGGTCAACGCGCCCGCTTCGGCCTGCATGCAGACCCCGCCGGGCAGCACCAGTTCGGCCTTGCCCGGCTCGGCGCGCGACAGCACCGCCAGGATGTACGCGCCGCTGTCTTGGACGCAACTGACCAGCACCTTGTCGCCGCGCTCGGGCTCGACCAGGCAGCTCGCCGCGCGCTGGGCGCGCTCCAGTTCGGGGTTCGCACCGTTCAGGAAAAACCAGGTGTCGATCCGGCCCGTGACGGTGGCATAGACCATGCGTGCCTGCGGCTCGGCAAAGTCGGAAGATGCGACCAAACGATTCAGATTCTTCATGATGTGCTCTCGGTGCTTTGCTTGATCGATAGGGTTCAACGCGCGGCCTGCCATTGTTCGGCGCGCGCCAGTGCCGGGTCGGTCTGGCGCGCGTTGCTCAGGTTTGCTCCGCTCCATTGCGTATTCTGCTGCTGCACGGCGTGCAAGTTGGCGCCGCCCAGGTCGGCGCCCGAGCAATCCGCGCCGCTCAGGTCGGCGCGGGAAAAATCGCTGTGGGCGAAGACCGCGTTCTTCATCTGCGCGCCCGTCCACTTGGTGTCCTGGAACACCGACATGTTCCAGCGCGTGCCGTTGGCGCGCACCTGGCTGAAATCGGCCCGGCTGGCGTTGCCCATCTCGATATTCATGCCTTCCAGCAGGGCGCCCGCCAGTTTCGCGCCGACCAGCATCACGTATTTGCCGTGCGCGCCGCTCAAGTTCGCCGCGCTCAAGTCCGCGCCGGAAAAATTGACCTGCTCCAGCGCCGCATTGGAAAAATCGGCCTTCTGCAATTGGGAGCCGCGAAACAGCGCCATGGACAGGTCGCAGCCCGCAAAGCGCTGTCCGGTCAGCACGCAGGCCTGCAGCAAGGCTTTGCGCATCACGGCGCGTTCGAATTTCGCGCTGGAGAGATCGCTGTTCATCACCGTCCAGCGAGTCAGGTCGGCGCCCGTGAAGTCGTTTTGGCCGAAGATGCATTTATACGTATCGGCGCGCACCATCGCCGCACCCGAAAACGATACGGCCACGAGGCTGCAGCTGTCGAAGGACGCCCGCGCGAGATTCGCGCCGCGCAGGTTCGCGCCATCGAACTTCACTTCGCGGAACGTGCACCCAGACAGGTCGCGGCCTGACCAGTCCACGCCGCTCAAATCGGCCTGGCGCAGCCCCTTGCGTCGGCGCAGTTCTTCCCATGCGGTATCGGGGTCGGTCATGACGCTTTCCTAGGCCGCGGGCGGTCGTATGACCAGCATGGTGTTGTCGATGTTCGAGCCTTCCAGCATGGCAATGGTCGGTTGGGTGCCCTCGAAGTTCACGCCGTAAAGATTGGACCGGCGCAGCAAGGCGCCCGTGAGCATCGCTTTGCGCAGCGACCCTTTGAACAGATTGACGCCGCTCAGGTTCGCCCGGCTCAGATCGGCTTTGCCGAATTTTGCGCCTTTGGCCGAGGCGTGCTGGAAATTGGCTTCGGCAGCCTTGATGTCGCTGAAATCGGCGTGGTCGAGATTGGCCCGCACGAAGACCGCGCCGTTCAGCGTCGAGCCTGTCCAATGAGCGCGCTCGAGCGCCGCGCCCGAGAAGTCGGCCTGCGCGAATTGCGCGTTCTGGCCGGCGCGCGAGGCGCGCAGATTGGCGGCCTGGAACTTGGCCTGGGTCGCCTGTGCGCCATGAAATTCGGCATCGACGCATTGCGCGCCGCTGAAGTCGGCCGCGACCAGCTTGCCTTGCATGAAGCTGGCCTTGGTCAGATCGGCCTTGCTGAAATCGGCGCCGCTCAGGTCGGCGCCGCTGAAACTCGCCCGCGGCGCCGAGCAGCCGCTTGCCTGGGCGTTGTTCAGGCGTGCGCCATCGAATTTGGCGTTTGCCAGATTGGCGCCGCCCGTGAACTTCGCCTCCGAAAAATCCGCGCCGGTGAAGTCGCCCTGCGACAGGTGTGCGCCTTGCAGGATCGCCTTGGCGAACTTGCCTTCGCTTGCGCTGGCTTGCCTGAGCGCGGCCTGCGTCAGGTCGGCATCGCTGAAGTCGGCTTTCTTCAGCACCGCAAGATCGAACTTGGCGCCCCGCAGCGTGCCGCCGGCAAATACGGTGCCGGTCAATAGACAGCCGGAAAAGTCGGCGCCGGACAAATCCAGCTTCGACAGATCCACGCCCGACAGGTCGTAGCCGCCCAGGCTTTCTTTGGCGGCGTGGCGCGCGACGACTTCCTCGCGCGTCAATTGTTGGACGGCAGCCGGGACTTTCGGCTCGGGGGCTTTTGCCGCGGCGGGCGCGGCCGCCAGCGCTGCCGCGGCGCAGGGTATCTCCGGCAAGACCTCCGGCATGGCCTCGACCTGCGTGGCCAGATTGGCCATTCCCTTCCACGGGCCTGCTTCGGGATTCGCCTTCTGCAGCAGCGCCTGCATGTCCTGGTCCGTGACGCCATGCTTTTGCATGAGGCCCTGTGTTTCCTGGTTCAGGTCGCGCAGCATGGTCTTCACGTCTTTCAGCGAGACATCCTCGGCTTGCGACTCGGACTTCAAAAAGGGCGCGATGTCGTCCTGCGTGATCTTGTGCTTGGCCATCAGCGCCTGCGTTTCCTGGTTCAGCGCCTCGACCTGCTTCTTGACGTCGTCCAAAGACAGCGCGGGGCCTTCCGGTTCCTTCTTCAAGTAGGGCGCGATATCGGCTTGCGTCAGGCCGTGCTTTTGCATCAGGGCCTGCGTTTCCTGATTGAGCTTGTCGATCTCGGCATGGACGGCGCTGAAATCCGGCGGCGTGAGCGGCGCGGGAGCAGGGGCGGCAGCGACTGCCCCTGCGGCGGCCGCGGGAACGGCGGCAGCGGCGGGTGGCGGGGCCGCGCTTTTTGCCGATCTTGCGGGCTGCGGCTTCTTCGCGCGCTTCTGCTCGAAGAGCTCGTGGTAGTGCGTGAACGGCAGCGGCGCGGCGCTGCGGCTTTCCCATTCGGCCATGAGCTGCAGCACGTCCGAGGCTTCATCGTCGGCGCACGCGGCCTGGGCGCGAAACAGCACGATGCCCGATTCCGATTCGGGCAACAGCCACACGGTCTCCAGGCGCGCCTGCACTTCCGAGAATTCTTCCTTGCCGCCGGCCACTCGGCGGTTCATGAAACAGCGCGCGCGCACGTTCGGCAGCCGGCCGGGCAGCACCGGTCTGGAAGGATGCAGATTGCGCAACTCCAGCGCCTCGCCGCCTTCAAGGTATGCGGGAAAGCGCTGATCTGCGGGCGCGCTCATGAAGTATTCGATGCGCGTGTCTTCCGGCAGATGCGGCCACGTGTTCTTCAGCCAGCGGTCGTCGAATGCGCCCAGCAGGCTTTTGCGCTGTGGCGAGTCGGGGTCCAGCCCCCAGAAGGGCGTGGAGCGGAACTCCTGCTTTGCCGCCAGCAGCGCCTGCTTGGACAGGCCGCCCAGCTTCACGCTCACCGGAATGTCCTGGCCCATCGCGCCGCCCGCGGGCGCGTGGCCTTTGCCGTACACCTTGTATTCCGCGGCGGGCTTGGGCATGCCTTCATCCAGCATGGCATCGCCCATCGCTTCCTTGGCGGCGGCCCATAGCTGCGGCTCGGGCAGCAGGTCGGCCGGCTCGCCGCGATCGAAGCGGAACAGGGCGATCATGCCGATAGCAAGCGTGTCGCGCCGCGCGAAACGGAAGCTGCGGTGCAGAATGCCCAGGTTGTCGGGACGGTAGATTTTCATGAAAAATCAGCCGAGCATGATCATGGCGCCGTCGACCATCGCACCCGCGGCAGTCAAAGATAAGGTCGAGGCGGCGTATTCCATCTCGACCCCTGCCGCCGTCATTGCGATGGACGAGGTTCCCGCCGTCAGCAATACGCCAACCGGCTCTAGGTCTATCGATCCTCCCCCTGCGATTTCGGCTGTGATGATCGCCGGGGTTATCTCGACCGAGCCCGCTCCGCACTCCATCGAAATGCCGGCCGGCTCCAGCGTGGCCGTCGCCGCTCCCGCCGCCAGATTGATGGCGGGGGTTGCGCTGAGCGTTGCGCCCGCCGGATCTATAAGCAGCGTCGCGCCTGTGCCCGCCATGGTCCTTGCCTTCAGCGTCGCGCTTTCCGGATTCAAAGTGAGCGCGGATTGGCCCGCGACGATGCTTTCCGACGTCAGGCTCACGGTCTGCGGTTTGACGTCGATGGTGCCCTGGGCGAACGGCACCAGGCTGTCGGACCAGATGCTGACGCCGCTGTCGTCCACTCGGATGTTGCTGGCGTAGCTGGCATCCACCATGGCGCCTTTCAATGCCTTTGCGGCGTTCTTGATGACAAGCGCGACGGCGAGCGAGCTGAGCCCCGAGATGCCGATCTGGGCAATGATCGAGGCGTAGCTGGTCCGGGTCTTGAAGCCAACCTTGCCGTCGTTGTTCGGCGTGCCACTGTCCCAATTGTTGTCGGCGGCCACGCCTATCACCGCGGCCGAGGCGACGTTCGCGAGCACATTCACTACCGTGCTGGCGATGGTCGCCGCCTGGATCGTGCCGATCAGCGCTTCCGCCGGCTCGGCGACGGCGGCGCGTTGACCTCCCGAAATCAGCACGCTGTTGTGGACCTGGGTCTTGGCGTCTTTCTTGTATTCCCAGGAGTCCTGGCTGCCGATCGTCAGGCTCTGGCCGCCCTTCCAATTGACGTCCTTGCTGTAGCCCCACGCCATATTGTCGGCCACCGAGAACTTGGTGGTTATGCCGGCGGTGATGCTGGTGTCGACCGACGCATTGAGCGTGAAATTCGTGCCCACCGAGAACTTGTTGGTGGCGCCGATGGTGATGGACTCGGAGCTGCCCGTGGTGCTGCTCAGGATGCTGCCCCCGCCCTTGGGATCGATCGAGCCCAGGCCGATGGAGGAGTTGTGAAAGGGCGAATGCAGCCACATCACCTCTTTGCCCTGGGTGTCTCCCATGAAGATCTGGTTGCCGCCCGCCGTGGCGATGCGGTTGTATTGCTCCACGTCCTGGGCGACGACGTTCTTGTTCTCCGAATTCGGCACGGCGCCCACGATCACCGGCTGGTCCGGATCGCCGTCGGTAAAGGAAAGCAGCACTTCGCTGTCCTTGAGCAAGGGAAAATGCATGCCGTGGCCCTTGCCCGCATAGGGCGTGGCCATGCGCACGCGCGCCGACCCCTTGGCCGCGTCCTTCTTGGTCATGTCGAACGGCAGCTGCACCTTGTACTGGCCGTATTCGTCCAGTTCCGCGTACTGGCCGCTGCCTTCGGCGTCGATGGTCGCGTTCATGGTGCCCGCCACGCGGGGCTTGGGCGTGACGCGCTCGGCGCGGAACTGCACCGAGGCCGGGACCGCGCGAAAACTATTGCTGTAGTGGGTCTTGGCCTCGGGCGCGTCGTTGATGGACGATTTCCCGCCCCCGATCAGGGCGCCAGCCTGCGACCCTTCGTGCCGGATCTCCGTGATCAGGTATTTGTCGTTGAAGGCCGCGCGGTAGTGCCGGGCCAGCTTCATGAAAAAGCCGGCGCGCAAACCCACCGCGGTGGATTCGCCCGAGAACACCTTGCCGCCGCAGAGGATCTCCTCGGCGCGCAGCTTGGCATAGCGATTGCCTTCTTCCTGGGTGCGGAAGTTCTCGCCGTAGATCATCACGTCGCCCAGGCCGTTCTCCGATACGCCGGCCTGCGCCTTCAGCTCCAGGGCCGCCTTGCGATGGTTGTAGTCCTGCAGGATCACCTGGCGCGGCAGGGGCGTTTGCCGGCACATGAAGGTGCGCACGGTGTCCGATTCGACGCCGGCGTCCAGTTCGTCCACCGGCCGGTAGTTCACGTCTTGCGTGGCCGGATCGTGCTCCACCTTGCCGTCGACGATGAGGAGCTTGTCCTGGTCGCCGTGCTGGAAGTAGTAGTACATCCCTTCCTTTTCCATCCAGCGCGAGATGAAATCCAGATGGGTTTCCTGGTACTGGCAGACGAAGCTGCGCGCGCGGTACTGGCCCTTGAGCTTGAGCTCGTAATCGGTTCCGCTGGCCAGCTGCACGCTGTGCAGGATGCTCTCGACGATGGCAGGTATCGTCTGCTCGTTCAGATAGACCTCGGAAATCCGGAACTGCGACAGTTTCCACAGGCGCGGCACGAGTATCGCGCGGTAGAACACATAGCCATCGACGCGATGCAGCTGCTCGAACCCGGCCAGGACGCCGTGATACGGAACCTCGCGCTTGCCGTCTTGCGAAAAAATGCTGAAAGTGGCCGGCATGCGCAGCATGGTGTCGAAGTCGATGTCAGCATCGTCGGTGACCAGCGTCAAGGTGAACTGGAAGGGCTTGGAGATCGCCTCGAAGCCTTCCATTTCCACGACGGCGAACTTGTCCTTGCCGAAGGCCTTCGACTGGAATTCGAAGCGCTTGTCGGTGCCCAGCTTGTTCGCGAGAAACGTCATTTTCTACCCCTTGCCCGGCGGCTTGCGCTCACGCCGGAAATTCCACCTTGAAGCTGCCGCTCTCGCCCACGCCCAGCGTGACGGCCGACGGCTGCTCGGCGCCGCTCATGCGCGCCAGGATTTCCTGCGACATCTGCGGCATGACCGTGCCGCGCAGGATGAAGTCGATGTTGCGGGCGCCGGTCTCCACCTCCGTGCAGCGCGCGGCGATCTGGTCGATCACGGCGTCGCTGTAGCTGAACTTCATCTTGTTGTTGTGCTCCAGGCGCTGGCCGATCTTGTTGAGCTTGAGGCGCACGATGCCGGCGAGGGCCTCGCGGGCCAGGGTGAAGTAGGGGATCACCGTCATGCGCGCCAGCAGCGCCGGCTTGAAATGGGCCGACAGGACGGGTCGCACCGCCGACAGCAGCGTGTCGTGATCGGGCCGGTCCTCGCCGGCGGTCATCTCGGTGATGATGTCGGTGGCCAGGTTCGAGGTCAGGAAGATCACTGTGTTGGAGAAATCGATCTCCTTGCCTTCGCCGTCCGACAGCATGCCCTTGTCGAACACCTGGTAGAACAGGTTCAGCACGTCCAGGTGCGCCTTCTCGACTTCGTCGAGCAGCACCACCGAGTAGGGGCGCTGGCGCACCGCTTCGGTCAGCACGCCGCCTTCGCCGTAGCCCACGTAGCCCGGAGGCGAGCCGATCAGGCGGCTGACGTTGTGCTTCTCCTGGAACTCGCTCATGTTGATGATGACGGTGGACTTCTCGTCGCCGAACAGGATGTCGGCCACCGACAGGGCGGTCTCGGTCTTGCCCACGCCCGAAGGGCCGGCGAGCAGGAACACGCCCAGCGGCTGCTGCGGATCGCGCAGGCCCGACTGCGCGGTCTTGAGCACTTCGCCGATCATGTGCATGGCGTGGTCCTGGCCGCGCACGCGGGCCGACAGCGTCTTGGCCATGTTCATCACTGTTTCGGCGCGGTCGCGCAGCATCTTGCCCACCGGCACGCCGGTCCAATCGGAAATGACCTTGGCGATCACGTCCGGGTCCACGTCCACGCGCACCATGGGACGGTCGCCCTGGGCCTCCTTGAATGCGATGCTGGCCGCTTCGATATTCGCTTCGAGCTTGGTCAGGTCTTCGGCGGATGCACCGTCGGCCTTGGCCTGGTGGCGCTGCGTGCGCGCCGCCAGCAGCGCGTCGGCGGCGGCCTTTTGCGTTTGCCAGTGTTCGCGCAGGGCCTGGGCCTCGCTTTCCGCCTCGGCCAGCAGGCCGTCGATTTCTCCCAGGCGATCGTGGTCCACCGGCTGCATATTGTCGCGGTCGCGTTCGAGACCCGACTTCTCGCGCTGCAGGGCCTGGATGCGCCGCTCGGTGTCTTCCAGCACGTCGGGCTTGGCGCTTTGCAGCACCTTGACCCGCGCGCAGGCGGTGTCCAGCAGGTCGACCGCCTTGTCGGGCAGCTGGCGCCCGGTGATGTAGCGGCTCGACAGCTCCGCCGCGGCGATGATGGCGTCGTCGCGCACCACCACATGATGCACGTCTTCGTATTTTTCCTTCAGGCCGCGCAGGATCAGGACGGCGGTGGGCAGGTCGGGCTCGTCGAGCTTGACCAGCTGGAAGCGGCGCGCCAGCGCGGCGTCTTTCTCGAAATACTTCTTGTACTCGGCCCAGGTGGTGGCTGCGATGGTGCGCAGCTCGCCGCGCGCCAGGGCCGGCTTGAGCAGGTTTGCGGCGTCCGAACCGCCCGCCTGGCCGCCCGCGCCGATCAGGGTATGGGCCTCGTCGATGAAGAGGATGATGGGCTTGGACGAAGACTTGATCTCGGTGATGACGCCTTTCAGGCGGTTCTCGAACTCGCCCTTGACGCTGGCGCCGGCCTGCAGCAGGCCCATGTCCAGCCCCAGGATGGTGACGTCCTTGAGCGAATCGGGCACGTCGCCGTTGACCACGCGCAGCGCCAGGCCTTCCACCACGGCCGTCTTGCCCACACCGGGATCGCCCACGCAGATCGGATTGTTCTTGCGGCGGCGCGCGAGAATGTCGACCATCTGGCGGATCTCGGGGTCGCGGCCGAACACCGGGTCGACCTTGCCGGCGCGCGCCTTTTCCGTGAAGTTTTCGCAGAAGCGCGCGGTGGCGCTGCCTTCGCCGCCGCCCGCGCTGCCCGCCGCGCCGCCACCTTCGGCTGCGCCCGCCCCGGCGGATTCTTCGATCGAAGCCTGGGCGACCTGCCCGAACGTGGCGAGCAGCGTTTCGCGATTCAATGCGCGCAAGGGCGCGGCGTAATCGCCGGTGGCGTAGTAGGTGGCCCGCGCCAGCCAGGCCAGCAGGATCGAGCCCGATCGGATGCGGGTCTCGAACAGGTTCACCGACGAGATCAGCCAGGCGTCCTGCAGCAGCTCGAGCAGCAGCGGCGAGAACGCGGGCCGGCCGGCATTGCCGGTCTTGAATTCTTCCAGCGATAGCTCGACGGCGCGCTTGACCAGGGCCGCGTCCACGCCGTGCTGGCGCAGGAGCAGCGGAATGTCCGACTGCACGTCGACGAGCAGCTTGGACAACAGATGCTCGACCATGATTTCGTAATGACCGCGCGCCACGCACAGGCCCACGCCGTCTTCCAGGGCCTGCTTGCAGTAAGCATTCAGGCGGCCCACCAGGGGCTTGAGTTCGACCAGTAGCATGTTCTTTTCCTGTCTAGAGATAAGCGTTGCAGATAAGAACTACGGACTACAAAACCACTACAGCTTGAAGGCCACCCGGGTCGGCTCGGCGGCCTGCTCGGGCGCCAGCCAGGTGTCCAGGCCCAGCCGCGCCCACTGCCTGTCGTTCAGGCGGGCGGCGCGCGCGTCGTCGTGGCGCAGGTGCAACTCCACTTCGACGTCGCAAGGATCGATCAGGTAGAAACGCACCAGAAAGCGCAGGCGCTCGTTTTCTTTCGCGCCGGGCAGCAATTGGTGAAACAGCGCTTGCGGCACATCCGTCAGCCGTATGCGGATGTTGCCGGCATAGTCGTCGATCAGCGAACCCAGGTAGGCGTCCTCGCCCAGGCCGCTGCCCTGGCGGCCCAGGCTCCAGCGCTGGTCGGCCGGTATCGGCACGGTGCGCGCGACGCAGCTGTCGATCTGCACCTGCGCCTGGGCATAGGCGTCGGCCAGCATGGTCTGCAAGCCCAGCGCCGAACGCGGGCGCTGGCTGAGCAGGCCCGCATAGCGCAGCAGGCCGGCGCTGCCCGGCAGCAGGTCCACCCGCAGGTCCTGGTTTTCCAGGCCGACGAAGGCATACAGGTGATTGAGCGTCGCGGCATCTTCCTGCTCGATGATCCGCAGCTGCAGCCGGTACTTGGACCAGACGTCGAACAGGAGCGGATACATCGCGTAGTGCACGATGTCGAGGAACTCGCGCATGACGCGCCCGCCCTCGCGCTCCTCGTCGAGCAGGTCTTCGGTGTAGTAGGTGGGCAGCGGCGAGGCCACGCCGTACAGGCCGAAGAAATTGGCCTGTATGCGGTAGGCGCCGTCGGCGCGCCGCTCGATGCTGTCGATGTCGTTTTCCGGGAAACCCAGGGCGAGCTTGGGCCGCACCCTCAGCGTCGCGGGGCGCCGGCTGGCGCGCGCGGACAGCTCCAGCAGCCGCACCGCCTGAAAATAGGCGTAGCGGTCGCTGTGGACGAGCAGGTCGTCCTTTACAGCAAAAGCTGCTGGCCCAGTCTCGGTGGCCATTTGTAGACGGCTCCGGAAAACGCGTCGACCAATTCGACGCGGGTGTAGGAATTGATGCCGGCATAGTCGGCGATCAGCCGCTCGAGCATGCAGCCGAACAAATACAGATCGCCGATGCCGGCGTAATGGTCCTGCCGGCACTTGATGCGCACGAGTTGTCCGCGCAGCAAACTGCCGCGTCCGATCAGGCGGGTCTCCGGCGTGGCCGTGACTTCCTGGATGCCCTCGATGCGCCGGCGGTTCGCGGCTTCCGGGGTCTGTTCCTGCCGCTCGGAAAACACGTAAAGGCTCAGGAGTGCCCGCAGCGTCTCGGCGCTGGCGACGGAAAGAAAGTTCAGCGACGCGTGCGAGACGAGCTGCCACAGCAGCGCCTCGCCGCTGGGCGGCTCCTGCGAGGGCGTGACGGCGCGGATGTTCTGGAAGGCAATGCGGTCGGGCGAGGTGCTGGTGGGCTGGTTGATGTCGCCCAGCTTGAGGCCTTCCGGCAGCGCGCGATTGGTGCAGGTCAGCCTGATGGACAACGTCTCGGGAATGGGCGTCTCGCCGAGCGGATAGTTCACCGAGAGGAAGACTTCGCTGCCGCGCCCCACCGTGGGGCTGCGCCGGGTGACGCGGTAGCTGAGCTGGGAGGTATGGTGCCCGCCGTGCTGAAACAGGCCGAACGGCACGTAGGCGCGCTCCCTGGCCACGCCTTGCTGGTAGCCCGTCACCGCGTCGATGGAATACACCTGATAGTGCTGCCTGTGGGCGTCTTCGGGCATGACCCGGTACTCGGCCACCCGGTGCTCATGATTGATCGGCACCGCGCCGTGGGAAAACAGATTGATCGCCGGCACGACATTGAGCATGAAGCTGTCGGCGCGGATCTCGGGCATCCAGTCGGGCGCGCCGTCGAGCGTGATGAACATGCTGAAGCTCGAGCCGGTGCCGCGCGTCGTCCAGCGCTGCAGGCCCTCGATGTCGATGAACAGGAATTTTTCCGGCTGCACGAAAAATTCCTGGATGCGGCGAAAGCCGCTGAAGGCGTTGCTCGGATAGGGCAGCAGCGCGTCGTCGAAGCCGCAGGCCCGCAGCCCCTTGGCGCCGAGCTCGAAGCGTTCGGCGCCGTCGGCGGAGATGCGCACGTTGGTCGCGTGCTGGGTGAGCAGCAGCAGCAGCTTGCTGGCCTCGGCGTAGCCGCCGCTCAGGAACAGGCGCAGGCTGTCGGCGTTCCACTGGTCCAGGGACAGGCCGGTCAGCTCGAAATCGAGCACCAGCACCGGCGCGGTGCCGGCATAGGCCAATACATTGGCGTCGGCCAGGACGAGCGGCTGCACGTCCAGGTCCTGGGTCGTGCGGAACCGGCATGGCGTGCCGTCCACCGGCACCGAGGCCAGTTCGGCGCCCGCCGCCACGCGCGCGATTTCCGCCAGCGGCACGCGCGGCGTGAAACCCACCAGCGTGGTGGCCGGGATCGGGCGCAGGTAATGCGGAAACAGCAGGTTCGTGATTTCCTGCACGAACTCCGGAAACTCGTCGTCGAGCTTTTGTCGCGTCAGCCCGGTCAGGAAGGCCACGCCTTCGAGCAGGCGTTCCACGTCGGGATCGGTCGAGGCGCCCGAAAGCATGGGCGCCAGCGCCGGGTTGTGCTGCGAGAACTCGGCCGCCAGCTCCTTGAGCTTGTTCAATTCGCTTTCGTAGTACTCATTGAACATGATGGCGGCTCTGGTTCTAATTCTTCAGGCTGATCTTGCCGCTGGCGCCCACGGTGGTCGAGAGCGACAGGGGGATTTCGCGATCGTCGACGTCGATCATGCCGTTGAGCATGAATCGCAGCGCCTGCATGTCGGAATGGTCGTGATCGAGCGTGACCCGCGGCGACTTGATGCGCGGCTCGTACTTGCTCACCATGCGCTCGATCTCTTCCTGGATGTCGCGCGTGGAGCCCACGCCCGTGCCGCCGGCCAGGTTGGTGAAATCGGGCACGCCGAACAGCGGGTCGAGCTGGACGCTGCCCCGGCGCGTATTGAGCAAACGCGCCAGGTGCGCCATCACCGACTGCATGAGGATATCCACCTGGGTTTGATGGCTGCGTTGCTGGCCGCCATCTTCTCCCCAGTAGGCAATGCGCTCGAGCAGTCGGCGTTCCTTCATGGCCAGGCGGTCTTAAGACCGCATCAGGACTTCGGCGCCAGCCAGGAGTCCTCGGCCTCGATGCCGTCGGGGTCGAAGGTCCACGTGATCTTCTCGTACGTGAAGGAGACGTCTTCCATGTGGCCCATCTGCTTGTTGGCGGCATCCAGGCAGTTCGGAGTCCAGGCGCGCAGGCTCGTGAGGATCGCGTTCTCGAGCTTGACGGTAAAGTACTTTTCTTCCGTGCCCTTGGGCGAAATGCGGTAGTACTCCAGCGTCACGTTCTTCATCTGCTCGCCCGAGGTCAGCGCCTGGAACAGCTTGGGCGAGGACTTGTCGATTTCCTTGGTGAGCGTGGCCGGGCCGTGGACGCGCTTGCCGGTGGGCAGGCCCGTTTGCGGGCTCTTGGGGATCTCGACCGTGTGCTCCACGGCCTGGATCATGATCTTTCCTTCGTGGCCCTTGACCTTGACGGAGCCTTCGATCTTTCCTTGGTTCTGACCTTCGAGGGTCAGGTAGCATGGCATAGGCATGATGGTTTCCTTATTCGTTCGACAGCATTGATGAGATGACTGCGTGATTACTTCTTATCGAGCTTGCCGACCAGCGACAGCGAGAACGACGCGCCCATGTATTTGAAGTGCGGGCGCACTCGCAGATCGACCCGGTACCAACCCGGATCGCCTTCCACGTCGGATACGACGATTTCGGCCTGGCGCAGAGGTCGGCGGCTGCGCACGCCTTCGCCGGGGTTGTCCATGTCGGACACGTACTGGCGGATCCAGTTGTTCAGTTCGCTTTCGAGATCGGTGCGTTCCTTCCAGGTGCCGATGTTTTCGCGCTGGATCACCTTGATGTAGTGGGCCAGGCGGCTCATGACGAACATATAGGGCAGCTGGGTGCTGAGCTTGTAGTTGAGCTCGGCTTCCTTGCCTTCCTTGGTATTGCCGAAGAACTTGGGCTTCTGCGCCGAGTTGGCCGAGAAGAAAGCGGCGTTGTCGCTGTTCTTGCGCATGGTCAGGGCGATGAAGCCCTGCTCGGCCAGTTCGAATTCGCGCCGCTCGGAGATCAGCACCTCGGTGGGGATCTTGTTCTGCAGCTCGCCCATCGATTCGTAGGTATAGATGGGCAGGTCTTCGACCGCGCCGCCGCCCTGCGGGCCGATGACGTTGGCGCACCAGCGGTAGCCGGCGAAGCTGTCGGTCAGGCGCGAAGCGAAGGTGAACGCGGCGTTGCCCCACAGGAACTGGTTGTTGCCCCCGGTGACGTCTTCCGTGTAGTTGAACTTGCGCGCCGGCACGGTATCGGCGCCGTAGGGCACGCGCAGCAGGAAGTGCGGCAGCGTCAGGCCGACGTAGCGGGCGTCTTCCGTTTCGCGGAAGGCGTTCCACTTGGCGAACTGCGGGCCTTCGAAGATCGAGGCCAGGTCTTTCAGGTTGGGCAGCTGGTCGTAGTTGTCGACGCCGAAGAACTGCGGCGCGGTCGCGGCGATGAAAGGCGCGTGCGCCATTGCCGCAACGCTGGCCGCGTACTGCAGCAGCTTCATGTCCTGGGTGCCGGGGTCGAACTCGTAGTTGGCGATGATGGCGCCGAACGGCTGCCCGCCGAACTGGCCGTACTCGGCCGTGTACAGGTTCTTGTAGAGGCCCGACTTGGTGATGTCGGCGGCATCCTGGAAGTCGTCGAGCAGCTTGCTCTTGCTGGTGCTGAGCATCTGGATCTTGACGTTCTCGCGGAAGTTGGTGCGGTCCACCAGGAACTTCAGCGAGCGCCAGGCCGATTCCATTTTTTGGAACTCGGCGTGGTGCAGGATGGCATCGACCTGCCGGCAAAGCTTTTTATCCAGGTCGGCGATCATGCCGTCGACGGTGGCCTGCGTCACGCGCTCGACCGCATGCTGCGGTTCGAGCAGCTGCGAAATGAAGGCCTGGATGCCCTGCTTGGTGATGGAATAGGCTTCGTCGCCCGGCTTGATGCGGGCCGACTCGATCAGCTGATCCAGGAGGGAGTCGCTGGCTTGCCCTGCGGCTGCGGCCGAATCGGCCTGTTGCTTCTGTTCGTCGCTCATATGCTCTGCCCCTGTTCGCCGTTATTTGTCTTCGATGCCCAGTTCGCTGAGCAGACGCGCGCGCACGCCTTCGTCCTCGACCAGTTCCTGGACTTTCTTGCGGAAATCGGGGATGTTGCCCAGCGGCCCCTTCAGGGCCTTGAGCGCATCGCGCAGGGCGATCATCTGGCGCAGCTCGGGGACTTTGTCGACGATGGCATCGGGCGTGAAGTCGTTGAGGTTGTCGAACTTCATGCTCACGGCCAGCACCGCATCGGGATCGGCCTTTTCGTCGAGCTTGTTGGGGACGGTGAGATCGAGCGAAAGCTTCTGCGCCTTCAGGACGTCGTTGAAGTTGTCCTTGTCGATGCTGACCGGCTTCATTTCTTCGATCGGCGTGTCGTCCTGGCGCAGGGTGTAGTCCCCTACGACCAGCAGCTTCAGCGGCAGTTCGACTTCCGCTTTGGCATCGCCGATTGCGGGGCGATAGACAATGTTGACGCGCTCTTTCGGTGCTACGGAACCCTCGGATGCCATGACGAATCTCCTGGGAGAATGTTGCGATATGACTGGAAACGAATGCAGCAACCCTGAAACAAATTAGGGTCTACTACGGTAGCGCAAATACTGGACGGACCATCAGCTAGCGTTTGCCCCTAGATATATCGTCGGATCGCACCTGTGTGCTTCCTGTCCGGTTGAGTAACGGACGCGCGGCTAAAGTTCCACACTGTGTGAATAAGCCGTTATTTCGCGCACCTTACAAATTGCCTAAAGAGGTGCGCGGACGGTTCGCAGCCGGTCCGGCCCAGGGCGCTCGAGCCCCGGTCTTTGTGCGGCGCAGCCGAAAAATGGTGGACAATTCCGTGAATTGTCATATTTCGCGGTCATGATACGAACCCGGCTTCCCGGCGGATGGGCGGGAAGGGGCCGTTGCGTATCGTTGTAAGGGGCTTCAATGGAATTCGGCTTCACGCTCAACCGGACGGCCAACGCGTCGGCATGGCGCCTTTTGCCCAATGGCTGGGACTTTGTCGCGTTTCCCCTCATCATCTGCGTGATCGCGATGGCCGCGGTGGGTTTTCACCAGACCATGGCGCCCATGGCGACCCTGCACGAGCAGGTCATCTCGCTGAATCCGGCCAATCTGCCTGAATACGCGCTGCGCACCACGCTGCGCATGCTGGCCGCCATGGTGGCCTCGCTGCTGTTCACGCTGGCCTACGGCACCCTGGCCGCCAAGAGCAAGCGGGCCGAGAAGGTGCTGGTTCCGATCCTGGACATCCTGCAGTCGGTGCCGGTGCTGGGCTACATCTCCTTCACGGTCACGTTTTTCCTGGCCTTGTTCCCCTCGCGCGTGCTGGGGGCGGAACTGGCCGCCATCTTCGCCATCTGGACCAGCCAGGCCTGGAACATGACGTTCAGCTTCTACCAGTCGCTGCGCACGGTGCCGCGCGACCTGGACGAGGTCGCGCGCGGCTTTCACCTGACCGGCTGGCAGCGTTTCTGGAAGCTGGAAGTGCCCTTCGCCATGCCCGGCCTGATCTGGAACATGATGATGTCCATGTCCGGCGGCTGGTTCTTCGTGGTGGCTTCTGAATCGATCACGGTGGGCGACCAGAGCATCACGCTGCCCGGCATGGGCGCTTATCTGGCCCAGGCCATTTCCGAGAAGAACATGCATGCCGTGGGCTGGGTGATCCTGACCATGGTGATCGTGATCCTGGCCTACGACCAGCTGCTTTTCCGTCCGCTGGTGGCCTGGTCCGACAAGTTCCGCATGGAGAACACCAGCTCGGGCGACGCGCCCGAATCCTGGCTGCTCGACGTGATCCGCCGCACGCGCCTCATCCGCATGCTGCTCGTGCCCGCGGGCCGCATGATCTCCCGCGCGGCGCGCGCGCCGCTGCGCCTGCCCGCCAGGCTGATCCCGCCCGTGCGCAAGCCCAAGGCCGGCAAGAGCGTATCGTCGCGGGCCGGCGACCTGGCCTGGGGCGCATTCGTCGTGTTGCTCACGCTCTACGTGGTCTATCGCGTGGTGAGCTACGTCAGTACCGGCGTGAGCTGGGATGAAGTGGGCCACGTGTTCGTGCTGGGCTTCATCACGCTCGTGCGCGTGGCGCTGCTGATCGCCATCTCCTCCGTGATCTGGGTGCCGCTGGGCGTGCTGATCGGCCTGCGCCCGGCGCTGGCCGAGAAGATCCAGCCGCTCGCGCAGTTCCTGGCCGCCTTCCCGGCCAACTTGATGTTCCCCGTCTTCGTGATCGTGATCGTGCGCTTTCACCTGAACCCGGACATCTGGCTGTCGCCGCTCATCGTGCTGGGCACGCAGTGGTACATCCTGTTCAACGTGATCGCGGGCGCCACCGCCTATCCCAACGACTATCGCGAGGTTTCCGCCAATTTCCGTATCCGCGGCTGGCAATGGTGGCGCAAGGCCATGCTGCCGGGCATTTTCCCCTATTACGTGACGGGCGCCATCACGGCCTCGGGCGGCGCCTGGAACGCCAGCATCGTGTCCGAATACGTGCAGTGGGGCGACACCAAGCTGGCCGCGCACGGCCTGGGCGCCTATATCGCGCAGACCACGGCCGCGGGCGACTTTCCCAAGATCATCCTGGGCATCACCGTGATGTCCCTGTTCGTGACGCTCTTCAACCGCCTGCTGTGGCGGCCGCTATACGCCTATGCCGAATCCCGGCTGCGGCTCGATTGAACCTGGATGGATCTAGAGTAAAACCATGTCGACTATGCAGACTCCTTCCGCGGGTTTCGGCCAGGAAATCCTCAGCCTCAATAAAGTCTTTCGGGGCTTCGACAAGAACCAGGGCGAGCTGCTGGTGCTTGACGACGTCAACCTGCAACTGCGCGAGGGCGAGATCGTCGGCCTGCTGGGCCGCTCGGGTTCGGGCAAGTCCACGCTCCTGCGCATCATCGCCGGCCTGATCAAGCCCTCCGGCGGCGAAGTGCGCTATATGGGCAAGCCGCTCTCCGGCCCGGCCGAAGGCGTGGCCATGGTGTTCCAGACCTTCGCCCTGTTCCCGTGGCTGACGGTGCTGCAGAACGTCGAGGCCGGCCTCGAGGCCCAGGGCGTGCCGCCCAAGGAGCGGCGCGCCCGCGCGCTGGCGGCCATCGACCTGATCGGCCTGGACGGCTTCGAAAACGCCTATCCCCGCGAGATGTCGGGCGGCATGCGCCAGCGCGTGGGCTTCGCGCGCGCGCTGGTGGTGGACCCGACGCTGCTCCTGATGGACGAGCCTTTCTCCGCGCTGGACGTGCTGACGGCCGAAACGCTGCGCACCGACCTGCTCGACCTGTGGACGCAGGGCCGCATGCCCATCAAGTCGGTCCTCATCGTCACGCACAACATCGAAGAAGCCGTGTTCATGTGCGACCGCATCCTGGTGCTGTCGTCCAACCCGGGCAAGGTCGTGTCCGAGATCAAGGTGCCCTTCAAGCATCCGCGCAACCGCCTCGACCCCGCCTTCCGCAAACTGGTCGACGACATCTACGCCCAGATGACGGCGCGCCCGGCCGGCGACGCGGCGCGCGGCGCGCTCGAGCTGGGCAGCTGGCTGCCCGACGTGTCCACCAACCTCATGGCGGGCCTGATGGAAACCCTGGCGGCGGCACCCTACAACGGCCGCGCCGACATGCCCGACGTCGCCCGCTCGCTGCAACTGGAAGTCGACGATCTCTTTCCCATTGCCGAAACGCTGCAGCACCTGGGCTTCGCCGACGTCCACCAGGGCGACATGTTCCTGACCCAGGCCGGCCGCAAATTCGCCGAGCTGGGCACGCAAGAGCGCAAGATGATGTTCGCCGAGCACCTGCTCAAGAACGTGCCCCTGGCCGCGCGCATCCGCGCCGTGCTCAACGAACGCCCGGGCCACCGCGCCCCGCGCGTGCGCTTCGAGCAGGAGCTGGAAGACTTCCTGTCCGACGGCGCCGCCGAGGAAACGCTGGACGCCGTCATCGACTGGGGCCGCTACGGCGAGATCTTCTCGTACAACGACCAAAGCGAAATCTTCAGCCTGGAAGACGTGGAGTCGTAATCAGGCGCGCCGCCGCATTACATCGACGCATTACGTCGGCCCGAGCGCTCAATCAAAACCGCGCACTAGCCGTCAAGCTGACGTTCCGCGGATCCCCCATCTTGATGTAATTCCCATACTGGAACTCCCAGTACTTCTTGTTGGTGACGTTGTTGAGCGCCAACCGGAACGTCGTGTCGTACCCGTACACCCGCGTCTTGTACGCAGCCCCCAGGTTCACGATCACATACCCCGGCAGGCTGATGTCGTTGGCCGGGCGCAGCCAGGTGCTGCCCGTGTACTTGGCATTGGCGCGCAGCGACAGCCCCGGCAACTGCGGCACGTCGTAGCTCACTTGAGCCGCCGCCACGAAGCTCGGCGCCCCGGCCACGCGATTGCCGTCATGGCCGGACCCCTTCCGGTATCGGCTGTTGAGCAGCATCATCGTGCCGCCGACCTGCCAGTCGCGGCCCAGCCGCGTGCTCGCGCTCGCTTCCAGCCCTTGATAGCGGGTCTGGCCGTCTTCCACCAGCACGTTGGCGCCGTTGGTGTATTGCGAACCCTGTTCGACATGGAACAAGGCCGCCGAAGCCGACCAGTCGTCCCGATCGGTCTTGATACCCACCTCGTACTGCCTGCTCTTGAACGGAGCGAGCGTCTGCCCCGCGTTGGCATACGTATTGCCCACCACGGTGCCGGGCTCGAGCGACTCGACGTAGCTGGCATAGGCCATGGTTTGCGGATCGAAGTGGTACATCACGGCCAGGGTGGGCGTCGCGACGCTCTTGCTGTAGGTCGAGGTCGACGCGCCGCTGGATGCAAAGCCGTTCTGCGAATAGTGGGTGTAGCGCAAGCCGCCCAGCACCGACCACCGCGGGCCGAACTTGATGGTGTCGCTGGCGAACAGCGCCTTTTGCGTAATGACCGCGCTGCGGTAAAGGCCGAGATCGCTCAGCGAGCCCCGGCTCGCATAGTCGGTCGAATTCGGCGTCCACAGCGACCCGGCGCCCACCGAGCCGTAGAAGCTGCGGGAAGCGAACATATTGACCTGCTCCTGCCAGGACGTGCCCAGCACGACCTGGTGTTCCAGCGGGCCTGTCTGCACGCGGCCTTGCAGCATGCCTTGCCACTGGTTGACCTGGTAGGCCTCGCCGTAGTCGGAGCGGTAATTGTTGTAGTCGCCCTGGCTGTCCGTGAGCATCAGCACCGACTCGTTGCGGCGCGTGCGTGTCGTGCCGTGGCTGAAGCTCGTGCTGGCCGTCCAGTTGTCGCTGAACTTGTATTTCAGGCCGGTCGCGTAATAGCGGAACTGGTTGTCGACGAAGTTGTCGTGATTCGTGAGGTGGTTGCCGTTGACGCCGGAGGCGGGCGGCAAGGCCATGCCCGAGGTCATCAGGCCGGTATAGAGGCTGGGGTCCTGCGCGATCGACTTGCTGTTCTGCAGCAAGGTCTGGAAGTCCCAGGTCAGCTTGTCGGCCAGGCGCGCGTCCAGCGCGAGCGAGACGGTGTTGCGGTCGAGCGAGCCGTTGTTGTAGGTGCCGCCTTCTTCATGGGTGACATTGAGCCGATAGCCGAAGGCGCCGCTCGCGCCGGCCCGGCCGCCCAGGTCGGCGTGCTCGCGCATCAGGTTCCTGGACGTGTAGCCCACATCGACCTCGCGCACAGGTCGATCGGTAGGCTTCTTGGTGACGTAGTTGAGCAGGCCGCCCGGCGAGCCGAAGCCATACATGAATCCCGTCGCGCCCTTGAGCAGATCGACCGATTCGAACTGCTCGTAAGGCATGGTCACGGCATAGCTGAGGAACGGATGGCCGTCGATGCGAAACGAATTCTGCCAATCCA
>Ga0209455_1000669_pt1 | contig 20652 bp, 17 predicted proteins | sample AraplaCol_mCL_r2_FD_184275 | JGI IMG/M metagenome (GOLD analysis project Ga0209455, IMG submission 184275) | Arabidopsis root microbial communities from North Carolina, USA - plate scrape CL_Col_mCL_r2 (SPAdes) (version 2) | ecosystem: Host-associated > Plants > Roots > Endosphere | place: USA... | reverse complement strand
TGCGGATCGTGGTCGGCGCAATCACATTGCTTTCCGCTGTCATGCTGGCCGCGATGCTGTCCCTGCGCCGCAGCCGCAACCAGACGCGCGTCGCCAACCGCGAGTTGACCAAGGCGCTGCAGGCCAAGTCCGATTTCCTGGCGATGACCAGCCACGAGATCCGCACGCCCCTGAACGGAATCCTCGGGATGACGCAGGTGATGCTGGCCGACCGCAGTGTCGAAGGGCCGCTGCGCACCAAGATCCAGACCGTGCACGGCGCGGGCGAGACGATGCGCGCTTTGGTCGACGACATTCTCGATCTGTCGAAGATGGAGACGGGCAAGCTTGCGATCAACCGCGCGCCCCTGCGGCTGCGTGATCTGCTGGGCGAGGCGGCGGCGCTCTGGCGCGCCAAGGCCGAGGGCAAGGGGATAAGCTTCACGCTCGACCTCGCGCATTGCCCAATGCTGATCGAGGAAGACGAAGACCGCCTGCGCCAGATCATCTTCAACCTGCTGTCCAACGCGGTAAAGTTCACCGAGACGGGCGGGGTCACGCTGCGCGCGACGGGCGCGGACGGCCAGCTGACTATCGCGGTCGCGGATACCGGCATCGGCATCCCCCACGCGCAGCACGAGCTGATTTTCGAGAAATTCCAGCAGGCCGACCAGAGCACTTCGCGCCGCTATGGCGGTACCGGGCTCGGCCTCGCGATCTGCCGGAACCTGGCGGAGGCCATGGACGGGACGGTCACGGTCGAAAGCCAGCCCGGCGCTGGCGCGACCTTTACGCTCGCGCTGCCGCTGCGGGCGCTCGCCGCCGCAGACCAGGAGACCGTCGAGGCGAAAGCGTCGCCCGTGCTGCTGCTCGAGCCCAATCCGCTGACCCAGCGGGTGATTGCCAAGACGGTGCGCGATAGCGTGGGCGAGGTCGAGGCCGTGGCCGATGCGGAGGCGCTGCTTGCCGCGCTGGCGGCGGCGCCGCGCGCACATCTTATTCTCCAGGCTGCCGCCGCGCGCGACCGGCTGGGAGAAATGATGGAGGCTGCGGGCGACGCCCGCATCCTTTTGCTCTTCGCGCCTGAGGATGGGGTTAACGAGGCCGCCCTCGCAAAGGCCGGATTGCTGCTGCTTCGGAAGCCCGTAGCGGGCGAGACCCTGCTGGCCGCCATGCGCGGCGAGTCCCCAGCCGTCGCAGCCTGACCAACCTCCAGGCGCGCTATATTTCAGATCGGTTCGGCTGGTCACAACCGTTCAAAATTCCTTTGACTTTGGCAATAAAGCCACAGCCGATTATTTTCCTTATAGGTAAAGCATGCGCGATTAGCTCGCACTGCGACATTTTCTTACAAAAAAATCGACTCCATCCTACGGTCAGATTGACAGCTTACCGACCAAGCGTAACCATTCCGTCATAACCGGAGCACTCGCTCCACATAAAATTGAGGGGCGGGTGTCCGAACCGGCTAATTCAAGCTCGGGGGACGTTATGAAAAGGGTCGTCAATCACCAAGTCACCAAATCCATTCTTCTTGCCACCACCGCAGCAATCACTTCGCTGAACTTTGCCTCTGCCGCACGGGCGCAAGACGCGCCTACCTCTTCCGTCCCGGCCACGAGCCAATCGGCCGACCAGAAAGACGAAGTCGTCGTTATCGGCACACGCCGTACCGACCGCACGCTTACCAACTCAGCCTCCCCTGTCGACGTGATCAGTTCGGCCGATCTGCAGGCCCAGCCCGCGGCCAACATGCTCGACGCGGTGAAGAACCTGGTCCCATCCTTCTTCGTCCCGCAAAACACCATTTCCGACGCTTCCAGCTTCGTCCGCGCGCCTTCCTTGCGTGGCCTGCCGGGCGACGAAGTGCTGGTGATGCTGGACGGCAAGCGCTTCAATCGCTCCGCGCTGGTTCAGGTCTATACCGGCGGCGACACCGGCCTCTCTTTCGGTTCGCAGGGCGCGGACATCTCCGCGATCCCAGCCATCGCGATCGGCAACCTGCAGGTGCTGCGAGACGGCGCCACCGCGCAATATGGTTCGGACGCGATTGCGGGCGTGCTCAACTACGGGCTCAAGACCGCCGATCACGGACTCGAGATCCAAGGGCGCTACGGTCAATATTATCCGGGCGACGGCAAATCCAAGCAGCTTGCGGCCAATCTGGGCTTGTCGCTGTTCGGCGCCGGCTTCCTAAATCTGTCGGGAGAATATGATCGCGATGGCGGTACGAGCCGCGGCGAAACGCGCCCGTTGGCGCTGATCTTCGCGCAACAGAATCCCGCCCTGGCCGACCAGCTTCCAAACTATCCGGGGCCGGCGCAGATCTGGGGTTCGTCGCCGAGCTACGGCTATAAGCTGCTGGCCAATTCACAGATCGACGTGACCGACAACAGCCACCTCTACGCATTCGGCGTCTGGTCGCATTCCTATGCCAACGAGAGCTTCAACTATCGTTCGCCGATCAGCGGCACCGCGGTTGATGAGAATGGCGTGTCCCATAGCCTGGGCGCAAATGGCGCCTTCAACAATATCTTCTACCTCACGCCCTGCCCGACCGGAAACGCGACGTGCCCCACCGGCGGATTCGTGAAGGACAGCAACACCTTCGCTTTCACCTCGCTTTATCCCGCAGGCTTCACGCCGCGCTTCGTGGGCAAGACCGACGAGCGCTATGCGACGGCGGGCTATAAGGGCACTCTCGGTGGTCTGACCTACGATCTTTCGGGAACCTACGGTCGCAACTCGCTCGACCTGTCGATGTATGACTCGTTGAACGCGTCCTATGGACCGAATACGCAAACCACCTTCCAGTTCGGCAAGCTGATCCAGAAGGAAACCAACCTTAACCTCGACCTGAGCTATCCGATCGAGGTAGGCCTTGCGAGCCCGCTCACGATTTCGGGCGGCGCCGAGTGGCGGCGCGAGGAATATACGCAGACCTCAGGCGACCCGCAGTCCTACGGCGTCGGCCCGTACGCCACCGCACAACAGCTCTACGTCCAGACCGCGCCGGGCGTTTATGCGCCTGCCGGCACGTCCAATGCTCAATCGCCGGGCGCAAGCGGCTATGGCGGTACCAGCCCCGAAGCGTCGGGCAGCTGGGCGCAGAAAAGCTACGGCCTCTACGGCGATCTCGAGACGGACATAACCAGCGCGCTGAGCGTGGGTCTGGCTGGCCGCTACGAACATTACAGCACGTTCGGCGGCAAGGCGGTCGGCAAGTTCAATGCGATCTATAAGATCAGCGACGCCTTCTCGATCCGCGGCACCGTCGGCACCGGCTTCCACGCTCCTTCGCCGGGCCAGTCCAATGACGAGATCCTGACCACCAATTTCGTCGCCGGTAACCAGGTGCAGACCGGCACCTACCCGGTATCGAGTCCGATCTCGCAATATTATGGCGCAAGCACGCTGAAGCCGGAAAAATCGACCAACTTCGGCCTCGGCTTCGTTGCCAAGCCGATGCGGGGCTTCACGCTGACGGTCGACGGCTACAGCATCAAGGTGAAGGATCGGATCGGCATTTCGCAGAACTTCACCGTGACGGCGGCCGATGTGGCCAAGCAGCCCGCGCTCGCCGCGGTCGGCGTGGGGGGCAATATCAACTACTTCACCAACGGTTTCGACACCCGCACCAGCGGCGTGGATGTGGTCGGCACCTACCATACGCATGCCGGGCCGGGCGACCTCAACCTCACGCTTGCCTACAATTACAACAAGTCGAAGGTGACCAAGTTCGACCCCGCCGTGATCAGCACGCCGCAGATCATCGACGTGGCCCATCTGGCACCCAACCACCGCGTGAATCTGGGCGCGACCTACTCGGTCGGCGATTTCACCTTCAACGCCCGCGAAAATTACTACAGCTGGTGGCGCGACGAGGTGGATTATCCCGGCCAGAAGTTCGGATCGCGCGCGACGACCGACTTCGACGTGAGCTACACGTTCAGCGATACCGCGACACTCACGATCGGTGCGAACAACATCTTCAACACGCACCCCGAGAAGATCGAGCAATCCTCCTCCAATCCGATCTACGTGCTGACCAACAGCACGGCCGATGGACAAATCTATCCACGCAGTGGCGGGCCGTTCGGCATCAACGGAGGCTTCTGGTACGCCCGTGTCCGGTTCAAGTTCTGATCCGGCCGGCCAGACTAACTTTGGGGGGCTGCGGCCCCCCAATTTCATTCGGGAGAGGAACGACGATGCGCAGCCTGAAAACCGCGATAGCGGTGCTGCTGATGGGCGCGATGGCGCTCCCCCAGGCGCAAGCAGCCTCGCCGCTGCCGGTCGCCGCCGAACATGGCATGGTGGTGTCGGCGCATCGGTTGGCGACCGAGGCCGGACTGGACGTGCTGCGGCACGGCGGCAATGCGGTCGATGCGGCGGTCGCGGTCGGTTACGCGCTGGCGGTCACCTTCCCCGAGGCGGGCAACATCGGCGGCGGCGGCTTCATGACGATCCGCTTCCACGACGGGCGCACCGCGTTCATCGATTTCCGCGAGACCGCGCCGATGGCCGCGACCGCAACGATGTACCAGGACGCGCACGGCAACGTGATCCCAGGCCTGTCGACGCGCGGCTACAAGGCGGTGGGAATCCCCGGCACCGTGGCGGGGATGGAACTGGCGCGCACCAGATATGGCACCCAGTCGCGCGCAACTTTGATGGCGGCGGCGATCCACCTCGCTCGCGACGGTTTCGTGCTCGACCAGGCGGATGCCGATTTTCTGGAGGAAGGGATCGACGATTTCCGCAAGGACGCGCCGACCCGCGCCATCTTCACCAGGCAGGGCAAGGCGTGGACGCAAGGCGAGAAACTGGTCCAGTCCGATCTTGGCCGCACGCTCCAGCTGATCGCCGACAAGGGCACCGCTGCTTTCTATCAGGGCCCGATCGCCGCGCAGATCGTCGCCGCGTCGCGCCTGCATGGCGGGATCATGACAACCGCGGATTTTGCGCAATACAAGGCGCGAGAACTGAAACCGCTCGAATGCGACTATCGCGGCTGGCACATGATATCGGCACCGCCGCCCAGCTCGGGTGGGGTGGTGCTGTGCGAGACGCTCAATATCCTCGAAGGCTACCAGATCGGCCAGCTTGGCTTCCATAGCGCGCAGGGCACGCACTATCTGATCGAGGCGTTCCGCCGGGCCTATCACGACCGCAATCTCAACCTGGGCGACCCCAGTTTTGTGAAGGCGGATATCAACCACTTCACCGACAAGGCCTACGCTGCCAAGCTTCGCGAAGGTATCGATCCTGACCATGCGACCCCGTCGGTAAGCCTTGGCGGCACGGACGGCGGGCACGAGGGGCAGAACACCACGCATTATTCGATCGTCGATGCGCAGGGGAATGCGGTCTCTGTGACCTATACGCTCAACGACTGGTTCGGCGCGCGGCTGACCCCGGCGGGGACGGGCATATTGCTCAACGACGAGATGGACGATTTCTCGTCCAAGCCGGGCGTGCCCAACATGTTCGGACTGGTCGAGGGTACCAACAACGCGATCGCACCCGGCAAGCGTCCGTTAAGCTCGATGACGCCCACGATCGTCACACGGGGCGGCAAGCTTGCCATGGTGGTGGGCACGCCGGGAGGCAGCCGCATTCCGAGCGCGACGCTGCAGGTGATCATGAACGTGATCGACTATGGCATGACGTTGCAGGAAGCTGTCGATGCACCGCGCATCCACGAACAATGGATGCCCGACCAGGTCGGTTACGAGCGGTTTGCGTTCAGCGCGGACACGATGGCGGCATTGCAGGCGAAGGGCCATAAGCTTGAGGAAATGCCCTACGGAAACCAGATAGCCGCGATCCTGGTCGGCGCACCCGAGGCGGATGGCAAGCCGATCGGCGACAACAAGCTCTACGGATCGATCGATCCGCGCATTCGCACCGGGAATGCCAAGGGCTATTGAGCGGCAGATGAACGGTTTCACCCACCGGCTGGCGCGAATTGAGGATATCGAGGCGTTGCGCGCGCTGATGACGCGCGCGATCGCCCAGCTTCAGGATGGTTTCCTTTCGCCCGATCAAGTGCGCGCAAGCCACAAGGTGATGGGACTGGATACGCAATTGGTGCGCGACCAGACCTATTTCATGATCGAGCGGGACGGCCGGATTGCGGGATGCGGCGGCTGGAGCTGGCGCGCGACCCTCTATGGCGGCGACGACAGCGTGGTGACGCGCGAACCCGCCCCGCTCGATCCCGCGACCGACGCCGCGCGCATCCGCGCCATGTACACCGATCCCGATTTCGCGCGGCAGGGCGTGGGGCGGCTGGTGATGGACTTGTGTGAAGGCGCGGCGCGCGACCATGGGTTCCGCAGGGCCGAGATGATGGCGACCTTGTCCGGCGAGCCGCTCTATCGCGCCTGCGGTTACGTCCCGATCGAGCATATCCTGTCCGCGCCGATCGAAGGGGTAAGCGTACCATTGATCCGGATGGGAAAGCGTCTGGCGGCCTGAACAGGCGATGGGCTAGATTGCCGGCATGACGCCACCGATCCTTCGCTAGTGTCCGATACGGCCGAGCCGCCGGCGATCCCCTTCGCCACCGCGCTGCGCGTCTGGATCCGTATCGCCTTGCTGAGCTTCGGCGGTCCGGCCGGGCAGATCGCGACGATGCACCGTATCCTGGTCGACGAACGCAAGTGGATCGCCGAGGACCGGTTCCTGCACGCGCTCAATTTCTGCATGCTCCTGCCTGGGCCGGAAGCGCAGCAACTGGCGATCTATATCGGCTGGCTGCTCCATCGGATCAAAGGCGGCCTGGTAGCCGGGACATTGTTCATCCTGCCCGGTGCGGTCGCGATGATGGCTTTGTCCTGGCTCTACGTGCTGGCGGGGGAGCTCGCGCCTGTCGCGGCTCTGTTCTTCGGCCTGAAGGCGGCGGTGGTCGCGATCGTGTTCCAGGCGGTGTATCGGATTGCCCGGCGCGCACTGGCCGGCGGGCATCAACTCGGCATTGCGGTCGCGGCATTCATCGCCCTGTTCTTTTTCCACCTTCCGTTTCCTGCCGTGGTTGCCACAGCGGCACTGGCCGGCTGGATCGTCAGCCGCGTTACGCGCCCGGTCGAGGCGCTTCCGATCGCGGCTCAAGCGGTGGCGCCCAAATCCGGTACGGCGCGCCGTTGGACGATCGCTATTCTGCTCGTTATCTGGATCGCGCCGATGGTCGCCCTGCGCGCGGCAGGTCCGTCCGCTGGCGCGCTCGGCAGCATCTCAGCTTTTTTTACCGGCCTGGCGACAGTCAGCTTTGGCGGGGCCTATGCTGCCTTGGCGTGGGTGAGTCAGACCGCGGTCGATCACTATCATTGGCTGGCGCCGCACGAGATGCTGGATGGGCTGGGGTTGGCGGAAAGTACCCCCGGCCCGCTGATCATCGTTACCCAATATGTCGGTTTCCTGGCGGCCTATCGCGCGCCTGGCGCGCTGCCGCCCTTGCTGGCCGGCACGATCGGGGGGCTGCTCACCACCTGGGCGATCTTCACGCCCTGTTTCCTCTGGGTGTTCCTCGGTGCGCCCTATATTGAACGGCTGCGCTCCAATCCCGCGCTCACCGCAGCGTTGCGCGGCATTACCGCGGCGGTGGTCGGCGTGATCCTCAACCTGGGCGTCTGGTTCGCGCTGCATTTCTGGTTCGCATCGATCGCCGACCGGAGACTGGGGCCGCTGCATTTGCCGTTGCCCTCTGCACTGAATTTACCCGCATTGCTGCTGTCGCTGGCGGCGCTGATCGCGGCCTTTGTCTTAAGGCGCGGCACGTTCGCGATCCTGGGCGGTTGCGCGGTGGCAGGGCTGGTTCTGAAATTTATCTGAGGCGGCGATACGATCATTCACCGCGATTAAATAAAGCGGAAGCGGTGATGGTAGCGGCGCTCAGCGCGACCTGGCCATGTGTGGCCAGGCCGGCGGCATGGCGGCCATTTCACTCCGGCGCGAATAACGCACGAGTAACGACAGGTCGTTGTCCAGGCACCGTGGCCCGAAGCCCCAAGTTCTGGAAAAATGAAACGCAATCAAGGCATTATGATTCGGCTCACAAACGAAGGAGAGCATCATGCATCGTCTGTTGATTGCCGGCACCGCGCTTGCGGTGATGACGTCGGCTGCCTACGCGCAGACCGCCCCGGATGCAGCCGCACCGGCACCCGGCGCCACCCAGCCGGGCATGGCATCGCCCCAGACCACACCTGCGCCCGACGCTTCTGCGCCCGCGCCGGCTCCCGACATGAGCGCGCAAGCGCCCACCGATCCGAGCGCGACCGCGCCGACGGACACAGGGAAATCAAAGAAGAAAAAGAAGCCGCACTGAGTTTTCAGCGCGGACCAAATAGCCGTGGTCCGGAGGCCCCCGGACTGCGGCCTTTTTTTGCCGGACAGCTAATGCAGGTTACAAAACCGCCAACAAGGCAAACGATGTCTTAACGCGCTGAGTGTATGAATGCCGGATCCACCAAGGGTGAATTATGCGCGTCTTGTTCGTTGAAGATGATCCGATGAATCGCAACGTCGTTCGTGACATGCTTACGATCGTCGACGTCGCGATGACCGAGGCGGCTGACGCCGAAACCGGCCTGCGGATGATCGACGACAGCGACTATGACGCGATCCTGATGGATCTGCGCATGCCCGGCATGGATGGGCTGGAGGCAATCCGTCACATCCGCGCGCGGCCCGACGCCAAAGGCAAGACGCCGATCATCGTCATCACCGCCGATATGGCGCATGACCTGCCCAGGCGCTGTCGCGATGTGGGCGCGGACCATGTGCTGAGCAAGCCGGTACCGATGGATGCGCTGTTCGACACGCTGAGCGAGGTGATCGACGGGCGGACGAACGTCATCGCCTGACTCCGATTGCCGATCGACCATTTTGCGGCCAAGCTCGGCCCCATGACAGACAGCGATACGCCGCTCGGCGATTTTACGCTCAGGAACCCGCTTGAGGAATTGCTCGAGGAGGCGCACGCCGATCCGGCTCGCCGTCCGGCGTTCGAGACGATGCTGCTCCACACCGATCTCTACGCGGCGACCCCCGACGCTTTGGGGACTGTCGAGACGCACATCTTCCTGCCCGGCGACGAGCTGAAGCTGCGCAACGTCAGGTTGCAGGGCGGCAGGCAGGTGCCGGCTTTGTTCACGTCGGAACAAAGGATCACCGAATTCTATGGCGAGGGCGCGGGTTTCGTCACGATGAAAGGGCGCCCGCTGCTGGAGCTGGTCGCCCAATTCGGCGCGGCGCTCAATCCCGGCTTCCAGCATGGCGTGTTGTGGACGGCCGACCAATTGGCGAGCCTACTGGGGCGGCCCGTGTCCAACCCCGTGACGCGGGACATGCCAGTCGCCCTCGGCATGCCCGACACAAGGCCCGAGCGGCTGATCGCGGCACTGACGGACAGGCTGAGCGGCGACGATCGGGTGCAGGCGGCCTGGCTGGGCCTGGCGCATTGGCCCGAGCGCGAGGAGGTCGTCTGGTATCTCGATATCGCATCCGACACCGGCATTGCGGACTTGCGCGAGCTGATCACGGATGCGGTTCGCCCGGACCACCTTGAGGGCCGCCGCATCGACGTGGCAGTGAACCCGCCCGGCGAACGGCTGTGGGACGGCATAAGGATCAAGTAGGCGACGGGTGCGCGCGCCGCGCCGCCATGCTAGGAAAGCCTGATGGCGCGGAATGAGGATCGAGCCGTTCTGCCGTGGCGGCTGGTGGTCGGCATCTTCCTGCATTTCGCGGTTCCGGCGTATCTTCTCTTTCTGCTGATCGCCTTCCTGATCTCGCCGGCCACGCCGATGTCGGCCGAGGCGCGCGTGCGCTGGCTGCTGGCCGAGAGCGGGCTGTTTGTCGGCGGATTCATTCTCGCAACCTTCGCGGCGGGCCTGGTCAGCGCGGCGATCGACCCTGCTTTGCGTGGATTGCGGCGGCGCAAGCAGGCGCGTGACCCCAATCGCGCTGCGATCGCATCGCAATACCGCGCGCAAACGGCGCTCGCCCGGATCGCCGCAGCCGATTGGGGCGACGCGAATGCGCGCGTCGCGGCGTCGGTCGAGCGGTTGCGGCGTGATCCGTGGGACCATGCCGACCCCGCCGGCCAACGCCTGTCGATGGACCTGCTGGAGGCAGCCGACGCCTTCCTGCCCGCACTCCACAGCGCGCGCGGCGCCAAGCGTGCCGAACTGGCGGAACTGGCTGCGGGGGCACTCGATCGGGTTGCCGACGCGCTGGAGCAGCAGGCGGCGGAACGCGGCCGGCTCGACGAAGGCGATGCGCGCACGATCGCGCGCCTCATCGATCTCCGTTATGGGGATAAATAATATTCCGGTTTCGCTTGAAGCCGGTTCGGAGCAGGTCTAAATCGAGTCGCAGTAAGACCCATTTGCACGACGTGCGGGGGCACGCCGATCTGGCCCGGGTCTTCAGAAGGACCTTATGCTAACCACCAACATTGTTGTTCTCGGCGGCTCGGCTGCCACGGTTTTGCTCGTCTTCACTCTTTTCATGGCATCGCGTTGCGTCCGATACGTCGGCAACAACCGCGTCGCGATTGTCGAGAAACTCTGGAGTCGCAACGGCTCCATCGCCGGCGGCCTGATCGCGCTCGGCGGCGAGGCCGGCTATCAGCCGGACGTGCTGCGCGGCGGCTATCATTTCTTCTTCCCGTTTCAGTATCGCGTCCATCTGCAGTCGCTCGTCACGATCCCGCAGGGACAGATCGGCTATGTCTTCGCCCGCGACGGCGCGCCGCTGGGCCCAACCCAGACGCTCGCCAGCAACGCGAAGACGGCGGACTATCTGGACGTGCGCAACTTCCTGACCAGCGGCGGCCAGAAAGGCCCGCAGCGCACGATCCTGCGCGAAGGCACCTATGCCATCAACCTCGCTCAGTTCGTGATCATCACGCGCGAGCATATTTACGGCCTGATGCTGGAGGCGAATGATGCGTCGCTGTTTGGCGAGATGCAGAACGTGATCGCCGAGCGCGGCGGCTTCGACGCGGTCGTGATCAAGGATTCGCAGGACATGATCGGCGTGGTCACCGTCCATGACGGCCCCGCGCTGACCGCGGATCAGATCATCGCGCCCGAGGTCGGCACCGACCAGACCGACCCGGCGACCTTCCACAACAGCTTCCAGGATCCGGAGAAGTTCATCATTGCCGGCGGCCGTCGCGGCCGTCAGCTCCAGGTGCTGGTCGAGGGCAGCTATTTCATCAACCGGCTGTTCGCGACGGTGGAGATGGTCGCCAAGACGGTGATCGAGGTCGGCCATGTCGGCGTCGTCATCAGCTACACGGGCGAAAGCGGTGCCGACATCAGCGGCCAGGATTATCGCCATGGCGAGCTGGTCGACCGCGGCAGCCGCGGCGTGTGGAACACGCCTTTGCTGCCCGGCAAATATGCGTTCAACACCTATGCCGGCAAAATCCTGACCGTGCCGACCACCAACTTCATCCTGAAGTGGGACCGGGACGTGACAGGCCAGCACAATCTGGACGAAAACCTGACCGAGGTATCGCTGATCACCAAGGACGCGTTCGAGCCGACGCTGCCGCTCTCGGTGGTGGTCCACATCGACTATCGCAAGGCGCCTCTGGTCGTGCAGCGCTTCGGCGACATCAAGAAGCTGGTCGAACAGACGCTCGATCCGATGGTCTCGGCCTATTTCAAGAATGTCGCGCAGCGGAAGACGCTGATCGAGCTGCTGCAGGAACGCAGCGACATCCAGATGCAGGCCGGCGACGAGATGCGCGCCAAATTCACCGCCTACAATCTGGAGCTGCAGGAGGTGCTGATCGGCACGCCGCGCGCGGCCGAGGGCAACGACCAGATCGAACAGGTGCTGACGCAGTTGCGCCAGCGTCAGGTCGCCGAGGAACGCGTCGCCACCTACGAGAAGCAGAAGCGGGCAGCCGAGAGCGAGAAGACGCTGCGCGAGGCGGAAGCGCGCGCGCAGCAGCAGACCGCGATCACCGAATCCGAGCTGTCGATCACCGTGCAGGAAAACCAGGGCAAGGCCGCGCTGAAGCGCGCGACCCAGGACGCCGAACAGACCCGCACGCTCGCCAGGGCCGAAGCCGACCGCATCAAGATCGTCGGCGAGGGCGAGGCGGCCAAGATGATCGCGATCGCATCGGCCGATGCGGAGCGGATCACCAAGACCGGCCTGGCCACCGCCGAGACGATCGAAAAACAGGCCGCGGCATCGGGCGGCGCGCAATATCAGCTGACCCGCCAGGTGGTGGAGCGGCTGGCCGAAGCGCTCGAGCGCTCAGGCGTCGACATCGTGCCGCGCGTGCAGATCAGCGCGGGCGGTAACGGCGATGGCAATGCCGAGGGCGGCGGGCTGGTTCAGGCTCTGATGGGCCTGCTCCTGTCCGAAAAGGGCACCGCCCTTCTCGGCGGCCCGGATACGATCGCCGAACGCAAGCCGGCCCGATTGAAGTCCAAAGCCAATGGCGAGGAGGTCGCGGCCGAATAGGCTGGGCCTTCCAAAAAGAATGCGCCAGTGTCCGCTTCGGTGGGCACTGGCGAACCTTTGTTCCGGAGCATGGCGGCGTGAGTTACAAGGGCGGCGTGCTGTTCCTGCACGGCCATGGCCGGTTTGGCGCATCGATGGTGCTGCTGGCGCGCGCGGCGCGGCGTGCGGGTTATGCGACATTGTCGCCGAGCTATCCCTATCGCCGGGCGCTTCCCGCCGCCGCCGACTGGCTGGCGCCGAGGGTCGCCGAATTCGAGGGCAGCTTTTCCGGCCCGCTCCACATCGTAACCCATTCATTGGGGGGTCTGGTCGCGCGGGCCTTGATTACCGCGCATCCGCCGCAACGGCTCGGCCGGGTCGTGATGCTAGCGCCGCCCAATCGAGGCAGCGAACTTGCCGATCTGATCTTCCGCTTACGCCTGCCTTGGATTTTGGGCGCAAGCGGCGCCTATTTGCGCACGGCCCGGACCGAAGCGGAGCAGGCCGTCCTAGGCGCGATCGACTATCCTGTCGGCGTGATCGCGGGAGACCGATCGCTGCTGCCGGTGCCGGCCGCAATGCTGGCACCCCCCCACGACGGCAAGGTTCGCATCGCGGCGACGCATGCCGAGGGCATCGCGGATCATACCACGCTGCCGGTCACGCATACCCTGATGGTCTATGACCGGCGGGTGATCAACGCGGCGCTGGCCTTCCTGGCGAAGGGGGCCTTCGCAACCCGAGCCTGATAAGTCCGCATAACTTGACTCTATATGCATGATAGTGAATATACATAGTCATGCAAACGACGTTCGAGACACTCGCCGATCCAACCCGCCGCCGTATCGTCGAGACGCTGCGCGGCGGCGAGCGGCAGGTGAACGACATCGTGCTGCAAGCCGGCATCCATCAGTCGGGCGTATCGCGCCATTTGCGCATCCTGCACGAGAGCGGCTTCGTATCGGTCCGCCCCGATGGGCAGCGCCGTTTCTACGCGCTCAGGGCAGAGCCCTTCCGCGAGATGGAAGCGTGGCTTGCCGGCTATCACCAGCTTTGGGAGGCGCGGCTCGACCGGTTCGGCGCCGCGCTCGAACGGCGAAAATCCGCCAGGAGCCGGAAGGAACCAGGACAATGAGCGACAATTGCAATCTGGACGCAGGCGATACGCCACTCGCCCCGGCGGTGTTCGAGCGGACCTATAATACCTCGATCGAGGAATTGTGGGCTTTGTGGGCGACCAAGGACGGCTTCGAATCCTGGTGGGGGCCCGAAGGTTTCCGCGTCGAAGTCCATAAGCTCGAACCGCGATCCGGCGGCGCGCTGCACTACGACATGATCGCGGACACGCCCGAGGCGATCGCGGCGATGAAGCAGATGGGCCAGCCGCTCAGCCACAATACCAAGGGCTGGTATGAGGAGTTCACCCCGCACACGCGGCTGACGCTCAAGCACCTGATCGACTTCATCGCCGGCGCCGAGCCCTATGAGAGCCTGATCGAGGTGGATTTCGAGGCGCTGGGCGACATGGCTCGAATGATCGTCACCGCACACCCGCATCGCGACGCGCACTGGACCCGGATGTCGATCGAGGGCTTCCGCAGCCAGCTGACCAAGCTCGACCGGCGCTATGACGCGGGGTGAAACACGCGCTAAGAAGGCGCATGGCCAAGGACGAGCTCACCCTGACCGGTCTCTGGAAAGGCGTCTTCAGCTATCCGCATTCCTTGCCGCCCAACCAGTTCGATGCCGAGCTGCGCGAACTTGGAGGTCTGATCACCGGCGAGACGAGCGAGCTCGCCCGCACCGGCCAGATCACGCATGCGATGATCGAAGGCGAGCGGCGCGGGTTCGAGGTGCGCTTCACCAAGCGCTATGACGCATTTCGGCGCGCCACCACGCCGATTCATTATTCGGGGGCGCTTAGCGAAGACGGTGCCGAAATCTCCGGGACCTGGACCATTCCAGGCAATTGGTCGGGCACGTTCCTGATGGTCCGCGCCAAACCGAAGGCCGTGGCGATCGAGCGCAAAGTTGCCGAGATGGTGCGCTGAGCCCAACTAGCACGGACGTCAGCACGCCGGCAGCATGCGTCAGAAGAAGATACCCCCTTCGTAAAGGAATCGGTCCATTCGGATCGCCGCCGGACCGATGGATGCTGTCGTCGGCATAGTTGCAGCCCCCAGGCCCCGCATACCCGCTCGCCTTTCTACAGGCGCGACGGCGTCAATGAAGCGATCCACGACATAATGTCCGATCTGCCCGCTTTTTACTGGCACACCGTCCGGCGTCGTTCCTGACGTACGCCGGCGTCGCGGTGGCATCCGCCCTGAGCGCGGGCCGAATTCCATGCTAGGGCGGCGGCGTGATCCACGTTCCGACCGCTCCCTGGCTGCATCACGTCTGGGACGTTTTCGCCTGGATCGCCGCCTTCCTCGGCGGACGCTGGGTCTATCGGCATGAGCGCGCAAGTGTCGCTGGCCTCGCCCGCCAGACCGAGCCGAGCTATTTCCTGAGCCTGGGGTTGGGCGCCGCGGCAGGCGCTTGGGCGGCGGGATCGGGCAACACGCTGCGCGCCGCCCTCCCCGTCTTCTCCCACAGCATCGCTGGCGCGCTGGCGGGCGGGATCGTCGCGGTCGAGATATGGAAATGGCGGCATCATGTCCGCCGCTCGACCGGCGGGCCGTTCGTCATCCCGCTCGCATTGGGTATCGTTGTCGGACGCTGGGGCTGCCTGTTCGCGGGGTTGAGCGACGAGACCTATGGCAGCCCCACCAGCCTGCCGTGGAGCGTCGATCTGGGCGACGGGATCGCGCGCCATCCGGTGCAAATCTATGAATCGCTGTCCATTGCGGTGTTTCTGGCCATTTACTGGACCGCCCTGATCCGGCAGCAAGGCTGGGCGCGGCGGCATGGCTTCCATGTTTTCGTGCTGGTCTACGCGGTGCAGCGGTTCGGGTGGGAGTTCCTCAAACCCTATCCCAAGCTGCTGGGCCCGTTAAACCTGTTCCACTTCGTCATGCTGGGGCTTGCCGCTTATGCATTCGTCTGGATCATTCGCGGAGGCGGAAACGACGATCGAGCGCAAGGCGGCGCCCTACATCTTCCACGGCCAGACGACGAGCCTGTGCGAGACGTGCCTGGAGACGGTCCCGGCCAAGATCATCATCGAGGATGAGGCGGTCTATTATCTGAAGCGCTGCCGCGCGCACGGCGTGCAGAAGACGCTGATCAGTGACGATCTGGATTATTGGCGCTCGCAGAAATTGTGGTTGAAGCCCGGCGACCGCCCCCTTCGCGCCCAGACACGCACCGAGGCGGGCTGCCCGTTCGACTGCGGCCTCTGCCCCGATCACGAGCAGCACAGTTGCCTGGCGATCGTCGAGATCAATTCGGCCTGCAATCTCGCCTGTCCCGTCTGCTTCGCGGATGCCGAGGACATGCATGGCGGCCACCTGCCGCTCGCCACGATCGAGCGCATGCTCGATGCCTTGGTCGAAAGCGAGGGCGAGCCCGATCTGGTGCAATTGTCGGGCGGCGAACCCACGCTCCATCCGCAGTTCTTCGAGATACTCGACGCGGTGAAGCGTCGGCCGATCCGGCATGTGATGATCAACACCAATGGGATTCGCATCGCGCAGGAACCGGATTTCGCCGAGCGGCTGGCAAGCTATGCGCCGCGGCTGGAAGTCTATCTGCAGTTCGATAGTCTCGACGACGATGCGCTGGTCGATCTGCGCGGTGCGCGGCTGTCGCGCATTCGCCGCCAGGCGCTGGAGCAGCTGGAGCGGCTCGGGCTTTCGACCACCCTGGTCGCAGTCGTGAAGCGCGGCGTCAACGATCGCGAGATCGCTGACATCATCACCCATGCGCTGACCTGGCGCTGCGTGCGCGGCGTCACCTTCCAGCCGGTGCAGGATGCGGGGCGCAATCAGGGCTTCGACAGCAAGACCAACCGTATGCTCTTGAGTCAGATACGGCGCGAGGTTGTGAAAGCGGGGGTGTTCGGGCTGGAGGACATGATCCCGCTGCCGTGCAATCCCGACCAGATCTGCATCGGCTATGGTCTGCGCGACGGGGTCAACGTTACGCCGATCACGTCGCTGCTGCCGCGCGAACTGATCCTGCAGGGGCCGAACACGATCAGCTACGAAGCCTATCCTGCGCTGCAGGAGGCGCTGATGAACCTGCTCAGCCTGGCGACCACGCAGTGCAACACCGAAAGCAAGCTCGCCGAGATGCTGTGCTGCCTGCCGCAGGCGCTGGTGCCCGCCGAGCTGAACTATGCCAACAGCTTCCGCGTGGTGATCCTGCAATTCCTCGATCGCTACAATTTCGATCTCGGCACGGTGAAGCGAAGCTGCGTCCACTTCGTCACGCCCGAAGGACAGATCATCCCTTTCGACACCTATAACAGCTTTTACCGTCCCGGCGCCGAAGGTGCGGGCGTGTTGGCCAAAGCGAGGGCCGGCTTATGATGAAATTGTTCGCCGGGATTCTGATCGCGATCGGCATCCTGCTGATGACGGGAAGCGGCCTCTGCTCGCTATTCGTGATCATAGGCACGGGAATGGGCCCAGGTGCTGGCGGGATCATCCCGATCGCGCTGGTCATCGGCGGGATTCCGTTTGGAGTGGGATTCGGCGCCGTCGCCTGGGGCCGCAAGATCCTTAAGGATCAGAAGCAGCTCTCGCTGGAAGAATTGAATGACCGGTTCGAATGATTGACGGCATTACCGCATCGGCCCGAACCTGTTTCGTTACCGTCATCGCTTGTTAAGTGGCTGCTAATGTTCGATTGTGTAGTTAGCTTACGGGGCAGTTTGGGGATACGCGACCTCGACCCTGATCGGACGCGCGAGAGGATCATTTGTGGCTGGACTTAACGCCCAACAGGAAAGCGAAGTTACCTTTATTTCCGGGGTAACCGCCCAAGGGACGGTCGCGGCCCAGAGTTTCTGGACCTGGTCCAACAACTCGCCGCCCACCTACAATAGCTATAGCGAGGAATCGAAGTTCGGACCGACGCAGGCGGGCACCGGCGCCTCGCTTACCGTCGCCTTCGCCACGGCGTCCAACTGGACCACCACCGAGAAAGCCGCCTTCCAGGCCGTTATGGACCTCTGGGCGGCCGAGACCAACGTCAAGTTTACGGTCACGGACAATGTCGCCACGGCGGATGTCCAGATCGCACGCTCCACGACCGGCGGCGCTACTGGCGGCAATTATTCCACCGAGGTTGCGGTCGGCTCCAGCCAGCTCGGCCATGCCTTGTCGGGCGAAATCGATATCGACACCTCGGTTGGCGGTTTCGGCCCGATCGGATCGGGTTTCAACGTGGCCGGCGGCTATCCGTGGCAGACGATGGAACATGAAATGGGCCACGTTCTCGGCCTGGGCCATGGCGGCGCCTACAATGAGGGCACCACCACCGATTCCCCTCAATATACCGCCTACGACAACACCGCTTATGCGATCATGTCGTACAATGCCGCGCCGGATTTCAGCAGCGACTTCAACTGGGGCGTTTCAGGCGGCTATTATCGCGGGCCGGTGACGCCGATGATGCTCGATATCACGGCGGCACAGCGCCTTTACGGCGCGCCGGTCGGCGGCCCGTTGTCGGGTGGGCAGGTGTTTGGTTTCAATTCCAACATCCAGACCGATATCAAACAGTTCTTCGATTTCACGGTCAACGCCAAGCCGGTCGTCACCCTGTACGATTCCGGCGTCAACAACACGCTCGACCTGTCCGGCTTCACTGTCGGCAGCACGGTCGACCTGCATCAGGGCGCGTTCAGCAGCGTGGCCGGCCTGACCGGCAATATCGGGATCGCCTTCAACACGCGGATCGACACGTTGGTCGGCGGCAGTGCGGGCGACAAGATCACCGGCAATGACGACGGCGACATATTGCAGGGCGGCGGCAGCAACGACACGATCCAGGGCGGCGCGGGCAACGACCATATCTATGGCAATCTGTTTTCCAGCACGCAGGGCGCGACCGACGGCGCGGACGTGATCGATACCGGGGCGGGCAGCAACTACGTCAACGGCAATGGCGGCAACGACACGATCACCGCCTCGTCGGGATCGAACCGGCTGTTCGGCGGCCAGGGCAATGACACGATCCACGTCACCGGCCACGGCATCAATCATCTCAACGGCAATCTGGGCGACGACATCCTCATCGTGGATGGCGGGACCAACGAGATCCACGGCGGCCAGGGCAACGACACGATCCAGCCGACCGCGGGCAGCAATGCGAGCTTCGGTGATCTCGGCAATGACGTGATCTGGGTCGGCGCAGGGCTCGACACGATGAGCGGCGGTCCGGGCAATGACCTGTTCGTGCTGAGCGGCCCCACCAACACGAACGCGGCCGCTTGGGACGAGATCGTCGATTTCACCCACGGCACCGACAAACTGCACATGGATGCCGGCGCGGGCCTGCCCACGGTGCTGCACGCGGCAAACGGCTTCAGCGACGAAGCCAGTGCAGCAGCCTATGCGCAGGGCCTGTTCGGCGGCGCGACCGGCGAGGCTGCCGCATTACAGGTCGGCAACGATACCTATCTGTTCTACACGATTGGCAGCGGGACGGATGCCGTGGTGAAACTGGACGGCATAACCGCCAGCCAGATCGATCAGAGCGATTTCGTCACCGGGACGACCCACCTCTAACCACGCGCTTGAACCAAAGTGATGACCCGTCTTCCCCGTCACGCGTAGTGCGACGGGGCGTGAACATGGGTCGCGATGGCGTGCGCGGAGCCTGTAAAGCCAGCCATAAGCAAACCGTCATGTTGCAGCCGGGCCACGCTCGTTTCCCGCAAGCCCGGGCTATCACATCGATGCAAGACCCCTTTCCCCCTGCGGCCTGAAGACGCCCGCAAGGCACCGCGCTGCGGCGCCACACGAAATAAGGGGTCTTCGATGAGCAATTTTATTAGGCAGCGGCTGCTCGCCTCCACCATGATCGCCGGCATGGCGATCACCGCGCCGGCGGCCGCCCAAACCGCCCCGGCACCACAACCTGCAGCCGATCAGACGGCCGACGATACCAGCAAGGAGATCGTGGTCACGGGCACATTGTTCCGCAACGCGTCCGCCGCGAGTGCTTCGCCGGTAACCGTGCTGAACTCGCAGGACCTCGCCAACCGCGGCATCAACACCGTTGCCGACGCGGTCCAGTCGCTTTCCGCCAACAATGGCGGCACGCTGAACAGCAACTGGTCGCAGTTCGGCTTCCCGAAGGGTGCCAGCGCACCGTCGCTGCGCGGCCTGACCGATGGCCGTACGCTCACCTTGTTCGACGGCCTGCGCAGTGCGCCCTACCCGCTCGCCGACGACGGCGTGCGCAACTTCGTCGACATCAACACGATCCCGGACTCGATCGTGGATCGTGTCGAGGTGCTGCAGGACGGCGCATCTTCGACCTACGGCGCCGACGCGGTCGCGGGCGTGGTCAACGTCATCATCAAGAAGCAGATCACCGGCCTGCACCTGAATGCCTCAAGCGGCATATCGCAGCATGGCGATGCGGGCGAACAGCGCCTCGATGCCACCTACGGCTATGGCGACCTCAGCAAGGACGGTTTCAACATCTATGTGAACGGCGAATATCAGAATAACGACCCGCTCTATCTGCGCGATCGCGCAGGGCCCTGGGGTACGGCAGATCAGAGCAATGTCTGCGGCGTGACGGCGTCGACCGGGGCGAAGACCTGCGCCAGCAATGGCGTGCTGAACGGCGTGCAGTTTGACGGCAGCTATGGCGGCCTCGTTTCCACCACCGTTCCCTTTGTCGGTCGGGCCAACGCTGCCGGCACGGGCATTCTCCCGGGCACGCAATATCAACTGCTGAACCCGGCGCTGGGATGCCAGAATCTGATCCCCTACACGTTGACGGCCCCTCAGGCGGCGGCACGCCCGACCGCGCCCGCGGTGGTGTGCCAGCAGGACATCATCAACCAATATTACCAGTATAGCGGTCGTGTGCAGCGCATGGGCGCCAACGCTCACCTGACGGTCAACGTCGGGTCGAATGCGCAGGCCTATGCGATGTTCAACTTCTACCAGACCAAGACCTGGAACCCCCGGACGCCGGAGGCCTTCGCGGGCACCACGGCCGATGGCGGCACGACCGTGTCGATCCCCAACATCCTGCTGCCCGTCTACGTATGCCCCCGCGGCACGA
>Ga0209455_1000668_pt1 | contig 20654 bp, 22 predicted proteins | sample AraplaCol_mCL_r2_FD_184275 | JGI IMG/M metagenome (GOLD analysis project Ga0209455, IMG submission 184275) | Arabidopsis root microbial communities from North Carolina, USA - plate scrape CL_Col_mCL_r2 (SPAdes) (version 2) | ecosystem: Host-associated > Plants > Roots > Endosphere | place: USA... | reverse complement strand
CGCGCACCCGGCCATCAAGGCGGTGGGCTTCACCGGCTCGCGTGGCGGCGGTCTCGCGCTGGCCGGCATCGCCGCGAAGCGCCGCGAACCCATCCCGGTCTATGCCGAGATGAGCAGCATCAATCCCTTCTTCGTGCTGCCCGGCGCGCTGGCCAAGCGCGGCGCTGAAGTCGCGCGCGGCTTCGTCGACTCGCTGACCATGGGCGTGGGCCAGTTCTGCACCAACCCCGGCCTGGTCGTCATGCTCGAAGGCCCGGACGCGCAAGCCTTCGCCAAAGCGGCCGCGGACGCACTCACGCAAAAGGGTTCGCAGACCATGCTGACGAGCGGCATCTGCACGGCCTACTCGAAAGCCGTGGCCGACCGCACGGCATCGGCCAACGTGAGCACGCTCGCGCAAGGCGCGCAGACCGACGCGCAGAACGCCGCGCGCCCTGCTCTCTTCGCCACCACGCAAGCCGCGTTCGAAACCAACGCGCACCTCGAAGACGAAATCTTCGGCCCCACCTCGCTGATCGTCACGTGCAAGAACATGGACGAGATGCTCGCGCTGACCGAACGCCTGGAAGGCCAGCTGACCGCCACGCTGCACCTCGAAGCGGCCGATACCGCGCTGGCCAAGCAACTCTTGCCCATGCTCGAGCGCAAGGCGGGGCGCATCCTGGCCAACGGCTACCCGACCGGCGTCGAAGTGTGTCACGCGATGGTGCACGGCGGCCCGTTCCCGGCCACGTCCGATTCGCGCACGACCTCGGTGGGCACCATGGCGATCGAGCGCTTTCTGCGCCCGGTCTGCTATCAGGATCTGCCGGCGGAGCTGCTGCCCGAAGCGCTGCAGGATGCCAATCCGCTGGGCCTGGCCCGGGTTGTGGATGGCAAGCTCACGCTAGCGTAATTCGCGCGTCACGCAGGCATAGAAAAGCCCGCGCTCTTTCGAGTGCGGGCTTTTTTTACATGCCGCGAGCAGCAAGAAACGCTTCCTGGCCATCTTTCGCCTTGATCCGCGGGCGCAGCAGCAGATAGAAAGCGGCAATGTGCGTGATCATCAACACGGGCACATAGAGGATCGGAATCGCATACGCCGAGCCCAGCTCTCCCGCATGCGCCGGAATACCGGCCTGGACAGCGTGGTAATAGTCGAGGACGAGGTCGATGATTCCCACGAGATTGAAGGCGACGACGAATGCCCAGAAGAGCGGGCGTATTCGCACGGCAAGCAGCGCCAGCAGCGCCAGGATTCCCGTCGAAAAATCACCGTATGCGGCAAACGCGGCGAAGCTCGCGGGAAGGTCAGGCCCGACGACGCCCGGCATGATGAAGACCAGGCCGAAGAAGCGAAAGCTGTGCAAGGTGGCGATTGCACGCTGCGCCGCGAACGAATCCATCGCCTTGAGCCTGGGCCAGATGTACGCGCCGAAGCAAAGCAGCCAGGCGACATACCCTAGAACGAGATGCAGCTGAAAAATGGGTTCCTGCGACATGGGATCACCTGTCAGTTGTTGGATGCGGTCTCGAACACCGCGGTGAGCACGCCGAGCCTGCCTTCCATGAGATTGCGCCCTAGGTTGGCGGCCAGCTTTGCAAAGTCCGGCCCCATCACCACGCCGAGATTGAGCAGGGGCGGCGGCCCCGACTCGCGCAATTGTTTGAACCACGCCTTTGCGGTCTCGGTGTCGTCTCGCCAGGTCAGCACGCGAAAGCCGGCTTGCTCGATCATTTCTCGCGTTGCCTCGGCCGATAGAAGAAAACTCGTTGCCGGCGTTGGCGCCCAGGGCACGGGGTAGTGTGGTTCGCCACCGACTGTGACGATGTCGAAGGTCGCAAATCTGCCGCGCGGCTTGAGCACGCGCCGGATCTCCCGATAAAGCCGCGCACGGTCGGAGATGTTCATCGCAACATGCTGCAGCAAGGCCACGTCGAAATGACCGTCGTCGAAGGGAAGCTCCAGCGCGCTGGCCGCCTGGAACGACACCTGCTCGCCCTGCCCTGTGCGCCGGGTGAGATAGCGCGCGGCGTCCACGAATGGTTCGCTCAGATCGATCCCCGTCACCCGGCAGCCATAACTGGCCGCCAGAAAACGGGCTGGCCCGCCCAGGCCCGATCCGACATCCAGCGCCGACATGCCGGCAGTGATGCCGGTCAGTTCGGCAAGCTCGGCCGTGGCGGCGAGCCCCCGGGTGTGAAACTGGTCCAGAGCGCTCAGTTGCTGCGGCAAGATAGGTTGATCTTCCGGCCCCAGGGCCGTGGCGAGCGCGCTCTTTAACCGCTCGGTCAAACCGGTCGCGCGATAGTGGTCGCGCACGTCATCGATGGCATCGGTCATTGCAGGTTTCCTCACGTGTAATCCGTACGTTAGGTGTAGCATCGTCACGCGTGTGCGACTATTCACCACAATGTTGACGTGCTATGAAGCAGAACTTCACAGTCAGGCAAGGCGCGCTCGATGGCGTGGAGACGTTCCTGGCCGTTGCCCAGCATCGCAGCTTTCGCAAGGCCGCTGCGGCGCTCGGTGTGACGCCCTCGGCCGTCAGCCAGACGGTGCGCGCGCTGGAAGAGCGCATCGGCGCGGCGCTCTTCATACGCACTACGCGCAGCGTCGGCCTGACGGAGGCCGGCGAACAATTTCTTGCGCGCGCAAAGCCCGCCTTCGAAGAGCTTGTCGCCGCCAGCGACGTCGCGCGCGGGCTCGGCCAGCGGCCTGCCGGCTTGCTGCGCCTTGCCGTACCGCGCGCGATCGTCCCGATTCTGCTGGAGCCCCTGATCGCTTCTTTCTGCCAGGCCTACCCCGAGGTCGAGGTGGAGATCGCCGCCAATGAGAAGCTGGTCGACCTTGCGGCGGAAGGATTCGACGCCGGCATCCGCATGGGCCAGTTCGTCGATGCCGACATGGTCGCGGTGCCTTTGACCCCGCCGTTTCGTTTCGCGGTCGTCGGCAGCCCCGCATATTTCGCGCTACGCAGCCCGCCCGAACACACCGACGATCTGCGCCACCATGCCTGCTTGCGATGGCGGCGATCCGGCGGCGCGATCGCGCCATGGTCCTTCAACGACAACGGCCAAGCGCTCGAGATCGCCGTATCCGGCCCGCTCATCGCCAACGACTTTCCCACGATGCTTGGCGCGGCGATGGAAGGCCTAGGCCTTGCCCAGCTACCCGAGCCGATGGTGGCCGAAAGGCTGAAAACGGGAAAGCTCGTGCACGTGCTGCAAGCGTACGCGCCGACGATGCCGGGCGTGTCTCTCTACTACCCCAGCCGCCGGCAGATCCTGCCCAAGCTGCGCGCGTTCATCGATCATGTGAAAAGCCGGCAGGCAGGCAACGATAAGGCCCGGACAAAAGGCGACTCTGCGCGTGTCCGGTCGCAGAGTGAGCCTCGCTGAACCGAGAGAACTATTCGATGTCGAAAAGCACCAAGACAATTCTGAGAAGAACGCCTGAATCGGCGGCCATGGTCGCCAGCGTCAAACGGGCGATGGCGATTACGCTGGTTCTCAACCGCCTGACGTACGACGATGCAGAGGAAATTCGCGCCGTGTTCAGCGAGTTGGTCGGCTACACGGTGGACGACAGCTTCTCGCTGATCCCGCCGTTCTATACGACCGGCGGCGAGAACCTACGCGTCGGGCGCAATGTTTTCATCAACCAGAACTGCACTTTGTACGATCTGGGCGGAATCGATATCGCCGACGACGTCATGATCGGGCCCAACGTAAGCCTCGTCACGTCGGGCCACCCCATCGCCCCCGATCAACGACGAGCAGGCGTCACCGCGGCGCCTATCGTGATCGAACGCAACGTCTGGATCGCGGCCGGCGCGACGATCATCGGCGGCGTGACCGTAGGCGAAAACTCGGTCGTCGCCGCGGGGGCTGTCGTCACGCATGACGTTCCGCCGAACATGCTGGTTGGAGGAAACCCGGCGCGGGTCATACGCTCGATTGCCGTCGACTGAATCCGCGCTTTCGTTCGTGCGCTGACGTTCGCCGCGCTATCTCTCGAAGAGGGATTTCAACGCCTGCAGATCCTGCAGTACCCAGGCGGCATCGGCGGCAAATTTTGCGTCCGTCATCCCCGGCAATCGATACAAGGTAAACAACACTTCCGCTCCGTCGCCGTTGGACACGACCCGCATGGGAACGCAGACTTCTTGATCGTCGCCTACGTCGATGTAGTGATCCATGATCCCGAACTCGTTCCAGGTCGTAAAACGTATCTTGACCATGCTCTCCGGCCCCTTGGCCAGCCACCGGTCGCCTTCTTTTTCCAGCGTGCTTTCGGCCAGGCCGGATGCCCATCTGGAAAAGAATTCCGGTTGCCAGATGGTTTCGTAGAGCGTCATCCAGGGGCAAGAGATGGAGACGCTGATGGTTTTGGCTTCGAGCATGGTTTATTCACTCGGGAAACGTTGATGGCAGGAAAGGGATTTTCCTAAAAGGGAGAAGTCCCTTTTTGCATCTTCTGAGCAATGTCAATTATTGCGCTGATTGACAGCCGCCAATGGCGGATTCAACCGATCGATGCAACACTTTTGTTGAACATCTCGGCGGGTGTCTGGAAGTCAAGATTTTGCGTGGTCTTCCGTTCAATTGTCACGCTATTGCGTTGAGCTGGAACTGAGAGAAGCCGCGCGGTCTTCTTCTACTCTGAATTTATCGGCAGCCGTTCCAGGCAGAAATTCAACCAATGCTACGGCTTAAGCAACGTCTACCTAGAAGGTCTATCTGCGCGGCTCGCCCGATCGCCAAGCTGCAATGATTCGTCGGAGTCAATCGCATGAAGCAGACTTGCGACGACTCGCCTGCTCTCTTCGAGGGCGCGCAGTTTGACGTCGAGTTTTTCGAATTCATGCCGTAATGCTGCACGTGCTTCTGCGCACGGATGGAAAACGGGCTTGATGCCGAGTACGCACGGCAGCAGCAGGCGGATGCTGCTGATCTTCAATCCGGCCGCGCTGAGCACGCGGATACGGTGCGCCGCATCCACCTCTTTGGGACCGTAATCACGGTAGCCTGAATCGGTTCTTCGCGGTTTGAGCAGACCTTCGTGTTCGTAGTAGCGCAACATCCGCTCACTAATACCGGCGCGGCGAGCCAGTTCCCCAATGCGCATGATTTCTCCTTCGCTTGACCTTGACACCACTGTCAAAGTTTAGCCTTCTCCGAGCGGTGGCATTGCTCGCCACCCAACTCGTTAGGAGATTTGCTTATGACTTCATCCAATGACACGTTTGACGGAACGTTTCCGTTCGCACCACACTTCAGCAACGCCGCCGACTTCCGCATGCACTACGTTGATGAAGGCCCCACTTCTGGGGCGGTCGTCTTGTGCCTCCATGGCGAACCAACCTGGAGCTATCTGTTTCGCAATCTAATTGCGGAACTTTCGAGCAACTACCGTGTGATCGCGCCCGATCACATGGGATTTGGCAAGAGCGAGACGCCAGGAGATCGTACGTACTGGCTGCAGGATCACATCGACAACATCGAACAGTTCGTGCTTGCCCTGGATTTGAACGACATCACTCTCGTTATGCACGATTTCGGCGGCCCCGTTGGCATGGGACTCGCAGCGCGGCATCCTAGCCGTATTCGTCGGATCGTAAGCACAAATGGTCCGACTCCGTTTGGTCAGGATACCTTGTTCAATCGTTTAAACGCGAATGCGGCAGTTTCGCCATGGTTCCAGTGGATTGCTCGCGCTGAATCGCAAGGCCGCCTCAAACCCGTGCTCGATGAACTAGGCTTCAATATCCTAAGTACATTGAAGCTCAATGGCTTCGAGAACCACGCATGTATCAACGATACGTGGTTGCGTGCCTACGGCTCACGCTTTTCCGTACCGGCCGACAGTGCTGGAGCGATCGGCTGGGCCCAAGGCCTGGCGATCGGGGCGCACCGCTTCGAAGTTCCTGACGCTGCTGCGCTAGAAGCAATCCGGTCGAGGCCGGCACTTGCAATTTGGGGTGATGCCGACCGAACCTTGGCAGCAGAGCATTTTCTGCCGCTGTTCAGCGAGCTGTTTCCTCTGGCACCGATCCACAGGCTTACTGGCGTCGGCCATTACAGTTTCGAGGACGCACCGCAAAAAATCGCCGATCTGATTGCAACCTTCTTAAAGACTACAGACACACGCCCAGACAGGGCCGCTGCGCGCTAGATTGAGCGCAGCAATGTCGACAAGAAACAGTCAGTCGCCTGTTCTTTGCCGCAGTCTGCCTGTAGCCGATAGCCTCGTATGGTTTTAGTCTGCTCGCTGGCTATGATGCGGCATGGATGAACCGCTAAACATAAAGTCTAGTATCCCCGATAACAAGCACCTGACCGCTGCTTGCAACGAGTGCAACAGACACACGCGACACAAGGTTCTGGCACAGACGCATGTGCATTGGGAATACGGAGAAGGGGAAATAGATAATTGGATTGACTATCAAATCATCCAGTGCCAGGGGTGTCTCTCGATTTCATTCTGCGAGGAAGCACTCTGCTCGGCGGACATCATGTATGGCGAGGAAAATCCACCTGTAGAGCGACGTCTGTTCCCAAATCGTATTGTTGGGCGCGCAATGATGGAAGGAGCCCAGCAGTTGCCCGAGAGCGTTTATGGGATCTATGAGGAAGCACACAACGCGTTATGTGCGGAGCTTCTCATCATGGCAGGATTTGGGGTGAGAGCAATTCTTGAGGCAGTTTGCAAAGACCGGGGTATTGCCGGGCGGAATTTAAAAATCAAGATAGATAAGCTCGCCGAGGCCGGTCTAATTACCCCATCTGGCGCCACAATACTTCAGCATTTGAGATCTATGGGAAATGCCGCTGCACATGAGATGAAACTGCACGCTCAGTTCCAAATCAGCGCCGCTTTCGACGTCATAGAGTATCTGTTGCAAGGAGTTTATATCCTGCCAGAATGGGCAGGGCTATTGCCTAAATCCACCGCAAAACCAGATCAAGACATCGACTCGTAAACGCTCCTGCATAGTGTCTTTAGCGCTAGAAAATAATGAGCAATCCTGGGAAAGCTCAGCGCCAGGCAAAGCCACGCAACAAATAAAAAGGCCTGCAGCATGAGGGCTGCGGGCCCGTTGTTTGCAAGCGAAAGAACCTATTCTTAGAACGGAATATCGTCATCCATATCCGTCAGACTCGCACCCGACGAAGCAGCCGCCGGCGCCGCAGCGCGCGGAGCTGCCGCCGGACGCGAAGCGGGCGCACGCGGTGCCGAGCGGGAATCTTCATACCCGCCGCCACCGCCGCTAAAACCGCCCTCGCCACCACCTTCACGACCACCCAGCATCTGCATCTGGTCAGCCACGATCTCGGTGCTGTAGCGATCGGCGCCGGTGTCCTTGTCCTGCCACTTGCGGGTCTTCAAACGGCCTTCGATGTAGACCGAGCGGCCCTTCTTCAAATATTCGCCGGCGATCTCGGCCAGGCGGTTGTACATGACCACGCGATGCCATTCGGTTTCTTCGCGCTTTTCGCCGCTGGCCTTGTCCTTCCACTGGCTGGTGGTGGCGATGGACACGTTGCAAATGGCGGCGCCATCGGGCGAGTAGCGCACTTCGGGATCGCGCCCGAGGTTGCCGACGATAATGACTTTGTTGACGGATGCCATGGTTGTGTCCCTCGATGTATTTGGACAATGCCTTCTGTCGCCGGACAAAGGGCCTGTCGCTTCAAGTTTAATTAAATCAAATAGTTACGCTTCAGGAGAGGTCAACCATGCCGAGAATCTTGTTCAATGCCCAAGATCAACTTTCGTCCTGACAAGCTCAAACAGCCTGCGCACCGTGCTTGCGCGGCTTTCATGAAATCATAACCGCTACGGGGCGGCTTCCACCGCCCGGGAGTGTCCTTTCTCTCACCATGTGAAAGCACCCCAAGGATCGGACTGGCGTCCGGCCCTTGGGGTGCCGTTCGAAGCCTGGCGTTTTCTACGCGATGCGCTCAATCAGCCGCATGGCCGGGCCGCCGGGAACGAGTGTTCCTCACTTCTTCTCGTAAGAAACGTAATTGCGCTGGATCATGATGTGATCCGCGATGTACTTGGCGTCGTGCCAGCATCCGTAGATGAACGACGAAGCGCGATTGGTCAGCTCCGGCAGCCCCAGGAAATAGATGCCGTGCTCCCCGGAAATGCCTCGCTTGTGGAAAGGCATGCCCTGCTCGTCGAAAGCCGCCTCGACGTCGAGCCAGCTGAAATCGAACCTGAAGCCCGTGGCCCACAAGATGGTCTTGACGCCGGACTTCGCCAGATCGAGGTCGAGGATGGGATGCTTGATGCATTCGGGATCTTCGAGGAGCTTCCATGCATCGGGCTCGAGAGGCAGATCCAGGCCATTGCGCTTGACGTAGGCATCGGCCTCGCGCAGCACCTCGAAGTAATCCTCGTCGCCTTGCACGATGTTGCGCGCCAGATCGTCCTCGAAGCGCAGCACGCCGTTTTCATAGTTCCTGGTCATGCCCAGCACAGTGATCCCGGCATGAGCCAGGCGCCGGAAATCCACGGTCTTGCCGCCCTCGTAGCCGCTCACGGCAAAGGCAACGTGCTTGCCGCGCTGCTTGGTCTTCTTGATTTCATCCCATTTGCCGAGCACACCCAGCCACCACACGTAGTCGCGCTGACGGTAGGAGCGCGGCGGACGATAGTGCTCGCCGATCGACAGGTAGACCTTCTTGCCGGCCTGGCACAGCTCTTCCGCGATCTGCGAACCCGAAGCGCCGCCGCCCACGACCAGGACCGCCCCGTCGGCCAGTTGCCCGGGATTCTTGTAGGTCGAGGAATGCAGCTGATCGATGCCCGTGTCGGTCGGGACGATGTGCGGATAGCTGGGAATCTGGAACGGGCCGGTCGCCACCACGACGCGCAGCGCCTCGATGACGCCTTCCGACGTCGTCACGGTAAAGCCGGGACGGTTCTCGGTGCGTTTGACGTGCTTGACTTCGACCCCGGTCCGCACCGGAGCCTTGATCATCTTGGCGTAGTCCTCGAAATATTGGGCCATGCGCTCCTTGGGCGGAAAAACCTCGGGCGCGACGCCTTCGAATTCGAGATTCGGGAAGCGATCGTGCCAGGCCGGGCCGTTGGCGACCAGGGAATCCCATCGCTCGGAGCGCCAGCGTTCCGCGATCCGCTTGCGTTCCAGCACGATGTGGGGGATCCCCATCTCCCCGAGATGTTCGCTCATTGCGACCCCGGATTGACCGGCACCGACGACCAGCGTATCGATTTTCTCAACTGACATTTTGATTCCCAAAAAGGAGCCGAGATCATTCGGCTTCAAGCCCGGCACACGCAGGTGCCGGCGGCAAACTTCAACATCACATGAACGCGGCGAGCACGAAATTCATGTGGACGGCGAGAAGTTTGCTTAAGCTTGCTTCAGTTGAGAATCATGATTTTTGGATTCGGGACTTCGGAAAAAGCAAACAGGTCGTTCTCCGGCCCGAGCCGGGTCGCATCGGCTGACATATTTTCGTGAACCGTCTCCCAGCGCGAGGGCTTGCGCGGATATTCTGTTTTTCCGACGCTGGGCCTCAAGATTCGCAAAGACGGCGTGGCCCGCCTTTCCCGTATTCTCCAACGTGACGATTTGCAGTCGGCTCGCGCCGCATCGGCCGTCCATGCGCTTGCGCATCCCTTCAGTCATAGAGCGAGGCTTTGCAACAGACATCATGAATCCAGTCGATCCATCAGCCTCCCGCCCGATCGGTTCCGCGCTCGCGCAGCCCCAAACCGCCGTCAATGTGGAGAACGTCGTCGTCAAGTACCGCGACCTCACCATCCTGCACGGCCTCTCGCTGAAAATTCAGGAAGGCGAGCTTCTCACCTTGCTCGGTCCCTCGGGCTGCGGCAAGACGACGCTGCTCAACCTCATTGCCGGATTCGCGCAGGCGAACTCGGGCGAAATATTCATAGACCGGCAAAAGATCACCGATCTTCCGCCCCACAAGCGCCAGATCGGCATCGTGTTCCAGAACTACGCGCTCTTTCCCCACATGGATGTCGAGCGCAACATCGGCTATGGCCTGCGCATGCGAGGCGTGCCGGCCCCCGAGATCGCGGAGCGCGTCAAGGCAGTCATGGCGCTGGTCAAACTGGATGGCCTGGGGCATCGCAGGCCGCGCGAACTTTCCGGCGGCCAGCAACAGCGCGTGGCGCTGGCGCGCGCGCTGGTCATCGAACCCAAGGTCTTGCTGCTCGACGAACCGTTCTCGGCGCTGGACAAGAACCTGCGCGGCGCCATGCAGTTCGAAGTGCGGGAAATCCAGCGCAAGCTCGGCGTCACCACGATCTTCGTAACGCACGACCAGGGCGAGGCGCTCAGCATGTCGGACCGCATCGCGGTCATGTCGCAAGGCCGCATCTGCCAGATCTCGACGCCCAACGAGATCTACCACCACCCCGAGGACCGTTTCGTGGCCTCGTTCCTTGGCGACGTGAATATCCTGCCGGCGCACTTCGAGGCCGAGGAAGGCACCAAGCTGCACCTGCGCCTGGGATCGCGCCAGCTCACCGTCGACCGCGAACGCCTGGTCGGCGGCGAACACGACGGCGGACGGCTGGATATCTACGTGCGTCCGGAACACATCCGCCTCGAGCCCTTGAATACCGATTCGATCTTGACGGGCACCGTCGTGCATCACGTATTTCAGGGCGATCACTGCGACACCTACGTGAACGTCGACCTTCCCATCAGCGGGTCCCAACGCATGATGGTGCGTTCGCCCGGACTGGAAGTCATGGAACGCTGGCCGATCGGCACGGTGACCGCGTTGGCGCTTCCGCTGCGCGACATGAGCGTTTTCCCGGCGGCGGCGACCTGAGCGCCGGCGCCGGCCCGCGGCCTTCAACGACTATCGAGAAACGATGAACATTCCGTCTTCCATGCAAGCCATCGTGGCCAGCCAGCCCGGCGGCCCTGAAGTCCTGACGCTGGCCGATCGCCCCGCGCCCACGCCGGGGGCCAACGAAGTGCTCTTGCAAGTGCGCGCGGCCGGCGTCAATCGGCCGGACATCATGCAGCGCCAAGGCATCGCAAAGCCCGCGCCCGGCGCGACCGACGTGCTCGGCCTCGAGGCCTGCGGCAAAATCGTCGCCTGCGGTCCCGGCGTGCAGCGCTGGACGCCCGGCATGCGCGTCATGGCCCTGCTGCCCGGCGGCGGCTACGGCCCCTGGTGCGTCACGTCCGCCGACCATTGCCTGCCCGTGCCGGAAACGCTCAGCGACGACGAGGCCGGCGCCTTGCCGGAAGGGTTGTTCGCCGTCTGGCACAACCTCTTCGAGCTGTGCGCCCTGAAAATGGGGGAAACCGTGCTGATCCATGGCGCGGCGGGCGGCATCGGCACGCTGGCCGTGCAGATGGCCTATGCGGCGGGGGCCCGGGTCATCGTCACCGACGGCCCCAAGGACCGGCTCGCCGTATTGAAGGAACTGGGCGCGACCGAAGCGATCTGCTATCACGACACCGACTTCGTGGAGGCCTGCCGCGCGGCCACCGGCGGACGCGGCGTGGACGTGGTGCTGGACATCGTCGGCGGCGATTATGTGCGGCGCAATCTGGACGCACTGGCATTCGGGGGCCGGCATCTGAGCCTGTCCTTCATGCAGGGCTCCCAGATCAACCTCGAGCTGCTCACGCTCATGCAAAAGCAGCTCAGCCTGCACTCCTCCACGCTGCGCCCCCAGACCAACGAAGAAAAAACCCGCATGACCCGGCTGATCGAAAAGCACGTGCTGCCGCTGCTGGCCGACGGCCGGATCCGCCCACGCATGCATGGCAGCCTGCCGCTGGCCCAGGCCGCCGAGGCCCACCGCATGATGGAGCGCGGCGAAATATTCGGCAAACTGGTGCTCAAGCCCTGATCTACGCATCCCTGTCGCGAACCCAAGCACGATGCAACTACTCCACGCTCCCACCTCTCCCTACGTGCGCAAGGTCATGGCCAGCGCCCATCTGCTGGGCCTGACCGACCGCATCGAGCTGCTCGACAGCGCCGCCCATCCCATCGACCGCGACGTGCGCATCGCGGCCCACAACCCCATGGCCAAGGTGCCGACCCTGATCCTGGACGACGGGCCGGCCCTGTACGACAGCCGGGTGATTTGCGAATACCTCGACGGCCTCGCGCCCGAGTACGGCCTGTTTCCCAAGACCGCGCCGATGAAGTGGCATGCGCTCGCGCGCCATGCGCTGGGCGACGGCCTGCTCGACGCAGCCTTGCTGGCGCGCTACGAACTCACCGCGCGGCCGCCGGAAAAACAATGGGACGCCTGGCGTTCAGCGCAATTGCTCAAGGTCCAAGCCTGCCTCGATGAAATCGAACGGCAGGCCGAAACGCTGTCGACGCATAGTCCGACCATAGGCGAAATCACCCTGGCATGCGGGCTCGGCTACCTGGATTTCCGCTTTGCCGAACTCGATTGGCGCGCCGCGCACCCCAAGGCCGCGCGCTGGAATTCCCAGATGCAGGCGCTGCCCGCCATGCAAGCCACCGTTCCCCATGTTTGAGTCCATGCCATGACCGACACTCTCACGCCCACTCACGCCGCCGCGGACATCTGGTTTCTCAACGGCCCCAATGCCAACCTCTATGGCCTCGATGCCAACCAGGTATACGGACAGGACAGCTTCCCGACGCTGAAGGCGCGCTGCGAAGCCAAGGCCGCTGCCCTGGACCTCACGCTGAATTTCGTCCAGTCGAACTGGGAAGGCCAGCTCGTGGACTGGATCCAGGAAGCCCGGGCCGCGGCCAAAGGCGTCATCGTCAATGCCGCGGGCCTGACCTACAGCTCGGTGCCCATCCTCGACGCCTTGTTGTCCTTCCCGGGCAAGATCATCGAAGTGCACATGAGCAATATCTGGCGCCGGGAAAGCTTCCGTCATCACTCCTACATCTCCAAGGCCGCCCATGGCGTCATCGCAGGCCTGGGCGGGGACGGCTACGAACTGGCCATCGAAGCCATGTCGCGCCTGATCAAAACCTGAGTCCGCATTTGAGTCCATACCCATGACCCATCCCGATTCGTCCGGCTTCGCGGGCACGCTGGCCTTCTACAGCGACTTCGACGATTTCGAAACGTGGAAGCGCGCCCTGCAGGCACAGCTGCCCGCCTTGCGGGTTCTGCACAGCAGCGAGATAGACGACCCCAAGGCCATCGACTTCGCGCTGGTATGGAAGCCGCCCGAGGGGTTCTTCCGCGAGATGGCCCGACTCAAGCTGATCGTCAATCTCGGCGCCGGCGTGGACTCGCTGGTTTCACGCGGGGATCTCCCTCTCAACGTACCCATCACACGCATCAGCGACCCGCAAATGGCCCGCATGATGACGGGCTACGTGCTCTTTGCCACCTTGCGCCATGCCCGTGAGATTCCCTTCTTCGAACAGGCGCAGCGGCGCGGGCAATGGGCCTACCGCCATCCGCGCAACCCCGAAGACATACGCGTGGCGGTGCTCGGCTTGGGCGAGCTCGGCGCCAACGCCGCCGCCGAACTGCGGCGCCAGGGCCTGACGGTCCTGGGCTGGTCGCGCAGCCCGCGGAGTATCGAGGGCGTGCAGTGCCACGCCGGACTGGAGACCCTGGACCTGGTGTTGAGCCAGGCGGACATCCTGGTGATCATGCTGGCGCTCACGCCCCAGACCCGCGGTCTGCTGAGCCGCGACCGGCTGGCGCGGCTGCCGCGCGGCGCCGCCGTCATCAACGTGGCCCGCGGGTCGCTGGTCGATCAGGCGGCCTTGACCGAATTCCTGCAAGACGGCCATATCGGCTCGGCCACGCTCGATGTCTTCGAGAAAGAGCCCCTGCCGCAGGACGATCCGCTTTGGCAGCTGCCGAATGTGCTGATCACGCCTCACCTCGCATCGGTGGCCATTCCCGCTTCGGCGGCCAGGCAGATCGCCGGCAACCTGGAGAGCGTGATGAAAGGCGAGCCGCCCGCCAATCAGATCGACGTCGATCTCGGCTATTAGGCAACCGACTGAGGCCAAGGCGATCGAAAAAAAGCCCCTGGCTTTTCGTCTGCGCGGACGGCCGTCTCAGCGGCTGCTTTCCTCGATATTGAGGACTTTGCCCAGGCCCAGGAAGTAATTGGCGACGATCAGCAAACTGGCTGTGACAACGATGTACACCACCGAAAGCGCCGCCAAGGTCGGATCGGCGAACTCGCGCACATAGTTGTACATCGCGACGGGCAGGGTCTGCGTTTCCTGGGTGGTGATGAAAAGCGAAGCGGTGAATTCGTTGAACGACATGATGGCGGCGAACAACCAGCCGCCGAACAAGCCGGGAGCAAGCAGCGGGATCATCACGGTAAACAGCACTTTGAGCGGCGGTGCGCCGAGGCTGGCCGCGGCATGCTCCAGGCGGTCGTCGAGATTTTCCATCGATACATAAACGCTGCGCAGCACGAAAGGCAATACCAGGATGACGTGGCACAGGATGACGATGTCGTAGCCTCGGTCGAGCCTGATCTGGGCGGCGAGCATCAACAGGCCCAGGCCTATCGTGAAGTGAGGCACGACCAAGGGCGAGAGCAGGATGCTCTGCAGGGTTTCCTTGCCCGGGAAATAAGTCCGCTTGGCAATGATTACCAGGCCGGTGCCGATCACCAGGGCGATGGCCGAGGACGCGACCGTGACGATGAGACTGGTCTTGAAGCCGTGCTGGAAGTCGGGGTAGGTGAACACGCGGCCGAACCACCGCCACGACAGGGACTCCGGCGGGAACGAAAGTATCGCCTTGGCGTTGAAGGCCGCCACGGACACCACGACGACCGGCAGCAGGACGTAGGCGAGGATGAGGCATATCAGCACGGGGCCGGCCATGCGTACCGGCCACGGCAGGGAAGGTTTGATCTTCATCTCAATGCCCTCCGATATGCTTGAACCGGGCAGTCAGTTTTCCGAATACCCACAGCGATACGGCGGTCAGCGCCAGGCCTACGATGCTCAAGCTTGCCGCCAGGGGAAAGTTCATCGACGAAAAACCCAGCTGATAAATCAGGGTGGAAATGGTGGGCACCCGCCCGCCGCCTATCATCTGCGGCGTGGCGAAGGCGCTGAACGTCCAGGCGAAGGCCGTGGTCGAGCTGGCGAGAATGCCGGGCATGGAAAGCGGCAGCGTCACCGTCAGGAAGATGCGAATCGGCCCGGCCCCCAGGCTTTGGGCCGCCTTTTCGTAATCGCGATCGATATGGGCGATGGCGGCGGCCAGCATCAGCACCACCACGGGAATCGTCACGTGCACCAGGGCCACGAGCACCCCGAAATGCGTGAACATCATGTCGACCGGGAACTCCACCAACCCCAGCTTGCGCAGCATCGAGTTGATGAAGCCATTGCTGCCCAGCGCGATGATCCACGAATACGTCCGCACGATCTCGCCGAGAAACAAGGGCGTGATCGCGGTGATGAGAATCACGGATTTGAGCGCGCGATTGCGCACGCGCACCAGGGCATAAGCCAGCGGATACGCCAGCAGCAGCGAAAACACCATGGTTTCGATGCTCAGGATCAAGGTGTTCCACAGAGCATCTCTGTAGATCGACTTGCCCAGGCCGGTGAAATTGGCCAGCGTGAATCCGCCGACGTCGAGCGAACCGGGTATGTAGGCGCGTAGACTGAACTGAAATACCGTGAACAATGCAACGCAAATGCACAACGCCACGATGACCGAGGGAGAAACCAGCCACCCTCGCAACCTGGAATACATGTTCATGTTCGATGTTTCTGCTTTTGAACCTGCCGCGCCCGGACGACAGCCGCCGTCCGGGCGCAAACGCCGCGCGGCGGACTACGTCAATTCATGATGTTTTCGGTGAACCACTTGCGCCATTCGGCCATCTTTTCCGCGCGCAACTTGTCGGGAATGACTATAGCTTCTTTGTTCCACTGATCCCGCGTCGTGAGCACGCCGGGAAGCGCGGCGTCCTTCGGATCGACGCTGGCGTCGTCCACCACCGGGCTGGTTTTCTCGGCCGCCACGATCTTGGCTTGCGCCGCGGACGAAAGGGCGATGTTCATGAACTTATAGGCCAGATCGGCCTTGGTCGATCCCTTCATGAGGGACATCGTATCCACCCCGAGGATGGCCCCCTCTTTGGGAATCACCAGCTTGATGTTGGAGCCCTGTCCGATCATGTAGTAGGCGTTCATCGACAGCATGACCTGGACCGGCGTCTCCCCGGTCGAGATGAGCTGTTCGCTGTTGGCGTCGTTGGTATAGAAGGCCTTCAAGTTCGGCTTGAGCGCCTTGAGTTTGGCCTCGCCCTTTTGCCAGCTGCCGGCATCGCCGCCGGACAACATCGCCGACACGGCGATGACATGGCTGGGATCCCAGTCGGGCACCGCGACCTTGCCCTTGAGCGCGGGATTCCACAGATCGCTCCAGCTGTCGAAAGTGATGCTCTTGGGCACCAGGTCGGGACGATAGGCAATGGTGTAGAGATAGGCCCAACTGCCGATCTGGTAAGGGCTGATCCTGGCCTGCGGGACCACGTGCGCGTAGTTGGGGATCTTGCTGGTGTCGAGCTTCTCGAACAGGTTGCTGTTGGCATAGAGCATGCCGACCTGCGACGTGGTGAAGGTAATGTCGCTTTCGGGGGTCGTGGCGAGCTTGGCCTTGTTGAGGCGATCCATCGTGCCGCCCGTGATGTACTTGACCGGCACGCCCGTCTCTTTGGTGAACTCCTGGCCGATGTATTTATCGATCAAGTCGCGGAAATTGCCGCCCCAGGTGCTGACCACCAGTGCATCTTCCGCTCTTGCCGCGCCGGCGAACAGCATGCCGAGCACAAGGCCGGTAGTAACTATTTTTCGAATCATCGGATACCCCTTTCGGTTGATTGAAGCCGGAACGCACGTAGATAGTGAAAGAGTTTGGCCGGCGCACCAATTTGCCTTTTCCGCAGGCATGGCTCGCAATTCCTGATTCAGGCCGCACCAGGCCCGCTGTCGGAAATTCCGAGACATGACCCCGGAAAAGACAAATAGGTGCGGCTGCCTATTTGGCCGACTATCAAGGCTCGCTGCTTGTCGACCGATATTTGCCCTCTGGGGAAAACCCGCATCCTTGCAACGCCCCTTCTCCCTGATTGCCTTCAAAAGTGATCCTATGAAACACACCCGCATTCGCACCTTCAATACCAAAGCCACCTACCCTGAACAAAATCTGGACAACGATTTGTGCCAGGCCGTGGTCGCCCGCGGAAGCATGGTCTTTCTGCGCGGGCAGATCGGGCAAAACCTGGACACCTCCAAGAGCGTGTGTATCGGGGACGTAGCCGGGCAGGCGGAACAGGCCATGGCCAATATCGACATGCTGATTAAAGAAGCGGGCGGCGAGCTCAAGGACATCTGCAAGATCACCATCTACATCATCGATCCGCGCTACCGCGAAGCGGTCTACCAGGTCGTCGGCCGCTGGCTCAAGGGCGTGTATCCGGTTTCGACCGGCATCGTGGTGTCGGCCCTGGCTCGCCCCGAGTGGCTGGTGGAGATCGACGCGACCGCAGTCATTCCCGATTAATCCTCCGCCAGTCCGACCAACCATGACATTCTCGATCATCGCGCGCTGTCCCGAGACGGGGCAGTTCGGCGCCGCCGTATCCTCGTCGTCGCCGGCCGTCGCGGCGCGCTGCATCCGCGTGCGCCCCGGTGTCGGCGCGGCGGCCAGTCAAAATATCACCGATCCCCAGTTGGGGCCGATGGCGCTCGATCTCATTGCGGCCGGAAACAGCCCCGGGCAGGCGCTCGATGCTTTGCAGGAGCGGCCTTTCATCGCCTACCGCCAGCTCATGGCCATCGATGCCGTGCGGCCGCCGGCGGTCTTTACCGGCGCGAGCGCGCTCGGCACCCTGGCTACCGCCACAGGCACGCATGCCGCCTGCGCCGGCAATATGCTCGCGTCCCGGGAAGTCCCGGTCGCGATGCTGGCCGCCTTCGAAAAGGCAAGCGGCCCGCTGGCCGAGCGCCTTATGCAGGCCATGCTCGCGGGCCAGGCGGCCGGCGGGGAAGAAGGCCCGGTCCATTCCGCCGGACTGCTGGTCTGCGGCGAAATGGACTGGCCCATCGTCGACCTGCGCCTGGACTGGGTGGACGACGGCCCGGTCCAGGCGCTCTACGCGGCCTGGAAGCTCTACGAACCCCAGGTGCAGGACTACATCACGCGAGCCCGCGACCCTCGCGCGGCCCCGAGCTACGGGGTGCCGGGCAATCTCTAGCGGCTCGCACGCAGCGGAGCTTCATGCGAAGATCATCTCCGATCTCTGTAGATCAGTGTCCGGGGATGCTTCGCCTCGCTCTTCCTATTCCGCTTATGCTCAATCGCATCTCTCTGCGTCAAATGGAGTATTTCCTGGCTACTGCCAAGCACGGCAGCATTGCCATTGCCTCCAATCAGATCCACATCTCCGCGCCGTCGATCTCTGCCGCCATAACGCATGTGGAAGCGGAGCTGGGTGTCCAGCTATTCGTGCGGCACCCTTCGAAGGGGCTCACGCTGACGCCCGTCGGCACTCAAGTCATGCAAGAGTGCGAAGACTTGCTCGACCGTGTTTCGAGGCTGTACGACATTGCCTCGGATTCCAGCCAGATCATCCAAGGCGTGCTGCGTGTCGGCTGCTTCCAGTCTTTGACGCCGATGATCGCGCCGGAGGTCATCTATGGCTTCAAGCGGGCCTTCGAGAAAGTCGACTTGCAGATGGTCGAAGGCAATCAGCAGGAGCTGATGAACAAGCTGCACGACGCCGAGGTCGACGTTGCCCTGACCTACGACCTGCAACTGGATAAAGACATCAGCTTCGAGGTCTTGAGCCAGCTTCCTCCCCATGTCCTGGTCAGCGAACTGCACCCTTTGGCACAGCAATCCGCCGTCACTCTCGAAGAACTGGCTCCGGAGCCCATGGTGCTGCTCGACCTGCCCATGAGCAGGGACTACTTCATGTCCATCTTTTCCCAGGCCGGCATCGAGCCGCAGATCGTGGCGCGCGCCCGATCGGAGGACGTCATCCGGTCCATGGTGGCCAACGGCCTGGGCTATACGCTGTTCAATGCGCGCTCCAAATCCACCCAATCCCTCGATGGCAAACGGTTCGTCCGCCTTCGTCTGGCGGGCGAGCATCGACCCATGCTGCTGGGATTGGCGACTTACACGCCCGTCAAGCAATCCCGGGTTACCCAGGCCTTCATGCAGCGTTGCCGGACCTATATCTCCGACCAATACATCCCCGGCATGAGCTCGCCCAGTTTCTTCGATCCACGCGTCGTTCCTGCCGATATCAAGGACGACGACTGACCCGCGGCGCCGACGCGGCGCCGGACACACATTCCCGGTACCCCATCATGTCCAGCACTTGCACTTTGAACAGTCTCGATTTGTTGCGCGAGCTGATCGCGTTTCCCACGGTTTCCCGCACACCCAATGCCGATCTGATGGCGCGGGTACAGGAACTGCTGCATCAGGCAGACATCGAGACCCTCGTGGTGGCCGACCCGCAAGACCCCACCCGATGCAATCTCTACGCCAGCGTCGGGCCCAAGGAAATTCCCGGCGTGATGCTGTCCGGCCACACCGACGTGGTTCCCGCCGAAGGCCAGCCCTGGACCATGCCGCCCTACCAGGCGACCGAGCGCGACGGCCGCATTTACGGCCGCGGCAGTTCCGACATGAAAGGCTTCGTCGCATGCGCCGTCATGGCCATGATCCATGCCTCCAGGCAAGACCTGAAACGGCCGCTGCAATTGGCCTTGTCCTTCGACGAGGAGATCGGCTGCGTGGGGGTGCGGCACCTGTTGCGCGAACTGGAGCACCAGCTACCCGCCCCCCTCTTGTGCCTGGTCGGCGAACCCACGCTCATGAAGATCGGCACCGGCCACAAAGGCAAGGCCGTCTACCAGGCCCGCTGCTGCGGACAAGCCGGCCACTCTGGCCTCGCTCCGCGCTTCGTCAATGCCATACACACGGCGACGGACCTGGTCAGCGCGATACGCGACGTGCAGCAAGACCTGGCCGAACACGGGTCACGCGAAGAAGGCTACGACATCCCCTACACGACGATACATGTAGGCACCATCGACGGCGGCAAGGCGCTCAACATCGTTCCCGATCAATGCGAAGTCAACTTCGAAATCCGGAACATCATCGAAGATGAGCCTGCCCAGATCCTCGCGCGCATCCTCGAGCGCGCGGAAAACCGCATGCACGGCTGGCCATGCCCGCCAGGCAATAAACCGACCATGCCCGAGGTACGGCTCACCAACACCTACCCCGGTCTGTCCACCGCGCAGGACTCGGCCGCCGCGCGTCTGCTTGCCTCGCTGCTGCCGCCGGACACGGCCTACGCCAAAGTGCCCTTCGGAAGTGAAGGCGGCCTGTTCAAGCAAAGCTGGAACCAGACCGCCGTATTGGTCTGCGGGCCCGGCTCCATCGAGGTGGCCCATAAAGCAGACGAATACGTGGAAGTCACCCAGATCGAGGCCTGCGACCATTTGCTCTCGAAGCTGGTGGAACATCTCTGCAACGAGCTATGAATCCGCTTTCTGCAAGGCCTCGCACAGCTCAGGAAAGCGGCCGCAATCCCCACGAAACCAGCAGCCACGCCAGCGCCAGCACCGCCGCCATGACGAACACCGCGGGCGAACCGGCATGGGCCGCC
>Ga0209455_1000665_pt1 | contig 20808 bp, 22 predicted proteins | sample AraplaCol_mCL_r2_FD_184275 | JGI IMG/M metagenome (GOLD analysis project Ga0209455, IMG submission 184275) | Arabidopsis root microbial communities from North Carolina, USA - plate scrape CL_Col_mCL_r2 (SPAdes) (version 2) | ecosystem: Host-associated > Plants > Roots > Endosphere | place: USA... | reverse complement strand
TGCCGGCTGCTTGCGGATCTTTGCCGGGCGGGGGGTCGCGGCGGGCATCGCCTGCGCTTTTTCGGCCTGTGTCGGTTCAGCCTGGGTTGATGCGCGTGTTGATGCCGCCCGCAGCGCCGCCATCAGTTCTATCCGGGCAACGGCCGCGGGCGTTGCCGCCGGCCCCGTCCGCAGCGTCACCTGGTCCAGCGTCAGCACGGCGCCGCTGCGGCGATCGATGACTTCGGGTTCAACCCTCCGGCCGGTTGCCCGATCGGCGAGCTCCACGGCGATTCCTTCCGGCGTCTCGTATTTGTTGCCCCAGCGGTAGAGAAGCAGCAGCAGCGGGAAGAGTTCCCTGCCCTTTTCCGTCGGCACATATTCATGCCGCGCCGGGCGCTGCTGATAGAGGCGCCGGGCAAGGATGCCGTTCTCGGTCAGATGCTGCAGCCGACGGGCGAGGATATTGGTGGAGATGCCGAGGCTCTCTTTGATCTCGTCAAAGCGCCGCAGCCCTTGGAAGACATCGCGCAGGATCAGCAGACTCCACCATTCCCCCACGCAAGCAAGTGCGCGGGCGGCCGGGCAGAACATCTCGGCGAAGTCGGTCCGTTGCATGACGGGGCAGATATAGGGAAGTCACTTCAATAAAGCAAGTGATGATCCGACGACTCTGCGGTCCGATCTCCCTTTACTCCGCCACGCGGATCTCCACTTCATGCCGCACGGGGAAGTTCATTGAGGCGGCGATAAAGCAGTCGCGGCCGGCATCTTCGTGCAGATGCTCAGCGAGGGCGAGGTCGCTGCCGGCGGCGACGGTGACGACCGGATGCAGGGTCACCTCGGTAAAATGGCCGCCATTGCCTTGCTGGCGCATGGTGCCGGTGGCGCGGTCCTCATAGGCGGTGACGACGAGGCCCTTCAGCGACGCCAGCGCCAGGTAGGTCAGCATATGGCAGCCGCTCAAGGCCGCCAGCAGCAGCTCCTCGGGATTGTATTTGGCGGGATCACCGCGGAAGGCAGGATCGGCGCTGAGATCGAGGGCCGGCTTGTTGCCGGCTTGCACCGTGTGGCTGCGCGAATAGGCGCGGTAATTGGTGGTGCCGCCCTCGGCCCCGCCGGTCCAGATCGCCTGCGCCAGATAATGATGGTCCTTGTCCATGATCTTTCCTTGTTGGTCGGATATTGCGTGAGCGGTGAGTGGCGACAGACAGAGGTGCGACGCCTCCGGTTCCGGAAGCGCCGCTCGTCATGCTATCTTAAAGCCGCCAGAAAGGCTTCTCGATCTCGCGCTCGATATCGGCGCGGCTGAGGCCGATATCCTTCAGCATGACATCGTCCAGCCGCGAGAGATCGCGCCGGCATCGCAGCGCCTGATGCCGGCAGCCATACCAGTCGAAGGCTTTGTCCAGCAGCTGTCCAAGGATGCCGGTACCATCGCGCAGCAGATGCCACAGGCGGTGCAGCAGGCCGCGCGGCGCATGCGCGGCGCTCAGCGGATGTTCAGGATCGAGATCGATCACGCGGTTGTCGGGTGAGACGGAGCAGAAATCATTCGGCGGCATGGCGGGCTCCCCATAAAGCAAAGGTGGAAACCAAAGGCGGCAAGGCAAAGCGCAACGCAAGAGCGCCAGGCTGTCACCGGCCGGCAGAGGCGGATGCCACGCAGCTCCCGCGGCCGCAAAAAGCAGCGGCGGTCATTGCAGCGGCCTGCCGAATCCGGCCGGATCGCTACTGGACGGGGAAATCCTAACCCCGCATAATTGCCGGACATATCCGAATGTCTGCGAGGGGGATCTGCAAAAATGCAGGGCATGAACTGGAACGATCTGCGCTACATCCTGGCCATCGGCCGCGCCACATCACTGGCGGCGGCCGCCCGGCAGATCGCGGTCGATGAGACCACGGTCGGCCGGCGCCTGACGGCGATCGAGGCCAGCCTGGGGGCGCGCCTCTTCGCCAAGGTGCCGGGCGGCAAGCTGCTGCCGACGGAAGCGGGCGAGGTCGCCATGACGCATGCTGAGCGTATCGAGCAAGAGATGAACCGGCTGCAGCTGTCGATCGCCGGCCAGGATGCGGCGGTCAGCGGCACCGTGCGCCTGACTTCCGTCGCGGTGCTGGTCAACCGCCTGCTGCTGCCGGCCTTGCCCGATCTCGGCGCCGCGCATCCGGGGCTGCGCCTGGAGCTGCTGGCCGATCTGCGCTATTTCAGCCTGATGAAGCGCGAGGCCGATATCGCGCTCCGCCTCGGCCGGCCGAACCAGGATACCGGTGCGGCGGTGCTGGCGCGCCATATCGGCAACATGGAATACGACGCCTATGCCGCCGCCGATCTCTCGCCGCGCGAGGCCGCCGCCTTGCCCTGGGTCAGCTATGACGAGAGCATGACACAACTGCCGCAGGCGAAATGGATGCAGCAGGTGGCGACGCGCGAAAGCAATCTGCGCAAGGATGACGAGGAGGAACGCCTGGCGCCGATCGCCTTCAACGATCCCGAGGGCATCTGCGAAGCGGTACGCCTCGGCCTCGGCAAATCGCTGCTGCCGGTGGCGCTGGTCAAGGGTGACAAGAGCTTCCGCCGCCTCAAGAACAACGACTGGCCGGCGATGCCGACCCGCGAGATCTGGCTGCTGACCCATCCCGACCAGCGCCGCCTCGCCCGCATCGAAGCCGTCATCGACTGGCTCGACGCGACGATGAAGCAACGCGGCATGGCGGCGTGATGTGATGGACCCGATGACCGGATGTAGATTCCGTGCATCTCGTTCGCGGCTGAGCACGGGATGAATGTGCATGGCAGTCGAAGCAGTGAGACTGACATGCACCCTCTCCCTAACCCTCCCCCGCGAGGGGGGAGGGAACTTTGCGCGATGGTTCCGAGTCTTTGAGCAATGTATCCGAAGCCAGACCTGCAAGAATCGGCCTCTCAACAATGGCACCTCGGAAGTATCCATCATCGCCCACCAGCTATCCCCTCCCCCCTCGCGGGGACGGTTAGGGAGAAGGGGCCTTTGACGGGTGCGAACTACAGCGTTGTAAGCAGTAAGGACGCGTAAGAATCGCAAAAGTCACACATGGCAGACAGCACTCTGCCGAACCGATCACGCCACCCACCGGAAAGGAACCCAGATGACACCGCATGATACCGCTCCCCTCGCCCAGCAGCCGGTGCGCAGCGGCGCCCTGCCGCCCATCGCGCTCATTGGTGACCGCAATCCGGCGATCGTCGCGCATCAGGGCGTTGCGCTATCACTGCAGGCGCGTGCCGAGGCTGACTGGCTGGGGACCGAAACGCTGCCGGGTGACGCAACGGAGATGCGGCAGCGGCTCAGCGGTTATCACGGTGTCTGGTGCCTGCCCGGCAGTCCCTACCGCAAGATGGAAGCGGCACTGGCGGCGATCCAGGTGGCGCGCGAGGACGGCATCCCCTTCATCGGCACCTGCGGCGGCTTCCAGCATGCGGTGATCGAATTCACCCGCAACGTGCTTGGCCGCCAAGACGCCGATCATGCGGAGAGCAATCCCGAGGCGGAGATGCCGGTAATCACCCAGCTCGCCTGCTCGCTGGTGGGGCAGACCGGCACAGTACGCTTCAAGGCCGGTTCACGCCTCGCTGATGCGGCGGGCGCCAGCGAAAGCAATGAAGGCTATCATTGCTCCTATGGCATCAACCCTGCCTATCGGCCGCTCTTCGACCGGAGTGGCCTGCGCTTCACGGCTTTCGACGCGAAGGACGAAGTGCGCGGCCTGGAACTCGACGGCCATCTCTTCTTCCTCGCCACCTTGTTCCAGCCGGAACGCGCCGCCTTGCCCCGCGATCCGGCGACGGCCGGCAAGGGTCGGGTGCATCCGCTGGTCCTCGCCTTTGTCGGTGCGGCTAGGGCCTATGCCGCGACCCGCACGGTGCTGGCGTAACAGATCGAAGCGGCAGCGCGAGATGGTGCGATGGCGCGCGGCGGCACCGTCTCCGCACAGCGGAGGGCAACAGGTAGAAGGGCAACAGAACGAGGCCCGTCAGGTCTTCCTGGATGGCTAGAGGATCGCAGCCGTCTAAGACCGCAGCGTCCTAGAAGGCGGCGCCGAGTTCCGCTGCCTGGCGCAGGATCTCCTGCACCGGTCCCGCGCCTTCTGTGGCGCCATACAGCAGCTCCAGCCGGCGCTCCGTCACGCCGCAGTAATCGAGAATGCCGGTATCGAGCTGGATCTGCATGGCGCGGTCGTAATCGCGCTTGGTATAGACCGGCCGATCGGCGCCGGCGATGGCCAGCATCCAGACCCGGCGATGCGGATAGGTAGCACCACTGCCATAGGCCCAGCCCTGGTTCCACACCCGGTCGATCCAGCCCTTGAGGATCGCCGGCATCGACCACCACCAGACGGGATAGACCATCACCGTCGCTTCGTTGCGCTCGACCCGCGCCATCTCCGCTTGCACTGCCGGCGAATAGACCTTCTTGGGATCGTTCCAGTCCGGCTCATCCGCCTCGCGCAGCACCGGGTCGAAGCCCTCGCTCACCAGATCGGCCCAGTCGATCTCATGCCCGCGCGCCACCGCCTGGGCAGCGAAGGCCTCGGCCACCGCACCGCTCAGCGACTTTCTGCGCGGATGCGCCAGAACCAGCAGCGTCTTCATCCCATCCCCCGCTCGATCACATAACCGGCAGCATTGAAGCGGCTGCGCGCGACACTGTCGAGTCTTGTTGGATCGTGTCCTCCGGCCGCATGTGAGTGCAGCAGCTTGCCGGACCGCCACAGCCTGCCTATGCTTGCCCTCCCTTGGAGCGCGATCGTTTGGTGAATCGCCCTCTATCTTATTGAGGAGAGACGGTTCCACGTTTGAGACAGAATCGCATCGCGATTCCGCCTGAAACGATCCGGCTCTGAATGAGAGACTTCATGGCATTCCCGACCCGACCGGGCTTCGCACGATCCGGCCTTCTTTCTGCAAGCCCCTGCCTCGCGCTGCTTTTGGCGGCGTCGCTGAACGCTGCCTCGGCCGATACGCAGCCGCCGGCGGCCCCTGCTTCATCTGCACCGGACTCGCCTGCGCCCGACAGCACCACCGCCAGCGATCCCGATCTTGCGGCCTGTCTCGATGCTTTCAGGCAGCAGGATGTCGATGCCATGCTCGCCGCCTGCGACAAGGCGGTGAATAATGGCAAGCTCTCCAATGACGACAAGGCGAAGGCGCTGGCCACGCGCGGCATCGCCTATGACGCCAAGCGCCAGCCTGACAAGGCCTATGCCGATTTCGATGCTGCGCTGGCACTGACGCCGAAGAGTGCGGCCGCCTATGTCAATCGCGGCATCGCCTCGATGGCGCGGCATGATGCCGATGGGGCGCTGGCCGATTTCAGCAAAGCCGTCGCCCTCGATCCCAATTCCCATGTCGCCTATTTCCAGCGCGGCCTCGCTTTGGAAGCGCGCGGCGCCAATGCCACCGCCATCGGCGATTTCACCCGGGCGATCGAGCTCAAGGCGGATTTCGCCGATGCCTATCGCGAACGCGGCATCGCCGCCGGCAATATCCGCGACTACGACACTGCCTTGCGCGATCTCGACCAGGCGATCGCGCTGCAATCCGGCGACGCCGTTGCTTACGATGCACGCGGCACGGCGCATATGGGCCGGCAGGAATATGACAAGGCGATCGCCGATTTCAGCCAGGCGATCAAGCTCGATCCCGAAACACCGGTCTTCTACAGCGACCGCGCCGGCGCCTATGGATTGAAGGGGAACCTGAAACTGGCGCTCACCGATTTCCGCGCCGCCAATCAGCGCGATCCCAAGGATCCGGGCACCTTGGACAGTCTTTGCTATTTCCTATCTCTGACCGGCAAGGCGGATGAGGGCATCGGCTATTGCGACCAGCTGGTTGCCCTCCTCCCCAACAAGGCCGATGCCTATGGCAGCCGCGCTTATGCAAAATTGCGCCTCGGGCAGTTCCAGGCTGCCATCGATGATGCCAGTAAGGGCCTGCTGATCGCCCCCAGCCGCTCCGATCTGCTCTTCACCCGCGCTTATGCCGAGGAACGCATGGGCGACATCACCGATGCCATCCGGGATTACAAGGCCGCCCGCGCCGGCAATCCCGATATCGACGCCACCATGCAATCGAGCGGGCTGGTGCCGGGCAGCAAGACCATCGCGCCGAAATGGTGAGGGCGCTGATGGCGAGCCCTTCCCAGGCATCGCGTGATCAGCGGCGGATGGCGTGATAGATTAGAGGCGCCTAGCGAAACAGCGACTCCCGCAAGAGCGGCGGGGCTGGAGATCCGGCATGGACCAGTCTGTGGCGGTACGGCGTAACCCCGGCCTGCATCGACCGGGTGCCTGTTGCCTTGATATCCCGGCATCACCCCCAGCCCGCGCGCGGACCGGGGCGGCAGCGCTGTTGCTCCTGGCACTCCTCGGCATCGTTTCACCGGCGGCCCGCGCCGATATGGCGCAGCCGGTCGCCGATTGCATCCGGGCGGTCGAGCAATTCTCCCTCACCGCCGTCCAGCTGTGCGACCAGGCGCTGCAGAGCCCGGATCTCGGCGCCGAGGACCGTCCCTATGCCTTGCTCGGTCGCGGCATGGCTGCCGATCTCAGCCATGATGAAAAGGGCGCCATCGGTTATTACGACCAGACCCTGGCGCTGAAGCCGGATTTCGCCACCGCCTATCTGATGCGCGGCGTCGCCCATCATGCCCTAGGCGCCGATGACGATGCGCTGGCCGATTACGCCAAGGTCATCGCCTTGCAGCCGGACCAGCCCACCGCCTATCGCGACCGCGCCGAGATCCGCGTCAAGCGGCAGCAATGGCAGGAAGCGCTGGGCGATCTCGACCAGGTGGTGGCCCTCGACGACCATGATCCGCAGATGCGCTTCCTGCGCGGCTATGTTCATGAACGGCTCGGCGATCCGGAGACAGCCAAGGCGGATTACGCCGCCGCCCGGGCACTCTATGGCCAGATCGACAGCATGATGGCGACCGATGGCATCGTGCCCGGCCAGTAACAGGGGACGATGACGTGGGTTAGTAGCGGCGCGGGTGACGACGGCCGGCCGGCGATATTATCAACAGCAACCGCCCCGGCCAGTTGGTCGCAACCGGCATCCGGCCACAAGCTCTTGATTTCTCACAAGATATGGTAGCGTTTGGAGAATTTCTGGGGACCAGCCCACAGGAATCCACCGCTGGGCAGCGGCGCGTTTTGCGCTATGATAGGCCCCCTATCACGTTTGGCAGAGGTTAACTTGGCTTTCGACATGTCCGTGGCGGGCGCGGCTGCATTCACCGATCCACCGGAGCCGGTCCTGGAGACCGAGAGACTGAGCTTGCGGCATCTCGATGTCAGCGATGCCGACTTCATCCTCACCCTGTTGAACGAGCCATCCTTCCTGCATTACATCGGCGACCGCCAGGTGCGCAGTATCGACGATGCGGTCGGCTACATCCTGAAGGGCCCCGCCGCCAGCTATCGGCAGCACGGTTTCGGCCTCGACCTCGTGCAGCTGAAATCCGATGGCAGCAAGATCGGCATCTGCGGTCTGATCCAGCGCGACTACCTGCCCCACCCCGATATCGGCTATGCCTTCCTGCAGAGCTATTGCTCCAAGGGCTATGGCGTCGAGGCCGCCGCCGGCGTGTTGCAGCATGCGCGGCTGGTGCTGGGCCTGCCGCGGGTGCTGGCCATCACCTCGGATGAGAATATCGCCTCGATCCGTGTCCTCGAGAAGATCGGCCTCGGTTTCGAGAATCATTTCGAACAGCCCGGCTATCCCAATCCCAGCCGGCTCTACAGCGTCGATTTCGACCGCACCCATCACCTGCCACAACACGCCCATCACGCGGCGCAATAACTGTTATCCATTGTTATCGCAGTAAGCAGTATCGCCCGGGTCAGTGCCGGGTCGATCGCCTGCAAAATGATGATGGCAGAACCGATCGGCGGCCATGAGATGCCCTGTCTCATGGCCGTTCCTGTTATCGCAGATGGTGCGTTTCAGGGATTGGTCGCTTTACGGATTAGTCACGGGCATCTGGCCCGGTGCCGCTGCCTGCTGGTTGTCGTCATTGGCATCATGATTCGCCGGATCATCGTTATTGCCGGCGAGGCCGCCGTGATCATCATTGAGATCGTGACCAGCGGGATCGTCGTTATGTGCGGTCAGGCCGCCATGATCGTCATTGAGATCATGATCGGCGGGATCATCGGCACCGTTGCGGCCGCTATTGGAGGCCATGCCGCCATGATCATTGCCGCTGTCATCGCTGCCATGGCCGCTGTTGCCAGAGCCGCTGTTACCGGAACCACCGCCACTATTGCCGCCGCCGTGACTGTCACCGCCATGGCCGCCGCCATCACCGCCATGACCGCCGCCATCTTCGGCAAAGGCCGCGGCGATATGGGGTTGGCCCTTGGCATCGAAACGCAAGGGAAATGCCGCCAAAGCCAGCAATGCGGTGCCGAGCAGGATCGGCTTCCAAGGCGTTTTCTCGCTGGCTTGCTTGCACGACATCGGCGCAGCATTTTTCAGGAATGCGATCCGGATCTTCTCTTTTTGCATCTGTCTCACCCTCTGATGAAAATAGGATCATCACGCCCAACCACCTCCTGCCCCGGATTGGACGCGCCTGGATTAGACCCCGATACCTGATGCTTTATTCCCCGTTCTATCTCTCAGCAGTTGCGCCGACAGCGAGCGGCAATAAGCAAGGCTTCATTTCCCATAAGGCGGAGCGGATAGATATTCCATCGGGTGAGGAAAAAGAAAGGCCATGAGGCAAGCGCCTTATGGCCTTTCGACATCGCGTGGAACAGCGCCGGATCAAGGTGTCGTGGTCGTCACTTGGCCCGCGGGTGCGGAAGTGGCGTTGTCATCGGCGACGTCATGCGTCGCCGGATCATTGCTGGTCCCGGCCGCATCAGCGCTGTCATTGGCGTCATGCGTCCCGGCAGCATCGGGGCCACCGGAGGCGGCATCCGCGCTGTCGTTGACGTCGTGCAATGCGCCATCACTGGTACCGCCGGCACCATTGACGCCATTCGCGGCGGCATTGGCCGTGTGCCCGCCGCCGCCTTCGCTGCCATGGCTGTCGCCCGAGCTGCCGCCGCTGCTATGGCCACCGTCACCGCCGCTGCCTCCATTGCCACCGCCATCACCGCCGCCGTGACCACCACCGTCACCGCCGCCGCCATCTTCGGCAAAGGCTTTGCTGAGCTGTGGCAGGCCGTTGCCACCGACATGCAACGGCAGTGCCGCGATGGCGATCGCCGCCGTGCCCAGCAGCATTGCCTGCCAATAGCGGCCGATCACACCCGGCAGACGCGATGAAACATTACGCCGATGTAATGCAGTTTCATTTGTCAGGTTACGCATTATCTCACCTCCATTGATGAAGCGCCATGGCCAGGCCGGATGCGTCCGATCCGTGCATTGGTGCGATCCGGGATCAGTTGGCCGCGCTGAACCAAGATCTAGTCGGCCAAGCTTAAGCCAAGCTTATGGGATGGGGTTGATGCGCCGTGATTATACCGGCAGGAAGCGGCGTGTTGGAAAAGTGATCGAAGACGGGTGATTGACAGCGCTGTCGGGTTTCATTTCCCAAAAGCACAAACGCACACCCGGCAAGACATGGTCGCGACCGCCGACGCAGGTATCGCGACCGCCAGAGCCGCCGGCTCGCTCAGCGGCAGGTCGCTGTGCTGCGGGTTCTTGGAATCGAAGGCGTCGTCGATGCCGATGCCGATATGGCGCGTACCGATATGCGTGGCGAGATAATCGACATGGTGGATCACCACATCGATCTCGATGGTGTTGTCGACGAAAAGACCGATGCCATTGATACCGATCACGCCATCGGTCCGGGCGCAGGCCTGGATGCACTCATCATGCGCGCCCTCACCCCGGGAAGCAGCGGCCGAAGGCCTGCAATAGACGTGGTGAGCCCTTCAGCTTGATGCGCCGCCGCAGCAGGGCCAAAGGCAGCGAGGTCTCCTTGCGCAGGAAGCGGATCCAGGTCGCGGCGTCGGCGGTGACGGCGAGATCGGCCATGCCATGATGGCCGCGTTCGACGCTGATACGGCCCTCGGCGATGACGATGGTTGCCTTGACCGGCTCGGCAGCAGCCTCTTTCGCCGCCGTCTTGGCCGGCCAGGTGAAGGTGAAGTGATAGCGCGCCGTGAGCTCACCGGCGCGGCCGCGCTGGAAGATGAGGGGCAAGGCACGCAGAAAACCCTCAATGCTGGCAGGACGACGGCCGCTATTGACCCGCTTCACCTTCTTATGACGAAAGACGCGGGCGACATAGGCCTCGGCATCCGAGCCCGCGTCCACATAGATGGTCTCCACCTTATCGCGCAGCGGCTTCACGTGCTGCCTGGTGAAGGCGGCGCGATCCGTCAGATAGGGACCGATCACATCCGACCCGGCCGGGCAGACCGCCAGGCAATAGGCCGCCTTGTAGTTGGGCCCGTAAGCGAGGCTTTGCCACATCGAGATGGTCTCCGGATCCGTGACCTTGGCGCGGTAGTTGCGCGCCGAACCGCTGGCGGCGACGGTTTCGACCCAGTCGCCAAAACCACCCATGAATTCGCGATAATTATGGGTATAGCAGGCGGAAAAATTGAAATGCCCGTCGGCGGAGATCGCGCCGGTGGGACAGGCGGCGACACAAAGCTTGCATTCGAGACAGGGATTGTAGTCGATCGGCCGGCCGAAGCTGGTGACGGCGCGGTCGATGATGACGGTACCGAGCAGGATGAAATTGCCGAACACCGGGTGGATCACGTTGCGATGGATCCCCATGCGCCCGAGCCCAGCCGCCACCGCCACCGGCTTGTGCGAGACCAGCCACATCTTGCCGGGCCAGCGCTCCGCCTCCATGGGAAAGCCGGTGGGCGCTCCCGTCGTCGCGGCGACGCCGCGCCGTTCCAACTGCTGCACGATGGCGATGGCGGTCGCATCCGCCTGGCCATTGGTATGGTGGAAATCGAGATTGGCGATCGAGCGCGCAGGATTGCGGATATTTCCCCGCCCCATGCGGCAGACGAAGCTGATCAGGGCTTTCGCTCCCGGCAAGGCCGCCTTGATCTCCGACAACTCTCCGGCAATGACAGGATCAAGATCAGGATCGTCCAGCGCCACGAACCCGACATCATCGGCGCCGAGATCGCGACAAAGCTGTTTCAGCCAGTCCGCATCGAGCGGCTCGCCGCCAGCTTCGTGCGCGACTGTACCGACCGCATCCTGCCGGGCCTGCCATTCCCTGACCGTGGGATGTTCCGCCATCTCCGCCATTTCTCTCTCCGCCATTAGCTGTATATACAGATATTATATGACCGCGAACCGCTTTGCGGAGCGAAGCCGAAAGCAGGTGCGGTTGCTCGAAATGGTCTGCGATGGCGCGGCCATCGCGGCCTGCCGGCGAAGGGGGTGATCTTGACGCGTCGCCATTAGCTGCATATACAGCTATTTGCCTGCTGCCTGATTGTCAAGCGCCGATGACTCTGATTATGGTTACAAGCGAGGGGATTTCATTGCATCTGCAACCCGGTGCGATCGGATCCCGGCCCGGAGACGGGTGATGCCGGGAGGATGCGATGCCCGATGACACGGAACATGCGCCGGCACGCGATCCGCAGGACCTCGAGCGACTGCTGGTTGCGCGGCAATGGGCGGGCGATGTCGCCGGCATGGTGGCGTTGTATGAGCCTGACGCCGTGATCGATTGCGGCGACGGCGAGATGCTGCGCGGCCGGGCGGCGATCGGCGCCTATTTTGCCGCGCTGACTGCGACAGGGCGGAAGTTTCAGCAGGGCAAGCAGCGGCCGGCCGTCGTCAGCGGCGACCTGGCGCTGACGTCAACCGGCCTGCCCGATGGCTGCGTGACCTCCGAAGTCGCACGCCGGCAGAGCGACGGCACCTGGCTTTGGGTGATCGACAAATTCACCGTTGCCTGAGACGGGCAGCGGGAGACGGCCTGCGCATGTCGCAGGCGATGCGTGATGAGGATAACGGATGGCACGGGTCAAGGATGGCCGGACGAGGCGCAGCGAGGATGGTCGGGCGACGCATGGCGGGGATGAGGCAATCGATCCCCGGCTGCTGCGGGAGATTTCCGGCTGCACCTGCCTGCAATTCCGCCGCATCTCGCGGCGGATGACGCAGATCTATGATCGCCATCTCGCCGCCGCCGACATCACCAGCAACCAGTTCGGGCTGCTCACCTATCTGCAGGCAGCGGCAACGCCGGGCATCCGCGTGGCGACGGCGAGCGGCGGCCTGTCGATCGGCCAACTGGCGGAGCGCATCGGCATGGACCCGACCACGCTCAACCGTAACCTGAAGCCGCTGCTGGAGGCACGGCTGGTACGCGACGCGGTGGACGGCGCCGATGCGCGTATCCGTCAGATCCTGATCACCGAGCGCGGCCGGCAGCGGCTGTCCCAGGCGATCCCCTTGTGGCGCGCGGCCCAGGCGGAGATGACACGAGCCCTGGGCAGCGACACCGCGCAATCGCTCAACGGCCTACTGGAAACGACGGTCGCGGCCCTCGCCGAGGTCTGACTGCCTCTGACTGCCCGTGCTCCGGCTGCCGGCGGTCGGACCGCCGGTAGTCCTCAGGCAGCGATCCAGGTCGCTTCCGCCGCGCGCATGAAGTTGCCGCCGAGAATGGCGATGACCTCGTCATCCTTGTAGCCGCGCTTCGAGAGGGTCTCGGCAATCTCCGGCAGCTTCTCCGGGGCGACGCAGCCGAATTTGGCGCCGCCATAGCCGTGTTCGCGCGGCCACCATTTCGCCGCCGGCTCACCCGGCGGCAGGTCGCTGTGCTGGGGATTCTTGGAATCGAAGGCGTAGTCGATGCCGATGCCGATATGGCGCGTGCCGATATGCTCGGCGAGATAATCGACATGGCGGATCATCGCATCGATCTCGATGGTGTTGCCGAGGAAGAGACCGATGCCATTGACGCCGACCACGCCATCGGTGCGGGCACAGGCCTGGATGCGTTCGTCATCGATGTTGCGGCGGTGATCGACCAGGGCCTGGACATTGGCATGGGAGAAGATCACCGGCTTCGTGGAGACCTCCATGATCTCCAGAGCGGTGGCACGGCTGCTATGGGAGCAATCCATCAGCATGCCGGCGCGGTTGATCTCCCTGACCACGGCGCGGCCGAGATCGGTCAGGCCGCGATCGCCATCGTGGCAGCCGCCGGCGATCGAATTGTTGAGGTTATAGGCGAGATGGATCTGCCGCACGCCGAGATCGCGATAGAGGCCGATCATGGCAAGATCGTCATCCAGCATCACCGAGCCTTCGAGATCGAAGGCGACGGCCAGCTTCCCTTCCCGCTTGGCCCGGCGCACATCCTCGACCGTTTGGGCGAGGATGTAATGCGCGCTGTGCTTCGACAGCCAGTCGCGGAAGCCGGCGATGACGCGGATCACCTGGGCGAGTGGGTTGAAATCCATGCCGACATTGACCGAGACGAAGGTGGCGCCGGCCTTGCGGTGGCGCTCCAGCGGCGACATATCGGCATTGTATTCCAATGGCAAACAGGCATGGGCATCCCAGACGATCGATGACTCGTACAAAACCTTATGCCAGCTGGCCATGCGGGAACTCCAAAACGTGCGGACAATGCCGTCTGGTACTTGCGGCATCGTTATGTGACAGATCAACAATATTCCTTATGGCGTGATCGCTTGTCCAGCCACCGCCTTTTACCTAGCCGCTATACAGCCATGCGTTCGGCAGGATCATACAATCTGATGCTGATTGCTTGGTTCGCTTGATAACGGTTGGCGAGTGGAGCGATGCATTGAAACCGCCACACGGATCACAAGCCGCGCGTCACCGTATAGGTGATCACCCGGTCGATCACATCGCCGTCGCTAGAGAGCGGCAGGAAGATGGTTTCCTGCCAGCGCAGATAGCCGTCACCGCAGGCATATTCGCCCCAGTCATAGAGCAGCCCTCGCCCGTCGATGACGGTGTTGTAGTTGTGCAGGACATCGTCCTTGCTGATGCCGATGAAGCCGTCCTCGACCCAGCGGCCGGTCGGGTTGAAGCCGCGGCTTTCCACTTCCAGCTCACCTACCAGGCGATATTTCAGGCGGCGGGGATTGTGAAACACCTCGATGATCTGGATGCATTTCAGCCAGCTCACCATCTCGACAGGATCGAGATCGGCACGCGCCGGCATGATGCGGCCCTGTCGCTTGCTGTCCCAGTAATCATAGAAGGCCAGGGTCGCCGCATTCGCCCGGCGACGGAATTCAGCGAGGTCGGTGGTGCGGGAATAATGATGCGGAAGGTCGGTATTGGCGAGATAGCCGCCGGTCTTGCCAGTCGCCCGGACGTTGGTCTGAGAGGCATCTCCCTCACCGGTATCGTCCGCGGGAGAAAACACACGCCGGTCGAAACGCACTATCGCCCCTCTCGCAACCTGCCGGCGCTATCGCCGGTTGGCAATCCTAAGGCCAGGCCGGAGAGTCTGTCAAAGCCACCTCGTTGAACTTGCCCTGCAAAATCGCTTTGTGCCTGCCGATTTCTGCCGAGGCAAACGTCCGCTTGTGCCGGTGATCAGCAGCCCTATTGGATCAGGGAGTCTGTTGCAGGTTGCGACAGTCGGGCCGGGACGATATCAAGCGGCAGGAGAATACGCGGTTGATCAGCGCCCGCTATTGAGGCCATGACCGTTATGGCGCGGCTGACCGAGGGATGCTTCCGGCAGGAAATCGCACGCGATCAGCAGACGCACCGTCTTACCGTTCTCATCGACCAGCGGCATGGTCGCGGATTCACAATAAAAGATATGGTGATGCGGGCCGACATAAGGTGGGCACAGCAGCAGCGGCCTGGCTTGTTCCGCGACCGCCGTGCAGATGCGCCAGACCTCCGATCCCGGCCCCTGCCCGTCGACCTCGGAGAAGCATCTGCCGGTATAGTTGCCGCGTGAATAGCGCAGCACGACATCGCCGATAACGCGGTAGCGGAAATCCATCCTCGGCCCATGGTGACGATGGCCGTTCAATTCCTGCGGCGTCGCCGTATCTTCTGCCGACACCACTTCGAGCAGCAGGAGATAAGGCAGGAGATGCGGAATTTCCGTCGCGTCGAACTGAGCACGCTGCATCGGCGTGTCACCCTGCTGCTTGCTCATCCAATAACTGATGGCCGTACGGATGATCGGTGAGTGCAAGCTGTCGAGACTCAGCAGACGCGTGCGCTCCAGACCTGTGATATCAGCTTGCAAGAGAGGGGTCGGCGCTTTGTGCCGATCAGAGGAAGTCGGATCTGCTGGAACGGCGATCACCGCACCCTGACCATTAACCATGGTCGCACCCCCAAATGTGCCTTCCATGTCATCACCATCGTATGCAGGAGCGTGAAAATTGAAAAGATGGTTTCCAAAGAATTAATACGAATTTTATCAGGCTGACATAGAAGCCACACATCACCACTGCGCGTAGAGTTTCGTGCGCGCGCATGAATGTATCTGCCAGAATGAGTGACGTTTTTCTGCGGTCGCGCGAGAAGCGCGCTCATCAGCGCTGGTGGCGAGATGTCCGCAAGCAACCACAACATCTTCTGCATAAATACGTAGGACAAGCGCAGGATCCTATGGCGCACTTGCATACATTTCTGTGCGACTATTGGCGTGAGTTGCGTTTCATCACGCTGCTGCAGCGCCCATCATGCAACAGGGTCGCGCCGCCGTCGTTTCACGCATGCCGCGCGCAGCGGAGATATCGTTGGAATTAACCATAAGATTCGCTACACCGGCCCCTGCCACAATGGCGTGCCCGGATACCGGGCCGATGACATCAGACTGAAAGCCATCGCAACATAGCCCGATTAAAACAGCCAGGTAAGAAAAAGAGAGTGAGCATGATGCAGAAAGCCACGCATGCCATGCAGATGATCGTGACAGTCGTGAAAGGACAGACACTACATCTGCTGCTGCCGCTCATACTCGCCTTGCTGCCGGCACTGCTGCCGTCGGCGCCGGCCCGGGCCGATGCCGATGCCTTGTGGAACAAGGTGGTGCAGGTCTGCGTGCAGAGCGATCCCACAAGCGATGCCGCCAATCCCTGCGATGTGGTCGACAAGCAGGCCGGCTACGTGGTGGTGAAAGATCTCTGCGGCCCGACGCAGTTCTTGATGCTGCCGATCGGGCGGTTGAGCGGCATCGAAAGCGACGCGCTGGCAAACGCCCCCAATTATTTCGCCATGGCCTGGCAGAATCGCAGCTGGGTGGAGAAGCGCGCCGGCCGCAGCCTGAAGCCCGAGGAGCTGGCGCTGGCCCTCAACTCCATCGACCGGCGCAGCCAGAACCAATTCCATATCCATCTCGATCTCGCGCGCCCAGAACTCGCCACGGCCTTGCACGCCTATCAGCATGATCCCGTGGGCAGCTGGTCACGCTTCCGCTATCAGGGGCATGATTATCATCTGTCACGCCTCACCGATCTCGCGACCCAGGATCCGATCAAGCTGGTGCAGGCGCGCGTCACCGCTGCCCAGGGCGTCATGCGCCACCAGACCATCGGCCTCGTCGGCGCTACCTTCGATGACGGGAGCACAGGTTTCTACCTGCTCAACAGCGAATATGATGGCACGCCTGATGGCAGCGGCTGGGCGGAGGAGCTGGAGATCGATCACCCGCGCAGCGATTGCAGCTATCACCGCAACAAGGCGCCCTGAGACGAGCAGCCCTGACCGATCCGGCTAGAGCCGGATTCCATAAAACGGAAGCCGTACGCAGAAATCTCTGGCGGAGCGCCGAGCACAGCTAACGGCGCGCAGCTTTCGGCAGAGCGTCCTGGTGATCGATCGCCGTCCCGGCAACAGGCTCCACCGCGAAGATCACCGCCGCTTCGGTGCCCTTGCCGGCTTCGCTCGTGACCGTAATATCGATGCCTGGCATCAATTCGGCGAGGCGCTTGCAGATGGCAAGACCGAGCCCGGTACCATCACCGCTGCGCGCGAGGTCGCTGTTCCCCTGCCAGAACGGGTCGAAGATGTGCCTGATCTGGGCCGGGGCGATGCCGATCCCGGTATCCCGCACGACGACGCGGCCCTGCTCTGCACCGCCCTGCGTCGCGGGCAACCGCTCGACCATCATTGTGACACTGCCGCCGGGTTCGGTGAACTTGATGGCATTGGTCAGCAGGTTGAACATGATCTGGCGCAAGGCGCGCGGATCGGCCTGGCAGCGCGCCGGCCAGTCCGGCGGCGTCACCGTCAAGGCAAGCTGCTTCTCGCGCGCATGCGGCGCCACCAGGCGGCCGCAGCTTTCGATCACCTCGGCAAGGTCGACGCTGTCGATCTCGATATTCATGGCGCCGACATCGATCTTCGAAATATCGAGGAGGTCGTTGATGATGGCGAGCAGATGCCGGCCCGCGGCATTGATGTCGAAGGCATATTCACGGTATTTCGCCGGATTGTCGCCGAGCCGCTGATGCGCTGCGACATCGGAATAGCCGATGATGGCGTTGAGCGGTGTGCGCAGCTCATGGCTCATATTGGCGAGGAATTGCGATTTCGCCCGATTGGCGAGTTCGGCCTGGTTCTTCGCCAGCGTGAGATCGCTTTCGCGCCGACGCTGTTCGGTGATGTCATGGCCGATCGACACCACGCCGATGATCGCCCCGGTGGCGTCGCGGATCTCGCCATTGACGAAATGCAGCAGCAGGTTCTGGCCGCTTTTGGTGATCCAGTGATTCTGCGTCTCGCGCGGGAACGGCTCCGGTGCAGCAGCATCCACGGCGCGTAAGACGGCCGGCCATTCGGCTTCTGGAATCAACCGGCGCCAGGCATGGCCATCCACCAGTTCGTCGAGACTGTAGCCGCTGATCTCCGCGCAATAGCTGTTGGCCCGCAGCATGTTGCCATGGCCGTCGGTGACGACGATCAAGGCCCGGCTGCAGTCGAAGATGCGGTCGGAGAGCATCATCTGGTAGCCGAGATGCCGCTCGCTGTCGCGGAGCTCACGTTCGCTGCGGCTGCGCTCATGCAGCAACTGATCGAAGGCTGCGGCGAGCTGGCCGATCTCGTCACGGCGGGCATGATCGAGCGTGACGCTTTCACCACGCCGCAGCGCCTCCACCTGGCGCTGCAATTGCCGCAGCGGGCCGAGAATCAGGCTGGAGAGGAAGGCAGCGGCAATGATCGACAGCACCAGGCCGAGGCTGATCAGCAAGGCCGGGATATTCAGGCTGTCATGCGGCACGCCGCGCAGGCGGGTGGCCTCGCTGATTGCCATGATGATGAAGGGAAAGACGCCGACCAGGAACAGCGCCAGCAGCACCTTGCCGAGGATCGGCATGTCGCGCAACCGCTCACGCCAGGCGCCACACTGGCGTGAGCGGCCATCGGCCGTCGTTGCTGTCTGGTCTTGCCGGTGATGGCTGTCTGGAGGATCTGTTGCCATTTAAGCCGATCGTCCTTCACGCCCTGCGGCGGCCCTGCCGCCCATATCGAAATTCATCGCTAGACCCAGGCACCTTTCACCAGCAGCCGTGCCTCCTCCAGCATGCGGCTGCCATAGCGCAGCAGCGGCGCACCCAGCAGGAAAGCAGGCACGGTGTTGCCGAGCCACCAGGCCCAGGCGAAACCGGGATAGCTGTCCCAGGCCAGTTCGCCGCTGAGCACCAGCACCGCCGGGCCGATCAGCGCCCCGACCAGATTGGGCAGTGCACAGCCCCAGAAGGCGAAGAAGCCGAGGCCGCGCCAGCCGGGAATGGTGGGCGCCATGCCGAAATAGCGAAAGGCCCAGCAGGGGATCAGCCCCTGCACGACATTGGCCGGCACGAAGCCGAAGATCTGCACCAGGCTGCCGCCGATCAGGACGTTGCTCAGCATTGGGAAGGCGGCACCGGCGACGAGACCGCCCCAGAGCCCGAACCAGATGCCGCCGCAGACCTGCACCACGATCGCCGGCCAGAACCGGGTGACGCCCATGCCGACGGGGATGGAAATCGCCCCGAGCATGCCGAGCACGATGCCCAGCGCCACCAGGACCGCGGCGGTCCAGAGATGCTTGATCCAGTGCGTGCCGATCGGCTTGTCCTGGCCCGATATATCCATCGCTCCTCCGCTTTGGCGCGCCCGCATTGCTGTGATCCTGTGACCACGCTTCCGTCTTCAGATCGATGCTGTCACCCAAAGATTAAGGCGATCTAAACCGGGCCGAGTCGTGGTCCGGCACCAGATACCGGTGACGGGTTTCATCCGGCGGGATCCGGCAAGGTGCCGGATAACAATCCATTCGCGCCCTGATTCCTGCGGCTGGCGCCGGGAATACGGGTCGGCCCCGGAATTCCCAGACTGGGCAGCGGCGCGGCCGAGTTTCATCCCGATCGTCATCATTCGACCAGGCCGCGGTATGAATTTTGTTGTTTTATAAACAATGAATGAAATACAATAATAGATAAATAAGCAACAATCAGCCTCGGGCAGTTGATACCTGCCCAATAGCCGCCCTGCCCAGCGGCGCAGCGAAACTCGCCCTCCTTCACTGCCCACCGCCCCTGTCTGCAGACCGCCCGGGGCCGGGTGGCAACAGACCCGCCTGCTCTCCCTCGCTCTCATCCGGAAGGCCAGATGACGGATTCTTCAGCCCCGCAAGCCCAGGACACGTCCCCCACCACCGCCGGTGATAGCGGCCCGCAGATCCCGGACGATACCGGGCCTGCACCATCCGTCACGCAGAGCGGCACGCATCCGACAGTGCCGTCAACGACACCATCGCCCATCTCGCCTTTCGCGGCGACGGCAGAGGCGCCACAGCCGCCCGATCTCGCGGCGCGCCTCGCCGCCGTGAACGAGATTGCCGATGCCGACACGCGCGAAACGACCGAAGCCAATATTCGCCTGGTGACCCAGCGCGAGATTGCCGCTTTCATCGAGCAGCAACGCAATGCCAAGGCACAGGCCAAGGCGATCATCGACCAGGGCGGCAATATCGGCACTCTTCCGGCCAAGCTCCTGCTTGCGATCGACCGACCGGGCCGCCAGGCGCTGCAGAACTATGTCCGCGCCCATGGCAATCCACGCAGCGACGCAATCACCTATTACCGGCTGAAGAATCTGGCGCTGGACGATCCCGCCAGCTTCCAGGCGGTCGATCTCGGCAATCACATGGCTGAGCTCGATGCCCGCGATTACAGCGATCTCACCAAGCTGCAGAGCGAGATGGGTAGCGGGCAGATGCCCGCCGATTTTCCCTTGCAGCAGATCTACAAGACGCAGACCGACCGCCTGCTGCAGCAGCTCGGCCTGCCCGCAGGCAGCGCCACCGCGGGCAATGCGGCGGCAGGTGATACTGCGTCAGGTGAGACAGCCAAAGCCGGGCACCCGGATGCGCAGATGGTGGCGCAATTGCGGCGCGATATCGATCTGGCATTGGCGGCGCATAAGGCCGTCCAGGGTCGTCCGGCAAGTGCTGCCGAGCAGCAGCAGATCCTCGATCAAACCGTGATCAACCACTACCTCACCCGACGGCAGCGAATGTCAGCGAAAGCGTCAGCTATGGCCAACACCTCGGCTGGCGTGAAGGGACCGCGCTGATGCTCGGTGCTTACCTAGGTCTGCGGCCCGATGAGGGCAGCGCGGCAAATGGTGCTGTGATCGGCGGCGCCGCGGGGAACATGACGCCGGCACTGCTCCCGGCAGCCGCAGCAGCCGCATCCGCGGGCGGGGCCGAGCCCGCAGACGGGAGCACGGCACCCTCCCCGGCATTGACGCCGACCGATGCCGAAGCCGGCAATCTCGCGCCGCCGGCAGATATGCCGGCGGCTGCGCGTGACCGGCTGGCACCTGAC
>Ga0209455_1000664_pt1 | contig 20829 bp, 19 predicted proteins | sample AraplaCol_mCL_r2_FD_184275 | JGI IMG/M metagenome (GOLD analysis project Ga0209455, IMG submission 184275) | Arabidopsis root microbial communities from North Carolina, USA - plate scrape CL_Col_mCL_r2 (SPAdes) (version 2) | ecosystem: Host-associated > Plants > Roots > Endosphere | place: USA... | reverse complement strand
TCCGCCGCGCCGGACCCTTGCTGCTATCCGGGCTATGCGCTGCGCGCAAACCTGCGCGATACACTTGGCGTCGCTTTTTTCATGCGTTCTCTGCAAATCGATTTCATAGGATCCGACATGACCGCAGCCAATTCCCGCACCGCCGATCATCCGATCTCGGACATCTTCCTCGAGCGCTGGTCGCCCCGCGCTTTCACGGGCGAGGAAATGTCCGCCGAGACGCTGGCGACCATACTCGAAGCCGCCCGCTGGTCGCCCTCGGGCTACAACTTCCAGCCCTGGCGCTTTGTCTACGCGCGCCGCGGCACGGCGCACTGGGAGCGCCTGCTGGGCATGCTCAATGCCTTCAACCAGAGCTGGGCCAAGTCGGCCTCGGCCCTGATCATCGTCCTGTCCAAGACCTCGGAAATCCCGCCGGGCAAGGACGCCGAATCGCCCAATCGCACACACAGCTTCGACGCGGGCGCGGCCTGGGGCTATATGGCCCTGCAGGCGTCCCTGATGGGCTGGCAGGCGCACGGCATGGCCGGCATCGAGCACGAGAAGATCCGCACCGAGCTGCAGGTGCCGGACGGCTATCACATCGAAGCCGGCGTGGCGATTGGCCGCCAGGGCGACAAGTCCATGCTGCCCGAGGCCCTGCAGGCGCGCGAGACGCCCAGCGGCCGCCGCTCCCTGGCGGAAATCTCCGCCGAGGGCGTGTTCTCGTTCAAATAAGCCGGCTGTGCGGGTTCGCGCCTTGCGCGCGAACCCGGCCGGCTACTTGACTTTGACCAGCTGCCAGCCGCGTGCCCGCATGCACTGGTCGGCGGCCTGCTCGCGATTGCCCTGGTTGACGTCGACCATGCCCATGGCGGGCGGCACGTAATAGCCCGGCCCGGCCCAGCAGCCGTAGGGGCCGCAGCGCATGTATCCCGGCGCAAAATAGCCGGGCGCCACCGGCTGCATGACGAGCATGGACGGATAGGCGTGCGCCGCCTCCATATTGCAGGCATAGACGGTCTGGTCGTAGTCGCTCTGCGTGGCGCCGGGCTTGAACCACTCGTAGTGGGCGCAGCCGCTCAGGGTCGCCGCCAGGAGCGCGCCTGCCGCCAGCGCGCGGGCAGGGCGGGATGAGAGTCGCAAGATGTTCATGATGGCAGCCTTTCCTCGGATTCAACCCGCCGCCGCTTGCACCGCCAGCGAAGGGGGCGGATTGGCCAGCGCGGCCAGCTCTTGGCGTATTGTCTCGCTGGCGCGCAGCATCTGCTTGACCGGGTAGGCGATCGTCAACAGCTCGCCTTCGGCTTCGTAGGGCGCGGGCGGATCGGCGGGCGCGGGCGTGCCCTGGTCGAGCTGGCGCACGATGTATTCCAGCGACTGCTCCAGCGCCGGCGGCATCCCGGCCCGGCCGGCCAGGAGCGGAATGACGGCCGTGGTCTGCAAGGCCAGGACGTGGTTCTGGATCAGCAGGTGGTTCAGTTCCGGCACGTGCACCTGGTGCGAACGCGGTTCCTGCATCATGCGGTAGAAAGCCTCGGTGAAGTTGCTGAAAGCATTGTGCACGTTCTTGCGCGCAAGGCGCCAGGCCAGGTCGGCGTCCGCGACCGCGGGCGCCAGCGTTGCCCGCGCGGCATCGCCGGCCGCGCCGGCGTATTCGGTCTCGGCGCGCACGTAGCGCAGGCCCGTGCGCAGGTAATCGCGGTTGGCCCGGACGGTGTCCAGCGCCAGCGGCTGCATCGAGCGCGACTCCCACCAGGGCAGTACATAGCTGCACGCCAGCGACAGCACGCTGCCCAGCAGCGTATCGAGCGCGCGTTCGCTGATCACTTCCAGCGACACGGTGTCGGGCGAAAGAAAATGATAGGCCAGCACGACGTACAGCGTGGTGAAGAGCGAGCTGGCCAGGTAGTTCAATTGCGCCAGGCTGTTGCCCAGCGCGCAGGCGAGCAGCATGACGGCGAAGATCACGGGCGCCTTGGCGGTGACCAGCAGCACGGCCGGAGCCAGCAGGCAGCCGATCAGCGTGCCCGTCAACCGCGAAAAATTGCGCTGGCGCGTCAAGGCGAAGCCCGGCTTCATGATGATGATGATGGTGAGCACCACCCAGTAGCTGTGGGCCGCGAAATGCTGGGACGGCACCCAGCCGGCGGTCAAAAGCATGCCCAGCGCCGCGGCCAGGCTGATGCGTATGGCATAGCGGCAGTGGGGCGAGTCCAGCCTCAGGTTGCGGGCGATCATGCTCAGGCTGGGCCGCTGGCGCGTCATGAATTGCGTCAGCGTCTTGTCGATGCGCAGCGCGTCGGTGGGCTGCGCGTCGGGCGACTTGCGCGTGTGGGCCGCGATGCGGTCGAGGATGCGCGCCGCGTTGCGCAGGCGGCGCAGCACCAGCACCATCAGGCTGATCGCTTCGGGTTCGGGCTGGCCGTCCTTGCGCTGGCGCAGCTTCTCGATTTCGTACTCGATGGCGAGCAGCTCGGCCTTGGTGCTGCTGCGGTAATGCGTGGCATGGTTGCGCGACACGTCCAGGGCGATGCGGTCGAGCTCGATCGACATCTTCCTCAAGGCATCGCGCATGAAGATCAGCGCGTCCTGGCCCGCGAGCGTGCGGCGCAGCAGCGCGTAGTCGGTATAGGTGGCGAGCAGCGTGTCGCGCAGCTGCAGCATGTCGACGAAGATGTTCCAGATCATGATCTTGTCGGCGTTGCGGTGGCCGTTGCCCCTGGGCAGCACGCGCAGCACGTTGTCGCGCGCGAACTGGTGCTTTTCGGCCATGGCCGACTGGCTGCGTATCAGCAGCCGATAGACCTCGTCCAGGTCGCTGGCCTCGTCGTAGAAACGCGAGCGCACGGCGACGTAGTCGGCGGTGGCGAACAGCGCCGCCGCCAGGGTCTGGCGTTCCGCGTACAGCATCATCATGCGGCTGGTGAGCATGCTGAAGCAGAAGTAGAACAGCGCGCCGGCCAGCGTGGCCACCGTATTGGTGAACACCAGCGCGGTCGGCATCGGGGTGTGCATGGTGAGCGTCATCAGCAGCAACCCGCCGAAGGCCATCAGGCTGCCGCGCCGGCCGAACACCGTGAACATCGACAGGAAAAAGCACTGCGCGATCACCGCCAGCCACAGCAGCACGGGGTGGGTCGACGCCAGCCCGGTCACGGCGACCGATGCGGTGCAGATGAAGGCGCCGGCCAGCATTTCGCCGGGCAGGTGGCGCTGCGGGCCGCCGGGCTGGTCGATGATGGCCAGGCACAAAGCGCCCAAGGTGGCGACCAGGCCCAGCGCGAAGTGGCCGAAAAAGCCGCCCAGGATGACCGGCAGCAGCATGCCCACGGCCTGCCGTATGCCGCCGAAAAAGTAGTGCCCGTAAAGAAAACGCCGCAGATAGGGGATGTTCAGATGCATGGCCGTTCCGTCGAATGGCGCAAGTATATTTTCCCGTTCCGGGAAAGTCCTGGATCGCCGCTCGGCGCGGACGTGGAACAAAGCGCCGAGTTGAGGTTATGATTTGTAACCTCCTTACCAGCGAGTCGAGTCGGCATGAGCCGCGTCATTCTGTACATCATCCTGGGGCTACTCGTCCTGCTCATCGGTTGCGTGGGCTACCTCGACTATATGTCGAGCAATAAACCGCCCACGGTGGCCGAGCTGATGGCCGCCGAGAAGAAGGCGCCGCAGCGGCCCCTGGTGCCGGTGGTCGTGGCCGCCAAGCCCATCGCCGCGGGCAGCCTCATCGCCGCGGACGCGCTGACGATCGAGCAGTGGCCCGTGCGCCCGGCCGATTCGCGCGACAACTTCGAAGGCCTGCTGGGCCGGCGCGTGCGCCAGGACATCGCCGCGGGCCAGCCCATTACCAGCAGCCAGCTGACCCAGGGCCTGTCCACTTATCTCAAGCCGGGCACGCGCGCGGTCACGCTGACCTTGAGCATGATCGCCAACGGCTCCTCGCCGACGGTGCAGCCGGGCGACATGATCGATCTGTACGTGATGCAGCCGGGCGTGGACGGCAGCCCCGCCACGGCCACCCTGCTGCAGACCCGGGTGCAAGTGCTGGCTTATGCGGGCCAGTCCCTGGACGGTCCCGACGCGGGCCTGGCGCAAAGCGCCGTGCTGGGCATGCCGGCGAACAAGGTCGACGCGCTGCTGCAGGCCGAAGGGCCGGGCCGCATCGCCGTGGCAGTGAGCCGGGCGGAAGACGAAACGCCGACGCCTGCTGCCGCGCTCGCGGCCACCCCCGCGCCGGCAGCGCCGCCGCAAGCCCAAGCCGCGGCTCCTCACCCGCCTGCCGCGGCGGCCCAGCCCGTGGGCACGCAAGCCCGATCGGTGGCCGAGCAGGCCCAGGCCGTGGCCAACCAGGCGCAGGTCGTCGCCCGCCAGGCGCAGACCGTGGCCAAGCAGGCCCAATCCGTGGCGCAATCGCACGTGACGCCGCCCGCGAAGCCCGCCGCGGCCAAGCACCCGGCGCACGAATCCCGTCGCGATCGTGTCCGGGCGCGCGAGCATGGCCGCACGCCGGCCAAGCCGCGACAGGCTGCCGCGCAGCCGGCTGCGGCCGTCGCGCCGCCGCCCGGCGCCGCGCCCGTCCCGGCACCTGTCGCAGTCGCGCCCGCGCACCGGTCCTCCGCGCAAGGCGTGGAAGGCATGCCCTTGCTGCGCGCGCCGCTGACCCAAAGCTACAACGCCCCGGTTGCTCGCTGAGAACCGCGGGCCAGGACGCTGCGAATCGAGACGACTGCCTGCGCCCAGGCACGCTCCAGGACTAACCCCTCATGAAAAAGCACGCACCCGAGAATCGGCCGCCGAAGCCCGATGGGGAACGCCTGAGCGAAGCGCGGATGATGGGCATCATCCGTTCGTCGATGGAAGCCATCATCACCGTCGACGAAGCGCAGACCGTGCTCATCTTCAATCCCGCGGCCGAGATGGTGTTCGGCGTTCCAGCGGCCCAGGCCGTCGGTTCGACGCTCGGCCGCTTCATACCCGAGCGCTTTCGCGCCGACCATGCGCGGCATATCGAGCAGTTTGGCTCGACGGGCGTGACCGAACGCCAGATGGGACGCCAGCAGCGCGTGTTGTACGGCCTGCGCGAGAACGGCGAAGAATTTCCCATCGAGGCCTCGATCTCGCAGACCCGCGACGGCGACGGCAAGCTATATACGGTCATGCTGCGCGACATCACCGAGCGGATGCGGGCCGAGAACCTGCTGAAGCGATCGCGCGAAGAATTGCGGGAGCTGTCCGCGAACCTGCAAAACGTGCGCGAAATCGAAAAGACCCGGATCGCGCGCGAACTGCACGACGACCTCGGCCAGCTGCTTACGGCGTTGAAGATCGATCTTTCTTCGCTCGAGCACGCGCTGGGCGAGTCGGGCACCCGCTCGCCCGACGTCGCGCAGCGCGTGGCGGCCATGCGTGCGCTGATCGACATGACCGTGGCTTCCGTGCGCCGCATCGCGGCGGACCTGCGCCCCGTGATGCTGGACGACCTAGGTCTCGTGCCCGCCATCGAATGGCTGGCGAACGACTTCACGCAGCGGTACGGCATTGCCGTCGAGCATTGCGTCCAAGCCGACGGCATCGATTTTTCGAGCACGGCGGCCACCGCCATCTTTCGCATCGTGCAGGAAGCCCTGACGAACGTGGCGCGCCATGCCGACGCCACGCGCGTCGTGTTGACACTCGAGATGGACAAAGAGAACTGCCTGCTGCGTGTGGCGGACGACGGCCGCGGCGCATCTGACGAGGCGCGATTGCCCGGTACGGGCGGCAAATCAGGCGTATCATTCGTACGGGACAAATCCTTCGGCCTGCTCGGCATACGCGAGCGCGCCCACATGCTGGGCGGTGCGGTCGCGACCGATACGGCGTCCGGCAAGGGCTTCGTGCTGACTGTCACACTGCCGCTAGCCAGTCTTCTGCCTCGGGAGGGCTCGCCATGATCCGCGTGCTGCTTGCCGACGACCACACCGTGGTACGCGACGGCCTGCGCCATGTGCTCGAGCGCGCCGGCGGCTTCGAAATCGCCGGCGAAGCCTGGGACGGCGCGACGACGGTCGCGCTGGTGCGCTCGACGCCCGCCCAGGTGCTGGTGCTCGATCTGTCGATGCCGGGCCGCAATGGCCTGGAGCTGATCCCCCAGGTCAAGCAGGAACAACCCGCGCTGCGCGTGCTGGTGCTGACCATGCACGCGGAGCAGCAATATGCGGTGCGCGCGTTCAAGGCGGGCGCCTCGGGCTACCTCACCAAAGAGAGCGCGGGCGCCGAACTCGTCAACGCCGTGACGAAGGTGGCCTCAGGCGGCGTCTATGTCAGTACGACAATGGCCGAACGTTTCGCCCAGAGCCTGCACGAACCCGCGGATGTGCTGCCCCACCAGCGGCTTTCCGACCGGGAGTTCGATGTCCTTCGCCGCCTTGCCGCCGGCAAGACCCTCTCGGAAATCGCACAGGCCTTGTGCGTGAGCGTGAAGACAGTGAGCACCTACAAGAGCCGCATACTCGAAAAAATGCAGATGCCGCACGAAACTGCGCTGGTGCGTTATGCCATGCGGCATGGCCTGGTTAGCGACGACGAGGATCTCTGACCCGCCGCTTCCCGCTGGGGACCCTACCTCACGCCGCGGCAGGCGGCGAGCTTCGACCGCAACTCCAGATCCTGTTCCGCCGCGTCGAATGCCGCGCTCATGGCCACGTTCAGGTCGGCGCTCTCGCGTCGATGCACACAATCGGGTCCGTGTCTGGAAAAGAAAAGTTCGAGCCGCGCGCCATACCTGGGCGCTTGCCCCGACGAGGGTAGCAATTCCATCACGAGCCGGCATTCGGACAGCATGGCATCGAAACGCCCGAGGCGGAGCAATTGCACACCCGCCTGCGCTTCGAGTTCAGCCGAACCGGGAAAGCCGACATACACGATCTGCATCCCAAGCCCCATTGCCGCTGTCTCCTACGTTACGTCATGCACGCCGTAGAACAAGAATGCCTTGCATCGGGCGCGGCCGATTGATACATATCAAGCAATTCACCCGCCGAAGCCCTGAATTGATCCCGATGACATCGCGCCAGAGGTGTGCGCGTGTAGGCCGATTCCTACACGGTCTCCGCATGTCCTACGCCAATTTCCATTCAGGCTGATTTAATTCTGCAGGCACGCGGGCAATACTGGCGCCGTCACCACCGGAGGTTCCGTCATGAACGCCAGAGATCCCCATATGTCGCCTTCGCGGTTCGCCGCCCGGCAATACGTCCATATGATCCAGCCGGTCGCGTGCGAGGACGCGCCCAAGCTCGCGCAATCGCGCTGTTCGAGCTGCGCGCTGCGTGGTGTATGCCTGCCGGCCGATCTTTCCGCGGCGGAGCTGGAGCGGATCGATGCCTTGGTCTGCACGACGCGGCCCGTGCGGCGCGGCGAAGCGCTCTTTCGCGCTCACGACGAATTTCAATCCCTTTATGCCGTGCGCACCGGCTCGTTCAAGACCGTCATCATGCATCGCGACGGGCATGAGCAGATCACCGGCTTTCATATCGCGGGCGATCCGCTCGGGCTGGACGGCATTTCGTCCGGCATGCAAAGCTGCGAGGCGGTCGCGCTGGAAGACAGCTCGGTGTGCGTCATTCCGTTCGGCCAGCTGGAAGCCGTTTGCGGCGAAAGCCGCCGCATGCAGCGCCATCTTTATCATTTGCTGAGCGCCGAGATCGTGCGCGAATCGGGGCTCATGATGCTGCTGGGCACGATGACCGCCGAACAGCGGCTGGCCTCCTTCCTGCTCGACCTGGCCGCGCGCTTTCGCCTGCGCGGCTATTCCGGCGCCGAGTTCAATCTCAAGATGAGCCGCGACGAAATCGGCGGCTTTCTCGGCATCAAGCTCGAGACGGTCAGCCGCATGTTCTCGCGTTTCCTGCGCGAAGGGCTGGTCAAGACCCAGGGCAGGCAAATCCGGATCCTGGACGCCGAAAAGCTGGCGCAAGTGTGATCGCGCTGCCCGCTGCCCGCGCTATTCGAGATAAATCCGCGCCGCGCGGTTTTCCTCGGCAGCCTCGATGCGCAGCATGCCCGGCGCGGCCATGACCCGATCGAAAGCGGACGCGTCCAGGCAGACGACCGGCACGGCCAGGCCATACAGCTCGGCGGCGACGATCGCGCCTATGGAAATGATGAGATCGCGCTCCTTGAGCACGATGCCGACCGGACCGGTGCCGTTGCGGATCGCTTCGGCGAGCACGCTGCTGCTCGAGCTCGACCCTTTCGCGTGGGCCATGACCATGATCTTGCCGGCCAGGCTCAGGCCGGTCTGCGGATGCGTCGGGTCGATGATCCTGCCCGCTTCCGAGTCGTAGCCGCCCCAGAAGCTCAGCGGCTTGTCGAGCGCGAATTTCTCGGCGCGCGCGCTGCCCGGCACCAGCACGTCGCCGGCCAGGGCACGGCCTTGAGCCGCGCCGGCGCGATCCGGATTCATGCGATTCTCAGCCATGGAATCGCACCTTGCCTTCGAACGCCGACCGCACGCATTCGTCCATGCTGCCGTAGGCCACGGTAACCCCGATATTGGCGGGCGCATAGGAGGCCCATTTGCCCGAATTGGTCATGACCAGGCCCGACAGTTTCTTCATGACGGGCGTGATGTAGGTGCACGTGTCCACGACGATCTGGATGCCGCGTTCTTCGAAGGCGCGGGCCAGGCCCCGTTCGCCCAGTTCCCAGAGAATGAAGCGGCTTGTGTTGATGTAGAAATCCGACTTGGGGGCGCCTTCGTAGGCGTCGAGGATTTTTGCCAGCCGCTGAAACTCGGCAAGAGAAAAGTGGGGCGTGCCCAGCGCCACGGCGACGAGCTCATCGCCTTCGCGCCCCTGGTTCAGGGTCTGCCGCACCTCGTCCAGGTCCGCGAGCGCGACGTCCACCGTCTTCAACGGCGCCTGCCCCTGCAGCGCGGCATCCAGCGTGGGCGCCTCGGGCGTGATGCCGACCGCGTGAAAAAGCGCCACGGCGCCGCTGGAGGCCGCGGCGGCGCCCAGGGCCTTGAATTCGTCTTCGCTGGTGTCGTCCGGCAGGCCGGTGATCGCGGGCACGACCGCGCCTGCGATCTTGCCGACCAGCAGTCCCAGCGCCGCGAAATAAATGTCGCGCGAAGTCCGATGCGCGAAGGCTTCAACCCGCAGCACGATCCGGCCCGCGCGGTTTTCCTCGACGTGCAGGCCCGCGTACGGCGCGCGCCCGGTAATGGCCGCGGCCAGGTCGAGAAAGTCGCCGTAGCGGCTGGTTCTGGCGCCCAGCACCGAATTGGCGAAGACGATCGCGTTCGATTCGGCCCATGCGATCTGCTCGCCCTTGGCCGGCCGGTTCTTCAATTGATAGGGCGCGCAGGTGAAACTCGATTCGCAGCCCAGGAGCAGATGCGCTTGCATCAGCCGCTGCGCGGCGCTCTGCACGGCGCGGTCGCCGTGATAAAGCTCGGGATGGATCAAGTCGAGCGAGCCCACGTTCAGCGTGGTGGAAACCGCGACCCGCGCGCCGGCCTCGACGAAAAGCTCGACGAAGTCCAGGCTGGCCTGGCCGTGATAAAGACAGCCGTCGATGTGCGCCGAACAGATGTCGATCAGGTTCGGCGCCGACATCACGTGGGCGGTGCGCGCGACGATCTGCATCGCGCGCGCCGCGCCGCGTCCGAATTCGCCCGCCAGCATGGCCTGGTCGCGCTCGCTCAACTGCAACATCCGATACTCCCCGATTTCCCGGTCTTGTAGCACGGTTCCATTTTGCAAGAGCCGGGCCGCATTCCGGAAATCCGGAAAATGGCATCCGGCTTTCTGGATTTCCGGACAGCCCGCGCCGTTTCAGGGACGGAAAATTCTTTCCGAATCAATAAATTAAAAAAATCCGGCAGTTGGCACCGTTTTTGCAATAAGGTTCTTGAAACCAGAGCGCGCGGCCGCGGGGCCCGGCCACAATAGCAAGGAGACAGCAAATGACAGCGAAGAAGCCTTTCTACAAGGTGCTCTACTTCCAGGTGGTCGTCGCGATCATCGTGGGCATCGTCCTCGGTCATTTCTCCCCGGCATCCGGCATCGAAATGAAGCCGCTCGGCGACGGTTTCATCAAGCTCATCAAGATGGTGATCGGGCCGATCATTTTCTGCACCGTCGTCGGCGGCATCGCCGGCATGCAGGACATGAAAAAAGTCGGCCGCGTGGGCGGCAAGGCGCTGCTCTACTTCGAGATCGTCTCGACCTTCGCGCTCCTCTTCGGCCTCATCGCCACGCACGTGCTCAAGCCCGGCTCGGGCTTCAACGTCGACGTCAACACGCTCGACGCCAAGGCCATCGCCTCGTACGCCACCAAGGCGCACGGCCAGAGCACGGTCGATTTCCTCATGCACATCATCCCGGACACGTTCTTCTCGGCGTTCGCGCAAGGCGAGATCCTGCAGATCCTGCTCGTCTCGATCCTGTTCGGCGCGGTGCTCTCGCACCTGGGCGAGCGCGGCCGCGTGGTGACGGACCTCATCGAAGGCGTCTCCGGCGTGCTGTTCGGCATCGTCAAGATCATCACCCGGCTCGCACCCATCGGCGCGTTCGGCGCCATGGCGTTCACCATCGGCAAGTACGGCGTGGGCGCGCTCATTCCCATGCTCAAGCTGATCGGCACGTTCTACCTCACCGCGGCCCTGTTCGTGCTGATCGTGCTCGGCGCGATCGCGCGCTACGTGGGCTTCTCGATCGTGCGCTTCATCGCGTACATCAAGGAGGAGCTGCTGATCGTGCTGGGCACCAGCTCTTCGGAATCGGCGCTGCCGCAGCTCATGGAAAAACTGGAGCGCCTGGGCTGCTCGCGTTCGGTGGTGGGCCTGGTCGTCCCCACCGGCTATTCGTTCAACCTGGACGGCACCAATCTCTACATGACGATGGCCGTGCTCTTCATCGCCCAGGCCACCAATACCGATCTCACGCTCGTCCAGCAGCTCACGCTGCTCGCGGTGACGATGCTGACCTCGAAGGGGGCGAGCGGCGTGACCGGCGCGGGTTTCATCACGCTCGCGGCCACGCTCGCCGTGGTGCCCACGATCCCGATTGCGGGCATGGTGCTGATCCTGGGCATCGACCGCTTCATGAGCGAGTGCCGCGCGCTGACCAACATCATCGGCAACGGCGTGGCCGCCGTCGTCGTCTCGGCGTGGGAGAAGGAGCTCGACCACGACAAGCTGCAGGCCATGCTGGCCGGCGGCGGGTCCGAGGTCGTGATGCAGGAGTAGCGCGCAAGCGCCCGAAACCCGCGTGACGCGCCGCCTGCCCATCCTTCTCGCGCTCGCCGCCGGCCTTGCCGCGGTCTGCGTGCTCACGTGGACGTTCGCCTGGAACAAAGGCATCGACACGCTGCGTCGCGACGCAGCCGTGCGTGGCGACCGCACGACAGCCACGCTCAAGAGCACGCTCGACCGCTACGAATCCCTGCCCTATATCGTCGGCGAGCATCCGCTGGTGCGGAACGTGCTCGCCGATCCGAAGCCGGAATGGATCGACCAGGTCAACCGCTATCTCGAAGACGTCAACCTCCACGCGCATGCTACCGCCACCTACATCATCAATAGCAACGGCGATTGCATCGCGGCCAGCAACTGGCGCGACCAGGACAGCTTCGTGGGTGCGCAATTCCGCTTCCGGCCGTATTTCATGGATGCGATCAAGGGCGAGGTGGGCCGTTTCTTCGGCATAGGCACCATCTCGCACGAGCCCGGCTACTTTCTTTCGCAGCCGGTCCAGGTCGACGGCAAGATCATCGGCGTGGTCGTGGTCAAGCTGGACATCGAATGGTTCCTGGGCGCCGATGCGGTCGAGCCGCTTTTCGTCACCGACAACCACGGCGTGATTTTTCTTTCCTCCGTCCCGGCCTGGAAATATCACACGATGCGCACGCTCTCCAAGGGCGTCGTCGCCTCCATCGAAGAAACCAGGCAGTACGCGCGCTGGGCCCTTTCGCCGCTGCCCGCGCACGTCGAACGCCTGCTCGAGGGCGACGTCGAGATCGTGCGCATCGGCCAGGGCATCGGCGCGCCCAGCTATCTGGAGACGCGCCGTGCATTGGGCGTGCCGAACTGGCACATCGTGACCATGTCGCCCGTCGGTCCCGTGATCGCGTCCGTGCGCAGCGCGACGATCACGGCGGGCTTCGGCTACGTGCTGCTGTGCCTGCTGGTCTTCTACTGGCGCCAGCGGCGCGCGCGCGTGAACGAAATGATCAAGAGCCGCGAGATGCTGCAGGAGGCATACGCGATGCTCAACCAGCGCGTGGCCGAGCGCACGGCCGATCTGTCGCAAGCCAACGAGCATCTGCAGCGCGAGGTGCACGAGCGCGCCCGCGCCGAAGCCGAGTTGCGCGCCGCCCAGGGCGAGCTGATCCAGGCGAGCAAGCTCGTGGCGCTCGGCCAGATGGCGGCGGGCATCACGCACGAGCTCAACCAGCCGCTCGCGGCCTTGCGCAGTTTCTCGGACAATACGCGCGTCTTCCTGGACCGGGGCCAGTACGCGGCGGCGCACGAGAATCTGGAAACGATAGGCGCGCTGACCGAGCGCATGGGCAAGATCGTCAACCAGCTCAAGCTCTTCGTGGCGCGGCCGCGGCCGCGCGGCCTGCGTTCTCCGGTGGCGCCCGCGCTGCGCAATGCGCTGTCGCTGCTCGACAAGCGCCTGGCGTCCGTGAACGTGACGATCGAGATCACGGATCGCGCGCATGACGCCGATGCCGCCACGGCCGCCTTCGACCCGCATGACGACTATCCGGATCTTCTGGCGCAATGCGACGATCTCAGGCTCGAGCAGGTGCTGATCAACCTGATCGGCAATGCGCTGGACGCGGCGGCCGGCGCGCCCGCGCCGCGCATCGAGATCGATGTCCAGGCCCGGTCCGAGACGCTGGCGATCGGAGTGCGCGACAATGGCCCCGGAATTCCCGATGACGTCATGCCGCGCATCTTCGAGCCCTTCTTCACGACCAAGGAAATGGGGCAGGGGCTCGGGCTCGGCCTGGCGATCTCGTCGTCGATCGCGCGCGATTGCGGCGGATCGCTGACCGTGCAAAATGCCGAAGGCGGCGGCGCGCGCTTCGTGCTGACCCTGCGCCGCGCGCAGGCGTGCGCCCAGGGCGCCCCTAAGCCGGGCGCCCCTAAGCCGGGCGCCCCTATTTGAATACGACGATTTGGAACGGCAGACGATTATGGTGATTCAACAGACCGGCGTGGTGCTCTATGTCGAGGACGACGAGCTGGTGCGTCGCGCCGGCATGCAAAGCCTGCAGCTGGCCGGTTTCGAGGTGATGGGTTTTGCCGCGGCCGAGGCCGCGCTGCCGCTGATCGAGGCCGATTTTGCCGGCGTCGTCGTCAGCGACATCCGCCTGCCGGACGCGAGCGGGCTCGATCTGCTGGCGCAATGCCAGGAACGCGCGCCGGGCGTGCCTGTGATCCTCGTCACGGGCCACGGCGATATTTCGATGGCCGTGCAGGCCATGCGCGACGGCGCCTACGATTTCATCGAGAAGCCGTTCGCCGCCGAGCGCCTGGTCGAAACCGTGCGGCGCGCCATGGAGCGGCGCAGGCTCGAGCTCGAAAACCTCGCGCTGCGCCGCGAACTGGCCGAACAGAATCCGCTCGCCTCGCGCATCATCGGCCGCAGCCCCGCGATCGAGCAGGTGCGCAATCTGATCGCCAACGTCGCGCCCATCGACGCCTCGGTGCTCATCCGCGGCGATACGGGCGCGGGCAAGGAACTGGTCGCGCGCAGCCTGCACGAGCTTTCGCCCCGCCGCGACAAGCCCTTCGTCGCCGTCAACTGCGGGGCCTTGCCCGAATCCATGTTCGAGTCCGAGATGTTCGGCTACGAGCAGGGCGCTTTCACGGGCGCGACCAAGCGCCGCATCGGCAAGATCGAACATGCGTCGGGGGGCACGCTCTTTCTGGACGAAATCGAGAGCATGCCGCTTTCGTTGCAGGTGAAACTGCTGCGCGTGCTGCAGGAGGGTGTGCTCGAGCGCCTGGGGACCAACCAGCCGGTGCACGTCGATCTGCGCGTGGTCGCGGCGGCCAAGGGCGACATGAGCGAGCACGTCGCGGCCGGCACGTTCCGGCGCGACCTGCAATACCGGCTGAACGTGGTGACCATCGCGCTGCCGCCGCTGACCGAGCGCCGCGAGGACATCGTGCCGCTCTTCGAGCACTTCCTGCTCGATGCGGCGGTGCGCTACCAGCGCCCCGCGCCGCTGCTCACCGAGTCGGCCCGCATGCGCCTGGCGCAGCGCGACTGGCCGGGCAATGTGCGCGAATTGCGCAACGCCGCCGACCGCTACGTATTGGGCATTCCCGACGACGTCGCCGTAGTCGCCGACGGCGGCACGGCGCCGTCGCAAGCCTTGAAAGATCGCGTCGAGCAGTACGAGCGTGCGTTGATCGCGGATGCGCTCGCCCAGGCCGGCGGCTCGGTCGCGCAGGCCGCCGAGCAACTGAAGATGGCGAAGGCGACGCTCTACGAAAAAATCCGCCGCCACGGACTCGTCGTCCGCGGCGAGCAGGAGGGCCACGGCTGAAGACGAGGCCGTCTTCAGCCGCATTGCGCTTACGCCGGCGTCTGGCAGGGCTGCTTGGCGGCGCGCATCTGGCTCAGCCAAGCATCCAGCGCGCCGGACGAGAACAACACCCCCGAGATCACTAGCACGGCGCCCACGAATTGCGCCGGCGTTACATGCTCGCCCAGCATGATGGCGATGATCATGGTGAAGATGGGCACCAGGTCGAAAAAGACGGAGGTGCGGGCCGGCCCGATGGTGCGGATGCCGTTGTTCCACCACAGGTACGCCAGCACCGTGCCGAACATGGCCATGGCTGCGATGGCGCCCAGGCTTTGCGCCGAAGGCACGGGCAGCGAGCCGCCGTGCGCGGACAGGGCGACGGCGACCATGGCCAGCGCGCCGATCAGCATGGTGCTCGTGGTCGTCTGGATCGGCGACAGGTTCTTGACCCACTTCTTGCCGATCACGCTGTAGGCGGCCCAGCACAGGTTGCCGATCAGGATCAGCGCGTCGCCGACCGCGAAGTGAAAATGCGCCAGCAGGTCGGCGAGGTTGCCGCCCGACACCACGGTCACGACGCCGCAGAAGCTCAAGGCCAGGCCCAGCACCTGCTTCCACGAAATGGCCTCGCCCAGGACCAGCGCGGTCAGGACGACGGTGATGGTGGGGTTGAGCGTCATGATCAGCGAGCCGTTGACCGACGAGGTCGTCTGCAGGCCGAAAAAGAAGGCGACGTTGAAGCCGAAGATGCCGACCGCCGCCATGGCGAGCAGCGCGAAGAAGTTCCGGCGCAGGCCCTGCCAGTCCACGCCTTCGGCCGCCAGCATGTACGCGGCCATGGCCAGGCCCGCCAGCAGGAAGCGCCAGGCCGCCGCGCTCAAGGGGTCGGTCGTATGCACGACGAACTTGCCCAGGTTGAAATTGGCGCCCCAGAAGAGGGTGGAGAGGATCAGCGTCGCGTAGATGGTCCGGTGTTTCATTTTGGCCTTCCCGAAAGTGGAATCGATGAGGTGCATTTTGATTTTTCTTTTGAGAAAAATATATGGACTTATTTCCAAAATTATTTTTCAATAATGAAAAATATGAGGCAAATCGGGGACTAGCCACATGGATTGGGACGACCTGCGTTATTTCCTGGCCGTGGCGCGCACCGCGGGTTTGACGCCTGCCGCGAACGAGCTGGGCGTGAGCCCGGCCACGGTGTCGCGGCGCGTCGACGCGTTCGAGCAGGCCATGAGCATGACGTTGTTCCTGCGCCGGCAGACCGGCTACACGCTGACCAACGACGGCGAAACCCTGCTGGCCGCGGCGCTGCCCGTCGAGCAGGCGATGCTGGGGTTCGAGCGCCGCTCGCAGGACGCGGGCGGATCCGGCGCCTGGTCGGGCAGCATCCGCGTGGCCACGTCGGAAACCATCGCCAGCCACTGGATCACCCCCATGCTGCCCGGCTTCGTGCAGGACCACCCGGGCCTGCAGGTGGAGCTGGTCACGGGAGTCAACACCGTGAACCTGTCGCGCCGCGACGCCGACATCGCCCTGCGCATGTCGCCGCCCGCGCGGGAAGAAGAGGGCGAATACATCGCCCTGCGCGCCGGCGCGATGACCTTCGCCGCCTACATCGCCGCCGCCGACGCGCAGGCGCGGCGCGACTGGCGCAGCCTGCCTTACGTGAACTGGGGCGAGTCGCTGGCCCATGTGCCCATGGCGCGCTGGGTCGCGGGCATGTTTGCGGACAAGCCGCCGGTTCTGCTCACCAACAGCATGCCCGTCATGATCGCGGCGGCCGAGGCCGGCCTGGGCCTGACGGTGCTGCCCGAATCCATCGGGGCGAAGATGCCCTCGCTCGTCCGGGTAGACGCTGTTTGCACGCGCGAACTATGGCTGGTCTACCACCGCGACCTGCGCGACAACCTGCGCGTGACGGCGATGAAGGACTTCCTGCTCGAGGTGGTGCGGCGCTGCGAAGAGGCGCTCACTTCCTGACGACGACGATTTCCAGGTACTCGGCGGGCACGACCATCGTGCCGTCCTCGGCGCGGTTGAACCGGGTGATCAAGTTCTCGAGATCGTCGGTGAGCGCCTCGCGCTTGCCGTCGTCGAGCGTCGCGTAGGCTTTGACCATCGGTCCGTAGTAGGTCCTGAACACATCGATGAAGTGCGTGGCCGAGAGGTAGCGCAGCATGAAGTCGCGCGGCACGGCATGGATCGACGCGGCGTTTGCGCCGAACAGATTCTGCAGATGATCGTGCGTGCCCCAGAGCATCGGCGATTGCATGCCGGCCGGCGGCGGAACATAGCGGCCGATGACCTTGAACATTTCTCCGACGAAGCCCTGCGGCGTCCAGTTGGCCAGGCCGATCTTGCCGCCCGGCCGGCACACGCGCGCCATTTCGGCCGCGGCTTTTTTCTGGTCCGGGGTGAACATCACGCCGTAGCTCGAGGTCACGACATCGAAGCTGGCGTCGTCGAAGGGCAGGTTCTCGGCATCGGCCTCCATGAATGCCATGGACAGCCCCTGCGCCTGCGCCCGCGCTCGCGCGCGCGCCAGCGTGGCGGGCACATAGTCGGTCGAGGTCACGTGGCACCAACGGCGCGCCGCAGCCAGCGACGTGTTGCCGTTGCCTGCCGCGACATCGAGCACGAGTTGGCCGGAGCGCAGATCGAGGGCTTCGCACAATTGCTCGCCGACGATCTGCAAGGTCGAACCGATGACGGGATAGTCTCCCGACGACCAGGCGTCATGCTGGCGCGCCTTGATCGCGGCGAGATCGACGGGGTGTGACGAGGGTTGAACGAGTGACATGGCGCGACTCCTTTGCCCCGCGCGACCGGCCGGCCCCGGCCGGTCGCCGCAGAATCATTCTGGACGGATAAAAGTTTGGTCTCGACGGCGCGCAGAGGCAACTTTAATATCTGAAGCGACACGGTCCGAGTCTCTCGCGGGAGAACGACATGGCAAAGCAGAAGACTTACGGCCAGTTCTGCCCGGTGGCGCTTGCCGCCATGATCCTGGCGCAGCGGTGGATGCCGCTCGTGATCCGCGAACTCCTGTGCGGCAGCGTGCGCTTCAACGATCTTCAGCGCGGGGTGCCGCGCATGTCGTCGGCGCTCCTGTCGCAGCGCCTCAGGCAATTGCAGTCCGCCGGAATCGTCGAGCGCCGGGATGGAGCCGGCGGATCCGAATATCATCTGACGCCGGCCGGGAAAGAGCTGTTCCCGGTGATCAAGGAGATGGGCCTGTGGTCGCAACGCTGGCTGCGCCATGATCTGGTCGATACCGAAAACCTCGACTCGGATCTCCTGATGTGGGACATTCGCCGCAACGTCGCCGGCCATGCTCCCGCACGCCCTGGACGGTATGTCGCCCAGTTCCGATTGTCGGGCGTGCCCATCAGCCGGCGATGCTACTGGCTGGTGTTCGACGGAGAAACCGTCGATCTCTGCTATCGCGATCCGGGCTTCGACATCGATCTCCATGTGGATGCCGACTTGCGCGTGCTGACCCAGATCTGGCTCGGCCATATTCCGCTCGGCGCTGCCATGCGCGACGGCAGGTTGCGCCTTGACGGTGCGCAGGCGGATATCAAGGCCTTTCGGTCGTGGTTCACCCTCAGCGTGTTCGCCTAGCCGGTAGGGTAGGGGGCGTTCCCGCCCCCGTTCCGGCTGCCGCGGCGTCGAGAACATCCGCGCCGCCGGGCCGTGGCCGCGTTCGGACTGGTCGACGCAGATGGGGCCGTAGACGTAGGCGCCTCCGGTGCCCAAATAAAACGGCGCATCCGGTCAAGGGTGCGCCGTTTTTATTGAAGCTGTGCAGCCGCCCGACTACTTGACGTCCTCGATGGACTGGATGTCGTCCTTGTTGATGCGGATGACGCGGCCGCTCTTGTCCTTGTACTCGTAGAAGCCGGTCTTTTTGTTGAAGGTGGGCCGATCAGGCGTGACGACCGTCGAACCGTCGCGCTCGTGCACGATGGTGGGCGATGCGCAGCCGGCCAGCACAGCCAGGGTCGACGACATCGCCGCGACAAGGGTCAAAGTCTTCGGACTCATAATGCAACTCCTTCTGTTTCAAGGACTTTTCACTTTAGAGACCGGTTCCGCGAGGAACATGACGGGATGTCATCAAAATGGGCAAGAGTGTAAAACGGGTGCGGATGCCCCCCACCTTGCAAGGCGATGCCGCGTACGGATGTCTTACATTTTTTGTGTGCAGATAGAGGACATGAGTCGGCGCGCCGCGCCGCCGAAATGTTCTTTATCAACAATTGAAAAAGATGGAAATCATCCCGGCCCATATACTTCCATCGTTTCCGGCGCATAGCCTGAAACGGAATTCGTATCGCTCACGACAAGGAATAAAACATGAAAAAAATGATTGTTGCCTTGGCCGTCATGGCCGGCCTGCTGAGCGGCTGCGTCGTCTACGACGACGGGCCGCATCGAGGCGGGCCGGGCAATGGGTTCTGCCCGCCGGGGCAGGCCAAGAAGGGCAATTGCTGAGGTTGCGAAGCCCAAAGAACAAGCCCCCGAAATCGGGGGCTTGAAGCTTCCTGGCGGCGAGACTCGGTGGCGCACCGGGAATCCCGGCACCAGCGGCGAGTGCCGGCGGTATTCAAGCCCCCGTCCCGCCGGTGCAGTCCATGCCCCGGCTAACCTTGGCCCCGAGCTTCTACAAACCGATGTCTACTTGACGGGGAAGCTTACGGATGCATCTCGCCACTTGCCCAAAGAAGATCATGGATATTTTTTCTTATGGCGGGCGGATTGCCGGGTAGAAATGAAATACGGGCCGAGAGGCCCGTATTTGCTTGATGTCTGGCGGAGAGGGTGGGATTCGAACCCACGGTACGGGGTTGCCGTACGCCTGATTTCGAGTCAGGTACATTCGACCACTCTGCCACCTCTCCGGGGTACTGCTCCGCTGGGCTCGAGTGTGGTCGACAAGCTCGCGGTCTCCGCTGCTTTTTCCAAGTTGCCAAGGGCGAAGCAGCAAAGCCGAACATTCTACCTGAAAATTCAGTCACAGAAAAATCCAGCCCGGAAAAAACCGCTCAGGGACGGAGCCGCCGCGGCACACACTACACTGTGGCCCATCGCCGCCGCACCCAATGGCACGGCCGGCAGAAATCAAAACCAGAGGACCCTCCATGTTGAAAGGAAAAGTCGCCGTCGTCACCGGTTCGACCAGCGGCATCGGCCTGGGCATCGCCACGGCCTTCGCCCAGAACGGCGCGGACATCGTGCTCAACGGCTTCGGCGAGGCCGGGCAGATCGAGGCGCTGCGCGCCGACCTGGCCGCGAAATACGGCGTGAAGGTGCTGCACGACGGCGCCGACCTGTCGCGCGGCGAGGCCGTGCGCAAGATGGTGGCCGACGCGGCGGCCAAGCTGGGCCGCATCGACATCCTGGTCAACAACGCCGGCATCCAGCACACGGCGCAGATCGAAGACTTCCCGGTCGAGAAATGGGACGCCATCATCGGCCTGAATCTCTCGGCCGTCTTCCACGGCACGGCGGCCGCGCTGCCGTTCATGAAGCAGCAGGGCTGGGGGCGCATCATCAACATCGCCTCGGTGCACGGCCTGGTGGGGTCGGTCAACAAATCGGCCTACGTGGCGGCCAAGCACGGCGTGGTGGGCCTGACCAAGGTCACGGCGCTCGAGACGGCCGGCACGGGCGTCACGGCCAACGCCATCTGCCCGGGCTGGGTGCGCACGCAGCTGGTGGAAAAGCAGATCGACGCCCTGGCGGCCAAGGACGGCATCTCGACCGACGCCGCCGCGCGCGAGCTGCTGAGCGAAAAGCAGCCCTCGCTGCAATTCGTCACCACCGAGCAACTGGGCGGCACGGCGGTCTTCCTGGCCTCCGACGCCGCGGCGCAGGTCACCGGCATGTCGATCCCGGTCGACGGCGGCTGGACGGCGCGCTAAGAAAAGAAAAGGAACGCATCCATGCTTTTGCTGCTGTCTCCCGCCAAGAAGCTCGACTACGACACGCCGGTGCAGGTGCAGGCGCATACCCAGCCTCTGTTCGTGAAGCAGGCGTCCGCACTCATCAAGGTGCTCAAGACCAAATCGGCGCAGGACATCGGCGAACTGATGAGCCTGAGCGCGGCCCTGTCCGAACTGAACGTGGCGCGCTACGCCGCCTGGAAGCCCAAGTTCACGCAGGACAATTCGCGCCAGGCGGTCCTGGCCTTCAACGGCGACGTCTACGAAGGCCTGCAGGCCGCGTCGCTGTCGGCCAGGCAGCTCGATTGGGCGCAGGAACACGTGGTGATCCTGAGCGGCCTGTACGGCGCGCTGC
>Ga0209455_1000662_pt1 | contig 20911 bp, 19 predicted proteins | sample AraplaCol_mCL_r2_FD_184275 | JGI IMG/M metagenome (GOLD analysis project Ga0209455, IMG submission 184275) | Arabidopsis root microbial communities from North Carolina, USA - plate scrape CL_Col_mCL_r2 (SPAdes) (version 2) | ecosystem: Host-associated > Plants > Roots > Endosphere | place: USA... | reverse complement strand
GTATGGCCGAACGCGGTGCCCAGCGCGCGCAGCACGGTGGAGTCGGTGAGGTCGCGCTGCCAGCGGCTGATCGGCAGCTTCTCGGCGAAGTGGCCGAGCAGCGCGTTGGCGAGGCCGAAGTTGCCTTCGGCGTTCTCGAAGTCGATCGGGTTGACCTTGTGCGGCATGGTGGAGGAGCCGACTTCGCCCTCCTTGAGCTTCTGCTTGAAGTAGCCCAGCGAGATGTAGCCCCACACGTCGCGCGCGAGGTCGATCAGGATGGTGTTGGCGCGGCGCACCGCGTCGCAGTATTCGGCCACGCCGTCGTGCGGCTCGATCTGCGTGGTGTAGGGGTTGTAGTCCAGGCCCAGGCTTTCCACGAAGCGCTGCGAGAACGCGCGCCAGTCGATTTCCGGGTAGGTGATGGCGTGGGCGTTGTAGTTGCCCACTGCGCCGTTGATCTTGCCGGGGATGTCCAGCGCGGCGAGCTGCTTGCGCTGGCGCTCCAGCCGCGCCACCACGTTCGCCAGTTCCTTGCCCAGGGTGCTGGGCGAGGCGGTCTGGCCGTGGGTGCGCGAGAGCATCGGCAGCGCGGCGTTCGCATGCGCCAGTTCGCGCAACCTCGCGATGATGCGGTCGAAGGCCGGCAGCAGCACCTGCTCGCGGGCGTCCTTCAGCATCAGCGCGTAGGAGAGGTTGTTGATGTCCTCACTGGTGCAGGCGAAATGCACGAACTCCCTGGCCTGGGCCAAGGCAGGATCAGAGCCCATGCGTTCCTTGATGAAGTACTCCACCGCCTTGACGTCGTGGTTGGTGGTGGCCTCGATCGCCTTGATGCGCGCGCCTTCCTCGATCGCGAAACTGTCGGCGATGGTGTGCAGCTGCTTGACCTGGGTGGCCGTGAACGGCGGCAGTTCCTTGATGCCCGGCTCGGCGGCCAGCGCCAGCAGCCATTCGATCTCCACGTGCACGCGGCGGTGCATCAGGCCGAACTCGCTGAAGATCGGGCGCAGCGGCTCGACCTTGCCGGCGTAGCGGCCGTCCAGCGGCGACAGGGCGGTGAGGGCGTGGTTGGACATCGGGGCGTTCCGGCACGGGGAAACGGCCATTTTACATTGACGGCGGCGCAATGCCTGCTGGCATATAGTGGCGAGGAATGCCAATTTTCCGTTCACCCTGAGCGTAGCCGCGTAGCGGCGCAGTCGAAGGGGTGTCGGAAAGGCTTCGACTTCGCGCCTTCGGCGCTACGCTCAGCCCGAACGGCTCAAAAATACGAAACTACCCACTGATTATTCAACGGCCTTGCCACAAAGGATTTTCGTCATGAGCGGTTTCCGCATCGAACACGACAGCATGGGCGAACTGAAGGTGCCCGCCGACGCGCTGTACGGCGCGCAGACCCAGCGCGCGATCGACAACTTCCCGATCTCCGGCCTGCGCCTGCCGCGCGAGTTCATCCGCGCGCTGGGCCTGATCAAGGCCGCCGCGGCCGAGGCGAACCTCGGGCTGGGGTATCTGAAGAAGGGCCAGGCCGCGGCGATCCGCAAGGCTGCGCTGACGGTGGCGAACGGCGAGCACGACGCGCAGTTTCCGATCGACGTGTTCCAGACTGGCTCGGGCACCAGCACGAACATGAACGCGAACGAGGTGATCGCGCATCTTGCTGCCCAGGCAGGCACGAAGGTGCATCCGAACGACCACGTCAACTACGGGCAAAGCTCGAACGACGTGATTCCCACCGCGATCCACGTCAGCGCCACACTGCTTGCGCACGAAGCTTTGCTGCCCGCGCTCAAGCACCTCAAGAAAACCATCGAGCAGCGCGCGCGCCAGTTGCGCAACGTGGCCAAGACCGGCCGCACCCACCTGATGGACGCGATGCCGGTGACCTTCGGCCAGGAACTGTCCGGCTGGGCCGCGCAGATCGGCTCGGCCAGCGCGCGCATCGAGGACGCACTGAAACGCATGCGCCGCCTGCCGCAGGGCGGCACCGCGGTGGGCACCGGCATCAATGCTGATCCGAAGTTCGGCGCCGCGGTGGCGCGCGAGCTGAAGAAGCTCACCGGCGTGCGCTTCGAGGCGATGGAAAACCCGTTCGAGGGCATGGCCGCGCAGGACGACGCGGTGGAGTTGTCCGGTCAGCTCAAGACACTCGCCGTGGCGCTGATGAAGATCGCCAACGACCTGCGCTGGATGAACTCCGGCCCCCTGGCGGGATTGGGTGAGATCGAGCTGCCCGCGCTGCAACCCGGTTCCTCGATCATGCCGGGCAAGGTGAACCCGGTGATCCCCGAGGCGGTGGCGATGGTGGCCGCGCGGGTGATCGGCAATGACGTGGGCATCGCGGTGGCCGGCCAGTCCGGCAACTTCCAGCTCAACGTGATGCTGCCGCTGATCGCGCTCAACCTGCTCGAATCCATCGGCATCCTCGCCAACGTCTCGCGCCTGCTGGCCGACAAGAGCATCGCCGGCTTCGTCGTGAACAAGGCGCGGGTCAACCAGGCGCTGGCGCTGAACCCCATCCTGGTCACCGCGCTCAACCCGGTGATCGGCTACGAGAAGGGCGCGGCCACGGCGAAACAGGCCTACAAGCAGCACCGCCCGATCCTCGACGTGGCGCTGGAAACCACCGGGCTGTCGAAAGCCGAGCTGCAGAAGCTGCTCGATCCGCTGGCGTTGACCAAGGGTGGCATCCACGGCGAGTGAGTTTCGATCACTCGCCGAAATCGCAAACTACGGCAGCGTTACGCTGAACTGGGTGGTGACGTCATTCCCGCGCAAGCGGGAATCCATGGTTCGGGCGGCGCATCAGGACAAGATGGATGCCCGCTTGCGCGGACATGACGTCATGGGGCATCGGTTCAGGTCGATTGGGTGCTGCGCGGCCAGCGCCATGCGTACCAGACGGCGAGCGACTGCAGCGCTACCTCGATGACGCTGAGGAAAATATAGAACGCCCATGATCCCGGGATCGTCATCAGCACGATCCCGGTCAGCAGCACGCCCACGAGAATGTTCAGCCAGCGAGTCACCTTGGGCGGCAGCGCCAGCGACAGGAAGATCATCACGGCGGGCACGGCAATCAGGATGGCCACGGCGAGCAGTGAACCCTGGCTGGTCGGCCCAAGCAGCCCCTCTCCGGCCAGAATTCCCTTGATATCCCCGGGCCGGTAAAGCCCGAGGAAATCGCCGTAGATGTAGCAGAACATCACGGACGTCCACAGCGCGGCCAGCTTCAGCTTGACCGGTACCTTGAAATCCTCCAGCGGCCTTGCAGTCGTCGGGTTCAAAACATGCTCCTTGTGTCGGGTTGAAGCGGCGGCAGGCCGGTTTCAGGCACCCGTTGGCGTCGGTGCATCGTTGTGCAGGCGTCGGAATCCACGTCGCGCTCCCATCGCCAGCAGCCACAGCATGAACAGCACCTCCACGAACTGCAGCGGACCGAGCAGGCTGGACAGCGTGTCCTGCCAGTCAGGCCGCAGCGCCCAGGCCAGGCTCTGGATCACATAGGCCAAGCCATTGAGGATCAGCCCGTAGCCGAACAGTCGCGGCAGGAAGCCGGAGCGCAGCACCAGCAGCGCCAGCGGGAATAACCACAGGCCCCACAGCCATTCGGCGGCGCCCACGGTCTGCCCGTGCAGGTGCAGGAACAGCATGGCGAGCGCCGCGCGCTGGGCCGGATCGAATGCGGCCAGTGCATTCCCGCCGTGCGCCAGCAGCAGTGCGGCGGCATCGTTGATCACATTGAAGAAGTACAACGCCGGCACCAGTGCGCCGCCAAGCAGCAGCATCGCGATGCCGTGGCGCCGGTTCACTTCGCCAAGCAGGCGGTACAGCGCCAGCACCATGAAGGCCTGCAATGCTCCGCAGACCAGGTCGGCGGCGAGGCCGAACCGGAACAGCGTTTCGTGTGTGGTGATGTTGGCGATGGTTGCGGCCGCATCGCCGCTCACGAACAATGTGTTCGGCAGGTAGATAAGCCGGTATGGTGCGATCAACACTACCAGCAGATAAAGCAGGCCGGCTTGTCGCGCGGTTCGGTCTTGGGGGCTCATGAACAGACTCGTGCAGTCGGTGGTTCGTGGCAGCATCCACGGGAGCAGCGAACTCGATGCGCGCAGAAGTCTCGATCCCGCGTGCATCAGATGGGTGCTGCTCAGTCCTTGGCGTCGGTCTGGCAGCTGGTCACATCGGACGCACTGACGATGAATGCATAGGGCTTGAAGGCATCCAACTGCGCGGCGAGCTGGTCCTGGACCGCCTTGATCGCGGCAGTGTCCTTGCAGATGTCCTGGCTGAGGCTGGCTACGCGCCCGGAAACATCCGCGGCCGCTTTGTCAGTCGAGGATGAAGCCGCGGCTGTGACCGCCTTGGCGGCCATGTCGACACCGGCCTTGCCCATGGCGACGCCGGTTTCGTACATCGCATGCACGCTCTGGTAATACCGGACCAACAAGGCGCGCTCGGCCGGCGTGACGGCGATGCTCTTGCCGTCGACGACGAAGCTGCCATCGGCATGGATCACCGCCCTGGGCGCGCTGATGAGATGCAGGGTGACTGCATCTCCCTTCAGCGTGATGGCGCCGTTTTCCATGATGGTGTCGGGCACGCTACAGGCTGTCATGATGCAAACGAGTGTGGCGATGGCGAGGGCCTTGAGCAGCTTGCCGTACATGGTTGGGTTTCCTTCCTTCAAGTTCAGTGCCCCGCCAGCGAGCGGTTCGCCTCGTCCATCCCCTGCTTGCACTTCGCCACCTTGTCCTTGTCCAGCGTGGCGTAGGGGCGGAACGCCGCGACCTGGGCGGCCACGGCGTCCTGCGCGGCGCGCAGCTGTTCGAGGCCGTCGCAGATCGCGGCGGCCTGGGCGGTGACCTTGCCGGCTTGCGTCTGGATGTCCTTGCCGATCTTGTCGGTGTCGCCGTGCGCCAGCCCCGACATCACGCTGCCCACGGCCTGGCCGGCCAGCGCAGCACCGGCCTTGCCGGTGGCGATGCCTTCGCTGCGGATCTTGTAGACGCCCACGTAGTACTGCTTGAGCAGGTCGCGCTGGTCGGAAGTGAGCGTCACCGGCTTGCCGTCGATGCTGAGGTCGCCATCGCCGCTGACGCGTGCGTCAGGCTGGCCGGTGACGTGGATCACCGCCACGCCGTCGCGCAGCTGGATGCTGCCGTTGTCGCCGGCGATGGTGGTGCCGCTGTTGCGGCCGCAGGCGGCGAGCAAGGTGCAAAGCAGGGCGGTGCAGACGAGGTAGCGAAGTTTCATCGTTGGGTTCCGTCGACGTTGATGCAGGCCGGGATCAATCGGAGAACACGGCGACCCCCTTCTTGCCGTTGCTTTCGGCGATGTCCTTGCCGCAGTCGTCGACGTCTTTCTGGGTCATCGTGGCGTAGGGCTGGAACGCCGGCAGGGCGGCGGCCAGCTTCTGCTGCGAGACGAGCAGGTCGGGCAGGCGCTTGCACAGGCGCAGGGCAGCGGCTTGGATCTTGTCGGTCTGCGGCTTGATGCTGGCCTCGATCTCCTTGTCGCTCTTGCCGGCGAGCGCGCCGAAGATCGCCTCCCGTGCCGCGCTGACGCCCAGGTCGGCACCGCTGGCGCCGATGTCCATGCCGGCCTCGGCGATGCCGATGATCTGCTGGCGGTAATCCACCAGCAAGGCGTGCTGCGCGGGCGTGGCATCCACCTTGCTGCCTGCGATCAGCAGGTCGCCCTGCGGGGTGATCGCGGCCTTGGGGCGGTTGTCGTGATCGTGGTGCTCGCCCTTGCCGATGCGGACGCTGGTGACGTCGATGTCCTGGGTGACCAGCTCCTGCTTGGCCTTGTCGATGCCCTTCTGCACCTCCGCGGCGATGACCGACGGCGAGGTCTGCTGCCGGGCTTCCTGCATCGCCTTGGCCACGTCGCCGTTGCCGCCGGTGCCCGTGTCGCTCTGGTTGGACTGGCTGCAGGCCGTGAGCGGCAGCAGCAGGGCCAGCGCAAGGATGCTGCCGGTGAACGCGTTGCCTTTCATCGTGGTTCTCCCCGTTTGAGTACGGCTGGGTATCAGTTGTCGTCGCGCCAGCGGCGCAGCCAGATCGTGCCGACGAGCAGGGCGAGGCCGGCGACCGCGCCGATCCAGAAACCCGGCGTGCCCATCACGCTGTAGGCGGTGCCCAGGTTCAGGGCGTCCAGCCCGTGTACCGCATCGCTACTCACGGCCTGGTAGTTGCCCGCGCCCAGCCAACTGCCCGGGAACACGCTGAGCAGGATGCGGCCGCAGACGTCGCTCCAGTACCAGTTGTTGCCCATGACCGGCGCACCCATCAGGTTGAACCAGCCCAGCATCATGCCCACCGCGATCGGCAGCACCGCGGCCCACAGGAAGGGCTTGCTGCGCGCCCAGGCGGAGCAGAGCAACAGCCAGCCCGTGGCGGGCAAGGCCCACAGCGCGTACAGCGGGATGGTGCCGACCAGGTTGGCGACGACCCGGAACGGATGCGCATAGGCCAGCAGGTGCCAGGCGCCGACGCCGTGGAAGGACAGCGTGGTGACGTACATCAGCAGCATCGCGATGCCGGTGACCACGCCGCAGACCACCGCGATCACCGGCGCCAGCAGGGTGCCGGCCACCACCTTGGAGAACACGGTGGCGGAATCCGACAGCGGCAGCGATTTCCAGAACAGCAGGCTGCGGTCGCGGCGGTCGTCGTACAGCGCGCCGAGGCAGTAGAAGAACACCACGAAGCCCAGCACGATGCTGATGATGAACGTGGTCGAGTACATCACCATGTCCATCAGCATGCCCGCCCGGGCCGCCTCGTCCGCGCTCAGCGCGTGGTCGAGGATGTGGATGCGGGCGTTGAACAGGGAATGGATGCCGTGCTGCGCGCCGAACACCTCGCCGGCGATGACGCCCATCAGGTTCAGCAGCAGGAACACGCCACCGGTGATCACCGGCGCCCACAGGAAGCCGCCGCGGTGCTCCCAGAACTCGCGCTTCACCAGCCAGTACATTTCGTTCAGAGCCGGGGTTTTCATGCGTAGGTCCCTTTCATGGTGGCGACGAACAGGTCGCTGACGGCAGGGCGGCGGATCTCGCCCAGCGCCTCCAGCTGCGCGCGTTCGACGCCGTCGAACAGGAAGATGCTCTTGCCGAAGACCTGACGCTCGTCCAGCGGCTTCAGTGCGCGGGCGGCGGCGGCCTTGTCGGGACCGACCATCACTTCGGCGAAGCGCTCGCCCACCGCATCCATGTCGGCATCCAGCACGATTTTTCCGTCGCGGATGAACATCAGGTCGGTGAGGATGTGCTCCACTTCCTCCACCTGGTGGGTGGTGACGATGATGGTCTTGTTCTCGTCGAAGTAGTCCTCCAGCAGGTTCTGGTAGAACTGCTTGCGGTAGAGGATGTCCAGGCCGAGCGTGGGTTCGTCCAGCACCAGCAGGCGGGCGTCGATCGCCATCACCAGGGCCAGGTGCAGCTGCACGATCATGCCCTTGGACATCTGCTTGACGCGCTGCTCGGGCGTGAGCTTGGTGCGGGCCAGGAAGGCCTCGCACTTCTTGCGGTCGAAGCGTGGGTGCACGTTGGCGACGAAGTCCACCGCCTCGCGCACCCGGATCCAGCGCGGCAGCACCGCCACGTCGGCGATGAAGCAGACCTGCTCCATCAGCTTGCCGCGCTGCTTGCGCGGGTCGAGGCCCAGCACGCTGAGCTCGCCCTGGAAATCGGTGAGGCCGAGGATGGCCTTCAGCGCGGTGGTCTTGCCCGCGCCGTTCGGCCCGATCAGGCCCACGATGCGGCCGGCCTCGATGCGGAAACTCGCATTGTCCAGCGCGGCGGTGTTCTTGTAGCGCTTGCTCAGGCCACTGGCGACGACGACGGCGTTCATGCGGGCTTCTCCGGGTCGGCCTGCGTCTCGCGCAGCAGGGTCTTCAGGTCCAGGCCCAGCCGTTGCAGGCGGGCGTACAGCGCGGGCCATTCCTCGCGCAGAAAACGTTCGCGTTCGGATTTCAAGAGTTCCTCGCGCGCTCCCTCGATGACAAACATGCCCAAGCCCCTCCTTTTCTCAACCAAGCGTTCGTCGACCAGCTCCTGGTACGCCTTCGACACGGTCAGCGGATTGATCTGGAAATCCGCGGCCACCTGGCGCACCGACGGCAGCGGGTCGCCCTCGTTCAAGGCGCCATCCAGGATCATCGCCACCACGCGTTGGTGCAGCTGGCGATAGATCGGGATGCTGTCGTTCCAGGTGATGGTCATGGATTATTCCTTGCTGCTGGCGATGCCGGCCGTCGAAGAGCCAAACGAATAGTAGGGCATGGCCAACTGCGCCCCGAGCCGCGCGGCACTGCCGCCGTCGGGCAGGGTGGCGATGCCCACCGCGGCATGTTCCAGCAGGGTCGCGGCCTTCCATTCGGCGGCGGTGGGAGTCACCTCGACCGGTGCCAGGTTGGTCACGTGGATGCCGTTGATCCAGGCCACCTCGGGGGTGCGGACCGGCAGGTTCACCAGCGCCAGGGTCAGGCAGGTCATCACCAGGGCAGCGGCGGAGGCGATCCAATGCCGGGCCGGGATCAGGGTGGAGACGAAGACGTCGTCGGTGACGACGGCGGGACGGTTCGTGCGGGACTCGTGCTTCGCGTTCATGTCGACTCTCCTCTAGTGAGCTCGTGGACCGGTGTTGTAGTGAACTATAACACTGAAACTGAGCCCGTCAAGCGGAACCTCCCGGTTTGGCAACATGACTGATGGCAGGGGTGGTCCCGGGACGGCAGTCGGGCACGAAAAAGCGCAAGGCCAGCACGGGGCTGGCCTTGCGCGGGTTCTGCTTCGAGCTGGCGCGGCTCAGGCGGCCCGGGCCAGCGTTCCCAGCGTACCGATGGCCTGACGCGCCGCGGCCAGTGCCTTCGACTTGTGGTCGTCACCCATGTTGACGCCTTCGGCGCGCACGAACTCCACGTAGTCGATGCCGAGGAAGCCGAGCAGGGCGCGCAGGTAGGGCTCCTGGAAATCCATGGGGCTGTTGGCGTGCGCGCCGCCACGGCTGGAGGCCACGATCACGCGCTTGCCGCCGGCCAGGCCCTCGGGGCCGTTGGGGCCGTAGCGGAAGGTCTTGCCCGCCACGGCGATGTGGTCCAGCCAGGCCTTGAGCTGGCTGGGGATGCTGAAGTTGTACATCGGCGCCCCGATCACCACGATGTCGGCGGCGAGGAATTCGTCCAGCATCTCGCTGCCGCGCACGGCGGCGGGATCGGCGGCGTCGGCCACCGGTGTCCAGTGCGGCAGGGGCTGGGCGGCGAGGTCGTGGTAGCGGATCTCGATGCCCGGATGCATGCGCTGCAGTTCGGCAACGACCTCCGCGGACAGCTGGCGCGAAACCGAATGGCTGCCCAGCGCGCTGGAATCGATGTGCAAGAGTTTCATGGCGGTTTCCTGATCGGGGCCGGCGTGTCCGGCGACGCGATCAAGGTATATTTGGAACAATCTGGTGATAAGCCGGCAAAACTTGAACTGGTCGTTCTGAAAAGGAAACGCTCATGCTGCAGTTGAATGGCGCCTTGCAGGATCTCAATGACCTGTATTTCTTCGCCGCCGTGGTCGAGCACGGCGGCTTCTCCGCGGCGGGACGGGCGCTGGGCGTGCCCAAGTCGCGGCTCAGCAAGCGGGTGGCGCAGTTGGAGGACCGGCTCGGCGTGCGCCTGCTGCAGCGGACCACCCGCCGCTTCGTGGTCACCGAGGTGGGCGAGCGCTTCTACGCGCATTGCCGCGCGGTGCTGGAGGAGGCACGCGCCGCGCAGGAGGCGGTGGACGAGCTGCGCGCCGAACCGCGCGGCGTGGTGCGTCTGAGCTGCCCGGTGTCGCTCACTCAGACCATCCTTGCCCACGTGCTGCCGGACTTCCTGACGCAGTACCCGCGACTGCAGGTGCGCGTACTGTCCAGCAACCGCCGCGTCGACCTGCTGGGCGAAGGCTACGACCTGGCGATCCGCGTGCGCAGCAAGCTCGACACCGACGCCAACATGGTGGTGCGCAGCTTCGGCCAGTCGCGCGTGCTGCCGGTTGCGAGCCCGGCGCTGCTTGATGCCTTGGGCCGACCGCAGCATCCCGACGAACTGGCCAAGCTGCCGGCGTTGTCGATGCAGGAACACGAAGGCCCGCAGACCTGGGAGCTGATCGACGCGGCCGGCGAACGCGTCAGCGTGGAAGTGCAGGCGCGCCTGATCTGCGGCGACTTCGCCGTGCTGCTGGAAGCGGCGCGCCGCGGCATCGGCGTGACCCTGCTGCCGGAGTTCGTCTGCGCGCCGGCAGTGACCCGCGGCGAGTTGGAGGTGCTGCTGCCGGAATGGAGCGCGCCGGAAGGCACCATGCACTTCATCTACCCCAGTCGCCGCGGCATGTTGCCCGGCGTGCGCGCCCTGGTGGACTTTCTCGCCGAACGCCTGCCCGCGACCACCTTGCGCAAGCACGAAGAGTGCAAGACGCGCGCGTTGCCCGATCTGTAGGAGCGCACCCTGTGCGCGAAGGCCCTGACGCTGATCGGAGCAGGAGCCTTCGCGCACAGGGTGCGCTCCTACAGCGGCTGCATGCGCATGCTACGCTTTCGTTTGGACTTCCATATGGCGGCATGATGAAGATCGACACCAAACTCCCCAAGGTCGGCACCACCATTTTCAGCGTGATGAGCCAGCTCGCGCTGGAGCACAAGGCGGTGAACCTGGGCCAGGGCTTTCCCGATTTCGAACCGCCGCAAGGGTTGCGCGACGCGCTGACGCGCGCGATGAACGCGGGGAAAAACCAGTACGCGCCGATGCACGGCACGGCGCCGCTGCGCGAGCAGATCGCGGCGAAGACCGCGCGCATGTACGGCCATCGCCCCGACGTGGATGCCGAGATCACCGTCACCTCCGGCGCCACCGAGGCGCTGTTCGCGGCGATCGCCGCAGTGGTGCGCGCAGGCGAGGAAGTGATCGTGTTCGATCCCGCCTACGACAGCTATGAGCCGGCGATCGAATTGCAGGGCGCGAAAGCGGTGCACCTCCCGCTGGTCGCCCCGGCTTTCTCGGTGGATTGGCAGCGCGTGCGCGACGCGGTGACGCCGCGCACGCGCATGATCCTCATCAACAGCCCGCACAACCCCTCGGGCGCGGTGCTGTCGGCGGCGGACCTCGAAGAGCTCGCCGCGATCGTGCGCGACACGGACATCGTGGTGCTGTCCGACGAGGTGTACGAGCACATCGTGTACGACGGCCGGCAGCACGAGAGCGTGCTGCGCCATCCGGAGCTGGCCGCGCGCAGCATCGTGATCTCCTCCTTCGGCAAGACCTACCACTGCACCGGCTGGAAGCTGGGCTACGCGGTGGCGCCCAAGGCGCTCACGGCGGAATTCCGCAAGGTGCACCAGTACCTCACGTTCTGCAGCTTCCATCCCGCGCAGGCCGCGTTCGCCGACTTCCTCGCCAGCGATCCGCAGCACTACCTGGAACTGCCCGCGTTCTACCAGGCCAAGCGCGACCGCTTCCGTGCGCTGCTGGCGCCCTCGCGCTTCAAGCTGCTGGACGTGCCGGGCGGCTACTTCCAGCTGGTGGACTACTCCGCGATCCGCGACGAGGATGATCTTTCCTTCAGCCGCTGGCTGGTGGAAGAGGGCGGGGTGGCGGCGATCCCGCTGTCGCCGTTCTGCGAAACCGCGCCGGGCACGCGCCTGTTGCGCCTGTGCTTCGCCAAGAGCGACGCCACCATGGAGGCGGCCGCCGAGCGGCTGTGCAAGCTGTGAGTTTGCAGCCGTTGAGGGTCGCGCTGGTGCAGGGCGCCACCCGCTGGCACGACGCGCCGGCCAACCGCGACTACTACGGTGCCTTGGTACGCCGTGCGCGCGGCAGCGACCTGATCGTGCTGCCGGAGACCTTCCTCTCCGGCTTCAGCAACGACACCCGTGCCAGCGCCGACACGATGGACGGCGAGGGCGTGGCGTGGATGCGCGCGCTGGCGCGGGAAGTCGGGGCCGTGCTGTGTGGCAGCCTCGCCATCCGCGAGGGCGACACCGTGTACAACCGCCTGATCTGGGCGCGCCCGGACGGCAGCTTCGAGCAATACGACAAGCGCCACCTGTTCCGCATGGCCGGCGAGCACACCCGCTACGGCGGCGGCAGCGAACGGCTGATCGTGGAGCTCAAGGGTTGGCGCATCCTGCCGCAGGTCTGCTACGACCTGCGCTTCCCGGTGTGGCTGCGCAACCGCCGGCTGGCGAGCGCGGCGGCCGGCATGGATTACGACCTCGCGATCTTCGTGGCGAACTGGCCCGCGCCACGCCGCCAGCCCTGGCGCACCCTGCTGCGCGCCCGCGCGATCGAGAACCTCAGCTACGTGATCGGCGTGAACCGCGTGGGCGTGGACGGCAACGAGCTGCCTTACGCCGGCGACAGCGCGGTGCTCGATCCGGTGGGCGAAGCGCTGGTGGAATGCGGTGCGCTGGAACAGGTGGCCACGCTCACCCTCGATCCCGCGCCGCTGCTCGCGCACCGCGAACGCTTTCCGGCGTGGATGGACGCCGACGCGTTCACGCTCGAATCCGGCTGACTCTGCATCATCGCGTATTTGCGTGAATGCAATCAGCGCGAAAGACGAGAAATGTAGGCAAATCCTGACGTCGTCTGTCTGCTTAATCCGGGCGACGTGACGATGTCTGCATTTGAAGAAATTTCGAGATCAAAGCGGGTTGTCGCGCTTGATATGCGCGCCTCGGATAACTTAGCCTTGATGACACGCCGCTGCCGGCGCGCAATGCGTGGTGTCGGCAGTGCTCAGGGGGAAAGCGCCATGGTGGTGCTTCAAGGAAGATCATGTTGTTCATGGACGTATCAGACAGGACGACCTGCGTCGTACCGGTGAGGGTCGAGTCCCGCGATTTTGCCGCGGTGAGACACCGGGAAGCCTTGTATCCGCGCGTGCCAGGTTTTCCAACGGCACCCTCGGACCATTGCCCGACATCTTGCAGTCGGCGTGGCAACCGGAGCTGTGTCGGTTGTCTGTCTCAAGCAGCCACCCGTTCATCTGATTTGTCGATATGGCGCTCGCCGGCACCGGTGAATGCGCATTCGCGAAGCCTTGCCTGTCTGTTTCAACAAAGGGGAACAAAGAAGTCCGAGCCTGTCTGTGCGCATCCAATCGTTCAACACAAGGAGTTGTCATGAGAATTGATTCTATGAAGCCGGTCCTGCTGGCGCTTGCAGTAAGTTCGTCGCTGTTGGTTTGCGGCTGTTCCGACATGGCTGTCGGTGGCAGCAAGAATCCGGTCGGCGGGTCGGCAGGTGGTGCTGCGAGCGCCAATGCCGCCAAGACGCTCGAGCATTGCGATCGCCCGCTGGGCACGATTGCAGTCGAGGAAGATACCGGCCAGTCGTGGTACATCATCCTGACGACCCAGTATCACTTGCCCGCGGCGACACCGCTGATCCGTTTGATGATTCAGCAGAGCAATTGCTTTGTCGTGGTGGATCGCGGTCGTGCGATGAACTCGATGATGCAGGAGCGCGATCTCGGCGCTTCGGGCGAGCTGCGTAACCGCAGCAACATGGGCAAGGGGCAGATGGTTGCTGCCGATTACGTGGTCACGCCTACCATCCAGTTTTCGCAGAATACGGGTGGCGGCGCCGCTGGTCTGGCGGGTTTGCTGCCTTACGGCGCGATCATCGGCGCCGTGGCCGGGTCCATGAAGACAAGTGAAGCCTCCACAACGCTGATGCTTGTCGATACGCGCTCGGGCGTGCAGGTGGCTGCGGCGGAAGGCAGTGCGAAAAACACGGACTTCGGCTTCGGCGCGCTCGGTATCGGTGGCGGCGGCGCCGGAGCCATGGGGGCGTACAGCAAGACACCGCAAGGCAAGGTCATTGCGGGGGCTTTCCTCGACTCCTACAACCAGTTGGTACAGGCTGTTCGCGCATACGCGCCGCAACATATTGCAGGTGGTCTGGGTACCGGCGGCAAGCTTGCGGTGGACGGCTCGCCCCAGTCTGCCGACGACTTTTCCCTGGCTGACGCCCAACGCAAGCTGGCCGGACTGGGTTTGTACACCAGCAAGGTCGACGGCCTTTCCGGCCCCGGCACCTCGGCAGCAATCCGGAAGTTCCAGAAGATTCGCGGGCTGCCGGTCACGGGTGAGCTGGACGAGGCGACGATCGGTGCGATGAAGTAGCCGGATGGCCAATCCGGCATGTCGCCAAGATTGATCGCGACAAGCGCGCCAGATCGGGTATCGCGAACACCACTTCCGGCGGACGGCCGATCACGGCCTTGCCATGGAGCGGCCACGATGGGGTGTTTGATCGCGATGGGGGGCACAGCCATCGCCGCGATGAGCGCACCCACACGCGATCCGTAACCGGGTCGGCCCACCCGGCTACGGCCGGGTGGGCCTCTCGCCAAACCCCAACGCTTTCATCATGTTTGCCGCTTTCGCCTGATGCATGATGCCGACCGGTCGGCAGCGTGCCGTGTCGTCGTCGCGAAAGGGGAGAGGGTCATGCCCACCGGAATTGCCTGGCAGGAGTTGGCCGAGGGGTTGCGGGGCCGCGTGCTGCAGCCTGGCGATGCCGAGTACGAGCGACGCCGACGCGTGTGGAACGGCGCGATCGATCGTCGCCCGCTCGCCATCGCCCAATGCCTGGATGCCGACGATGTCGCTGTCGCGGTGCGGTTTGCCGCCCGCGCCAGCCTGCCGATGACCGTGCGCGGCGGCGGCCACAACGTGGCCGGGCTGGCCGTGCGCGACGATGCGCTGATGCTGGATCTGGGTGCGATGAACCGCATCGAGGTGGATCCGCAGGCACGCATCGCGCGCGTCGAGGGTGGCGCGCTGTGGCGGGACGTGGACGCGGCCACGCAGCCGCACGGCCTGGCCACCACCGGCGGCTTTGTCTCCACCACCGGCGTGGGCGGCTTCACCCAGGGTGGCGGCGTGGGTTGGCTGATGCGCCGCTGCGGCCTGGCTGCCGACAACCTGATCGAGGCGGACGTGGTACTGGCGGACGGCCGCAGCGTGGTGGTCAGCGATCGGCAGCACGCCGACCTGTTCTGGGCCCTGCGCGGCGGGGCGGGCGGGTTCGGGGTCGTCACGCGTTTCTGCTATCGGCTGCATGCGGTCGGCGAGGTCTATGCCGGCGTGGCGTTCCACCCCGTCGAGGCGGCCCCGGGCCTGTTGCGCAAGTTCCGCGAATTCACGCCGGGCGCGCCGGAGGCCCTTGTCGCGATGCTGGTATTCACCACCGCGCCGCCCTTGCCGTTCCTGCCACCCGAAGCACACGGGCAACGCGTGATCGCGCTCGCCTGGTGCTGGAGCGGCGAGCCCGAACAAGGCCCGCTGGCGCTGGCGCCGCTCACGAACCACGGCCAGCCCTTGGGGCGCCACGAAGGCGTGATGCCATACGCCGCGTGGCAGCAGGCGTTCGACCCTTCCGCCCCAGCGGGCGACCACTATTACTGGACGACCTCGCAACTCGATGCGCTCGACGACGCACTGATCGGCGCCCTGGTTCCGCTGGCGGCCACGCCGCCGGATCCACTGTGCGAAGTGCACGTGCATCACATGGGTGGTGCCGTGGCCGCCGTTCCCGGCGGTGCCACGGCCTTCACGAACCGCGATGCGCCATTCTTCGTCAACGTGATCGGCCACGCCGGTGCGGCGGAGCGCTTCACCGCCGTGCGCGACTGGACACGCGGCCTGCGCGCTGCGCTTGCGCCTTATGTGCGCCCAGGCATGCAACCGAATTTTGCCGGCGAAGCGAGCGATCTGGGCACACGCACGCACGATGCGGCCACGCAGGCGCGGCTGGCGGCGTTGCGCGCGCACTATGATCCGGAGGGGCTGCTGGCTCCGCTGCGTCAGGCCTGAGCAATGCCGGCCAAGGCCGCCCGTGCTTCGGCGGCGATTTTCTCGAAGCGTTCGGCGGCGCTTTCGCGCTGAACCTGCTCGAAGCCGGCGCCGAGCTCGTCGCGTGCCTTGCCTTCGGCCACGGCTTGCCCGTGGCGCCACTGCGGCATGAGCGGCGCGTCGGTCAGCACGCGCACGTGGGCGGCGGCGGCCAGGAAGCGTGCGGCACGCCGCGCCTCGCCATGTTCGGCGGCGAGGTAGGCGGCACCTTCGACGCAGCCCCCCATGCCTCGCCAGTGCTGCAGCTCGATCATGGTGTCGAGCACGGCAAGCCAATCCTGTGCGGCCTTGGCATCTTCGCGCAGGTAAAAGCGCAGCAGGGCGCGATTGATCAGCGTATAGGCTTGCTGAAAGGCGTCGTTTCCAGGTGCTGCCGCCGCCGCGTAGGCCGCATCGAGACAGGCTTCGGCCTCGCAGTGTTGGAGGTTGAGCGCGAGCGCGATGCCGCGGCTCAGCAAGGCCATCGAGCGCAGCCACGTATCGTCCAGCGCCTCAGCGATGGCCAAGGTCGCCACCACGCTCCGTTCGGCGCCGGAAAAGTCCCCGCAGGTTGCCAGCTCGAAGGCCAGCACGGCCTCGCCCGCGCCGATCAGCCACGTGTCGCCGAGTCGCGTTGCCAGCGCGATGCCTTCGCGCAGGCGCGGTCCGGCATGCTCGTGCAGCTGCGACTGGTGGTTCACCATGCCGATGGCGACGAGTGCCTGTGCGCGGGACCGCGTCGCCGCCCGTCCGGCGCGCAACGCCGTGTCGATCCAGCGGGCGGACTGGGCGTAGTCGCTGCTTGCCCGGAAGTACCAGCACAGGCTGCCGACCAGGGCCAGCGCACGCTCCACGCGATCCGGCCGCGACAGGGCGTGGTCGCATGCTGCGTGCAGGTTGGCCCATTCGCGCCGAACGCGGTCGGCCCACAGCTGCTGACGATCGCTGCGGATCTCCGCATCGACGCGTTCGGCGAGCTGGACGAAATGCTCCAGGTGCGCGTCCCGCACGCGCGTCTCGTCGCCGCTTTCGGTCAGCTTCTCCTGCGCGAACAGCCGCACGCTGTCCAGCAGGCGATAGCCGGGTGGGTTGGTGGCGGCATCCATCACGAGCAGCGACTTGTCGATCAGGCCACTCAGCAGATCCAGCACCTCTCCGTCGTCTAGGCCGAACACCGCACCCACCGCGCAAGCGCCGCCAAACGTACAGGTGCCGGCGAAGACGCCGAGCCCACGCAGCAGGGCCTGTTCGCGTTCCGACAGCAGCGAATGGCTCCATTCGATCAGGGCGTGCAGGGTTCGGTGATGCGGCGGCTGGTTGGAACTGGCCTTGGCGTGGTTGAGGAAATGGGGGTCTATCCGCGCCAGCAGCTGTTCCGGGCTGAGCAGCCGCAAGCGTGCCGCAGCGATCTCCAGCGCCAGCGGCAGCCCTCCCGTGCGCCGGCAGATCTCGGCGACCGCGGATGCGTTGCCCGGCGTCAGCATGAAACCCGAAGCGAGCGCGCGCGAGCGCTCCAGCAACAGTTGCACGGCCGACACCCGCGACAGCTCGGCGACGGCGATGTCCGTCGCCCATTCGCCGGGCGGCGGGAGATCCAGTGGCGGTAGCCAGTAGATCGACTCGCCCACGCAATTCAGGCGGTGCTGGCTGGTTACCAGCATGCGCAGGTCCGTGCAGGCCGCCAGCAGGATTTCCGTGATTTTTCCCAGCGGCTCGGCAACCCGCTCGCAGTTGTCGAACACCAGCAGCGCGCGGCGTGTCTGCAGCAATTCGCCCAGGCTCGCCATCAACTCGTCCGGCTCGGCCGTGGCGCGTATGTCGAACATGCCGGCCAGCCAGCGCGCCATGGTTCCGCCGTCGTCCTGCAAGGTGCAATCGAACAGCCATACGCCGTCGGGGAAGTCCGTGGTGACCCTGCGCGCGACTTCCAGCGCGGCCTGGGTCTTGCCGATGCCGCCGGCGCCGGTAACGGTCACCAGCCGGTTCTCCTGCAACAGCCGGGCGAGTTGTCCGAGATCGTGCTCGCGTCCGATCAGCAAGCCGCTTCGCTGCGGCACGCGGCTGCGCGTCGACGGTGCGAAACGCAGCGCGGGTGGCGCTTCCACCTCCACGTGCTGCAACGGGGCGATGAAGCGGTAACCGAGTCCGTGCACGGTCTGGATGCAATGCGGGTTTTCGCTGTCGTCGCCCATGGCTCGGCGCAGTTGCGCGACGAGGCGGTTGAGCGTGCCCGGCGTGACATAGGTGTGGCCCCAGACGGCGTCCAGCAATTCGTCGCGGCTGCGCAACTGGCCCGGGTGGGCGAGGAATTCCAGCAGCACGGCGAAGGCCTTCGGCTCGATCCCGACCTCGCAGCCGTCGCGTGTCAGCCGATGGGCGACCGCGTCGATCGCCACGTTCGCAAACGCGAACCTGGCGGGCGCTTCCGGGTGCGTCGAGATCCTGTCGTTTCCCATGGTGCAGACCGTCGCCGTGGTTCGGCTCACCGCCATCGCGGGAACTTCGATTCTCGCGATTCCCTCGCCGAACCATCATGACTCAAGCCCCTGTCGACGCGCAGTTTATCTCCGGGCCGCACCGCGGGTGCCACCCCATCGACCATTGAGGGCAACGCCATGAATACTCGCTTGCACACCGTTCTCGCGCTGACGGCGATCGGTCTGTCGACCGTGCTTTGCCACAACGCAAAAGCTTGCGGAATCGGCGACGCAACGGCGGCCGGCCCGGTTCCGCTGCTGCCGGCCGGCCTGTCCAACGCCATGGCTGCAAACGCGGCCAAGGTCAGCCTGCAGCAACTCGTGCCCGGCATGACCAACCCCCTGCAGGAACTGGAGCCGATCACGGGCCTGTACCGCTTCACCTTCACCGCCAAGGGTGATCCGGGCATACGCGACGGCACCGTGCTGGACCAGGGCTTCGCCACCTGGCATGCCGACGGCACCGAGCTCATGAATTCCGGCCGGGCGCCGATGACGCAGAGCTTCTGCATGGGCGCCTGGACGCGGACGGGGCCGCAGACCTACCGGCTCAACCACTGGGCGTTGGGCTGGGATCCGACCGGCAAGACCTTCATCGGCCCGACCAATATCCGCGAATACATCACGCTGGATCGCAGCGGGAACAGCTACTCCGGCAATTTCACGCTGACCCAGTATTCCCCGGACGGAAAGACGGCCGAAGGCGGCGTCAAGGGGCTCGTCTCGGCGACGCGCGTGACGGCCGACGGCGATTGAATCGCGGGCAACGAAGCCCGGCGAGGAAAGCCGCGCCAGGCTTCGCCCTCAGAGGATGGCCAGTACGGCCTCCGGCGGCCGGCCGATCGCGGCCTTGCCGTTCGCGACCACGATGGGGCGCTCGATCAGGATCGGGTGGGCGACCATCGCGGCGATCAGGGCGTCATCGCCGAGCGCGGGATCGGCGAGGCCGAGTTCCTTGTACGCGGCCTCACTGCTGCGTAGCAACTGGCGCGCAGGGATGCCGAGCAGGGCGAGCAGGTGCCTGAGCTCAGCGGCATCGGGCGGCGTGTCGAGGTAGTTCGACACCTCGACCTCGCGGCCTTCCAGCAACGCCAGCGTGGCGCGCGACTTGCTGCAGCGGCTGTTGTGATAGATGCGGATCATCGGTTGCCGGAACGGTTGCCGCCGCTGCCGCCGCGTCCATGGGGGCGATTGCCGCTGGGACGGCCGCCGCCGTGCGGCGGGCGGTTGCCGCCCTGGCCCTGCGGGCGGCCGCGACCGCCCGGGCGGTTGCCGCCGGGGCGGGCTTCGTTGCCGTGGCTGCTGCCGTGGCCGCCGCCGAAACCGCCGTAGGGGCTGGCTGGCGCGAAGCCGGCCTGGCCAGTGCCGGCACGGGCGCCGCCGGGTTTGCCGCCGCGGCGCTTGCCGGGCGCGCCGGCCGGGCGGGCGGCGCCGTCGCGGCTGTCGCCGGCGAACCAGGTACGCACCGAGGGCAGTTCCTGGCCCGGCGCGACGCCGCGCCTGTTCTTCTTGCGGAGGCCGGCGCCCGGGCCGCGCTCGGGCCGCGCCACGTTGCCGTTCACTTCGCGGCCGGGCGCGCGCTGTTTCTGGCGGCCGCGCGGCGGTTCCTCGCGGATGCGGTCGTAGGCGCGCAGCTCGCGCGCTTCATCGTGATGGGCGCTGCTCCAGCCGCCGGTGGCGCCGCTTTCGGGGCGGTACTCGGTGACGTTGCGGCTGGCGCGGCGCTGGTGCAGCACCGGACTCAGGGTGAGCACGGGCTGCGGCGCGCCAAGGCCGGCGGTCTGGCGCAGCTGCTTCACGGCTTCCTCGTCCAAGGTGGCGCAGTCGTCGCGGCGCAGGGTGCGCGGCAGCTCGATGTTGCCGTAGCGGATGCGCTTGAGCCGGCTGACCAGGAAACCCTGCGAATCCCACAGCCGGCGCACTTCGCGGTTGCGGCCCTCGCGGATCACCACGCGGAACCAGCTGTGGCTGCCACCGCGGCTGATCACCGCGATCTCGTCGAAGCGGGCGGGGCCGTCTTCCAGTTCCACGCCGGCCTTGAGTTTCTCGATCACCTCGTCGGGCACTTCGCCGTGCACGCGGCAGAGGTATTCGCGCTCGATGCCGCTGCGCGGATGCATCAGCGCGTTGGCCAGCTCGCCGTCGGTGGTGAGCAGCAGCAGGCCGGTGGTGTTGATGTCGAGGCGGCCCACGGCGACCCAGCGCGCGCCCTTCAGGCGCGGCAGCTGCTCGAACACGGTGGGGCGGCCTTCGGGATCGTCGCGGGTGGTCAGCACGCCTTCGGGCTTGTGGTAGATCAGCACCTCGGCGTCGCCACGGTTGTCGGTCGCGATCACGAACTGCTTGCCGTCGATCACCACGCGGTCGCCCGCGTGCACGCTGGTGCCGATGGTGGCCGGGCTGCCGTTGAGTTCGATCTCGCCGGCCTGGATGCGCTGTTCCAGCATGCGGCGCGAGCCGAGGCCGGCGTTGGCGAGCACCTTGTGCAGGCGCTCCTCCAGCGGCGCGGCGTCGCTGGCCGGCGCGCGCTTGAGGGATAGGGTGGATTTTTTCGGCGCAGTCATGCGCGTT